>Ga0224512_10004210_pt1 | contig 12286 bp, 9 predicted proteins | sample SF_May12_sed_USG_4_FD_169103 | JGI IMG/M metagenome (GOLD analysis project Ga0224512, IMG submission 169103) | Sediment microbial communities from San Francisco Bay, California, United States - SF_May12_sed_USGS_13 | ecosystem: Environmental > Aquatic > Marine > Sediment | place: USA: California... | reverse complement strand
GCGCGCGAGGCCCACGCCCTGCGCACGGTTGTGCTCCCGCCGGGCGTCGAGCTGTGCCTGCACGAGCAGGCCGCTGATCACGAGGATCACGAGCAGTGACGACGCGATCAGCAGCAACCCGAGCCGTTCGTCTTTCATCCGCCGCCTCGATGGACCGCGGGATTCGCCGATCCGTTGCCCCTCCCGCCGCTCGGGCCAAAACCGGCTCGGGAGCGGCGGGTTGGCCAATCACCGCCGCCCTCGCGTATCGGTAGCTCCCGGATCGCCACTTGAGGCTGGCCCAATCGGATGGTTGCGCATCACCCCCGGGGACCGGCCAGGACGGGCCCTTCTCGGAAGTGGAAACGGGGATGGTCACGCACACGCGGCGGCCCCGGCCTGATCGCGCACCCGGAGCCCGACGTAGGCACCGAACGCCAGGGCGCGGGCGGATTCATCTCCCAGCGGGCCGCTGGAGTCGTTCCGGAACGTACGCCGAGAGGTCGCCTCTGCTTCCGATCCACGCGGCGGCCGCGTCGGGGTCGCGACGGAGCCACTGCTGTGCGAGCGCGCGGAGCTGGCCGTCGCGCCGTCGCGGCTCGTCGATGCCGGTTGCCCAGAGGAGCGCGCCTTCGGGATCCGACTCGAGGAGCGCCCAGGAAAACCCCTGGACGGCCTGGTCCCGCTCCCGGCCGGTCGGGAGCTGCTCGAGCCACTCGGAGACGCCGCGGGGATCGTCCCGTGCCCACCCCTGCGCGAAGGTCCGGTACAGGCTCGCGCGGCCCGCGCCTTCGGGCAGGAGATCGAGGAGCAGGAGCGCTTCCTCGTCGGCGCCGCGATTGACCTTGATCTGGATGAGGGTCTTCAGGAGATTGGCGCGCGCGTTGCCTTCCGGGAGCCTGTCCACGTAGGCCGAGACGTCGTCCGCGTCGGCGGCGGACAGAGCCCCTCCCAGGATCATCGCCACGCTCTCGATCGGGAAGTCATCGGGCAGGCGATCCAGCAGGGCGAGTCCGGCGTCGGGATCGCTGCGCACCGCCCGGGCGAGGATTCCGGTAACCGCCGGCTGGCGGATCGAAGCGTCGGCTTCGGCCAGGGCGAGGTCCAGTGCGGTCCCGGGGTCCTGCTGGCCCATGGTCCCGAGGATGATCGGGAGGATCTGGCGCCGCGCCGCGGCGTCGTCGAGGGCGTTGGCCCAGCCGAGTGCGGCCCGCGGGTCCGCATTCGCCCAGAAGGACGCGAGCGAGACGTAGGCGCGGTTCCGGGTGGCCGGGTCTTCGATCTGCCGGGTGAGGGCGGAGGCCCAGTGCGGGTCCCGCGTCGCGATCGCGACGAACAGCTGAAGCTGCCCGGTGCGGGCGTCCTGGCTCATCACGTAATCCCACGCCGCGCGCGGATCTTCTTCGGCCCAGGCGGAGAGCACCGCCCGGGACGCGGTGCTGCGCAGCTGCGGATCGCCAAGGGATTCCGCGCGTTCGAGCGCGGCGGCGGCGTCGAGCTCGGCCCAGCGCAGGAAGAGGGTGGCGAGGAGCGGGTGCAAGACGGCGGGAGACGCCCCGAGGTTCTCGAGCCGCCCGAGGGCGGCGGGGAGCTGATCTTCGTCGAGCGCGAGCAGCAGCTGCCGCACTTCGATCATTTCGCGCGTGGGGTCGGCGACCTGACGGGGTCCAATCTGCGCGAGCCGCTCGCTCAGGGCGCGCAAGGCGGCCGCGCCGGCGTCCGCTGTCGCTGCGTCGGCGCCCGGGATCGGCGCGGCTCCGGGGGACGCGGGGGGGAGCGACGACGCGCGGCCGATCGGGGGCTCGGACCGTGCGCTCTCGAGCGGGTCGCCTTCCGCGGCAGGGCTGCGCGCGGAGAACCGGCCCAGCGAGAAGCCGAGCAGGAGGCCGACGGCGAGCGCGATCGCAGCCGCTGCGCGTGGATTGCCGGCTGCCGGGGGCTTCACCTTCTGAGCATAAGTAAGGGCTATCCGGCTGTCGATGCGGGCGTTGGGATGAGCCTCGCCACCGGGGATCTTGCTCGCGACGGCAACTCTGCGTGACACAAAGCGGGTCTGGATACGACTCCCATGCAGGCTCGAACTGCAACGAACGGAAGGAGCACCACTACTATGCTCGCCACGAGTCCCGCACGACTTATCGTACCGATCGTATCGGCGCTCGCGATCTCCGCTCTGCTCACCCTGATGCCAGCGACCGCGCAGGCCTCCAGCAGCCAAGCCCCGCCGGGCGCGGCCGTGTCGGGCTGCACCTGCCACGGCAGCGATCCCAGCGCGGGTGTGGGGGTCACGATCGCCGGCGACGCCACGATCCTCCCCGGGGAGACGAAGGTCTACACGCTCATGATCGACCCGGGCCTCGCGGGCGGTGCGTTCGCCGTCCAGCGGACGAGCGTGCCCGGATCCGTGGCAGCCCTCGACGTCAACACGACAGACGTGGTCACAGGGGAACAGGTCAGCCATCTGGGCCCCACGGCGAACCTTCTCTCTGACTTCATGTTCAACTTCAACCTGACGGCGTCCAACACGGTCGGGGACGTGATCACGCTCGCCGCGGCCGGATTGCAGTTCAACGACGGTAGCGGCTCCAACGGGGACCTCTGGAACTTCGCCACGGGGAGGTCGATCACGGTCATCCCCGAGCCCGCGACCGGACTGATCACCGGGCTCGGTCTCGTGGGGCTGGGCGTCGCGGGGCGGCGCCGCCGGCGCGCCTAGCTCGTCGGACGAGCCACGGCCGACCCGGCGCTCAGCTCCGAGAGCAGGCGCCGGGCGTCTTCGGCCTCCGCGAAGGACGGATCGAGCTCGAGCGCCCGTTCGAGCTCGATCCGCGCGCCCGGGCCGTCGCCACCCGCAAGCAGCGCCAGGCCGAGGCGATAGTGGAAGGACGCGATCGCGTGCGGAGCGAGCGCGATCGCGGCGCGGAACTGCTCGGCCGCTGCCCGGTACAGCCCGTTGCGATACAGCACCAGACCCAGCGTATCCGCGTACCCCGGATTCTCCGGTTCGCTCTGCCGGGCCGCCCGCGCGAACTCGAGCGCCTCGGCTAGGCCGTATCCGGCGTCGGCGCGGGCGCGCGCGAGGTTCGAGCGCGTCGGCTCGTCGCCCGGGTCGGCGCGCAGCGCCGCCTCGAAGGCCTCGATCGCGCTCGCCGCGTTGCCCTCGCGATACTCGAGGAGCCCCAGCGCGCGGAGCGCCTCGGCGTCACCCGGCCGCTGTGCCAGCGCGCTCCGCAGCAGCTCGCGCGCCTCGGCCGGGCGCCGTTCCCGCCGCGCGATCGCCGCGAGATTCATGAGGGCGGGCGCAAACTCGGGATCGACCTCCAGCGCCCGGCGGAACGCGGTCCGCGCCGCGGCGTCGTCGCCCTGATCCGCGAGGATCCGACCCAGCAGGTTGGGGTACTCCGGCTCGTCCGGGTGCTCGAGCATGCTCTCCCGCGCGCGGGCGATCGCCTCGTCGGCCGCTCCCCTCTCGGCCAGCACCCAGGCCAGGTCCACCACCCACTGCACCGAGTCGGGCTCGAGGGCGCGCGCTCTCTCCATCGAGGCCTGCGCCTGCTCCAGCCGCTTCGTCTTCACGTACACCCGCGCCAGGGCCGCGTGGACCGCCGCGGAGTCGTCGGGCGCCTCGCGCAGGACCGACTCCGCTCGCTCGGGCGAGCCGGCGCCGAGGAGTGCGTGCCCGAGGAGGACCCGCGCGCGCCCGTCGCCCGGCTTCTCCGCGAGGATCTGCTCGGCCTCGCTCACCGCGGCCTCGAACTCGCCGACGCGGATCCGGGCCTCGACGAGCAGCCGCCGAACCTCCCGCGCCGCGTCCCCCGTCATGCGGTCGGCCGCGATCTCCAGCGGCCTCACGGCCTCGCCGGGGCGGCCGCTCGCCAGGTGAAGGACGCCGAGCAGGAACTGCGCCGGTGCGAGCTCCGGATTCTTCGCGAGGAGGCCACGAAGCGTTTCGATCGCCTGCTCGGTCCGCGAGGCCAGGGCCAGCGCGCGGACCTGGGTCAGCGCGACCAGCGGATCCTCCGGGTGCTCCTCGAGGAGGCGGCGGATCCGCTCGCTGCTCGACTCCACGTCTCCGAGCCGCAGCAGGGCCTCCGCCTCGCGCAGACGCAGCGGGCCCGAGCCCGGCGCGAGCTCGAGCCCGGCGCGGAACCCGGCCAGGGCCTCCGCGAAGCGGCCGGCCCCGATCAGGAGGTCGCCTTGGGCCCGATGGACCTCGGCGTCGTTCGGACTAAGCGCCTTCGCCTTCTCGAGGAGCTCCAGCGCCTCATCGACGCGGCCGTCGCCGGCCAGCAGCGCGGCGAGCTGCTCGCGAACATCGAGGCGCTCCGGTGCCCCTGCGAGTGTCAGGCGCAGGGACCCCTCGCTTTCCGCGAGGCGCCCGTCCCTCCCCACGAGCTCTGCAAGCGCAAGGGCGAGCTCGGCCCGGTCGGCGGCGGCGGCGTCCGGAATCGCCTCCTTCAGGAGGTTCTCCGCCTTGCCGGGCTGACCGGTTGCGAGGTAGAAGCGCATCACTTCCCGGGTGGAGGCGAGCGAGCGGCCGTCGAGCTCGCGGAAGCGCAGCAGGTTGCGCTCCGCTTCGGCGAGGCGCCCCTGACCCACCCGCGCGTGTGCGAGGTAATAGTAGGCGCGCTTCTCCTCGGGCCAGAGCGCACGAAGCGCCTCCGACTCCTCGACCGCCCGCTCCAGCTCGCCTTGGGCAAGCAGGGCGGCCACGTGTACGTTCCTTCCCTCGCGATGCGACGGATCGCGCGCCAGGATCGCCGCCGCCTGCTCGAGCGCCTCGTCCGGGATCTGACCGGCGAGCGCCAGCCAGGCGAAACGCAGCCGCGCGTCGAGGTTGTCCGGGTCCAGCCGGAAGCTCTCGCGCAGCTCCCAGAGCGCATCGCTGCCCCGGCCGAGCTCGAGCAGCGAGAGCGCGAGCTCGTAGTGTGCCTGCGGGTGGCTCGGCGCCGATTGCAGGACGCTGCGATATTCGATCACCGCAGCTGCGTGCGCCCCTTCTTCGCGCGCCGCGCGGGCGCGCTCGAGGTGGCGCTGCGCCTCGTCCGAGGAAGGGCCGCAGGCGAGCGCGAGGCACACCGCGAGCAGCGCGACCGTGGCCATCCCCAGCGCACGCGGGCGTCGCCCGGGGTGATCGATGGATCGCGTCTCGTACTCGGATACCACGACAGCGGTCATGAAAGTGGTCTCCCCTCGCCGCCACAGCGCCGCAAACGTGCGACGCCCAAGAGACGTGCTGGCGTCCCCAACGGGACTCGAACCCGTGTTGCCGCCTTGAAAGGGCGGAGTCCTAGGCCACTAGACGATGGGGACGCGCTCGGTCGGGCGCTCAGTATCGCGCAGGTGAGCGGGCGGCGCCGCCGCCGGGGCGCGGCTCACGCCGGGGGCGCGACGTCCACGCTGCGCCACAGGTACCAGGAGGCCACCGAGCGGTACGGGCGCCAGCACTCGCCGAGCGCTTCGAGCTCGACGCGCTTCGGGAGCGCCGGCAGCCCGTAGAGGTGCCGGGCGCCCTTGCGCACGCCGTAGTCCCCGACCGGCAGCACGTCGGGACTGCCCAGCGAGAACATCAGGATCATGTGCGCGGTCCAATCGCCGATGCCCTTGATCCGCGTCAGCGCCGCGACCACCTCGTCGTCGCCCATCCGCCGCAGCGCGCGATTGCTGAGCGTTCCGTCGGCGAAGGCCGCGGCCACTGCGCGCAGGGTGGCGGCCTTCTGGCGCGACAGCCCGACGCCGCGCAGCTCGGCGTCGCGGGCCGCGAGCAGCAGCTCCGGCCGGGGATAGCGGCCTCCGAAGTGGCTGCGCAGACGCCCGGCGATGGCGGCGGCCGCGGCCCCGGCGAGCTGCTGGTACACCACCGAGCGCAGCAGTGAGCGGTAGGGATCGCCGCGGGGGTGCATCCCGCACGGCCCCACGCGACGGATCACCGCTCCGAGGACGGCATCCCGCCGCCGCAGCGAGCGGCGGGCCGTCTCGAGCAGGGCCGGATCCAGACGCCGCATCCGGGCAGCATAACGCGGCCCGCGCGAATGCTTCCGCGGAGCGTTAGAATCCCGTCGGCATGGACGACCCCGCCATCCAGAAGGAACGCGCCCAGAACCTCTGGGCGAGCTTCGCGCGGAAGGTGGACCCCATCGCGCAGGCCACCGAGCTCGAGCCGGTGCCGGACTTCGACCTCGGGCGCATCGGAGGGCTCGCCGGTCCCAAGGAGGAGATCCTCACCTACGCCTGCGCCGCCACGGATCCGGAGGTCTACCAGCGCTGGGGCACGTACCCGCCCTCGGGGCTGCTGCTGATCGGCGCCAGCGGGGTCGGCAAGACGCTGCTGGCCCGGGCGCTCGCGAGCCTCACGCGAACCTCGTTCCTGAGCATCCACGTGCCGCGCCTCGTGATCGAGGTGATCCACCGTGGGGGAAAGGTCGGCGAGCTGGTGAGCGGCTGGTCCCAGACCCTGACGGAGATGCCGCCGACCACCACCTTCTTCGACGAGCTGGAGTTCTCCCAGGCGCAGGAGATCGGCGCGCACCGCCCGGACCTGCCGGTGGGACCGGTCATGGACTTCCTGCTGGACCTCGTCGATCGCACGATCGCCGTCGAGGGGACGCTGGTCGTCGGCTCGACGGCCCATCCCGACACGCTGCGCACGGCCTTCTCCCACCAGGACCGCTTCGAGCGGGTCGTCGAGGTGAACCCCGCGTTTCCGAACGACGTGATCGAGGCGCTCCGGATCCACGCCGCCGAGTCGGAGAAGCTGGCGGGCCACGCGCTCTTCGATGCGATCGACTGGCCACAGGTGGTCGGCCATTACCACGAGCCCGCGCCCGGCAGCTGGATCCGCATCCTGCACGCCGTGCTGCGCCGCAAGGCGCGCTGCGAGGCCGCCGGCGAGACCGTCTCCAACGTGTCTTCCCAGGACCTCTGCGACGAGGTCGAGCGCTTCAAGCAGGCGCGCGGCCGGCTGGCCGTTCCGCGCAGCGGGACCTACGTCTAGACGTGGAATGCTGGATCGTCACGGGCGGGGCGGGCTTCATCGGCTCGAACTTCGTGCGCCTGGCCCTGAGCGAGACCAGCGCGCGGATCGTCGTGCTCGACAAGCTGACCTACGCGGGCAATCTGCTGAGCCTCGCCGACCTCACCGATCACCCGCGCTTCCACTTCGTGGAGGCCGACATCGCGGACCGCGCCTCCGTCGAGGAGGTCTTCGGGGATCACCGCGCAACCGCGGTCATCAACTTCGCGGCCGAGACCCACGTCGACCGCTCCATCGACGGCCCCGCCGCCTTCATCCACACCAACGTGGTGGGCACCTTCGAGCTGCTGGATGCCGCGCGCCAGCACCTCGAACGCATCGACCCGGCGGCGCGCGACCGCTTCCGCTTCCTGCACGTCTCCACCGACGAGGTGTACGGATCGCTGGGAGCGGAGGGGGCGTTCACGGAAGACACCCCGTACGACCCGAACTCACCGTACTCGGCGTCGAAGGCCGGCGCCGACCACATCGCGCGCGCGTATTTCAGCACCTACGGGCTCCCCGCGATCATCACCAACTGCTCGAACAACTACGGCCCCTACCAGTTTCCCGAGAAGCTGATCCCCGTCATGATCCTGAACGCGCTCGAGGGCAAGCCGCTTCCGATCTACGGGGACGGCGGCAACGTGCGCGACTGGCTCTACGTCGAGGACCACTGCCGCGGGATCCTGCTCGCGCTCCAGCGGGGACGAGCCGGTGAGAAGTACAACATCGGGGGCGGCTGCGAGCGCACCAACCTGGAGCTGGTGGACCTGCTCTGCGAGCACCTGGAACGGGAGCTGCCGGCGGCCGCCAACCCCGCGCTCGCCGCCGCCGGCGTGGCGAGCTACGCCGCCCTCAAGACCTTCGTGGAAGACCGTCCAGGCCACGACCGCCGCTACGCCATCGACTCCGAGAAGATCCGCCGCGAGCTCGGCTGGCGGCCCGCGCACGACCTCGACGCGGGCCTCGCGGCCACCGTCCGCTGGTACCTCGAGCACCGCGACTGGTGCGAGGCCGTCCAGTCCGGGACCTACCGGCGCCAGCGCCTCGGCCTCCGCGAGAACACCGCCTCCCGCTAGACGCCCCGCCGGGCCCGCGCAGCCGTCGGTCCCGTTCGCGGGACGTCCCGCATCCGGGATCGGGGCTTCCGATTTTGCTGCCGATCCGCTGCGTCCGGCCTGCGGGCACGGGACTTCGCGAGCGGGCGCGCCGGCGCGCGACCGGTCCTGCTCACGCCCAGAGCGGCGGTGCACCCGCAACACGTCCGCAGGCTGCCGCCGAGGTGCCGGCCCGCTTCCGATCGCGATCCCGATCGGGGGACGTGGAAGACGCGCACCGCGCGCGGATCCGATCCCACAACACCCTGTTCTCAAAGCGAAAAACAGATTTCGCGGGAGTTGGCACATACCTTGATAGAGAGCGGGTGACGAGCCGAGCGAGGCCCCCCATGCACCAGAACACGGTTCTCTTCGTCGACGACGAAGCCAACATCCTCAAGGCGCTACAGCGCCTGCTCCGCCAGGAGGACATGAACGTCCTGTGCGCCTCCGGCGCCCGCGAGGCGTTCGACCTCCTCGAGAATCACCCGGCACAGGTCATCGTCACCGATCAGCGCATGCCGGAGATGACCGGCGTCGAGCTGCTGGCCACCGTCCGCGAGCGCTGGCCCGACATCGTTCGCATGATGCTGACCGGATACACCGAAATGGGTGTAGCCGTCGAGGCGATCAACCGGGGCGAGATCTACCGGCTGATCACGAAGCCCTGGAACGAAGACGAGCTGCGCGCCACGCTGCGCCAGGCCTTCGACCACCAAGCGCTCAAGAGCGAGATCCGGCGCCTCAATCAGGTCACCCGCGAGCAGAACTTCCGCCTCCAGGACATGAACCGGAACCTGGAGGAGAAGGTCCGGGACCGCACGCGGCAGGTCGCGCAGAAGCACGAGGAGCTGCGCCGCGCCTACGTGCAGACCGTGGGCGCCCTGGCCGAAGCCGTCGACGCGAAGGATCCCTACACCCGGGGCCACTCCGAGCGGGTCGGCGTGTACTCGTCGAAGCTCGCGCACGAGATGGGATTCGCCAAGGAGTTCATCGAGCGCGTCTACATCGCGGGGCTGCTCCACGACGTCGGCAAGATCGGCATCCGCGACGCAGTGATCACGAAGCCCGCCGCACTCGACGCCGAGGAATACGATGAGATCAAGAAGCACCCCGCGATCGGTGCGAAGATCCTGGAGCCCGTCGATTTCCTCCGGGACGTGGTGCCCTGCGTGCGCCATCACCACGAGTGGTTCGACGGCAGCAGCCGGGGCTACCCGGACCGCCTGAGCGCGAATCGGATCCCGCTGCCCTCGCGCATCATCCTCGTGTGCGACACGGTCGAGGCGATGTCCAGCGACCGTCCCTACCGCAAGGCGCTGCCGCTGGAGGTGGTCTACGCCGAGCTCACCAAGTTCTCGGGGAGCCAGTTCGACCCGACCTGCGTGGAGCCCTTCCTCCGCCTGCTCGACCGCGAGGGCGAGGACTTCATCCGCAAGGATCAGAAGTTCGACATCTACGAGTTCATCGAGAGCTAGACGGTGCGAAAAGAAGCAGAGTGGGTCCACGGCGCGCGCGTGACCCTGAACCTGGGCTTCGACCCCGACGCGGAGCTGCTCCGGGAGGCCGGCTCGATGCTCGAGCCGAGCTTCCTCGGCGCGCTTCACGCCGAAATCGAGCGCGACCTGGGGCCCGCAGCGGCGCCCTTCGCGCTGCTTCAGATCGGCTTCATCCACGGCCTGCGCGACGCCCTCCGCATCGCGGGCGATGCGTTCGCCCGGGGGCGCTGCGAGCCGGGAGACGCCCGGCTCGCCCCGGCCCTGGCGCTGCGCTTCGCAGCGCCGCTGCGCGCCGGGGCGACCGGTGCGCTCGAGGTGGAGGGCCGCTGGTCCGGCCAGGGCGAGGCCGCCGCGCGGCTCTCGCTCTCGGGGCGCTGCGACGAGCCAGCGTGCTTCCTGAGCAGCGGCTACACGTCGGGCTGGCTGTCCGGCGTCCTGGACGCCGACATTCTGGCCCTCGAGACGACCTGCTGCGCCGCCGGGGCCGAGGCCTGCGGCTTCGTGGCGCGCGAGGCCGGAGCCTGGCGCGCGCTGGGCGACGGGCGGGCCGCAGCGCTGCTCGACGCCCTGCCCTTCGCGGCGTTTCGGGATCTGGTGCGTCGCGACCCGGCGTTCCCGACGCTCGAATCCCAGCGCTTCGATCCCGAGGCGGCCGTCGTCCACATCTGGGGGCCGGTGATGGTGATCCCCTATTCAGGCGCCGACGAGGCCCTCCGGGCCGTCGAGCTCATCGGCCGCGATCCCGGCGCGCGCGAGGTCTCGGTGGTGGTGCTGGACCTGACCGGCGCGATCATCGACGACGCCTTCGGGGCCCTGGCCCTCGAGCAGATCGTCGAGACGGCCGAAGCGAGCGGAGCCGAGACCGTCTTCGCCGGCCTCTCGCCGCTCTCGGTGGCCGTGGTGGCGGACCTCGATCGCAAGCCGCTGTTCGTGCACAAGGACGTCGAGCAGGCCATCGCCTCGGCCTTCCGGATTTCCGACGCCCAGCGGCGATCCACCTAGGCTGGCGGCAGCAGCGTAAAGTCGCACCGCGAAGCGCCCGAACACGATGGCCATGGAATCCGTTCCCCAGCGCGGCAGCCTGGAGGAGACGCCCCTCCCCCGCCTCCTCCTGCAGCTCTACGGGGCCCGCTTCGGCGGCGCGCTCCACCTCGCGCGAGAGCGCCTGGAGAAGTCCTTCCGCTTCCAGGAGGGCCTGCCCATCACCGCCGAGTCCAACCGCGGCGGCGAGACCCTGAGCCAGCAGCTCGTCGAGGCAGGCGTGATCACGCCGGAGGCGCAATCGGAGGTCGCCGGCTACGTCGAGCGCGAGCACTGCAAGGAGGGGACGGCGCTTCTGGCCCTCGCGCTGATCGACGCGAAGGGCCTGGTCCAGGCGATGAAGGATCAGGTGCGCCGCCAACTGGTCGCGTGCTTCGGTTGGCCGTGCGGCGAATTCCGGATCGGCGACCGGGAGCAGGCGGCGGCCGAGGCGCAGCCCTTCCGGGCCGACCTCTACGCCCTGCTGCAGGAAGGCATCGAGACGCACTGGAGCACGGACCGGATCCTCGCGGACCTCGAGCCCCGCATGGGGCGCTTCCCACGCCGCAACGGGTGCTTCGAGCGCATCGAATCGCGCCTCGCTTCGGACCCCGGCGTGCAGTCCTACCTCGACGCTCTCGACGGCAGCCAGCCGCTCTGGAAGGCGCTGCAGGCGGCCACCACGCCCCGGGCAATGGCCGCCGCCTGGGTGCTCGACGCGGCCGACGCGCTGGACTACGGCAGCGCGCCCGCGGCGCAGGCCGCCGGGAACGCCGCGCCGGAGATCGAGATCCGGGTGGAGTCCGCGGCGGCGTCCGCGAAGACCGCCGGGGCGGCGAGCGCGGCCGCGGGGCACGATGCGGCCCGGGGTCGCACGCCCGAGGCCGAGACGCTCGAGCGCGAGATCGCGGACAAGTTCGAGCACCTGAGGAAGCTCACCCACTACGAGCTGCTGGACCTGGACCCGACCGCGGCGGCGGCCGCCGTCAAGAACGCCTACCTCGCGGCGGCCAAGACCTACCATCCGGACGCCCTCGCGCGCTCCGGCGTCGACCCGCAGACGCGCGAGCAGGCGAACAAGGTGTTCGCCGCCATCGGGACGGCGTACACGGTGCTCTCGCATCCGCGCAAGCGCAAGGATTACGACGCGGCGCTCAGGAATGACGAGCCGGAGCTCGACGCCGAACGCCTCGCGAACGCCGAGACGCTGTACCGCAAGGGCGAGATCCTGATGCGGTCGGGCAAGTTCAAGGACGCGGTTGGGTTTCTGCGGCCCGCCGTCGAGCTCTGGCCGGAGGAAGCCGCCTACCAGGCCGGGCTGGGCTGGGCGCTCTTCAAGAAGCGCCCTCCGGAGGTGCCGGCCGCCCGCAATCACCTCGAGAAGGCGGTCGAGCTCGACGCCGGGAACGCGCAGACCTGGTACCACCTGAGCCTCGTGCTGCGCGAGGTCGGCGAGGCCAATGACGCTGCCAAGGCGCTCGAGCGGGCGAAGCGCATCGACCCCAACGTCGTCTGACCCGCCCGCCGGGCGGCGCCTACGGGGCCGGCGAACGAATCGCCCGGTCGGGGTCATCGCCCTCCCGAGCCGAGTCGAGCAGCTCTGCCGCAGCTCCGAGCGCGCGGATGCGAAGCGAGTGGGGCCGGCGCAGCGCCTCGTCGATCCCGAAGATCAGCAG
>Ga0224512_10004209_pt1 | contig 12286 bp, 12 predicted proteins | sample SF_May12_sed_USG_4_FD_169103 | JGI IMG/M metagenome (GOLD analysis project Ga0224512, IMG submission 169103) | Sediment microbial communities from San Francisco Bay, California, United States - SF_May12_sed_USGS_13 | ecosystem: Environmental > Aquatic > Marine > Sediment | place: USA... | reverse complement strand
GAGGTCCGGCATGTGGAACAGCCCCTCCACCCTCTGCATCTCGTCGGCCGAAAGATCGGCGCTGGCGTGCTCGATGACGAAGGGCATCGGGATCGGCCGGTTGCTGACGCCGACCGAAACCGGAACCCCGTGATTCTCGATTAGCAGGCCGATCTGTTCGCGGTAGTACTCGCTGAACAGGTCCGGCCGTGTCAGTGTCGTCCCGTAGGCGCCGGGATAGCTCAGAGTGCCGTATGACGAGCGGGCGTCGAACTGCATCTGTGCCGCCCTGGCCTCGATCATGACATAGGGGTAGTAGGCGGGTTCGGCCGGCGTCTCGCGGTCGCCCGCAGCGAAAGCGTCGAACCGTTCTCGGACCCGCCGCGTCCCGGTATTGTAAATATCGGTAATTCGCGCGACCGCCGCGTCCGCTTCTTCGAACCGTTTCAGACTATGCGCGCCGGCCGGCGTTGCCATTGCCATTTGACCTCCCGTGACTCATGCGCGGCCACAATGACGGAACCGACGCCCGTGTCAATCGCCGCGGCTCAGCCCTGATCCATTCCCATCAGGCCGCGCGCGAACTCCACTGCCGTAAAGGGGCGCATATCCCCGGCCTGCTCGCCGACGCCGACGGCATGGACCGGCAGCCCGAAGCGGTCGGCCAGCGCCACCAGCACGCCGCCGCGCGCGGTGCCGTCCAGCTTGGTGACGATCAGCCCGGAGACGCTGACCATGTCCTTGAAGGTCTGGACCTGGGCCAACGCGTTCTGGCCGGTGGTGGCGTCCAGCACCAGCACCACGTCATGCGGCGCGGTTTCGTCCTGCTTCCGGATCACGCGGTGGATCTTCTCCAGCTCGGCCATCAACTCGGCCCTGTTGTGCAGCCGCCCCGCGGTATCGACCAGCAGCACGTCCATGCCACGGGCGCGGGCCTGCTCCAGCGCCTCCCAGGCAAGCCCCGCGGCATCCGCGCCCGGCTTGCCCGAGACCACGGGGCAGCCGGTGCGCTCGCCCCAGATCTGCAGCTGCTCGACCGCCGCGGCGCGGAAGGTGTCGCCGGCCGCCAGCATGACCGAGCGTCCCTCGTCGCGGAATTGCCGGGCCAGCTTGCCGATCGTCGTCGTCTTGCCGCTGCCGTTGACGCCGACCACCAGCACCACATGCGGCTTGTGCGCAGGGTCGATGATGAGCGGCCGCGCCACCGGCGCCAGCAGCGCCGCCACGTCGGCGGCCAGCGCGTCGCGCAACTCCTCGGCGGTGACGGTCTTCTCGAACCGCCCCCTGGCCAGTCCCGCGGCCAATTTCGCCGCCGGCGCCGGCCCCAGATCGGCGGTGATCAGAAGCTCCTCGATCTCCTCGATCAGCGCATCGTCCAGCTTGCGTCCGGCCAGCGCCGACAGGCCCGACGCGATCTTGCCGGAGGATTTCGAAAGCCCGGCCTTCAGCCGCGCGAACCAGCCCTTCTTCTGCTCCGCGGTATCGCTCACGCCGCCTGTCTTTCCGGCGCGCCGATCAGACGCGCGCCGTCGCGGCCGCGAATCCGGGCGCGGACGAGGGCGCCTTCCGGCGCCGGTTCGGTCAGACGCACCGGGGCATAGTGTTCGCTGTAGCCGCTGTCGCCGCGCTCTACCAGCACCGTCGCTTCGCTGCCTATTCGGCCGTCCATGAAGCGCGCCGCGGCCACCGAGCCGGCTTCGCGCAGCCGCGCCGCCCGCTGCTTGCGGACGGCGACGGAGACCTGCGGCATGCGCGCCGCCGGGGTGCCCTCGCGCGCCGAATAGGGGAACACGTGCAGCCAGGTAAGGTCGCAGTCGGCGATCAGCGAGAGCGTATTTTCGAACATCTCTTCGGTCTCGGTCGGGAAGCCGGCGATCAGGTCGGCGCCGAAGGCGATGCCGGGGCGCAGCGCCCGCGCCCGGTGGCAGAATTCCACCGCGTCGGCCCGTGAATGGCGCCGCGTCATCCTTTTGAGCACCATGTCGTCGCCGGACTGCAGCGACAGGTGGAGGTGCGGCATCAGGCGCTCCTCCTCGGCAATGAGGCGCATCAGCGCCTCGTCCTCCGCGACCTCGACGCAGTCGACCGAGGTGAGCCGCAGCCGCTTCAGGTCCGGCACCTGGGCCAGCAGGCGCCGCGCCATCTGGCCGAGCGACGGCCGGCCCGGCAGGTCGGTGCCGTATCCGGTGACGTCGACCCCGGTCAGCACAATCTCGTTGTAGCCGGACCCGACGAGCCGCCGCGCCTGGTCGACGATCGCGCCGAGCGGCGCAGAGCGGCTGTTGCCCCGCCCGAACGGGATGATGCAGAACGTGCAGCGGTGGTCGCAGCCCTGCTGGACCTGCAGGAATGCCCGGGCGCGGCCCTCGAAGCCCTCGACCATATGCGGCGCGGTCGCGCGCACCGCCATGATGTCGGCGACGGCGACAGCCGCGCTCCGGCGGTCGAGGTAACTCTCCGCCCGCAGTTTCTCCTCGTTGCCGAGCACGCTGTCGACCTCGGGCATGGCGGCATAGCGTGCCGGGTCGACCTGCGCGGCGCAGCCGGTGACGATGATCCGCGCCGCGGGATTCTCGCGCCGCGCCCGCCGGATCGCCTGGCGCGCCTGTCGCTCGGCCTCGGCGGTGACGGCGCAGGTGTTGACGATGACCGCATCGGTCAGTCCCGCGGCGCGCGCATGGCCCCGCATCACCTCGGACTCGAAGGCGTTGAGGCGGCAGCCGAAGGTTATGATCCGGGGCGCGTCGCTCATGCCGCGAGGTGATCGTCCAGGGCGCCGGTGAAACTGACGGCGACGGGCCCGGTCAGCAGCACGTGGCCATCGTCGCGCCATTCGACGGTAAGCGACCCGCCGTCCATCATCAGCTCCGCGGTCCGCCCGGCCAGGCCGCGGCGATGTGCCGCGACCAGCGTCGCACAGGCGCCCGAGCCGCAGGCCAGCGTGATTCCGGTCCCGCGCTCCCACACGCGCACCCGGATCCGGCCCTCGTCGACGACGGTGGCGACTTCGACATTGGTGCGCTCCGGGAACAGCGGGTGATGCTCGAGCTGCGGGCCGAACGTCGCAAGCTCGATATCCTCGGCGTCGTCGACGAAGAAGACACAGTGCGGGTTGCCCATGCCGACCGCCACCGGGCCTTCGAGCGGCCCCAGCGCGACGTCGAGCTGCAGGGTGTCGGCCTCTTGAGCCAGCGGAATGTCGCGCCAGTCGAGGCGCGCCGGGCCCATGTCGACGGTATACAGGCCGGCGCCGGCCGCCGTCGCCTCAAGCCGGCCGCCGATGGTCTCGAGCACCAGCCGGTCTTGGCCGGCGTCCTGCATCAGCCGCGCCGCGACGCAGCGCGCGCCGTTGCCGCAGGCCGCAGATTCGCTGCCGTCGGGGTTGAGGAACCGCAGGCGCGCGTCGACCCCTGCCGTATCGCTGTGCTCGATCAGCACCAGCTGGTCGCAGCCGATTCCGCGGTGGCGGTCGGCGATCGCGCGCGCTCTTTCCGCGCCCGGTGCCACCACACCGCCGCGCAGGTCGAGCACGACGAAATCGTTGCCGAGCCCATGCATTTTCGTGAACGGCATCATCCGGCTGTCCCTTCGGCTTGCCCCGCCTTATATGGCGAGCAGGGCCGACAAGTCCAACCGTTTCGGGCCGCCGCTCAGCTGTTGTCGGCGATGGTCCGCACGAGGCGCAGGAACCGGCTGCGAATATCCGGCGCAAGACTGTGGTAGGAATCGACCAGGGTGCGGACCTCGCGCCGGCTTCCGGTGGGGTGCGCATCCGCGAAGTGGGCCTGCCGGTCGCCGCCGCCGGGCCCGCTGTCCTTGATGCCGTCGAAGAAATAGGTCGGCGGCACCCCGAGCGCGGCCGCGATATCGAACAGACGCCCGGCGCTGACGCGGTTCACCGCGGTTTCGTACTTGTTGATCTGCTTCAGGCCGATGCCGACGAGCTCGCCAAGGGCGCGACGGCTCAGGCCCGCCTCCCGGCGGCGCTGGCCGATTCTCATGCCCACATGCCTGTCAATGGGATCCGGCATTTCGGAGTGCTGCCATCCTCACTCAGCGCGAATACGTTCACATACTAATACCCTTCCTGATAGCGGTAATCCAAGCGTTTTTGCTACATGAGTACATAAGACAGAAAGGAACTACTCCTTTCGAAGTATTTTGTCTCTCGGCCCGTGCCCGGGGGGCGCCAGCCGGTGCAATCGCTTGACTTGGCCGTAGCCAAGGGTTACAAGCGCGCAGCCTGTTCCACAGGGAATACAGAGTCTACCGGTCCCGAGGGGCCCCGCCGGTCCGCGAGTTTCGCGCACTGGCGCGTTTTACGTTGGAGAGTCCGCGTTACCATGTTCGATGCGCTGACGGAAAGACTGGGTGACATTTTCGACCGGCTGCGCCGCCGCGGCGCGCTGAGCGATTCCGACGTCACCGGCGCGCTGCGCGAGCTGCGGATTGCGCTGCTCGAGGCCGACGTCGCGCTTCCGGTCGTCAAGAAGCTGGTCGAGGACGTTTCCGAGCAGGCGGTGGGCACCGAGATCCTGCGCTCCGTCACGCCGGGCCAGATGGTCGTCAAGCTGGTGCACGACCGGCTCGTGGAGATGCTGGGGGGCGAGGCCGTCGACCTCGATCTCGCGGCGCCGGCGCCGGCCGCCATTATGCTGGTCGGGCTGCAGGGCTCGGGCAAGACGACGACAACCGCCAAGATCGGCAAGCGGCTGCAGGAGCGCGAGAAGAAGAAGGTCCTGATGGCGTCGCTGGACGTGGCGCGCCCGGCCGCGCAGGAACAGCTCAGGGCGCTCGGCGAGCAGGCCGGCATTGCGACCCTGCCGATCGTCGCGGGGCAGCAGCCGGTGGATATCGCGCGGCGCGCCATGCAGGCTGCGCGACTCGGCGGATACGATATTGTGCTGCTCGATACGGCGGGCCGGCTGCATGTCGACGAGCAGTTGATGGACGAGGTTGCCGGGGTGCGCGACGCGGCCAACCCGGTCGAGACGCTGCTGGTTGCCGACGCCATGACCGGCCAGGACGCGGTCAATGTAGCCGAGGGTTTCCATGGACGGATCGGGCTGACAGGCATCGCGCTGACCCGCGTCGACGGCGACGCCCGCGGCGGCGCCGCCCTGTCGATGCGCGCGGTGACGGGCCAGCCGATCAAGCTGATCGGCGTCGGCGAGGGGCTGGATGCGCTGGAGGGCTTCCATCCGGAGCGCATCGCCAACCGCATCCTCGGCATGGGCGATGTCGTCGGGCTGGTCGAGAAGGCGGCCGAGACGATCGAGCAGGAAGAGGCCGAGAAGCTTGCGAAGAAGATGCAGAAGGGCAATATCGACCTCGACGACCTCGCGCTGCAGCTGCGGCAGATGCGCAAGATGGGCGGGTTGTCGGGGGTGATGTCGATGCTGCCCGGTGTCAGCAAGGTGCAGAAGCAGATGGCCGAGGCGCGTATCGACGATAAGGAAATCGGCCGGCAGGAAGCAATCATCTCGTCGATGACGCCGAAGGAACGCAAGAGCCCCAAGATCATCCAGGCGTCGCGCAAGCGCCGCATCGCCTCAGGCTCGGGAACCTCGGTCTCCGAAGTCAACAAGCTGCTCAAACAGCACCTGATGATGGTCAAAGTGATGAAGAAGATGGGCAGGATGGGCAAGAAGGGCCTGATGCGGCAGGGGCTGCCAGGCATGCCCGGGATGCCGGGCGGCGGTTAGCTGCCTTATCCGAAATATGGTCAACACCTCGTGTGTTCAAATACTTATGAGATTACTCTAACCTAGAGACTGAAGGACAGATAGCACATGTCGCTCAGAATTCGCCTTGCCAGAGGGGGCGCCAAGAAACGCCCTTACTATCGTATCGTCGTCGCCGATTCGCGGATGCCGCGGGACGGCCGCTTCATCGAACGGGTCGGCTCGTACAACCCGATGCTGCCGAAGGACCACTCGGGCCGCGTGGTGCTGCAGGAGGACCGCATCAAACACTGGCTTTCGGTCGGCGCGCTGCCGTCGGACCGGGTCGCCCGATTCCTGGGCACGGCCGAGCTCGCCCCGGCGCCGGCGATCCCGGAACAGACCAAGAAGAGCCTGCCGAAGGCCAAGACGCTGGAGCGCATGCGCGAGGCCGAGGAAAGGGCCAAGGCAGCGAAGGAGGCCCCGCCGGCCCCGGCCGAAGAGGCGCCGGCAGCGGAAGCGCCGGTCGAGGAGCCCGCGGCTGAGGAAGCGGCTGCCGAAGAGGCGGCCGCGGAAGAGGCCGTAGCGGCGGAGGCAGCGGTCGAGGAGCCCGCGGCTGAGGAAGCGGCTGCCGAAGAGACGGCCGCGGAAGAGGCCGTAGCGGCGGAGGCAGCGGTCGAGGAGGCAGCCGCCGAGGAAGCTCCGGCGGAAGAGGCCGTAGCGGCGGCGGAAGCGCCCGCCGAGGAGGCCCCGGCTGAGGAAGCCCCGGCGGAAGAGGCCGCTGCGGAAGCACCGGCCGCGGAAGCACCAGCCGAAGAGGCAGCCGCCGAGGAAGCTCCGGCGGAAGAGGCCGTAGCGGCGGCGCAAGCGCCCGGCAAGGAAGCCCCGGCTGAGGAAGCCCCGGCAGGAGAGGCCGCTGCGGAAAAAGCCGCTGCGGAGGAAGCGCCGGTCGAGGAGGCCGCTGCCGAGGAGACGCCGGCCGAGGAAACTGCAAGCGAGGACGCCCCGGCCGAGACGGAAAAGGCCAAGGGCTAGCGGGGGAACGGCGTGTCGACAGCGGCGGACATCATGGTGGAGGAAAAGCTCTGCGTCGGTGTGATCGTGGGCGCCCATGGCGTTCGCGGCGACCTGCGCGTCAAGAGCTTTACCGATGATCCGGAGGACCTGATGTCCTACGGACCGCTGACCGACGCCGGCGGCGCGCGGGATTTCAAGCTGCGCGTCCTGGGCCATACGCGCGGGCTGCTGCGTGTCCACTTGGACGGCGTCGAGGACCGCAACGCGGCCGAAGCTCTGGCCGGCATCGAGCTGTATATCGCACGGGACCGGCTGCCCGAGCCGAAAAGCGACGAGTTCTATCACGCCGACCTCGTCGGGTTGCAGGCGGAGCGGCCTGACGGTTCGTTTTTCGGAACGGTGCGGGCGCTGCACGATTTCGGCGCCGGCGACGTGATCGAGATCGCGCTGGCCGCGGGTGGCGTGGTGGTGTTGCCGTTCACCCGGGTGGTAGCGCCGGAGATCGACCTGGCGGCCGGTCGCGTTGTGATCGTTCCGCCAGACGAGCTTGCGGCGGACGACGCGCCGGACGGAGACGGATCGTGAGCGGCGCGGCACGGCCCTGGACGGCGCGGGTGCTGACCATTTTCCCGGAGATGTTCCCGGGCATGCTCGGCCTGTCTCTCGCCGGCAAGGCCCTGGAGCGGGGCCTGTGGTCGCTGCAGACCATCGACATCCGCGATTTCGCGGACGACCGCCACGGCACCGTCGACGACGCGCCGTTTGGCGGCGGCGCCGGCATGGTGATGCGGGCCGACGTGACGGACCGGGCGCTGGGCCGCGCCGTCGAGGCGGACCGCGCCGGCGGCGGAAACTCGCCGGTGATCTATCTGTCGCCGCGCGGCCGGGTGCTGGACCAGGCGCGCTGCCGGGACCTGGCCGACGGGCCGGGCATCGTCCTGCTGTGCGGCCGTTACGAGGGCATCGACCAGCGGGTGTTGGAGGCGCGCGGCGTCGACGAAGTCAGCCTTGGCGATTTCGTGCTGTCCGGCGGCGAACCCGCGGCGCTGGCGCTGATCGATGCCTGCGTGCGGCTGCTGCCGGGCGTAATGGGCGCTGAGAGCTCGCTGGAAGAAGAGAGTTTCGAGGCCGGCCTGCTGGAATACCCGCATTACACGCGGCCTGCGGAATGGTGCGGCCGTGCGGTGCCGGAGGTCCTGCTGTCCGGCCATCATGAGAAGATTCGCGCCTGGCGGCGCGCCGAAGCCGAACGGATCACCCGCGAGCGCAGGCCGGATTTATGGGCGCGTTACGCCGGCAGGAGCCACGTGGCCGACCGGAATGAAGCCAAATAGTTTGTATGATTTATCACCAGTATCGAGGACCAAGCCATGAACACGATCGAACAGCTGGAAGCCGAGCAGATCGAAAAGCTGACAGCCGAGCGGCCTGTGCCCGACTTCCAGCCCGGCGATACGCTGCGCGTGCGGGTAAAGGTGGTCGAGGGAACGCGTGAGCGTATCCAGGCCTTCGAAGGCGTCTGCATCGGGCGCAAGAACGCCGGACTCAATAGCTCCTTCACCGTGCGCAAGATTTCCTACGGCGAGGGGGTCGAGCGCGTCTTCCCGCTCTACAGTCCGCGCATCGACGGCATCGAAGTGGTGCGCCGGGGCGATGTGCGCCGCGCGAAGCTGTATTACCTGCGCGGCCGCCGCGGCAAGGCCGCCCGCATCGCCGAGCGCACGACACGTCGTGACAAGGAGCCCGCAGTGGAAGCCGCCGCCGCGGCGCCAGAAGACAACGGCGACAGCTGATCGCTGGCGCGCCGGCCACAGGGTAAGGGACAGGAGGCGGAAATCCGATGGCACAGCCACGCACGCTGTTCGACAAGATCTGGAACAGCCATGTCGTCGACCGGCAAGACGACGGGACCTGCCTGATCTACGTTGATCGGCATCTCGTCCATGAGGTCACCAGTCCGCAGGCCTTCGAGGGGCTGCAGCTGACCGGCCGCACCGTGCGGCGGCCCGACGCCACCCTGGCCGTGATCGACCACAATATCTCCACCGATCCCGGCGGCGGCGAGGTGTCCGCGGAGTCGCGCATCCAGATCGAGGCCCTGCAGAAGAACTGCAGAAATTTCGGGGTGCCGCTGTTCGACGTGCCCGACCTGCGCAACGGCATCGTCCACGTGGTCGGGCCGGAGGAGGGCTTCACCCAGCCCGGCATGACCATCGTCTGCGGCGACAGCCACACCGCGACCCATGGCGCGTTCGGCGCGCTCGCGTTCGGGATCGGCACCTCGGAAGTGGAGCATGTGCTGGCGACCCAGACGCTGATCCAGGCGCCGGCGAAAAACATGCGCGTGACGGTCGAGGGCACGCTGCCGGCCGGTGTCACGGCCAAGGACCTGATCCTGGCGATCATCGGCAAGATCGGCACTGCCGGCGGTACCGGCCACGTCATCGAATACGCCGGCGAGGCGATCCGGGCAATGTCGATGGAAGAGCGCATGACGGTCTGCAACATGACCATCGAGGCCGGGGCCCGCGCCGGGCTGGTGGCGCCCGACGAGACGACCTTCGAGTATCTCAAGGGCCGGCCCATGGCGCCCGCGGGCGCGCAATGGGAGCAGGCGGTCGCCTGGTGGAAAACGCTGCCATCGGACGCGGGCGCGGCCTATGACTCAGAGGTTACGATCGACGCCGCCTCGCTGATCCCCGAGGTGACCTGGGGCACGAGCCCCGAGGATGTCGTACGGATTGACGGCGTCGTGCCCGATCCGGCCGACGCCACGGACGAGGACCGGCGCGCCGCGATCGAGCGAAAGCTGGACTATATGGGCCTGAAGCCGGGCATGAAGATCACCGATATCGGGGTCGACAAGGTCTTCGTCGGATCCTGCACCAACGGTCGGATCGAGGATTTGCGCGCCGCTGCCGCGGTTGCCAGCGGCCGCAAGGTGGCTGACGGCGTCACCGCGCTGATCGTGCCGGGTTCGGGCCTCGTCAAGCAGCAGGCGGAAGCGGAAGGGCTCGACAGGATCTTCGTCGAGGCCGGGTTCCAGTGGCGCAATCCGGGCTGCTCGATGTGCCTTGCCATGAACGCCGACCGGCTGGAGCCGGGTGAGCGCTGCGCCTCGACCTCCAACCGTAACTTCGAGGGCCGCCAGGGCCGCGGCGGGCGCACCCATCTGATGAGCCCCGCCATGGCCGTCGCCGCCGCGATCGCCGGCCATCTGACCGACGTGCGCGACCTCGGAAAAGCTTCGAGGAACTAATGGTCGGCAGCGACCCGGCGGACCTCTTCGTTCCCGGCTGTCCAGCCCCACCGCCTGCGCCGACAGGCGGCGCATCAAACGATTAACTCCAACTTAAAGATGCGTGGCGGACACTGCGCGCAATATTTGCCCCGTCTCGGGAGCCGTTTGCCATGTACGATGCACATCTCTCGATCCCTGGCGGCGGGAGTCCGTTTGCCGGGTTCTGGCGCAGGGTGACCGCCTCGTCCATCGATTCCTCTCTGCTGGGGTTTCCCATATACATTGTCATGGGCCTGCAGGGCGCCTCGCTGTTTGCGCATTTGAACGAGAATTTCGACAGCTATCTGGCGGCCCGGGAGGCGTTCTTCGCGGCGCTGTCCGCGGAAGTGGTGCAGATCTCCACAATCTTCGCGGCACTGTTTTTCGTCTATAAAACCGGCTTCGAGGCCTCCGGCATGAGGGCGACCATCGGTAAGCTGGTGGTCGGGCTTCGCGTGACCGACAAGCTGGGCAACAGGCTTTCGATTCCCGCCGCCGCACTGCGGTCGTGGCCGGCCTGGGCGCCCGCCGCGCTGCTGGTCCTGGACGCGAGAGTCGGTACAAACGGAATGCTGCTGAATGCCGCGGGACCGGCCAGCCTGCTCGCGTGTATAACCGTCGCGATCACCCCGAGGAAGCGCGGACTGCACGATATAATGGCGGGTGCGCTGGTCGTACGGGCCGCAGCCAGATTTGGGACAGCGCAGGCGACATAGCGGCATTTTCCTAAACGCAGTCCCGGTTTCATCTGCGGGCCATACCATTTTTTCATGACCCCCGCCCTCGCTTGCGTTAGATTGCCGCGCGCTGGCGGGCAGGCTGGCGGCGATCGTGTCGCGACCAAGAGGATTTCATGGATAAGTTCACCACGCTGATCGGGGTGGCCGCACCCCTCAACATGGTCAATGTCGACACCGACATGATCATCCCCAAGCAGTTCCTTAAGACCATCAAGCGCACCGGCCTCAAGGAGGGCCTGTTTTCCGAGCTGCGCTGGGAGATGGACGGGACACCGAAGGATTTCGTGCTCGACCGGGCGCCGTACCGTAATGCCAAGATCCTGATCGCCGGCGATAATTTCGGCTGCGGGTCGTCGCGCGAGCACGCGCCCTGGGCGCTGCTCGATTTCGGCATAAGCTGCGTCATCGCGCCGAGCTTCGCGGACATCTTCTACAACAACTGCTTCAAGAACGGCATCCTGCCGATCAAGCTGCCGCAGGAGCAGGTCGATCGGCTGATGGAGGACGCGGGCAAGGGCGCCAACGCGACCATGACCGTCGACCTGGCGGCGCAGGAAATCACCCGGCCGGACGGCGAGAAGATCGCCTTCGAGATCGACGCGCACCGCAAGCACTGCCTGCTGAACGGGCTCGACGACATCGGGCTGACGCTCGAGAAGGCTAAGAAAATCGATAGTTTCGAGGCCGGCCGCACGACATCGCAGCCCTGGCTGTAGGCGCAGCGCCAGGTAGAACAAGCCTGAAAGGACGGGGGACATGGCCGCCAACAAGAAACTCTTGATTCTGCCGGGCGACGGCATCGGCCCGGAAGTCATGGTCCAGGTGCGCCGCATCGTCGACTGGTTCGACCGGCGCCGCGCGGTCGGTTTCGACATCCTCGAGCAGCCCGTCGGCGGGGCCGCGTACGACGCGCACGGCACCCCGCTGACCGACGAGGCGCTGTCCGAAGCCATGGAGGCGGACGCCGTGCTGCTGGGCGCGGTCGGCGGCCCCCAATACGACAGCGTGCCGCGCGACAAGCGGCCGGAGGCCGGATTGCTGCGCCTGCGCAAGGAAATGGACCTGTTCGCCAATCTGCGCCCGGCACTGGTCTTCGATGCGCTCGTCGACGCCTCGACGCTCAAGCGCGACGTGGTCGAAGGTCTCGATATCCTGATTCTGCGCGAGCTGACCGCGGGCGTCTATTTCGGCGAACCGCGCGGCATCGAGACGCTGGCCGACGGCACCCGCCGCGCCATCGACACCCAGGCCTATACCGAAACGGAAATCCAGCGCGTCGCCGCGGTGGGCTTCGAGCTGGCGCGCAAGCGCGGCAACCGGGTGCATTCGGTCGAGAAGGCGAATGTGATGGAAACCGGCGTGTTCTGGCGCGAGGTCGTGACCGCCCTGCATGAGAGCCGGTACGGTGATGTCGAGTTGCAGCACATGTATGCGGACAACTGCGCCATGCAGCTGGTGCGCTGGCCCAAACAGTTCGACGTCATCGTCACCGACAATCTGTTCGGCGACATCCTGTCGGATTGCGCGGCGATGCTGACCGGCTCGCTGGGCATGTTGCCGTCCGCCTCACTGGGCGCTGAGGACGAAACCGGCCGGCGCCGCGCGAT
>Ga0224512_10004208_pt1 | contig 12287 bp, 6 predicted proteins | sample SF_May12_sed_USG_4_FD_169103 | JGI IMG/M metagenome (GOLD analysis project Ga0224512, IMG submission 169103) | Sediment microbial communities from San Francisco Bay, California, United States - SF_May12_sed_USGS_13 | ecosystem: Environmental > Aquatic > Marine > Sediment | place: USA: California... | reverse complement strand
TCAAATATGGGCCTGTCCTGAACCGAGCTTTGCTCTGGTTTCAAATATGGGCCTGTCCTGAACCGAGCTTTGCTCTGGTTTCAAATATGGGCCTGTCCTGAACCGAGCTTTGCTCTGGTTCAGGGTAGGTCCAAGGTTCAAGCCTGCCATAGAGGCTGAAGCGCAGCGGTGTACTCTATGGTCCTTGAGGGGGCGCTAAAGGCTCAGGATAATTCCTGAGCCTTTGTGTTTTATGAAATATCACGTTTACATATTATACTCCCCTAAATTTGACAAATACTACATCGGCCAATCTGCTAATCTTGAGGCCAGGATCATAGCTCATAACACACAGGACAAAGCTTCATTTACTTCTAAATATAGACCTTGGTTGCTGTGCGTAACTCTGGAAAGAAAAAAGAGCGATATGGTGGTGAGATTCCTTCGAATCCCGGGATCTGTTTCAGATCCTGATCAAATTCAAAAATATCGGTCAACGGTGTCTAAGGCTGAAAACGGGCCTATAGCAGAACTAAGATTGAAAGGGAAAACTGAGAGAACTGGATGAGCAGGCCTGGGAACACCCCAAGCCTGCTTATCCAACTTTTGAGAGTGATACTTCATCGAAAGAAACTGGGATTTGAGTGTTTAAGTTTCTTTTCCGATTTCTCACTTCCACCCACGGATCGGTGTTCAAACTGCTTTGAGTGCTTAGTCAATTTCACTTGTAAGACGGGTCAATCGACTCGTACCACAAACTCTTTTTGGATTTCTTAGTAGAACGTATTTCGATAGTTATAATGACACCACACATTTAATTTTACAAATTCATAAAGACTTAATTATTAATGCAATACGAATACCAGCTATTGCCAGATAATGAAAATAAAAATGTGACCGATTCTTGAGGGAACCCGAGGCAACATAAGCAATATCATACCCTTGTACTAATATCCTTCCGGCACATCTGGCGAGAGTCGTGATGGATCCCTTGCCAGACCAAATCGTTTTTTAGCTTCTTCCAAAATTGGTGCCGTCGCTGTAGCACCGACTCTCGTCACACCCAACTCTCGGACTGCCAATAAATCATCTAACGTACGTACCCCTCCCGCTGCTTTTACCTGCACTTTCTCGCCCGAATGCTTTCGCATCAACTTCAGGTCGTGATGGGTGGCACCTTGATATCCATAATGTCCATCCTCGCCCTTCACAAAACCATAGCCGGTAGATGTTTTTACAAAATCGACTTCCAAATCGGTACAGATCTCACACAGCTTTATCTTGAGTGGATCATCCAAGATGAAGTCATTTTCGAAAATGACTTTCAAAATGGCGCCATGTGCATGACATCCGACACAGATGGTTTCGATCTCACGATGAATGTATTCCAAATCCTGTTGCAGGGCCTTGCCGATATTGATCACCATGTCGATCTCCTTCGCGCCATCGCGGCAAGCCCGAAGCATCTCCTCAAACTTGATATCCGTTGTCGAATTACCATGGGGAAATCCTACCACCGTTCCCACCAACACATCCGAGTCATCCAGGGCCTCCCGGGCCAGGTGGACCGCATAAGGCTTGATGCAAACCGAAGCCACGTCGTAATGTTTGGCCAGATTACAGCCTGCTAATAGATCATCATCCGTCATCGTTGGATGGAGGAGGGAATGGTCAATCATCTTCGCCAGATCCTTAATCGAAGTCATAAGAAAGAAAATTGATAAGCTCTGAAAATAAGGCTTTGTCACCTTATGACTTAGAGAGCGTTGCCGGCTTTTTCTTCAGGAGGAACTTGTCAACCATTAGAATCCAAATAAGCTGATCTCAAGAAAAATTGTTCGGACTGCAGATAGCAACAACATTGTGATTCTAATCAATGCCTTCCATGATGGAAATCGCTTTACCTCATCCAACTTTGTCCGAGCTTGCTAATTGAGCTTCTAACCTTTTTGGTCATTTCTTCTTTTACGTCACTAAGCAACGATGGACACTGGAGCAAGATTCCAAATTCAGAAGAAAATCAAGTATGCTCTGAAAGTCATTGCTACGATTTTTACGGTGGTGGTCATACTACTGGTCTCCCTGTTTTTATTCCTTCGCAGCTCTTGGGGACAAAGCATCATAGTCAATAAGGTAACGAATTACGTTTCGTCCAAAACAGGGAGCAGAGTGGCCGTAGACAGGCTCTTCTTTACTTTTTCAGGGAACCTATATCTTGAAGGCCTATATCTTGAAGATCAAAACCAAGATACGCTCCTTTACTCTGAAAAAATAGAAACTGGAGTTAGACCAATACCATTAATTCGAGGTGAAGGGCTTCAAGTATCTAAATTTAGATGGCAAGGCTTGGTGGCTCGTATTAACAGGGATCACCAAAGTGGAAAATTCAATTTTGATTTTATTGTTGAAGCACTGACAAAACCGGAACCCAGCGCCGTCAACACTCTGCCAATTGATGACGGCCCAGATAAAACTCCCTCTTTTCCAATTTCACTGGGGCCGATACATCTTGAGAATTTCAATGTAATCTATCGGGATGACGTGACAGGGATCGATGCTTCAGTGGAGCTGGGAACTTTTGACCTGGATATTCCAAAATTGGATCTTGATAAATCTGAATTTCATATAAGACAGGTTGCGTTTCAAAATAGTAATCTCAGTTACCATCAATTCAAACCTTCTCTTCCCGCTGAAGTCGTGTCTTCATCCCAGACATCGGTTTCACCAATACTTATTATTGATGATGTTGACTTTAGGGCTATCAAGGCTGAGTACCGCAACGATCCGGATAAAATCCGTACCACTTTCGATATCGGTGAATTCATAGTTCAAAATCAAAAGGCTGACCTGTCAATCCAAAAAATTGCAATCGATTCCATTTCTCTTAATAAGTCCTTCATCCTCTTCCACAATTACGCTGATGAACTATCTAAAAGTGATTTGGCCCAAGAATCGGTCCCCTCTTCATTTTCATGGCCTGATTGGGACATCGAGATCGGTCAGATAACCCTTAATCATAACCAATTGGAGTACAAAACCAAAAACGAAGTACCGCGAAGGGGCTATTTTAATCCCGATGTCATCCTTCTGAATCAACTGAATCTCTTAGCCGGGAATATATTTCTGAAAAACAAACAAGCAGGCTTACACCTACAACAGTTTGGTTTTGTCGATGCTGGAGGTTTGCAGCTAAAGGACTTGCACTTTGGTTTAACAGCCTCAGAAACTATAATCCAAATTGAGAAACTGGGATTATTAACTAACCGGAGTGAATTAGATTTAGATTTTACCGCCCGGTTTTCTTCGATCCAGGAACTCATGCAGAATCCTGAGGTCGCCACCCTGGATATTTCTGTACAAAAACTCCTGGCTGACATTCAGGATGCTTACTATTTCAATCCAGATCTGGCAAAAGACGAAATGACTCAAACACTTGCCAGTTCTCCATTCAACCTATCACTACTGGCAAATGGTAGCCTTAATCAATTGGACCTCGACTTCGTAAACGTGACCTGGGGGAAAGAAACTATGTTCAGCGCAACAGGTAGGGTAGACCATCTGTTGGCAATGGATAATTTAACTTTTGATTTTCCAGACATAGCCCTTAGAACCAATAAAAAAACGGTTGCACTTTTCGTGGATGATCAGTCTTTGGGAATAAGGATTCCCGAAAATATTGATCTGTCGGGCACGGCTAGCGGGAGGGTTGATGATCTAGCCGCCTCATTAATATTCAATAGTGAATTGGGTCAGTTTGTATTTAGTGGAGAATTCCAGGAAAAGGATCAAATGTCCTTTAATGCTGATTTAGGGGTCCAAGACTTACTATTAGGACAATTATTGGATGACCCCCAGTTGGATACCTTGACCTTTCATTTAAAAGCCTCGGGATCGGGAAAAGGTATCGAGGATCTGAATGCAAACTTGTCAGCTTCGTTCCAGAAGTTAAAGGCTTACAACCACAATTACTCGGGACTTAGTCTGGAAGGGCAAATCGCAGATGGCAGCGGAGATCTGAAGTTATGGCTTGAAGACAAGCTCCTTGACTTTGACTTAATAACAAATTTCGACCTTGACTCGGTCAATAACAAAGTTGATTTGTCCCTCCATGTAAAAGGGGTCGACTTTCATCAATTGGGGCTTGCATCACAAAATCTCCGTACAAAATTTCTTCTCAACACTCAGTTTGCAGGAAACTCCAATAATTTTAATATAAGGACCTCCCTAAAAGACGCGGTCATATTGCTTGATGAGCAGACTTCACCTTATGGCCTTGATATTACCGCTTGTGTAAGGGATGACACCACGAGTCTTCATTTAACAAGCTCAATAGTAAATGGTCATATTACGTCAAATGCTTCTCCACAAGAAGTAGCAGAAGCCCTCCGGATCCATCTTAATCGGTATTTAAAATATGGCGATACGCTAACGACTGATGTTGCGAACGTGGAAATGAAATTGGATTTCACTTTAAATGAAGCGCCCGTTTTGAAGGAGATCTTCTTACCAGGCTTAGATAAACTGGATAGTATACGCTTACTAGCTGATTTTAATGCCAAAGAGCATCTCTTAAATGCGGCCCTGGACCTGCCTTACCTGAAATACAGAGACGGTGAAATCGACAGCTTGGCAATCCGTGCACATTCTGCAAATGAGCGACTGGGAGTTACTGTTGGATTTCAAAACTTAAAATCAGATCCCTTTTCTATGGACAAAACCTACCTGGTTGGTGAATTAAAGGATACACAAATAATCTTTGATTTTACTTCCTACAGTGGAGACGAAAAAATCGCCCATTTAGCTTCACAAATAGGACTCCGGGGAGATACTTTCAGTATTCATATCGACCCTGACGAATTAATATTTAACAGAGAGGTTTGGCAGATGCCGGAGAATAACCAAGTATTGATTGCAGATGGATATCTCTATTTCCAGGATTTTATTCTTTCCCGGAACTTACAAGAGCTTACTCTTAGAAAGGATCTGCAGGATCCAGAGTATTTAACCCTTACATTTAAAGACTTTGAATTAGAAAACATTACCAGCCTGCTAAACCCAGATGATCCTCTTGCGACAGGCCTTTTAAATGGACAGTTAGCGGCAGAATACCCCATAGGTAAAACGGGGTTCTTTGCCAATTTAGAAATAAAAGCTCTTCAAGCGATGGATATTATGTTAGGGAATCTTTCGCTTGAGGCTCTGTCTCAAAAAGCGGGAAATTACGAGTACGACCTGGTCCTAAAAGATGGAGATATTGATCTTGATCTGACAGGTGATTACATGGTCACCGAAGAGGGAGGACTTTTTGACCTGGATCTAGACTTAAATAAAGTTGAAATGACCTTATTAGCCGACCTGTCGGGTGACGAATTACAAGAAGGATCAGGTTATCTATCAGGCAATATCCAGGCTAGTGGAACTACAGTCGAACCCAAGTATCAAGGTTACTTCAGGTTTAACGATGTCTCATTTGTTCTCGCTCAGCTTAATTCCATGTTTTTATTATCATCCGAAACCGTGCGGCTGGATAACAATGGCATATATTTCAATCAATTTACTTTTCAGGATGATCAAGATCATCAATTCTCTATTGATGGCAATATTTTGACAGAAAGTTATACGAATCCTTCTTTTGACCTTAATATAAATGCTGAGGATTTCATAGCTATTAATTCCACTATGGAAGACAATGAGCTGTTCTTTGGAAAAGGAATTATTGATGCACAAATTAATGTGAAAGGAGATCTGGAAGTTCCGGTTATCAATGCCAGACTCAAGGTAAAAAATGGAACTGATTTGACCTTCATTGTACCTGAAGCAGAACTGGAGCTAATCGAAAGAGAAGGCGTTGTGGTTTTTGTAAACCGAGCGGATACGAATGTTAATCTCAGCGAAATCCAGCGAGAGACATACGCAAATTTTAATGGTTTTGACATGAAGGCCGTGGTGGTAACAGATCCTGATGCAGAATTCAAAGTAATAGTTGACGAAAGATCCGGTGATAACCTTTTGGTAGCCGGAGAAGCTAATCTAAGTTTAGAAATCGATAGGACAGGAAGGATGACCCTAAGTGGAAATTATGAATTGCGCAAAGGCCATTATGAGATGTCACTTTATAACATCGTAAGCCGGAGGTTTGAAATCGCAGAGGGTAGTAGGATTTCCTGGAATGGAGAACCTATGGATGCAGATCTCAACATCAGTGCGATTTATTCTCTCAAAACGGGGTCTTCTGAATTGATGACAACGCAACTCTCAGCAGCTGATCAAGAATCCAGGACACAATATCTTCAAGAACTGCCTTTTTTGGTCTTTCTCAATGTCAAAGGAGAGTTACTTCGACCCGAGATATCGTTCCGACTAGATATGCCAGAGGATCAAAGAGGTGCCTTGGGCGGAAATGTCTATGCCAGGGTAATGCAGATAAATGAGCAGGAAGACGAATTGAATAATCAGGTTTTTTCTTTACTGGTTCTTAACAAATTCTTCCCTGCCTCTGGTAGCGATGGTGCATCAGGCGGTACTTCAGCCCTCGCAAAAAGGAGCGTCAGTCAAGCACTCTCTGGCCAGTTGAATGCCCTCTCCAGCAGTGTGCTGGGTGACAGTGGACTAGAGTTAGATTTTGACTTTGACAGTTTTACGGACTACCAATCTGGCACTGCTCAAGACCGGACCCAAATGAACGTGAGTGCCCGAAAGAGGTTTTTAGACGAAAGATTGATCATTCAAGTGGGCAGTCAAGTAGACATCGAAGGAAAACCACAAAGTACCGACCGCGAGAGCAGCCTTATAGGAAATATCAGTGTCGAATATTACTTAACAAAAAATGGAACGTACCGGCTTCGAGGATTTAGGAGAAACCAATTTGAGAGTCTAATCGATGGGCAATTAGTTGTCACCGGTGTGGGAATTATTTTCAATCGAGAATTGAATCGATTTATGGAGCTGTGGAAAAGAGCTCAAACAGAAAATTCAAAAAAATAAATAATTCGAGATGTGGAACAGTAAAAGGCAAAAAAAATAAATCGAAAAAAATTAGGACCTTATCCTGAGAGGGATACGATGATAAATGGTAAATAAATACCTACATATAATATTCCTTATTGGACTACTAAACTTTCTGACTGGTTGTAGTGTATCAAGATATATTCCTTCTGATGAAATCCTCTACAAAGGTGCGGAATTGAAATTGGAATCGGAGTCCACAGTATCAGATCTAAAAAAATTAGACATCGAGATGGAAGCATTGATACGACCTGTTCCGAACAGGAGATTCCTAGGGATGTATGTTGGCTTATGGGCTCATTTTAAGAGTAAAAAGGAAAACCCCGGATTTATCAACCGGTTTCTAAATAAAAAGATGGGTGAAGAACCTGTTTACCTGAGCCAGGTCGATACACGCAGAACGGAACAACTGCTAAACAATAGATTAGAAAATAGAGGCTTTTTTAATAGTAGAATAAGCTCGGATATAAGTAGTAAAACCAAATTTGGCACAATAGAGTACATAGTAATTCTCTCCGATCCCTATACCTTAGCTAAGTTTGAATTTGAGGTGGATGAAGATACGTTAGAAATCCATCAACAGATCGCTGATCTCATGGTTGATACGGAGATCAAAGAGGGCATGAGGTTAGATCTTTCAAAATTTAAAGATGAACGAGCAAGACTGGATGAGTCTCTAAAAAACAGAGGATTTTACAAGTTCAGTCCAGAATATTTAATTTTCGAGGTTGATACCAATATTAGTGGGCAAACAAGAAATTTCAATCTATTTCTTAGGCTTAAAGACAAGGTACCCGATGACGGAATTATTCCATATTCCATTTCAGAAATCAAAGTGTTTCCAAATTACTCTGCTAATGAAGAGTCTGAAACACTGGACACTGCGGTGGTTAAAGGTAAAGCGTTTATCCAAGGAAAAGAGATTTTTAGACCGGAACTATTGGAGCAATACATTTTGATCAATAGTGGTGACCGCTATGATCCTCAAAAATCAAGATTAACCAGTAACCGCCTAAGTTCCATTGGTACTTACAGATACGTGAATCTACGTTATTCAGACCTTGACACAACAGGAGATGAAGGAAGACTGGAAGCTAGTATTTATCTGTCACCCTTAAAAAAACAAGCTATCAGAGCGGAACTACTGGGAATTTCTAAATCAAACAACTTCGCCGGACCAGAACTTAGCTTAAATCACCAAAATAGAAACCTGTTTGCAGGGGGAGAGACTCTAAATCTATCCGGTAAAATAGCCTACGAGACTCAAATAGCTGGCAGTACCAGATCTGGCCTAAATTCTATCGCTTTAGGATTGAAAGCTGATCTCATCTATCCACGTTTGATCTTCATTATACCCATAAAAAGCCAGTTTAACTATTCAATGCCTAAAACCAAAATTAGTCTTGGCACTGAATATCTCAATCGAGTTGGACTTTATCGGTTGAATTCCTTTTCTGTTAATTATGGATATTTTTGGAATGCTAGTGACTTTGTGTATCACGAAATCAATCCAATAAGTATTAATATTGTAAATCTCTCCAGAACTTCCAGTGATTTCGAAGATATTCTCGATAAGAATCTTTTCTTGAGAAGAAGTTTTGACCAACAGTTTATTGCAGGAATTAATTATACATTTCATTATAATAGACTCAGAGACAGTCAAAGAAAACACGGGACCTTTGTAGGTACTAACGTAGACCTAGCTGGTAATACACTTAACCTTGTCAACAATATATTTGGTGGGACTCCAGGTCGATTTTTAAGCCTTAATTATGCGCAGTATGCGAAGGGGGATATAGACCTACGATATTATCTGAGGGTATCAGAGAATCAGACCATCGCTACCAGGCTGTTCGGAGGGATTGGTATTCCCTATGGGAATTCAGTTTCTTTACCATTTGTGAAGCAGTATTTTTCTGGGGGGCCCAACAGTATAAGGGCCTTCCGCATCAGATCAGTGGGACCCGGGACATATAGACCAGATGAATTTAATCTGGGTTCTTATTTTGATCAAGCAGGCGATATTAGATTAGAGGGAAATCTTGAATATCGATTCTCGATTGTCTCAATCGTAAAGGGTGCAATCTTTATAGATGCTGGTAATGTTTGGCTTAAGAAGGAGAATCAAGCACTTCCGGGTGGGAAATTCACTTCCACTTGGTGGAAGGAACTAGCGGTTGGTACAGGATTTGGACTAAGATTTGATATTGATTTCTTTGTAATTCGTTTTGATTTGGCAACACCACTCAGAAAACCTTATTTGCCTGAAAATGAGCGATGGGGCAACACGTTTGCTATAGGAGATAAGACCTGGAGGAGGGAAAACCTCATATTTAATTTTGCTATTGGTTATCCATTTTAAACAGCTGGGAGGACAGATAATCTCCACCTCATGAGTTATCGATTGGTTATCCCTTTCTCAAACCTGCCAATCTACAAGCACTCCTCGTCACTGGCTTAGTTCCTTTTACCAGGAGGCATGGGCAACTCAACAGCATCGATGACCAGTACCCAATCTTTACCCTCTCCGGATGAAGGAGGCTCAATCAGAATGGAATTCGATTTCCGTAATTGGTCAGCAGGAAATGAAGCTCCGGTCCGGGGATCATACCACCAGGAAATCAATTTCTCCCCCGCTAAGGAGGCTAGGTTCAGTTTGGTTTGTCTCCCTGTTGGGAAGTATACCATCGCATAGCTTCCCAAAGAATCACGGGTCGCCACGACATAGTTTCGATCATCTTGCTGGCCACCTACGATGATCGACTGATCCGGGATCCGGGTCAAGTATGGTCGTGAGAGCATCAGATCCTTTAGATGCCGGACCTGGTTTGCCATAGGTAGATCCAGGGCTGCCTTCCAGGGGCGTAGAGGTTGATTGATGGGTTGCCTGCCTTCCTGATACATCTGCCACACGGCATGGCAACCATAGCTCTGACCACAGGCTCCGGCGAAAACATTCCAATACATGATCCGCCTGATATCATCCGGCACACTGTGGCCTAGTTCTTTGGCGTTGAAGCAATTGGGATGATCCTCGTAAAGTGGTTCGCCGTCCAAAACCGGTTTGACGGGAGACAACTGGTAGTCGTGCTGAATATGTTTATAGGTGCTTTTATTGGCGCAATGTCCGGTTTGGTGCATGTTGAAATCAAGCCATTCATCTTCGTGAAACCAGGTCGAAGAGCCACCATCATTCTTTGGCTGGGGATGAAAAGTCATCAGGGCATTATCGAGTCCAGCCACTGATTCCAAAATACCCATGGCCAGACTACGCCACACTTGCACATCCCGGCTACCTTCCCTTGGATTCCTATCGCCTCCGACCACCCAAATGATATTATCCCGGTCCTGATATCGCTCCCCTATCCAAGTACCATAAGCTCTCGCGTTCTCCGGATTCAATACTTCCGGCCCTACTCCCCAGCTATTTCGGAACAGTTTGTCGCCCCAGGTTGGCAGAAGGGCGATATACATACCTAGTGATTTTGCTTTGTCAATGACGTAATCCACGTGCTCGAAATAGCGGGGATTGGGCTGGGCAGGATCCATATCGATAAGAGGTAGTTCTCCATAGGGGTTAGGGGTCTGTAGTCCATCGATTTCAGCAAGGGCCACGGCATGAATCACATTAAACCCTTGCGAAAAACGTTTGTTCAGAAAAAGGTCTACTTCCTCCCGGTCGCAGCGGTGAAACAATTCCCAAGCTGTGTCTCCCATCCAGAAGAAAGGGTCACCTTCTTCTGTGACCAAGTACCTGCCATTCTCCGATACTTTGATTCTTTGTGCATTGGCATCTGCAATCACAAAAATGAAACTTAATAGCATGCAATGAATAGTTATCCGCAACATGTCACCCAAATTTCAAATGAATATCTCAAAACATAACTTCAAGTAGCTAAAAATCCCCCGTCCACAACAAAATCAGATCCGGTGATCCAACTCGCGCCGTCGCTCAGCAAGTGTATGACCGTATTTGTAATATCACCAGGTATGCCTATTCTCTGCATGGGCAGTTTTTCAGCAGTTTCTTCGAGAATCTGATCTGGGTTAGGAAATGCCTTGACTGAGTTGTGCAGCAGTGGAGTCATGACCTGAGCTGGCGACACCAGATTTATTCTGATCCGGGGACCGTAGTCCCTGGCTATTTGTCTTACCAGTGCTGGAAGTGCTCCCTTTGAAGCCGTATATGCCGGGTGATTAGGGAAGGCATGATGCGAGGCTACCGATCCAACAATTACTATTGATCCTCCTTCTCCTTCAAGCATCAGTGGGATCGCATATTTTAGAAGATAAAACACGGCATTGAGATTCGTAGCAATTGTGTCTTCCCAGTCGTCAATCGATACTTCCGTAATGCTCCCAATGCCAAGCTCTCCCGCGGCCAATACCACGTAATCTAACCGGCCTGTCTGATTCCTGGCTGAGTCGACAAGTAACTTGTTCAGTGCCGGATCTTTAACATCTCCGGGAACAAAATGTCCATTGCCCTGCAACTTCGCTTCCAGGGCTGAACCTCGCTTTTGATCTCTTCCACTCAGAATGACTCTAACATTCAAATCAGACAAAGCCTCCGTAATGTTTTGGCCCATGCCACTAGTCGCACCCGTGACTATCGCCGATTTGTTAGAAAATTCTTTCATCTCTCACATTTAAAATCAGGAATAGTTTTTCAGCTGTCAACCAGTAGTCATCATACTTCAATTCTATTCAACTACTCAACTATATCTTCAAGGAGATCTTGGAGCGATAAAGGATACCTGTTATCGCTACGATCAAAAATGCGAACAGCATGGATTTCGTCAAGCCAACTGCTCCTGTCCGCACTGTCATAGGGAGGCTAAGACCGAGCAGTGTAATTATAGCATAATAAAAATAGGGCACCAGGTAACAAGTAAGCGTGCTCTTGCCGGCAGGACCAATCACCCAAGTCCATTTGTCCTGCTTCTTCAGATCCACAAGCCAATACAAGACCGCGTAAGCGATGAAACTGATACCAGTGCAAAATCCAATCCAGGACGGTGTGGCCTGGATCTTTGAAATGCCCCAAAATGGTCTGGTAGCGAACCCATAAAGCAGCAGGAGTATACCAAGAAATAACAGTATCGACATAAATCGGTTTGGAATTCCTCCTAAGCTTGCCTTCTTGTATAGAGCTGAGGCAACTACTCCGGCCATGGTAAAGGCAGCAAATGCTCCGCTTCCAACAATCCAAACATACTGCTGGATCCCTTCGGCAAAATCGAGCCATCCGGCGAAATCTGCCATATTAAACAGCAGAAAGAGAATCCAGGCGATAGCAAGCC
>Ga0224512_10004207_pt1 | contig 12288 bp, 10 predicted proteins | sample SF_May12_sed_USG_4_FD_169103 | JGI IMG/M metagenome (GOLD analysis project Ga0224512, IMG submission 169103) | Sediment microbial communities from San Francisco Bay, California, United States - SF_May12_sed_USGS_13 | ecosystem: Environmental > Aquatic > Marine > Sediment | place: USA... | reverse complement strand
GTAAGTCTCCAATTCCCGCTGACCCAAATCGACCACCGGTTCTTTGCCCGCCCTTTGAGCGGATGCAGCCGATAACCCGGCAAATCCATATCGTCAATCACCCGAGCAGTATCCAGGGCTGACAGTTGTAAACGAAGTCGAGCCGCATGTTTGACCTGAATACCGGACTTGCTTCCTATCTCATAGTAGCGCCGTAGGCCTTTGTGCTTGAACGACTTGATCACCGCCAAAGTATAGCGCGTTGCGCATCACGCAACAATCACTGTATTTTGGAATTTTATCGAGAAATGAAAAAGCCGACCCCCTTCGAGGGGCGGCCATCTTCATTTTGGTAGGGGGGCCTGATTTGCACTGTTCCGACAGCCCCTGCGCGTACTCGCATGCAATAAGCTTACCCAGCAAGGGGACCTGGGGGACAGTCTCTGAAATTCTCCGCGCATCTAGCCCAGGTCCTGTGGCCAAACGCCTGTCACTTCTCAGAGTCATTGGGGCAGCCAGACTCTTCTAGTATGCTTGACTTAGCTGTATCCCCCGCCGATGGCAGCTGACACCATCAGACGCGAGCGACTATTGTCGCTGGCCCAAACCGTAGCGGATGTCCGTTGACGCTCGTGTCAGCACCCGCCAGCTACGGTAAGAGCACGTTGGCTAGCCAATGGTTAGGGCTAATCGGTTGTCGATCAGCCTGGCTTTCGCTGGATCCCGCCGACAGCGACCTGACACAGTTCCTTTCGTATGTCATCGCAGCGGTGCGCAGCACCTTCCCGGACTGCTTTGCCGAGTCCGCTGAGATTCTGAGGTCGGCGACATTGCCGAGCACTGATGAACTGGCAGGCATGTTTTGCAAGGAAATCGATGCCCTCGCGGAACCGATCGCAGTGGTGCTCGATGACTACTATCAAATCTCCTCACCAGAGATTGATGACTTTCTCGATACGTTGCTCCAGCATCCGCCCCAAAATCTGCACTTGATTATTGTTTCGCGTCGCGATCCAGCCCTGCCATTACCCGCCCTGCGCGCGCGGGGGTTACTCTGCGAGGTCCGAATGCAGCAACTCGAGTTCCGCAAGGACGAAACACGTTCGTTCATCCGTGCGAACCTGGACGACGCAATCACCGAAGACGAAATCGGGACACTGCACGACCGCACAGAGGGGTCGCCAGCCGCACTTCGACTCGCGAAGCTGGCAGCCGGGGAGCATGGCTCAACGGCGAGTATTCTTGATCAGCTGCCTGACGACAGCAACGCCGTTCGTAGCTACCTGATGCAGGAGGTGCTTGCAAAGCAATCCGCCGAGATGCGGGAGTACTTGCTGAGGACCGCGTTCCTTGACCGGTTTTGCCCGGACCTTTGCGACGCGGTAATGCCTGATCGCCTTTCGGGTTTCTCCGGCAAGGACTTCGTGGACCACATCCGTCAGGCTAACCTGTTCACGATTTCCCTGGACGCCAGCGCGGACTGGTTTCGGTTCCACCACCTTTTTCAGTCCATGCTGCAGGACCGAGCTTTTACCGAGCTCGGTAACGAGGCAATTCGCGACCTCCACAGGCGCGCATCCCTGTGGTTCGAGGACCACGAGTTCCTGGCGGACGCGATCCGGCATGCGCTCAGTGCCGACAAGGCCGGCGAAGCGGCTAGTGTGATTGGCCGACATCGAAACATGATTATGAATCAAGAGCGGTGGCATCAGCTCGACATCTGGCTTCGTTTGCTGCCACCCGAGATCGTCGCGTCATAGCCCGAATTACAGCTATTGAAAGCAAGGATCTTCAGGACCACAGGACAGAACGCGGAGATTGTGCAGGCGCTGGACGCTGCCGAATCGTTACTTGATGCAGCAGGGAATGAGGACGGGTCCACGAGTGAACTCTATGGCTCCCTCGCCTCTATGCGCTGTTATCAATTCTACGCAGAGTCCGACGGAGAAGCCGCCGCTCGAGCCTCGCGACAAGCACTCGCATTACTTCCTCCGGACGACATGGCAGAGCGCGGCTTCGCGATAATTCTTCTCGGTGCGGCACTGCAGATGATCGGTGACGTCAAAGGCGCCAAAGACAACATCTATTCTGCAATTGCCGAAGCATCGGCACGGGCAGAAGATAGCCCTACCTATATGACGCGCCTGCTCGCCGCTCTATGTTACGGCTACTGGATGGATGCCGACTTGAAGGAACTCGAGCTGGTCGCAAAAGATACTGAAACACCAAGCAGGCGTGCGGATCTTTGGGAAGTCTTGAGCGTAGCCCTGCACTTCAAGGCCGCCACTCATTATCACCAAAATAGACTATCTGCTGTCGAAGATGACCTTCGGGTGTTGATTTGCACCGAAAGCTGAGGTTCTACCATTGAACAACACCCGCAAGATGCTTGGTTTTCGCCGATTCTACAGTCGAACGGTGGGACGAGTCACGGTTGGGTGGTAGAGGAATGGTGGGAGTTCTGTCTGTTTTCGTCTTCCGCAAACCTGTTTTGGCTGCTAGCGATTTAACCTACCACGTCTTGAGTTAGGCACATGAAATTTCTTCGCCCATTAACTTAGCAATATCTTCATCCTTGTCTGCTCTAGCCACAAGCCCGCTTGTCAGGTCTGTCTGGCATGACTAGATTATAAAAGCGTCGACATTATGCGGAAGCCAGCGCATGTCGCCATCGCGGTGCGACGTTGCCTCAAGATAGCTGAAGATCATTCGTCGCAGGCGCAGCGGTAATTCTCCGGTGGGCACCTGCGCGACAAAGTCCGCAATGCGATTTCCCTGCTCGGAGTGGGGCTCGCAACATGACGTGATATCGAGCGTTGCCTCGATGCGCTTGCGCTCGAACGTAACACCGAGTTTTTCGAGATGCCTGCTCAGGTCCTCACTGAACCACGTTGAACCACCGTTCTCCAGCTCCCAGAACGAGGAGGAAAGTTCGTTCAGGGTATCGTTCGAAGCGATCAGGATCACGAGTCGACCAAACTCGTTGACCAGATTTAGAGCATTTTCGAGTGCCAGTTTGGGATCATCCATATAGTAGAGCGAGTGCACCATGAGAACCAGATCGAAGCGACGCTGTGCTGTGAACTGTTCGAAGCGGGTGTTGTGCGCCTCTACCCGGATATTTCGGTCGTTCTCGAATACCATACGAGATATGAATCGTTCACACTGCCGGGAATCCGGCTCAAGACCCACGTAGGAAACGGTCGAAGCATGCTCTTTTCCTGCGGCCAGAATCTTTTCGTCGAGGTCACCCGCGCCACATCCGACACTCAGAAACGAAGCACGATCCGTGGAGAGTTGCGGAATCACATGGTCCGTGAACCATCCGAGAATAAGCTCGCGCTGATTGCTGGCGGCCTCGTAGGTGTGAAGGCAGGTGGCATAGCGCTGACCCTCCAGTGGGGCGACATGATCGATGAGCGCCAGCTCCTGCCGAATATCTTTGATATTCATATCGACTTTATATTTGTCGCGCAATCCCGTTTCACTTTTGTATCTATTCGTGCGGTAGTCTCGCTTAGATGTGTACCGACGGCTCCCTATTTCGGCACAGCCAGTATTGGTCTGCTATTACGTGACCGGCCATTGCATGCTTGAGCTTAACCAGGTCTCCAAGAACTACGCTGATGTCTGCGCGCTTGAGCATTGTGACTTATCCATTGCATCCGGGCAGACAACAGTCCTGATCGGTCCGTCTGGATGCGGGAAGTCCACTATCTTACGCCTAATCATTGGCCTGCAGACGCCTGACGAGGGCAGCATCCATTTCGCGGGGCAGCGCCTCGAACGGGACAGCCTGCCCGCGTTGCGTCAGCGGATGGGCTATGTGATCCAGGATGGGGGTCTATTCCCACACCTGTGTGCGCGCGACAATGTAGCGCTGATGGCACGATATTTGCGCTGGCCGGATGTGCGTATCGCGACGCGCATTACCGAACTTGCCGAGCTCACGCACTTCCCCGTCGATGCCCTGGATCGCTTTCCGATCCAACTTTCCGGAGGGCAGCAGCAACGCGTAAGTTTAATGCGCTCCCTGATGCTGGACCCTGAAGTGCTGCTGCTCGATGAGCCGCTCGGTGCGCTCGACCCTATGATCCGTCGCGACCTTCAGGTCGATCTGCGCGAAGTCTTTACAAATCTCGGCAAGACGGTGTTGATGGTGACGCACGATTTGGGCGAGGCGGCTTTCTTCGCGGATACCGTCGTTCTTCTGCGCGATGGTCGAATCGTGCAGCAAGGCACAATGGAACAGTTGTTGCGTGAGCCTGCGGATGACTTTGTGCGGCGATTCATTCAGGCGCAGCGCTCGCCACTCGAAACCATGGAGATACCCGGTTGACCCGCCGCTTTGCGATAAATTTCTTGTGCGGGCTCTTGCTGGCGGGGAATTGTCTCGCCGCTGAGGAGCCCACCATCGTAGTCGGTTCAAAGAACTTCACGGAGGGCGTGGTTCTCGGTGAACTCATTCGCGCGATGGCGGCGTCTGCCGGGGCCAGTGTCGAGCATCGTCAGGCCCTCGGTGGCACGCGCCTGGTCTTCAACGCGCTGGTATCGGGAGAAATCGATATCTACGCGGAGTACACGGGAACGCTCACGCACGAGATTTTCGCGCAGAGCAAACCTGCTTCAAACGCGGATCTACGCGACCTGCTCGCTAAGTCGGGCCTCGTCATGAGCAAATCGCTCGGTTTTCGCGACAACTTTGCCCTGGGTATGCGCGAGCATGTTGCCGAGCGTCTCGACATCCGACGTGTATCAGACCTGCGCGCGCATCCGGAACTTGTCTTCCGTTTCGGCACGGAGTTTACGGAGCGCGGCGACGGTTGGCCCGGCTTACGTCGGCACTACGGCTTGCCGCAGCAGGATGTTCTCGGCGTCGAGCACGATTTGGCGTACCGAGGATTAGCGGCTGGCGACGTCGATCTGACCGATCTTTACACGACCGATGCCGAAATCGCCTATTACGATCTGCGCACACTCGAAGACGATCTGGGCTACTTCCCGCCTTACGAGGCGGTACTTCTGTACCGGGCCGAACTCGCGCAAGAACAGCCAGCCGCTCTCGCTGCAGTGCTCCGCATGCAGGGCTTGATCGATGAAGCCCAGATGATCGCGATGAATTCGCGTGTCAAGCTGGGCGGAGCACAGGAGGTTCTGGTTGCGGCAGATTTTCTACGCGAACAGCTCGGAGTTGACGTCGATGCCAGGTCCAGCACGCGCAGCGAGCGCTTTTTGCGTAACACCGGACAACACATCGCACTCGTAGCGATTTCACTGGTCGCTGCGATCCTGATCGCCGTGCCGCTTGGTATTGCCGCCGCGCGATGGCCCCGTCTCGGTCAAATCATTCTAGGCGTCGTAGGCATCGCACAAACCATCCCGGCGCTGGCGCTACTTGTCTTTATGATTCCGCTGTTCGGGATCGGCGCCGGTCCGGCAGTCATCGCGCTATTTATTTACAGCCTGCTGCCCATCGTGCGCAACACTTACACTGGCTTGACGACCATTCCTGCGCAACTGATTGAATCCGCCGAGGCGCTGGGTCTGCCCGCCGGCGCGCGCTTGCGTTTAGTGGAAGCGCCGCTGGCAGCAGTATCGATACTCGCCGGAATCAAGACGGCAGCCGTCATCAATATCGGTGCGGCCACGCTCGGTGCTCTGATCGGTGCCGGTGGGTATGGCCAGCCGATTCTGACCGGCATTCGCCTCGACGACGTTGGCCTCATTCTGGAGGGCGCCGTGCCGGCTGCGGGCCTTGCCATCGTGGTGCAATTGCTGTTCGAATGGGCCGAGCGGGCGATTGTTCCGCGCGGTCTGCGTGCATCCACGCGGGCATGACCCGCGAATAAGGAGTAATGATGACGGTGCGCGCCGATACCTTTGAGCGTAGCTGCGAACACTGGAGTGACGCGGGACGCGATGAGATGGAATCTTTTTATGAGTTGGCTCGCGTTGACTACCGGTATCTGGCTGAGGCCTACGATTGGGCCGACGCATTACAATCGTTGGCTAGCGGCAACAGCGGGGTCCGCTTGATCGACGTCGCCTGCGGCAGCGGAAAGTTTCCGCAAGCGCTGCTGGCCTATGCTGGCGTCGCCAACCTCGCGAAAACCGCCGACTTTAAGGTCGACTACGACTTGCTGGACCCGAGCCCGTTTTCCGTGCGGGAGGCCAAGCAAGCGTTGGCTGCTCCGTTCCATGCGGGGGCCGAGTACTGCTGCACGCTGCAGGATTGGAATGAAGATGCTGGCCAGTACGACATCGCATGGGCTACTCACGCGCTCTACTGCGTGCCCGCCGAGGAACTTGAGCAGGGGCTTGCCCGCATGTGCAGTGCCCTTGCGCGTGACGGTTTCGGCTTCGTCGCGCAGGGATTGCGCGACGGTCATTACGTCGGTTTTTATGATCAGTATCGCGCCAGTCTGTTCGACGGACATGGCACGCCATACAGCGATGGCGCGCAGGTAGAAGCGACGCTGAGAAACCTAGGCATGCGTGTACGAACCCGCGTGCTTGATTACACGACAGTGGTGCCCGCGGACCGACCGGAGCTGCTCGAGTCTTATCTGCAGCGCTGCGCCTTCGACGACACTTTCGGTATTGATGAAATGTTGCGACGTGAACCACTGGCGGGCTATCTGTCGTCATGTCACGATCAGGATTCGGGTGAGTATCGATTTCCACAGCGCGTCGGCATGACACTTTTTTCTCACACGGAAGCTGGTCTTGCATTGCGCGACGCCAAGGTATCAGGAGTCGATTAAATGACAGGTGATCCTTCTTTAAAGCCCCACGATCGCGCCGAAGAAATTTCGGGTGAATGGGGTCACGACAACCAGCAATGGTGGAATCAATACATGGCCAGCGCAGACAATGACGTTGCCCTGGCATCCGGTCCGGAGGATGAGCCCGCCCCGGCACCTGCAGATGTCGTGCCGTTACCAAAGCCGGCTGATCTGCAGGCTGAGCTTAACGCCTCTTACGAACTCGACCCGCTTGCGATTATGCAATTCAATCGCGATGGCTATGTGAAGCTAAAGCGGGTGCTCTCGCCCGGCGCGCTCGCGCTGTTGCGGCAGGAGATGGAAAAGAGTCTGCGCGCTGATCTTGGCGAGAATCCGGGGCTGGATTTTCGCAGTGGTGAGATGATGTGGCTTACGAATGAAATATTCCGCCAGTTCGTCCTCAGTCCGCGCATCGCCGAGATTGCCGCTGCGCTGATGGGCGTCCAACGCGTCAGGCTTTACCATGATAATGCGCTGGCCAAGGAGCCCGGTTGTGGGCGCACACCCTGGCACTATGACGAAGATCATTTTCCTATCGCCAGCAAGAATGTCTGTACCGTGTGGATCCCGCTCCAGGCCATCCCTCGAAAGATGGGACCTCTCGCGTTCGCAGTCGGAATGGAGACCTACCGGCTGGTCGAATCCGTGCCGTGCAGCAGGTTCGACACGAGTTACGACCGCACCGTCAGCAATATTTTCGCGGCGCAAGGCGTGGCTTTGGATGACGGACCGTTCGCGTTGGGTGAGATCAGCTTTCACCATTGCCTCTCCTTCCACACGGCGGGACCAAACAATACGACGGAATCTCGCATGGTCCTGGCAACGACCTACTTCGAAGACGGGGCTCGGGTCGTTCCCGCTCCAACAATGATCTCGGGTGATTGGCGCAAGTTCATGCCCGACGTCGGTGCCGGCGAGCCGATACAAAGCCGCTACAATCCGGTCTGTTTCCCGCGCGAACGCTGAAAAATCGCAGTGTTGGAAGGGCGTTTTGACTAGGGATTGATCTGTTACCGAGTGGATCAATCGCAATTGGCTTGAATACATCGTCGGCTTTGGTGTCCTCGGCTAGCGGTCTTTTTTCGCCGCTGGTAGCAATGTCGATGGCCTGGTCTTGCGTTTTTAGCTCCTTCTAAATAATCAGACACAGACTCCATGCTTGAATTCATAAGGCGCAACTTCCGTTGGATCGCCGGCGGATTCATGCTCACGTACTTTTCCAGTTTTGGACAAACGTATTTCATATCCGCGTCTGTTTCCGAATGGCAGGCCGCGTTTGGACTGACGCATGGCGAATTTGGGCGAATCTATATGTTCGCTACTCTGGCAAGCGCACTTTGTCTTCCGTTTGTTGGCAGGCTGGTAGACGTTGTACAGGCCCATCGCATGATAGCTCTGGTGGTGCCGGTTCTGGCCGGGGCGGCGTTACTTGCCGGCTATGCATCCTCCTTGCCAATTCTCGTCGCCGCCGTCTTTCTGCTGCGGCTGTTCGGTCAGGGCATGATGACGCACATCGCGCTGACCTCCACTGGGCGATGGTTTGTTGCCGAGAGGGGACGGGCAGTATCGCTTGTCGTGCTCGGGCACCAGGGAGGCGAGGCCACCATCCCATTGGCGTTTGCAGCGCTTACGATTGCCTATGGATACCGTGTCAGTTGGTTTGCAGCCGCCGCCGCTTTGCTGGTCGTCGGTCTTCCCTTCGCTTATTGGTGCTACCGTAAGCCGCGCGTACCTCACGGGCAGCCGTCAATGGAGACAAAGACGTTGCTTCAGGTGCGCGACTGGACACGGGGGGAAGTTCTAATGGACCCCATATTCTGGGTGCTCCTCACGGGCGTGCTGGCGCCTGCGTTCATTGGCACAACGATCTTCTATCATCAGAATTATTTGACGGCGTTGCACAATTGGCCGCCGCAGTTTTTCGCTATGTCATTACTGGTTATGGCGTTGACCACCGTCGGCTGCGCTTTGATTACCGGTGCCGCGATCGATCGGCTTGGGGCAACCTCGATTCTGCCTTACTTTCTGCTACCGCTTGCGGGCGCCTGTTTCGTATTGGCCTACAGCGGACCGGAAATAACGCTGTTCATCATGATGGTGCTGCTCGGAATCAGCTACGGCATAGCATCCACGCTCTTCGGCTCGCTGTGGCCGGAAATCTACGGCCTCGCCAATCTCGGAGCTGTCCGCTCAGTTACCGTCTCGGCGGCGGTTCTGGCAACGGCCGCCGGGCCTGGCCTGACAGGTACTTTGATCGATCGAGGCGTGAGCCTGCCGGCGCAAATGATGTTTTTCGGCTTCTACTGTTTTTTGACAGCGGGTGCTATGACGATCGCGTCTGTGTTTTTACAACGGCGTTCCTGATACACCTCAGTCACCTTTCGATTGTTACAAGCGATAAATGCTGTGCGTGAGGTTTGCGTGATTCACGCTATGCATCGTTATGCACGGCGGTGCAATTCATGCAACGGGCGTCCAGGGGTAACGTGGCGATTGCCTTGGCGGAAACACGGGCCAACGGATTCTTTGGGTCCAAGGATCAGAAGAAATCAATACCGCGAAAGTATTGTTCTGCTCAGATTCTAACGCCGTACAATGAGACGAGTCACAGCCGCTTAGTAAAGGATTGGCGCCACATTAGATATCGCCGTGGTGTCTGAACCTGCTTTTCATCTTGGGAGATAGATCCAATGCCAACAAAGACCAGGATTATTTTGATGTTTTGGCTCGGCATCATGGGCGGCCTCAGCGTCTTGCCCGTGGTTGACGCAGAGACGATTGCCGTGATCGGGACGGGTCGCGTGGGCAGCGCTCTCGGTCCCCAGTTCGCCCGCCTCGGCCACCAGGTCATTTACGGATCGAGAGATCCGGGGCGCGATTCGGTTCAGGAACTGGTCAAGGCCACGGGTGGCAATGCATCAGCAACCACTCAGAGCGAGGCGGCAGCGCGCGCCGATTTCGTGCTATTGGCCGTTCCCTGGAGTGCCGCGAAAACGGTGATGGACAAGCTCGGCGATCTGGACGGCAAAATCATCATCGACCCCACCAACGCGCTGACCATGGGTCAGGGCCATATGGAGATGGCCGTTGATACCTCAGGGGGTGAGTTGGTGCAGGCCTGGGCAACGAACGCCCGCGTGGTCAAGGCTTTCAACACCATGGGTTATCACGTGATGGCCGATGCCGATGCTGCCGGCGGTCCCGTCACCGTGCCTCTGGCCGGCGATGACGCGGCAGCCAAGGCGACGGTGGCGGCTATGGTAGAAGCCATGGGTTTCGAGACAGCGGACGTGGGCCCCATCAGGCACGCACGAATACTGGAGGGCATGTCTATTCTCTACATGGCCCCCTACCTGTCGGGGCGGCGTGATCAGGCCTTCGAGTACTATTTTCGCACCGGTACGAGTCCGCTGCACAGCCTAGGAGTCAGACCGGCGGAGTAGCCGTGTGCCGACGGGTTCCCACTCTACAAGAACAGGCTCCGGAGCAAATGCTCCTGGATGAACCTGCCGCTGTCTAGATCCTGAAGGTAGTAACGCGGAATTCCAAACCCCTTCTTGCGCCGCTGCAGAATGTGTTCGGGCAGGACGCCGCGGTAGGCGTACTTCAATAATCCCTTCGACTGGCCGTCGTGGTAGCGGATCGCTTCGGGTAGGCTGAACGAAAACTCGATGATGCGCCGGTCCAGCAGCGGCACCCGGGCTTCGAGCGATACCGCCATGCTCGTACGGTCCACCTTGGTCAGGACGAGACCCGGCATGAAGGTATGAAAATCGACCAGTTGCAGGCGCGTGCGCAACGGCAGGTCATCACCCCAGTACTGACGAAAATGCCACCAGTCGTCATAGTCCGCAGGAATGCCGAATCGTTCGCGATAATCACTTTTCGCCGCCTCCGGCATGCCGAGCATGATCTTCCCCCAGAGCCGCGGGCCGTCGCTGAACGCCAGTTCCAGCAACGACGTCACCCTGGCGACTGCGCTGCGACGACCGAACGGCTTTCGCAGGGCGTAAGTCAGCCGATCCATGCCGGCCGGCCACGAGGGCATGCGTTCGTAACGCTCGAAGCGCGGATAAGTGCTGTAACCACCGAACACTTCGTCTCCGCCGTCGCCAGTCAACACGACGGTCACCTCCTCGCGCGCAACCTTCGACACCAGGTAGGTCGGCAAAGCAGATTCATCCGCAAACGGCTCATCGAACCAATTTTTCAGATTCGGCAGCAAGTCACCAGCGGCCGCGCGCGACAGAATCCGCTCGTGGTGCTTGGTGCCGAATAGTCTTGCGACCTCGCGGGCGTGCGGCGTCTCGGATTGTTCATCGGAATCGAAGCCGATCGAAAATGTGGCGATGTCCGCTGCGAGGCTGGATGCCGAGGCGACGACTACGCTGGAGTCCACGCCGCCGGACAAGAAGAACCCGAGCGGTACGTCCGAGATCATCTGATCTCGCACGGAATTGTCGATCAGGTGGCGGAGCTCGTCCGCCGCATCGTCCGCCGACAAGTCCACGGGCCTATCGGGGATCGGTATCGACCAGTAGGCCCGCGGTTGGCTCAACACGCCGCTCGCGGGATCGTAGACGATGCTGTGCGCGGGCGGCAGTTTGAAGCAGTTGCGATACATCGTCTTCGGCGCCGGAACATAACGGTAGCCAAGAAAATCATAGAGTGCCGTCTCATCCACCTCGAGATCGTTTGGATCGAGCGCGCGCTGCAGCGCTTTCAACTCAGACGCGAATGCAAATCGACGCCCGTCGTAGTAATAGTAGAGTGGCTTGATCCCGGGCCGGTCACGCCAGAGTTTCAGCTGGTTCGCGCGACCATCCCAAATGGCGACCGCGAACATGCCGTCGATGTGATCGACGAAGTCATCACCCCATTCGGCGAACGCGTGCAGGATGACTTCCGTGTCGGACATCGTTCGAAATCTTCGACCGCACCTTTCGAGTTCACGCCGCACGGCCAGGAATCCGTAGATCTCACCGTTGAATACGATCCAGCTTTGCGCGTCCTCGGCGAACATGGGTTGATTGGCCGCGTCGTCGAGATCGATGATTGCGAGTCGGCGGAAGCCGACACGGACCGGACCGTCGAGATGCAAACGCCCGTCGTCGGGCCCCCGATGCTTGATCGACGCCAACGCTGCCGGGTAGTTCCATGACGGGTCTGTTCCGCCAACAAAGCCACACATGCTTTATTTTTGTTCCCAGACGGATATATGAAACGGTCACTCTATTCGCTTGTATTGCGGCTGGCAACGAACGGCGGTTGCCCGTTGCGGGAGGGTGCGGGCCTCGTGATAGGCTAGCTTCCGTTCGAACCACGACCAATCGGGATCACACTTGATGGAAGCGCAAGTCGCACACGTGAACCTTGCTCGCGGCTACCGCGGCGGCGAACGCCAGGCCGAGTTGCTGATCAGGGCGCTGACGCGGCAAGCCATTCGACAGGTGCTGGTCGCTCGAGCCGGCAGCCCCCTCGTGCAGAGGCTGGTAGACGTCGAAGTCGAGATACGAGTCGGTTC
>Ga0224512_10004206_pt1 | contig 12291 bp, 12 predicted proteins | sample SF_May12_sed_USG_4_FD_169103 | JGI IMG/M metagenome (GOLD analysis project Ga0224512, IMG submission 169103) | Sediment microbial communities from San Francisco Bay, California, United States - SF_May12_sed_USGS_13 | ecosystem: Environmental > Aquatic > Marine > Sediment | place: USA... | reverse complement strand
GCCCGGAATGACGACTTGATCAGATGCTTCCTCAATCACTGCTGTCCTTTAAATCCCCTCTCCCACCGGGAGAGGGCTGGGGAGAGATGATAAAGGAGAAGAGACGTTCTGTTTATATGGCGGCGACATAGATTCATGTCCAGTATTTGGCTGTGGCCGGTATCGTCTTGCCATACATTACTTTACAGATAATCCTGTCAATGTTTATGGGACAGCAATGTTCCTCAATAATTATTTCTCTGCGTCCTTTGCGTCTCCGCGGTTAATTCTTCCGTGTATTCAGCGGCTATTCTTTCGCGCCTGCAAGGCGCTCCTACACGTAAATCACCTTAATATCGCCGTAACTTCCGGCAGGACCACGGAACATCGCCCCACACAGCGGCCTCGAAAGAATACGGTGAAGATCCGGATGGCGCTGAGGCGCTCCTGCATTTCACGTTCCACGTCACTGTTTACGCCTCACCGACTCGAGCAGGTGGCAGAGTCGTTCCGCGCCGTCCAGCACGCGCGGCGTTGGGCGAACGATGGAATCCCGCGGGACGGTAAACAAATGTCCTTCCTTTACGGCCTTCAGTTCCGGCCAGGGTGCCCACATCGCGTGCAGCTCGGACAGCTCCTCCCTGCCGCCACCGGCAATGATCACCTGCGGATCGGCGACCAGCACCGCCTCGATACCGATCTGTGGCGCCAGTCCCGGCAATGCCTCGAACACGTTGCGGCCACCGCACAGACGCATGACATCGCTGATCAGGTGTTCGCCGTTGACCGTCATCAGTGGTTGCTGCCAGACCGGGTAGAACACGCTGACCGTATCCCGTTGCGCGTAGCGCCGCACCAGCCCGGCATGACGCTGCCTGAAGGCCCCGGCCCGTTCACGCGCCTGCCCGGGGCTGCCGGCCAGCAGGCCAAAGCGTTCCAGGCTGGTCACCACATCCTCCAGGCGGCGCGGCTCGGAGACGAACACCCTCAGACCCAGCTGGCGCATGCGGCTGACCTGGTGGGCCGGATTGCCGCTTTGCCAGGCAATCACCAGGTCCGGTCGCAGTCCGAGGATGGCCTCCAGGTCCAGCCCGTTGCCGCCACTGATGCGCGGCAGGTCGAGTGCCGCCGCGGGATAGTCGCTGTGTTCCGACACCCCGACGACGGCGGCGCCGGCACCGGCGGCAAACAGCAACTCGGTGATATGCGGTGCCAGGCTGACGATGCGCTGCGCGGGCCGTTCCAGCACCAGTTGGTTACCGGCATCATCCGTCACCCGGATCTCCGGCCATGCCGGCGTCAGCGGCAAGACCCACAGCAGCAACAGGCCGAACAGTCGGGAAAGCACTATTATTGATATCGCCATGCGCAGGATTCAGGTCTCAGGGTGCACCGGACCGACAAGCGGTTGCGTTATACTCTCGCGTCCATCGAACAGATACAAGACGGAAGCATGCACATGAAATCACCCGTAGTACTGATCGGCGTCGGTGAAATGGGCGGGGTCTTTGCCCGCGGCCTGCTGCGCGCCGGTTACCCCGTCTATCCCGTCACCCGCGACGATGATATCGCCGCCGCCGCACAGGAACTGCCGGCACCGGCGCTGGTGCTGGTCGCGGTTGCCGAGAAGGACCTGCACCCGGTACTGGAACAGATACCCACGGCCTGGCAGACGCGCCTGGGGCTGCTGCAGAACGAACTGCTGCCACGCGACTGGGAACAGTACGGCTTCATCAACCCGAGCGTGATCTCGGTGTGGTTCGAGAAAAAACCCGGCCAGGATGCCAAGGTGCTGATTCCCTCGCCGGCCTTCGGACCGCAGGCCGGGCTGCTGGTGGAGACGCTCGGCGCCATCAACATCCCGGCCCGGGTGGTGGACAGCGCCGCCGCCATGCTCAATGAGCTCGTCATCAAGAACGTCTACATCGTCACCACCAACTGCGCCGGCCTGGTCACCGGCGGCACGGTAAACGAGTTGTGGACGAAGCACCGCAAGCTGGCGGAGGCCGTGGCCCTTGAAGTCATCCAGATCCAGGAGGCCCTCACCGGCCAGTCATTACCTCCCGCTGAACTCATCCAGGGCATGCTGACCGCCTTTGAGGGCGATCCCGATCACGGCTGCATGGGGAGGAGCGCACCGGCCCGCCTGCAACGCGCCCTGGAACAGGCCGATGCCGCCGGACTGGCAGTACCCCACTTGCGCGAGATCGCCGCCCGACAGGCGCAGTGAGAAAAATGGGGACATTCCACTTTTTATCTAAAAACGTGGAATGTCCCCATTTTTCTCAATCGTTGCCGTGGAAGATCAGGTTGAAACGCCGGTCGCGGTCGGTGCGGATGCGACTGATGCCGGCATTGGCCACGTGGATACGGTACATGCTGGCCAGCGGGATATCGAGGGCATGCGCCATGATGGCGCGGATGACCCCGGCATGCGCCACCACCAGCACTGACTGCCCGGCAAAGCGCTCCACCAGCTCGACAAACCCGGACTGCACCCGCGCACCGAAGGCCTCCAGCGGCTCGGCGCCTGCCGGGCGGTTGTTGACCGGGTCCTGGTAGAAGCGCGCGACCTGGCCAGGCGTGATCTGCTCCAGTTCGGCGCGGGTCTTGCCCTCCCATTCACCGAAACCGACCTCCCGGAAGCGCGGTTCCCGGTGTACCGGCAGCCGGTGGCGCTCACCCAGGGAATCGGCAAACTCGCAACAGCGCAACAAGGGTGATGTGACGATCTGCTGCCAGTCGGCCGTGTCACCCACGGCAGCCCACATCTGTTCCCAGCCCTTTTCGCTCAGCGCATCATCGACCTGGCCACGGTAGCGTCCACCACCGACAGGCTCGCCGTGGCGCAGCAGATCAATCCGGGTCTCTCGATGCGGGTCAGTAGCCACTATCACACCCCGTTCAGGCAAAGTCGTCCTGCAACCGCTGCCTGAGGTAGGGCCAGTCGAAGGCCGGCCCCGGGTCCGTCTTGCGCCCGGGCGCGATATCGGCATGTCCGGCGATGCGCTCGTATGACAGGCCCGGGAAGGCCTGCACCAGCGCCCGAATGACCGCCACCAGCCGGTCGTACTGGACGGGGGCATAGGGCTCGTCATCCAGGCCCTCAAGCTCGATGCCGATGGAAAAATCATTGCAGGCACTGCAACCCTGGAAGCAGGACTCGCCGGCATGCCAGGCACGTTTAGTAAACGGAACATACTGCACGATTTCGCCATCGCGCCGGATCAGCAGGTGGCTGGATACGCACAGCCCCTCCAGCTCCGAGAAGTAGGGATGCGCCCTGGTATCGAGCCGGTTGGTGAACAGGTCATCGATCCAGTGACCGCCGAACTCCCCCGGCGGCAGGCTGATGCCGTGAATCACGATCAGGCTGATGTCATCGCAGTCGGGGCGCTCGTCACAATTTGGCGACACCACCTGCCGCGCAGCGGATAACAGCCCGTCGTTCACATCGAGCTTCACGGTGCCTCCTGCGCGGGGGCCTGCAGCGCCTCATGCAGCGCCGCATCAAACAGCTCGGGGCGGGCCTCGGACTGCAACTCGCAGTGAAAGCGCCCGTCCAGGTAGAGGTACACGGCCGGCAGGTGGAACACGCCGAACTCGTGCGCCAGGGCCATATCCTGCTGCACGTTGACCTGGTAGAGGGCAAGCCCGGCATGCATGCCGGCGTAGTCGAGCAAAAAACGCTTCCAGTGCCGGCAGGAGGCACAACCCGGCGCCGAAAACAGGACCACCACCGCCCCCCGTGTATCCTCGAGACGGCCATGGAAATCGAACTGGTCAAGCGCGGTCATATCTGCCATTACACCCGCGAGTATAACCCAGCAAATCGGCCCGGCGCGGCCCTCCCAAATGACAATTCCACCACGACAGGGTGTTATTATTCGCCGCATCGCCCGATCGGCTACAATAGCGGCCGCCTGGATATAACACCCTGCCCGGGGAACACATGATGCTTGCAAGAATACTGTTAATCGCTGTCTGTCTGTCAGTCCTGGTCAGCGGCCATGCCCTGGCCGCGACCCACTATGTCAGCGACAGCCTGGAGATCACCATGCGCAGCGGCATGAGCACCAGCCACGGGATAATCCGCATGCTGCGCAGCGGTACCCCGCTGGATGTACTCGAAACCGATAACGACTCCGGCTACAGTCGCGTACGCACCCGGGACGGCAAGACGGGCTGGGTGTTGTCCCGCTTCCTGATGAAGGGCCAGGCCGCGCGCGACAAGCTGGCGGCAGCCGAGAAAAGACTCGCTGAGATCGAGATTGAAAACAACAAGATGACAGCAGCCATGGAGACGATGAAAGTGAAGGTGAGCTCCATCGAGAAAGACCGCACCAACCTCGACGGCGTCAACCGCAAGGTCAGCCAGGAACTGGCCGAGATCAAGCGTACGGCATCCAGCGCCCTGGCCCTGGACAGCGAGAACAAGGAACTCAAGAGCCGTGTCGTGGCGCTGGAACGCAAGCTCCAGACCCTGCATCAGGAAAACGAAGGCCTCAAGGACCGCACCGACCGCGACTGGTTCATGGTCGGTGCCGGCGTGGTACTGCTGGGCATCATTGTCGGCCTGATCATCCCGCGCATCCGCTGGCGCAAGAAATCCAGCTGGGATACGTTCTAGTGCTGGCAAAGAACGTATCCGACTTGAACAGATGCGGTCACCCGGATTTGCACCACACCTGATCAGTCTCCCGCTGACCTTACAGGCAATCCCGTGGCACACCGGGATCCTGAAAAATCAACGCCATACATCAATAACCCTCTGTTTGTTATACAGATAATTATTATTCTATGCGCTCGCGTATATGTGGTTCGAGATAACTCTGTGTTATTCTTTGAAGTGATATAACAACAGATGTCTCACCTTTGCATGCGCCGACTCACTTCAACGCCCCTTACAGAGCGGCTTTACCCTGGACTGTTACTGGTTGTAACTGTTGCGCTGTACGGCTTTCTTTCTACAGCCGCAGCACATGTCGGTGTCCACGAGGAGATCGAGATCCTTTCCCGCCTCATCGAGCAGGATCCAAGCAACCTGGAGTTGTACGTTTCACGTGGCGAGGCCTATCGCCTGCATCGCAGGTGGGACAGTGCTATCAAGGAGTTCAGCAAGGCTCTGGATATGGAACCGGACAATGTCGCTGCCACAATCGGCCTGGGCAGAACATACCTGGACAAGGGAAACCCCTCGCGAGCCCTTGCCATCCTGGATAAATCGCTAGCCCAGGAACCCGGTAACGTACGGGCACTGATCTTGCACGCCCAGGCCAACATGAAGACCGGAAAGCCTCTGAAGGCTGCTGCAGACTACTCAAGCGCCATTGAAAAATTCAGCGGGAAACGGAAACCACTACCTGACTATTACCTTGACCGTGCACGTGCTTATGCTGCTGCGGGCGACACGTATCTTGACAGGGCATTGCAGAGTCTGGACGAAGGCATAACAGTCCTCGGCAATATTCGAGCGCTGGAACTCTATGCCGTGGAACTAGAAATCATACGCGGCAATCCAGATAGCGCACTTGAAAGACTCGACAGTATTCTCGCCCGAGCTACGCGCAAGGAATTCCTGTTACTCCAGCGAGGTGACATCCTGACTGCAGCGGACCGCACGACAGAAGCTATACGGAATTACCTGGCTGCAAAGGCCGCCATTGAGAACCTGCCCTCGCAACGCCGTCATACACGCCCTGTTATGCAACTGCAGGCCGATTTGAATGACAGGCTCATATCACTCGGGAGCCCTAGTGATCATGATTAACAGGACTGTTGAAAAATCAGCCCTGCTGCTGACGTTGCTGCTCTGGACACTGTCAGGACTGGCAGCAACCCAGGTGTTGCTGGAAGCCGGATCAAGTAACAAATATCTAGCCAATACCAGCAACCCCGGTTTCGGGAACAACTGGACTATGGAAAATTTTCCTGGTGAATCAGGCTGGACCAGCGGCACCTATGGCATAGGCTATGAAACCGGTACCGGCGCCCAGAATCTGCTTCAGACCACCACCCCCGCGGGCACTCATTCCATTTATACACGCGCAACATTTAATCTTGCCGATCCAGGGGCCATTACCGGCATGTTCCTTGGTGTTGATTATGATGACGGCTACGTGGCCTGGATCAATGGGACGGAGGTATCCCGTTCCGCCTCGATGCCGGCCGGCACACCCTCCTGGAACACGACACCGGCCTTGCACGAATCCAGTAATGCGACAAGTCCGGTTTATACCCCCCTGGAAGATATTACTTTGCTGGCACTTCCTGTGCTGCAGGCCGGAGACAATGTCCTTGCAATTGCTGCCTACAACAACTCAAGCAGCTCCAGCGACCTGGTACTGGTTCCGCAGCTCTCCATAAACACAATCATCACACGTGGACCCTATCTGCAACAGGGTACGCCTGACAGCGTTGTTGTTCGCTGGCGCACGGCGACGCCTACTGACAGTCGGGTTCGCTATGGCGATACCCCGGGCAATCTAACCGGCTCGGTTGAAGATGCCGCCGCGACCACTGAACATGAAGTCAAATTGACGGGGCTGGCCGCAGACACCACCTATTACTATTCCATTGGCAGCACGAGCGAAGTTTTCGCCGGCGATGATCTCGATCATTTCTTTGTGACATCCCCTCCTGCCGGTACGGCGAAACCCACCCGCTTGTGGGTGCTGGGGGATTCCGGTACCGCCGATGTCAATGCCCAGGCCGTAGCCAATGCCTATGAAAATTTTACCGCTTCAACACACACCGACCTGTGGCTGATGCTGGGTGACAATGCCTATAACGACGGCACCGATACCGAATACCAGGCCGCCGTGTTCGATATGTATCCCGGGATGCTGCGCAAATCCGTGCTCTGGACGACACTCGGTAACCACGACGGTCGTACCGCGGATTCCGCAACCCAGACCGGTCCGTATTACGACATCTTTACCCTGCCGACCAGTGGCGAGGCCGGCGGCCTGGCATCCGGCACCGAGGCCTACTATTCATTCGACTACGGCAACATTCATTTCATCTGCCTGGATTCGCACGAGACCTCCCGCTTACAGGGCGGGGCCATGATGAACTGGTTGACGCAGGATCTGGCAGCCACCTCGCAGGAATGGATCATTGCCTTCTGGCACCACCCCCCCTACTCCAAGGGCAGCCATAATTCCGATACCGAAACGCCGTTAATCCAGATGCGCGAAAATGCCCTGCCGATCCTGGAAGCGGCCGGTGTGGACCTGGTGCTGTCCGGACACAGCCACTCCTATGAGCGCTCCTATCTGATTGACGGTCATTACGGGGTTTCAACGACACTGACACCGGGTATGCAGATCGACACCGGTAACGGCAAGGCCGATGGCAACGGTGCCTACAAGGCAGTTTTCAACGAAGCCGATCCATACGGCGGTGCTGTTTATATCACTGCCGGCAGCTCAGGGAAAACCAGCAACGGACCGCTGGATCACCCGGTGATGGTACATGCCTCGCTGAAACAGCTCGGCTCGCTGGTGCTCGATATTGACGGTAACCGTCTGGATGCAAGATTCGTCAGGGAGAATGGTGCTATTGATGACTACTTCACCATTCTGAAGAACCCCGACAATTGCCCGGCCATCGCCAATCCCGATCAGCTTGATAACGATGGCGACGGCATGGGCAATGCCTGCGACATGGATGACGACAATGACGGCCTGACAGACAGTTTTGAACTGGGCATCGGCACCAATCCGTTGCTGGCTGATTCCGACGGTGACACCCTGAGTGATTTCCAGGAAGTGAACTTTGACAATGACCCGGGCTACACACCGGGCACGGATCTTGACCCACTATCGCCAGACACCGATGGCGACGGACTTTCGGACGCGACCGACCCGATTCCACTCGACTTCAATTATGCAGACGGTGATGTTGTAACAGACGAGGAAATCAACGCCGGCGATTATGTTGTCATGTTGCGATTTGCATTTGATCTTGCTCAGCCTGACAACATGCACCTGGCACACGGTGACCTGTACCCGTCAGGCAATCCGGACGGGATAATAAACCTCCAGGATCTGCTTGCGTTCTGGCAGTTACTTTTTCCCTGACATTCCTTGCCAGACTATGGAATGCAAACCAGCCCGTTTTCCAGGAAAATTCCCAGGAAATGACTCTCTACTCTAATTCTTGGAATTTAACAGCGTTCCTCCGGCTTCTTACTTTTCTGGTCTCGCGCTTAATGCTTTTTTTCTCTTCCCGTGTCCATCCTTGGATTCAGTGACTAATTAACTTCCGGTGGTCGTGCCTGCAAGACGCCCCTACAAATATGGCGGTGAATTCCACTATCAGGCAATCACTCGTCCGTTACGCAGCCCTCGGAGGCGTTCTTCACCAGCTTGATGTACTTGTACAGGGTACCGTTCGTGGCCTTGTAGGCCGGCATGGTCCATTCGCGCCGGCGCTGTTCCATGTCCGCATCGCTGACATCGACCGACAGATTGCAACTGTCGGCATCGATGGTAATGATGTCACCGTCCCTAACCAGTGCGATCGGACCGCCCTCCTGGGCCTCCGGCACGATGTGACCGATGATGAAACCGTGTGAGCCACCGGAGAAACGGCCATCTGTCAGCAGGGCCACGTCCTGCCCCAGCCCGGCCCCCATGATGGCCGAGGTCGGGGTGAGCATCTCCGGCATCCCGGGGCCACCCTTGGGGCCCTCGTAGCGAATCACTACCACGTCGCCCTTCTGGATGCGCTTCTCCTCCAGCGCCTGCAGCATGTCCTCCTCGCTGTCGAACACCCGGGCCGGACCGCTGAACTGCAGACCCTCCTTGCCGGTGATCTTGGCGACCGAACCGCCGGGGGCCAGGTTGCCCTTGAGGATCTGGATATGACCGGTCTGCTTGATCGGGTCGTCCAGGGCATGGAAGACATCCTGGCCCGCTGCCAGGCCCGGCAGCTCCTGCAGGTTCTCGGCCAGGGTCTTGCCGGTCACGGTAAGACAGCTGCCGTCCAGCAGGTCCTGCTCCAGCAGGTACTTCATCACCCCCGGGGTGCCGCCTACCTTGTGCAGGTCCTCCATGACATAGCGGCCGCTTGGCTTGAGATCGGCGAGAAACGGAATGCGGTTACTGACCTGCTGGATGTCGTCGATGGACAGCGGTACATCAACGGCGCGCGCCATGGCCAGCAGGTGCAGCACGGCGTTGGTCGAACCGCCCAGCGCGATCACCACCACCAGGGCATTCTCGAAGGCCGTACGCGTCATGATGTCACGTGGCTTGATATCCAGCTCCAGCAGCTTGCGGATCGCCGCTCCCGCCTGCAGGCACTCCTCGATCTTCCGGGGGTCCACCGCGGGTGTCGATGAACTGTAGGGCAGTGACATCCCCATCGCCTCGATGGCTGAGGCCATGGTATTGGCCGTGTACATACCGCCGCAGGCGCCGGCACCCGGGCAGGAGTTCTCGATGATTTCCCGACGCGTCCTGTCGTCGATCTTGCCCGCGATGAATTCGCCATAACTCTGGAAAGCGGACACCACGTCCAGGGTCTGGCTGCCCAGATGGCCCGGCTTGATGGTGCCGCCGTAGACCATGAGCGCGGGCCGGTTGAGACGACCCATGGCGATCAGGCAGCCGGGCATGTTCTTGTCGCAGCCGGGCAGGGAGATATTGGCGTCATACCACTGTGCGCTCATGACGGTCTCTATCGAATCGGCTATCAGATCGCGCGACTGCAGCGAGTAGCTCATGCCATCGGTACCCATTGAAATGCCGTCGCTGACACCGATGGTATTAAAACGCATCCCGACCAGGCCGGCCGCCTGCACCCCCTCGCGCACCTTCGCGGCCAGGTCATTGAGGTGCATATTGCAGGTATTGCCCTCGTACCAGACGCTCGAGATGCCGACTTGTGCCTTGTCCATGTCCTCGAGCGTCAACCCGGTGCCGTGCAGCATGGCCTGGGAGGCACCCTGTGACTTGGGCTGGGTGATGCGCGAGCTGTAGCGGTTTAACTTGTTTGCCATATCCAGGGAACCTCTGATTAATTCACAAAATCACGTCGTTAAAGTACTGCATTGTCAGTAGAGTGCTCCATGCGCGCCATAAATCGACAGCTTGCCGATTCTTTACGGTGCGTACGGCGCACCCTGGAATCAGCCGTAAAATAACCTGGCCATCCTTGGTTCTGTGAATATATTACTTTGCGCTCTTAACGCCTTTGCGGTGAATATTTTTTCTCTGCGTCCTCAGCATCTAAGTGGTGAAGAATCCCGTATCAATCAGAATCAACATCCGGACAATCGATCCAAATGGCCGGCCATTGTACCGACCCCGGCAACCTGCCATAAACACCCGCGTGGTCATGTGGCTGACATGGCAGGACGGTAAATGAGGCTCCGGAACAAGAGAAAACGGCTTCCAAGGGCAGGGGCCGGGAATGCGCCAAAATATTGGCTACATGCTCGCTGTATTTCTCATAATAAACATAGAGTTATATAGCCGATTGAGTGCCAGGTTCATGGAACCAAAATGACTTGCTTTTTGTCTTAATTATTGTACTATATAAGCAGTTGCTTAAATTATGATGTACTTATCATCATAGGAGGTGCGACATGTACTTTGACAGCCTGACTTGGGTTTCCCTGATTATTTTCGTTGGTGCGTTGGGCAGTTTCATCTATGCCTGCATCGTACACAACTGCATGACCAATGATCATGGAACACGCGGCGGGTCTTCTCGAAGCACACAGCCGAAGACCTGGTAAGCAAACCAAATCCAGAGGAGCTGAAATGTACCAACCGACAATCGACGAAGCTGAGGCAAGAGAGTTGATCGAGCTGGGCGCGCAACTGATCGATGTGCGGAACCCGCATGAATACCGGCACAATCCCGTGCCCGGCTCGGTCAATATACCGTTACCCGTCATCCAGCAGGCGCTGAAGCAGCTGGACAAGGAAGCCCCGGTGCTGCTGTACTGCAACAGCGGGCAGCGCAGCGGCGTGGCCAAGCGCCTGCTCGATGCCTGCGGGTTTTCCATGGTCCACAACCTGGGTTCCTACACCACGCTGATCGGGCGCGGTTAGCCGCCCCGGGGTTGTGCACCGTTAACCGCACTATTAACAAGGGACCGCCATGAATGTACACCAGCTGTTCGATCCGGGAAGCAGAAGTTATTCCTATCTTCTGTGGGAAAGCGCTTCGCTTGAAGCGGCGCTGATCGACCCTGTTCATGAACAGTTCTCACGTGATCTCCGGCTGATCAGGGAACTCGGTCTGAGACTGCTGTACACGCTTGAGACACATATCCACGCCGACCGTATCACCGGCTCGAGTCTACTCAGAGAGGCCCTGAACTCCATTGTGCTGGTGCATGGGGACTATGGTTCTAAATGCGCCGATTTTCTGCTAAGGGATGGTGACCAGATTCCGCTGGGTTCAGCGAAGATCAACATATTGCACACCCCCGGCCACACCCAGGGCGACGTGTGCTATTTGATCCCGGGCATCGTATTCAGTGGCGAAACCCTTCTCATCCGGGGCTGCGGACGCACCGACTTCCAGTCCAGCGATCCCGGCATCCTCTACGATTCCATCACCCGGCGCCTGTTTACACTACCCGACGATACCATCGTCTATCCGGGCCATGACTACAACGGCCACTCGTATACGACCATTGGAGAGGAAATGGCGTATAACCCGCGTATCGGCAAGGGGAAATCGCGCGACGAGTTTATTGCCATCATGAATGGCCTGAAGCTCGACCCACCGCCACACATGCATGAGGCCCTGCCCAGCAACCTGCATTGCGGCAGCAGCGACTACGGCCCGAAGCAGCTGTCTTCCTAGGCTGCGGCCCACTAACGGGCCGCACCTCAGACTGATCACGATTTTCCCGCGGCATCCGGCCAGCCGCCCTGCCTGCCACGCCGGAACCCTATCAAGATTGCCCCCTCGCAGCCGATTATCTGTCTGATATCAGACCGTTTCGCACTCAAGCGGGAAACGGCAGGCGGCCGCCCTGCCCCTCATACAGACTGGACCGAAACAGAATATGAAGAACAACACCCGCCTGCTCACCAGCCTTGGCCTGCTGGCCCTTCCCATCCTGATCTTCACGCTGGTGTCGGTTTCACTGGTCCAGCTGCATGCCAGCACCCAGAACATGACCCGGCTGGTCGAGGTCACCAATCTCAAGACCAAGGCCGCCAACGACATGCGCGATGCCATTCGCCTGCGCAACAACAGCCTCGACATCATTCGCCTCACCGAGAACCCGGGCGAACGTGACAGCGAATACCGGGAATACATGCAGCACGAGGGGAAGTA
>Ga0224512_10004204_pt1 | contig 12300 bp, 11 predicted proteins | sample SF_May12_sed_USG_4_FD_169103 | JGI IMG/M metagenome (GOLD analysis project Ga0224512, IMG submission 169103) | Sediment microbial communities from San Francisco Bay, California, United States - SF_May12_sed_USGS_13 | ecosystem: Environmental > Aquatic > Marine > Sediment | place: USA... | reverse complement strand
GGCCGCATCGACCGGCGTGATCACATGCCACGGCCGGTCCTTGTCCGTTTTCGTGCGGCTGCCGGTGAAGGGCAGGCCGGCCTCGGTCAGCGTCCTGACGGTGCCGTCGGCGCCGGCAGACAGCCGGTCCAGCGCATGGTTGTTGGCCGTCAGCACGACGTCGAAGCCGGTCCGTTTGAGGTCCGCGGCGATCGACGGGTGGTAGTTGAAACTGGGATAGCCGGCGTAGACCATGCCGTCGTAGCGGCCCTCCGGCTCCTTCACCTTGCGGCCGCGGGCTGTAACGCCGGCCGCCGCGGGCCCTTCGAGGTTGGCGAAAGAGACATCCGCCGCCTGGATGATGTCGGCCACCGGGGCCATCATCGAATAGAACCCGTCCTCGTGGCCGGCGGCGTATTTCTGCAACCGGTCGTGCATGATCACGTCGCCGACCGCGGCCACCGTCAGCATCCGGGCGGGGTCGATGCCGCGGGAAAAGCTTACCATGGGGGACGACTCCGGGGGCACGGGGCATTCCGGAAACCGCCCGGACCAATTCCCGGTGCAACCGGCCAGTGTCGCAGACACCAGCAAGCCGAACGCAAGGCGCATGACATCGTCCAATCCTTCAATTCCAAGTATCCCGCATCCCGGGATAAGACGGAATTGCCTAAAATTCGGTTACTGCCGATAGTGTCGCCGGCCGAAGCAAACGGATCGCTGCGCAAGCTGCCGTCTTACCCCTCAACCACGTCCTCGAAGGTCCGCAGGCCCGGGCGCCTGGCCTGCACCAGCACCGCCATGTTGCCGGGCTTGTGCTCGTTGGCGCGCATCTTGGCATGGGCGCGGGGGATGTCGTCCCAGGCGAAGACTTCGGACATGCAGGGGTCGATGCGACGCTCGACCATCAGCTTGTTGGCCTGGGCAGCCTGCATCAAATTGGCGAAATGGCTGCCTTGGACGCGCTTCTGGCGCATCCACACGAAGCGCGCGTCGAAGGTCAAATTGTAGCCGGTGGTGCCGGCGCAGAACACCACCATGCCGCCGCGCTTGACGATGAAGCAGGAGACCGGGAAGGTCGCCTCGCCGGGATGCTCGAAGACGAAATCCACGTCGTTGCCCTTGCCGGTGTAATCCCAGATCGCCTTGCCGAACTTGCGCACCTCCTTCATGTAGCCGCCGAATTCCGGCGAGCCGACATCCGGCAGGCGGCCCCAGCAATTGAAATCCTTGCGGTTGATGATGCCGCGCGCGCCCATCTGCATGACGAAATCGCGCTTGCTCTCGTCGGAGATTACGCCGATGGCATTGCCGCCGGCGGTCGCGATCAGCTGGATCGCCATCGAGCCCAGCCCGCCCGACGCGCCCCACACCAGGACGTACTGGCCCGGCTTGAGCGTATGCGGCCGGTGCCCGAACAGCATGCGGTAGGCGGTCGCCAGCGTCAGGATGTAGCAGCCGCTTTCCTCCCAGGTCAGGTGTTTCGGCCGCGGCATCAGCTGCTGCGCCTGGACCCGGGTGAACTGTGCGAAGGAACCGTCCGGCGTCTCGTAACCCCAGATGCGCTGCGAGGGTGAGAACATCGGGTCGCCGCCATTGCATTCCTCATCGTCGCCGTCGTCCTGGTTGCAGTGCACCACGACCTCGTCGCCGACCTTCCAGCGCGTCACCTTGGAGCCGACCGCCCAGACGACGCCGGCGGCATCGGAGCCGGCGATATGATAGTCGGCCCTGTGCACGTCGAACACCGAGATCGGCTGCCCAAGCGCCGCCCACACGCCGTTGTAGTTGACGCCGGCCGACATCACCATGACCAGCACCTCATGGCTGTCGATCGGCGGCACCTCGACGGTTTCGACCTGCATGGCGTCCTCGGGCTCGCCGTGGCGCTCGCGCCGGATGGCCCAAGCGTACATCTGCTTCGGCACATGGCCCAGCGGCGGGATTTCGCCGATTTCATAGAGGTCCTTTTTCGGCAAATTGGCCGTGATATCGATGATTTCAGCGGGCTCATTCATCGCTTACCCATCTCCGCAAGAGTCCGTTTCCATGCTGCGACTGCGCAATCGGTACACGAAAATTTTGCATTGCACAATAAGACAGCTTGTTTCAGATTGAATGCAGATCATAACATAATATGACCACGGACGGGCGCGCGGCTGGGCCAGTCCGGGCCAGAACCGGGACACAGCGAAATGGGGAAACGGCCGAAAAACAGGGGATCGCAGCCGGGCGGGATCGCCCCGGAGCGGCCAGGCCGCGACCGGCCCTGGCTGATCCGCACCTATTCCGGCCACAGCTCGGCGGCGGCATCCAATACGCTGTACCGCACGAATCTCGACCGGGGCCAGACCGGGCTTTCGGTCGCCTTCGATCTGCCGACCCAGACGGCCTATGACAGCGACCATCCGCTGGCCCGTGGCGAGGTCGGCAAGGTCGGCGTGCCGGTCTCGCATCTTGGCGACATGGAAGCCCTGTTCGACGGCATTCCGCTCGCGCGTATGAACACCTCGATGACGATCAATGCGCCGGCCGCCTGGCTGCTCGCGCTGTACGTCGCCGCAGCCGAGCGGCAGGGCGCGGCGCGGGCGGACCTTGCCGGCACCACCCAGAACGACATCGTCAAGGAGTACCTGTCGCGTGGCACCCACATCTTCCCGCCCGCGGCCAGCCTGAAGCTCACCGAGGACGTGATCGCGTTTGCCTGCCGCGAAATTCCAAAATGGAATCCGATCAACGTCTGCTCCTACCACCTGCAGGAGGCCGGGGCGACGCCGGCGCAGGAACTCGCCTACGCGCTGGCCAATGCGGTCGCCGTGCTCGACCGGCTGCGCGACGGCGGACAGGTCGATGCGGACGCCTTTCCAGCAGCTGTCGGGCGGATCAGTTTTTTCGTCAATGCGGGAATCCGGTTCGTCACGGAAATGTGCAAGATGCGGGCGTTCACCGAACTCTGGGACGAACTCTGCCGCGACCGTTATGGCATCACCGACGAGAAGCTCCGGCGATTCCGCTACGGCGTGCAGGTGAATTCGCTGGGGCTGACCGAGCAACAGCCGGAAAACAACGTCTACCGCATCCTGCTGGAGATGCTGGCGGTGGTATTGTCGAAAAACGCCCGCGCCCGTGCGGTGCAGCTGCCCGCCTGGAACGAGGCGCTCGGCCTGCCGCGGCCCTGGGACCAGCAATGGAGCCTGCGCCTGCAGCAGATCGTCGCCCATGAGACCGACCTGCTGGAATATGGCGACCTGTTCGACGGTTCGCCCGTCGTTGAGGCGAGGGTCGAGGCGCTGAAAGTGGAAGCCCGCGACGAACTGGCGGTTATCGAAGCCATGGGCGGCGCCATCCCGGCTGTCGAATCCGGCTATATGAAAGAGCGGCTCGTGCGGTCGAACGCCCGGCGCGTCGCCGCGATCGAGTCGGGCGAGCAGATCGTGGTTGGCGTGAACCGCTATGCCGAGGGCGCGGAGTCTCCGCTGACCGCGGGCGAGGCAACGGTGCTGACCATCGACCATACGGCCGAGGATGCGCAGATCCGCGGCCTCGGCGAATGGCGCGACTCCCGGGACGAAACGGCGGTCCGCGCCGCGCTCGAGGGCCTGGAACGCGCCGCGCGCGGCGGCGCGAATATCATGCAAGCGTCGATCGCCTGCGCCCACGCCGGCGCGACCACCGGTGAATGGGGCGATGTGCTGCGCGGCGTCTTCGGTGAATACCGCGCGCCGACCGGCGTCGATGCCGGCGCAGGCGCGGCGGATGCAGATTGTCTGGCCGCCCTGCGTGAACGGGTTGAAGCGCTGTCCGGGCGGCTGGGCCGGACCGTCACCATGGTGATCGGCAAGCCGGGCCTTGACGGTCATTCAAACGGGGCGGAACAGGTCGCCGTGCGGGCGCAGGCGGCCGGCATTGACGTGGTTTATGACGGCATCCGTCTGACCCCGCGTGACATCGTCGATGCGGCGCGGCGCGCGCGGGCCCACGTGATCGGCCTGTCGATCTTGTCGGGCAGCCACGTGGAGTTGGTGCGCGAGGTGATCCGGCTGCTGCGCGACGAGGGGATGGGGGCGGTGCCGGTCGTGGTCGGCGGCATCATCCCGCCGGCCGATGCGGCCGCGCTTGGCAACATGGGGGTTGCCAAGGTCTATACGCCCAAGGATTACGATCTGAACCGGGTTCTGAAAGAGATTCTGGATTTGCTGGAGCGCGGCGTGTAGGCGGCGCCTGGATGCGCCGTGGTCGGGCAGTCCACGGTCAGTGCCTCAACTGTCCCGCCGTTTCGGCTTGGGCGGCTTCGGGCGGCGGGGTCCCGGCTTGTCGCCTCGCTCGGGCCGTGCGGCCGGCTTCGGTGTCGGGAAGTGCAGGATCTTTTCTTCTTCGCGCGCCGCCGGCACGACGGCGGCGTCGGTGCCGGTATAGACAGTGGCGTCCGCCAGCGGCGAGCGCATGGCCGGGTCGAACGCGGCGGCGCCGCCGTGACGATAACGCACGAGGCTCGACGGACGGCGGCGATAGATCCAGATATCAGACATCGTTAAATTTCCAAACTCCAATGCCATCGAGATATGAGTGCTGACGGCCCGCAAGTCCATCGAAAACTGCGGCCCGATCCCGGATTGCTGTTTGGGCTTGCGCGGCGCGTCTGGATCGGCGACTGTCGCGCCTCCCGCCCAACGTCCAATCCACACAGTCACGCCGGGAAATTGCAGAGCGTCCTCGAAATCGTCACGCCGGTTTTCGGCATCGTGATCATCGGCTGGATGGCGGCGCGCGCCGGCGTGTTCGGCCAGGCGGCGATCGACGGCATTTCCGATTTCGTCTTCACCATCGCGATTCCGCTGCTGCTGTTCCGTACCCTGGCGACCGCCGGCTTGCCGGACGATATCCCGTGGGATGTTCTGCTGTCCTACTATTTGGGCATTTACGCGGTGTTCGCGATCGGCATGGTGATCGCGGCAGTGGTCTTCCGCAAGGGGCTGTCCGAGCAGGGCGCCTTCGCCGGCAGTTGCTGTTTTTCCAACACCGTGCTGCTGGGCATCCCGATCATTCTGGCGGTGTTCGGCGAGGCCGCGTCGATCCCCCTGTTCCTGGTGATCGGTGTGCACAACGCCGTGCTGCTGCCGTTGCTGGTGATCGTGCTGGGCATGGGACAGAGCCGCACCGGCGCCATGCTCGGGGGGCTCCGCGAGACGCTGCTCGACCTGGTCCGCAATCCGCTGGTCATCGGGCTGGCCGGCGGTGTCGTGTATGGCCGCATCGGCCCGCCGCTGCCCGGGCCCGTCGACGACATCATCCGCATGCTCGGCACGGCGGGCGCACCGGTCGCGCTGTTCGCGCTCGGCGGCACGCTGGCGCGGTATCGCGTTTCCGGATATATCGGCCAAGCCTTGGTCATCTCGGTCCTGAAGCTTGTCGTCCAGCCGTTCGCAGTGTGGATGCTTGCGACCCATGTCTTCGGCCTGGAGCCGACGTGGGCCTGGGTCGTCACGCTGCTGTCGGCCATGCCCACCGGCGTCAATGTCTTCATATTCGCCAACCGCTATGGCGCCGGCACCGCGACGGCGGGAACCACGATTGTCCTGTCGACGGCGCTGGGCGCCGGAACCGTTTCCGGCCTGATCTGGCTGATCGAGCATTCATAGAGCGGATCGTGATTGATCGTACGCACGATCAATTGCGTGAATCCGCTCTACACCCTAAAGATCGAGCCGATTCACCGGGTTGATGGATCGCCGAAGGCGATTCCAATCAACCCCGATCGGCTCTAGCGAAGCTTGCGCGATCGCTGGCTTGCGCCGGTCGGCGCCGTCCGGTAACCCAAAATTCAGCTTTCCGCGCCTAACCTGTGCGGCGGTCCGCCTGTCCGGGCCGGGTCGAGGCCGCCACAGGCCGGAGGATTCGCGCGTTGGAAAGCGTCCTTGACAGCATACTGTCCATCTTCACGATCGTCCTGATCGGCTGGCTGATGGCGAAGCTGCGGCTGTTCCGGCAGATCGGCGTGGACGGGGTGGCGCAGTATGTGTTCGGCGTTGCCGTCCCGTTGCTGCTGTTCCGTTACACGGCCAAGGCCACGATTCCCGCTGAAATCCCTTGGGGATTCCTGCTGTCCTACTATCTCGGGGCGCTTGCGGCGTTCATCATCGGCATGCTTGCCGCCGGCGCGGTATTCCATAACGGCCTGTCGCACCAGGGTGTGTTCGGCGGCGCCGCGTCGTACTCCAACACGGTGTTGCTGGGCATTCCGGTGGTGCTGGGTATTCTCGGCGACTCGGCGACGGTGCCCTTGTTCATCCTGATCGGCGTGCACGGGCTGATCATGGTGCCGCTGGTGGTTACGGTGATCAGCATTGGCCGTCGTCAGGGCGGCACGGCCGGCAAGGTGGTGAAGGAAATCGTCGGCGAACTGATCCACAATCCCTTCATCGTCGCACTCGTCGCAGGCGCGCTTTACGGGCTCTACGCACCGCCGCTCCCCGGGCCGATCGACAACGTGATCGCGACCCTGGCCGACACGGCCGGCCCCTTGGCCCTGTTCGCGCTCGGCGGGGTCCTCGCGCAGTATCCGGTGACCGGCGGCCTCAAGGAGGCGTTCGCCGTCTCGTTCGTCAAACTCGTCCTGCATCCGGCGATCGTCTGGGTCCTCGCGACGCAGATCTTTGCCGTCCAGGAGTCCTGGGTCTGGGTGGCGGTGCTGCTGGCGGCGATGCCGGCCGGGATCAACGTCTTCATATTGGCCCACCGCTACGAGGTTGCATCGGGCGGGGTCGGCATGTCGGTGGTGCTGTCGACGGCGCTCGCCCTGGGCACGCTCGCCGGGCTGATCCAGCTCATCCCCTGACTCGGTGCTATACCGGCGCAGGCTAGGCCGGCACCGATCGAATCCGGCCACGGGATTCCTTGATTCCGTTCGGGTGCCGGCGTATGGTGCCACCGTCATGATGACGCAGTGCAACATAATTTCCGGGGCGCGAATTAGCCTCCCGGCCCTCCTTGGGGGCCGGGCAGTTCCGATTTGTGCAATCCCCATGAAATATGAGGCTGCGTTACATGTACCGAGAGTTCGTTGAGCGCTCTTTAGCGCCGCATAGCCGAGAATCTACCGCCTGTTTTTCCGTCGTTGCCGACGCCGACCCCGGCATCATGCCGCGCGTGCTGGAGCTGTTCGCCAAACGCGGGTTGGTGCCCAGCCTGTGGCACAGCAGGATCGCGCCGACCGGTGAACTGACCATCGACCTGCAGCTGGAAGGAATGGAGGCACAGAAGGCGCGCCACATCGCAGGATGCCTGCGGCAGATCTGGGGTGTGTCCACCGTACTGACGGCGGAGAAGGGGTGAACCGGAATCATTACCCTTCCGGCGCGCCCCCCGTCCCTTGTAGAGTCCTTCCATCCTGCCCAAATCCTCGCAGGGGAGGGGTCCATGCCCGCAGACCGCGAAGCCGCAATACGAGAAATCACCGACTGGGCGGTCGCCCAGGCGCTCTGCGAAGTCGACATGGAACGGTTGTTCACCGGCGTCTGCGACCGCCTGTCGGAGGCCGGTATCCCGATCCGGCGGGCGCATTTGGCGGTGCGGACGCTTCATCCCCTCGTCGAAGCGGTCGGCTTCCGCTGGTGGCGCGGCCAGGCGCCCGAGCAAATGACTCACCGGCGGACCGAGGAGCCGAGCCTGGAATGGGAGCAGAGTCCGCTGAAACGCCTGGAAGAAAGCGGCGACACTGAGCTTCGCATATCGCTTGAGGGCGAGGCCGGCGAATGGCGCGACTTTCCGCTGCTCGTGGATCTGCGTAACTGCGGCATAACCGACTATTACTGCCGCCTCTCATTCTTCGGCAGCGAGGCCCGGGCGCGCCGGCATCAGGACGGGATGATCGTCAGTTGGTCGACCGACCAGCCGGGCGGGTTCAGCGATGACGATCTGGCCGCGCTCCGGCGGGTGCAGGACCGCCTCGCCGTCGGCGTCAAAATGGCCAAGCGGGAGCAGACCGCGCTGAATGTCCTCACTGCCTATCTGGGCGCCGATGCGGGGCGTAGGGTGCTGGAGGGCCAGATCCAGCGCGGCGACGGGGAACTGCTGCACGCCGTCATCTGGTACAGCGACCTGCGCGGCTCGACGCCGCTCGCCGATCGGATCGGCGGCGTCAGGTTCCTTGCCTTGCTCAACGACTACTTCGAATGCACTGCTAGCGCCGTCCTCGACCACGGCGGTGAAGTCCTCCGTTTCATCGGCGATGCCGTGCTGGCGATCTTCAAGGTCGAGGGGCCTGGCGGCGAACAGCGCGCCGCCCGCATGGCGATGGCCGCGGCCAAGGATGCCGAAAAACGTCTCGAACGGCTCAATGAAAAGCGAGCGCTGCGGAACGAGGAACCGCTCGATTTCGGCCTCGCCCTGCATGTCGGCGAGGTGCTGTTCGGCAATGTCGGTGTGCCCGAGCGGTTCGATTTCACCGCCGTCGGCCCGGCGGTGAACGAGGCCGCGCGGCTGGAGGGGCTGACCAAAACGCTCGAACGGCGGATCGTCGTTTCGAACGCGTTTTCAAGCCTGTTGCCGCTGGAATGGGAATCGCTGGGCGAAACGGCGCTGCGCGGGGTGGAAACCGGGCGGCGCGTCTATGCGCCACCGCTGGCGGAGTGACGGAACGGCGGTGTCCTTCCTCGACCATATCCGCCATGCCAACAACTGGAATCGCGCCGACTTCATGCCGCTCGCTGTGGCCGGGCATATCGTTGGCAATGTCCGCCGTGACCGGATCGGCCGACTGCGGGCTTTCCCCGATACCATCGTTGCCGGGCCGGACCATCTGGCACTGGCCCCCGGCCTCGACGATTTCGCGACACGCAGCGCGGCGCTGGACGAACTGCTCGGCGCCCTCCGCGAGGACGGCGAATTCCCGGCCTGGCGGGGCGAGTTCTACCCGGTCATGCCACAATGGGGCGATGCCCCGCTGTTGCAGGTGGAGCGCGCGACCTGCCCGTGGCTCGGCGTGCGCAGCTGGGGCGTTCACGTGAACGGCTACGTGCGCAGGCCCGACGGTCTCCACATGTGGATTGCGCGCCGCGCCCGTGACAAGCCCACCTATCCGGGCATGCTCGACAACATGGTGGCCGGCGGCCAGCCGATCGGCATCGGCCTGATGGAGAACGTCGTCAAGGAATGCGCCGAAGAGGCCGACATCCCCCGGGACCTTGCCCGTGGCGCCCGCGCCGTCGGGGCGATCGCCTATTGCCACCAGTTCGCCGAGGGGCTGAAGCCGGACCAGCAGTTCTGCTACGACCTTGAACTGCCGGCGGATTTTTCCCCGCGCAACACCGACGGCGAGGTGGAAGATTTCGAGCTGTGGCCGATCGCGCGGGTCATCGAATCCGTGCGCGACACCTTCGCGTTCAAGTTCAACTGCAACCTCGTTATCATTGACTTCCTGATCCGCCACGGCCTGATCGACGCCGACAGTGAGCCGGATTACGTGGCGCTGTGCCTCGGCCTCAGGCGTGCGCGGTGAGGCAGGCAGCTGGCGCCATGGCGCCAGACGGTCAGTCCGGGAAACCCGCCAGCGCCCGTACCTCCGCCGCACTCCTGCCCGCTTCGCGCAGCGCTTCAATGGTCAGGCTCCGGTCGCGCTTGGCGAAGCGTTTTCCGTCGGCAGCGGTCAGCAGCCTGTGGTGGTGGTATTCCGGCTCCGTGAGGCCGAGCAGCGCCTGCAGGATGCGGTGGACGTGGGTTGCGTGCAGCAGGTCCGCGCCGCGCGTGACCAGGGTTACGCCCTGGATTGCATCGTCGACACTGACCGCCAGGTGGTAGCTCGTGGGCACGTCCTTGCGGGCCAGCACGACATCGCCGCAGCCGGGTCCGTCCACCGCGATCGTGCCGCGATCCCTGTCGGTGAAGGTCAGCGGTCCTGCAATCGACGCCGCCTTCGCCATGTCCAGCCGCAGCGCATGGGGTTCGCCCGCGGCGATCAGGTCTGTGCGCTCCCGCGCCGAAAGCGTGCGGCAGGTGCCCGGATACAGCGCGCCGTCCGGCCCGTGCGGTGCCCGTGCCGCTGCTTCAAACTCTCTTTCAATATCTTTTCTCGTGCAAAAACAGGGATATAGAACATCAATCCCCGCTAAATTATCAAGTGCGACGCAGTAGTCGTTCATATGCTCGGATTGCCGCCGCACCGGCTGTTCCCAGGCCAGCCCCAGCCAGGCGAGGTCGTCGTAAATGCCGTCTTCGAATTCGGGCCGGCAGCGGCCGCGATCGATATCCTCGATGCGCAGCAGGAAGCGCCCGCCTGCATCCCCGGCCGCGTGTGCCGCGAACAGCGCGCTATGGGCATGGCCGATATGCAGCCGGCCGGTCGGGCTGGGCGCGAAGCGGGTGACGGTCATGCGGCGCGATCCGCCGTGTTGAGCCGGCTGCAGTGCATTAACGCGATATTATCCTCGATGCGCAACGATGCGGCCGGCCTTAACGTAAAAGCGACCGCGGGATCCAGTCCATGCACGGCACAGATATCATCAACGCGATCATAGCGCGCAAGACCATTACGTCCACCGATGTGGCCTGGTTGCGCCGCGAGGTCTTCCAGGACGGCGCGACCGACGACGGCGAAGCCGAAACCGTCTTCCGCCTCGACGAGGAATGCACCGACAAGGACGAAAGCTGGCCCCAGCTTTATGTCGATGCCCTGACCGACTATTTCGTCTGGCAGACGACGCCGCGCGGTTACGTCGACGAGGCGCACGCCCGCTATCTGATGCAGCGCATCGTGCGGGACAACCGCATCGAAAGCGGGACCGAACTGGAACTGCTATGCAACATCATGCATTGGGCCGAATCCTGTCCCGCAGAGCTTGCCGAGCTTGTTCTGTTCGCGGTGCGCGAGAGCGTCCTCGAACCGGACGACGCCGCCTACGGCAGGGGCCGCCGGCCCAAGGTGATCGACCCGGTCGACGTGGAACTGATCAAGCGCGCGATCTACGCGCCGTCGACGCCGGGCGGCATCACCGTCACGCGGCTCGAGGCGGAAATCATGTTCGACCTGAACGACGCGACCGTCGCGGCGGAGAATCATCCGTCCTGGAAACAGCTCTTCGTCTACGCTGTCGGCAATCATCTGATGTTCCCGCGGCCGCACACCCCGCCACCATCGGCAGCGGAAGTGCTGCGCCGCGAGAATTGGCTGAAGGAGCGGCGCGGCACATTCGAGCTGTTGGGGCAGGTCGGCTCCGAAAGTCTCAAGCTTGGTTCAGGCCAGGTGGATTTGGGCGCGCGCTTCCGGATGGCCATGAAGGCGATGGCCGGCCCGATACGGGAGCGCGGCCTGGACGGCGAAGCGCGAGAGGCCAAAATTGCCTACGAACGCGAGACGATCGACGAGGAAGAGGCAAGCTGGTTGATCAGCCGCGTCAAGCGCGACGGCGTCCTGCACGAAAACGAGCGGGCATTGCTGGCTTTCATTCGCAACACCTCGCCGAACATCCACGCCTCCCTGGAGCCCCTTTTTACCGAGGCCGGCTTGGGGTAAGTTGGCGCCATGGCGCCACATCCACTCCTCGACAACGACTTGCTGGCCGAAGGGCTGGAGGCGCTGGCGATCCTGGACACCGACGTTGCGCGCGCTCTCTCGGAAGCCGGGCCACCGGCGCTGCGCCGCCGCGAGGCCGGTTTCGAGGCGCTGCTTGGCGCCATCGTCGCGCAGCAGATTTCCAAGGCTGCTGCGGCGACCGTCTGGGAACGGCTGGAAGAAGCGGCCGGCTCAATCGTGCCGGAAGCGGTCCTCGCGCTGGATGAGGACGCGTTGCGTGCCGTCGGACTCAGTCGCCAGAAGGCGGGCTACGCGCGCGGACTGGCGGAGGCGGTGGTCGCGGGCAACATCGACCTTGACGGCTTGCACGGGCGGCCCGATGAGCAAGTTGTGGAAGAGTTGGTGCGGCTGAAGGGCATAGGGCGCTGGAGCGCCGAGATCTACCTCTTGTTCGCGCTCGGCCGGCCGGACGCCTTTCCGGCCGATGACCTCGCCCTGATGATCGGCGCACAGCGGCTCAAGCGGCTCGAAGCGCGGCCGAATTGCAAGGGGCTCAGGGAAATCGCAGAGGCCTGGCGCCCGTGGCGCGGTCCGGCGGCGCTGCTGCTCTGGCACTACTATTCGTGGACGGGGCGGTAACGTCCCCTGTTTTCGATATCGCGGTCGGGAAAGCGGCCCACCGAGGTCACGGCGGAATCACGCGGCGAGACCATCAACGTGTCGTAATCGTTTCAAAAGCCACGATATCTTGTAATTACTTTAACGGTCGGTTATCTACAATGCACATGCCGGGACGTGAACCCCGACCGTGGCAA
>Ga0224512_10004203_pt1 | contig 12301 bp, 11 predicted proteins | sample SF_May12_sed_USG_4_FD_169103 | JGI IMG/M metagenome (GOLD analysis project Ga0224512, IMG submission 169103) | Sediment microbial communities from San Francisco Bay, California, United States - SF_May12_sed_USGS_13 | ecosystem: Environmental > Aquatic > Marine > Sediment | place: USA... | reverse complement strand
CGGTGGGCTCGCACCCGACGGGCGACGTCTGCTCAGCGCGGAGACCGTGCGATCCATGGGTCAAAATCATACCGGTGACGTGCTTGTCAGACTGCAGGATGCGGCTATGCCGGCCGTGGCGAGACAGTTTCCACTGGGCGCCGGCCGCGACAGCTTTGGCCTCGGCTTTCAAGTGACCGGTCCTCATGAGGAGCCCGGCGTACGCGCGCCGGGCAGCATGAGCTGGGCGGGTATTTTCAATACGGAGTTTTGGGTGGATCCGGCCAGCGGCATCGGTGCCGTGCTGCTCATGCAGTATCTGCCGTTTTACGACGCCGATGCGATAGGCACCTTGGTCGACTTCGAGCAGCGCATTTACGAGCAGCTCAAATAGCGAACTGCTCGCGCCAGCCTGCGGGAGCCGTAAAGAAGTGCCGCCATCACAGCGTGACGGGCGCGAAGATTTCCGCGAGCATGCAGCGCGCGCTGCCGCCGCCGTAGCGTTCGATCGTCGTCAACGGCGCGGTCACGAAACGCAGGCGCCCCTCGAGGCGCCGGCGCGCAGCCCGCGGCAGAGATGCGAGCGCGCGCGTGGAGCAGACCAACAAGCGATCACCGGCCGCATTTTTGACCTCGAGCATGTTGGCGGCAAACCCCAGCATGGCTTGCATTGAAATGGGCAATAGCTCGCGGCCACCGGCCTCGAGCTTGCGCGCCAGGCCTACGCTGTCGGCACCCGCGGCATCGAGGCACAACAACGCGAAGTCCAGGCCAAGGGTGAGCAGCACATTAGTGTGATAAATCGGGCGCCCCGAGGCATCCTCGGCGCGAAATATCTGGGGCTCGTACTCCAGCCGCCGGCAAAACTCGTTGACAGCCGCTTGCTGCGTGCGCGGTGACAAGCAGGCATAGGCGACCCGTGCGACCCGGTCGAGCACCAGGCTGCCCGTGCCCTCGAGTACACCGCCCAAGGTGGCGGGATCGCTAAAATCGTGGATTCTTGGCCAGCCATATTCAGATGCCAGCAGCGCAACGATGTCGCGACGCAGCTCGGCGCGGCGATTCTCTGCCAACATCGGGTACAGCACGAGATCGCCGCTGCGATGCATCGAGATCCAGTTGTTCGGAAACACCGCATCGGGTTTTTGTGGTTGGGGCGTATCCTCGTGACACACGACGTGAACACCTGCCTGCTCTAGACTCAGCTTGAGCGCGTCGAACTCGGCCAGCGCCGCCCGCGCTATTTCGCTCGGCTGGCGCGTCGCGTCTTCTTGTTGCAACAGATTGCTCGTGGACGTCGCCACGTTGAAGCCGAAAGCCGCAGGACGCAGCATCAGCACGCGGTCGGTGGTGGACTCGGAGCGCAAGCTCAGCCGGCCTCGCGAATCACGGCCAAAAAGTCTTCGCCATAGCGCTCGAGCTTGGCTTGTCCGACCCCGGTCAAGCCGAGCAGATCGCTGGCCCGTGTGGGTCGATGGGCGATCATCTCGATCAGCGTCGCATCATGAAAAATGACATAGGGCGGCACGTTGTGCTCACCGGCCAAACGCTTGCGGCAATCGCGTAGCGCATCCCACAGTCCCTGATCTTCAGCCGCCACGACGTTGGAGCTGCGGCGCGGCTTGGCCGCCGGCGCCTTGCTGTCTTCGCGAAACTGCACGGACACTTCCCCGCGCAGTAAGGGCCGACTTTGCTCGGTCAAAACCAAGGCACCATAGCCTTGAGTATCGACGCGAAGATAACCCTGTACGATCAGCTGCCGCGCTACCGACCGCCACGCCGAGACGCTCGAATCGCTGCCGATGCCGAACACACTGAGCCGCGCATGACCATGCTGCAGAACCTTGTCCGTCTCGCGCCCGAGCAAAACATCCACCACATGCGCTACGCCGAAAGTCTGTCCCGTGCGATAGACAGCCGACAGCAGCTTGCGCGCGGCTTCGGTGCCGTCGAAGCTTGCCGGCGGCGCGAGGCAGTTGTCACAGTTGCCGCAGTCTGCCCCCTGCTCGTCACCGAAGTAAGCGAGCAACGGCCGGCGCCGGCAGCTCGTCACCTCACACCAACCGAGCAAGCCGTCCAGCTTCTGCACTTCGTGACGCTTATGCAGCTCGCCGGCCGAGGACTCATCGAGAATCTGCCGCAAACGAACAACATCCTGGAGGCCGTAAACCATCCAGGCGTCGGCGCGCTCCCCGTCGCGCCCGGCGCGGCCGGTCTCCTGATAGTAGGATTCGATGCTCTTGGGCAAGTCGATGTGCGCCACGAATCGGACATCGGGCTTGTCGATACCCATGCCGAAGGCAATCGTGGCGACGATCACGACGGACTCGTCGTTCAAGAAGCGTCGCTGATGCTCGCTGCGTAGCTCTCCCGGAAGCCCGGCGTGATATGGCAAGGCATCGAAGCCTTGCGTGCAAAGCCATTCGGCTGTGCTCTCGGCCTTCTTGCGCGACAAACAATAGACGATCCCCGCTTCGCCGCGATGCTCGCGCAAGAAACTCATCAGTTGACGCCGCGCGTCGGTTTTGGTCTGCACGTGATAGCGAATGTTCGGGCGGTCGAAGCCGCTGACGATCGTAGCTGGAGATTCAAGCTCCAAGCGCGCCACGATTTCTTCGCGCGTGCGCTGCGTTGCAGTGGCTGTGAGTGCCATGCGCGGCACTCCTGGGAACCAGCGCGCCAAAACGTTGAGCTCGAGGTAGTCTTGGCGAAAATCATGTCCCCACTGCGAAACACAGTGCGCCTCATCGATGGCAATGATGGACAGCTTGAGCGCGCTCAGCAGCTCCAAGGTCTGACTCTGCAGTAAGCGCTCAGGCGCTACGTAGAGCAGCTCAAGCTCACCGCAGCGTAAGCGGCTAACGACGTCTTGTTGCGCATCTCGGCTCAAACTCGAGTTCAAAAATGCGGCCGCAATCCCAAGCTCGTTGAGTGCGGCGACTTGATCTTGCATCAAGGCGATCAACGGTGAGACGACTAGCCCTACGCCGTCGCGAACCAAGGCGGGAATCTGATAGCACAGCGACTTCCCGCCGCCCGTCGGCATGAGCACCAGCGCATCACGGCAGGCAAGCGCGGCGTCAATCGCTTCGCGCTGGCGGCCACGAAACTCGGGATAACCGAAGACCTTCTGTAAGACTTGCTCGGGGTTCACTCCCGGCGCCACTCCTCCGCGAGGATGGCCCAACGCTCATGATCGCGCCAGCGCCCCGAAATCTTCAGATAGCTTTTCGAATAGCCCTCGAGTCTGAACCCGAGACCTTCCACGAGTGCCTTCGAGCGTGCATTGTTGGGTTGTATGTTCGCCTCGAGCCGATGCAGCTTGAGTTCGGAGAAGACATGATCGAGCACCAATTGCAGGCCCTCCCGCATGAGGCCGTTTCCCGCATAAGGTGCAAAAGCGAAATAGCCCAAGAACGCCGACTTTAAGGCCCCGCGCACGATGTGCTCAACGTTGATGACGCCGGCCAGATCGCCAGTGGCCATCGCCACGACGAAAAAGTTCTCGTGGCGCGGGTTGCGCCCTGTCTGCAGGAACTCACGGTATTTTTCCATGCTGCTCGGCGGAGTCACCAGATGCCGGTGCAGCTTGCGGCTGCGACGCACGGCGGCTAGAAAATCGTCTTCGCGTTTTTTGGATGGCCTCTCGAGGGTGACCCGCATCGTTTGAGCTTTTTTCCGGAATTGAGAACGCGTCAGTATCGAGAATCGCTTTGGCGAGGTCCAGCAGTTTTACGCGCAGCACTGCCCAGCAATATGCCTGGCCCGAAACCGCGCCGTCCAAGCGGTCGATGCGTGCCGCGCGGCTGAGCCCGAATCCATAAGGCCTGCTGGGCTAACGTGAAGCGCTTGACGCGGGCGTGCTGTATCGGGATACTCCCGCGCCCTTTCAACATCCGACGACTCCCGCCCCTTATGCAAGAAGGACTAGCTCTGCTGCCGATCGCGGCCCTACTCGGCGTCAGCCTTTCGGCTGCGGCACAACAAGAGGCGCCTCGATTGGGCTGGCGCGCCTATGGGCAATTCACTGGCGAGCATCTCGATAGCGCCAGCGGTCTCGGCTTCGATGTGGAACGGCTTCGCTTCAGCACGGAGGTGACCCGCAGGCGTTTAACCGGCGGCATCCAGGTCGACTTCGGTGTCGACAACTTGGGCGAGCGTGCACCCGGCTCGATCGCCAACGGAATTCTCGACATCTATTTGGACTATCAGCTGGGTGACAAGCATCTGCTGCGCGCGGGCGAGTTCAAAACGCCGCTCGGCATGGACTTCAATATCGGCGCGGATCTGCTCGATATCACCAAGCGCGGCATGGAGGCCGGCCTCGTCCTGCAGCGCGATGCCGGTGTCATGATCAGCGCCCGAAATCTCGGTGCCGGCTTCGGCTACGACGTCGGCGTGTTCAATATCGCCGGGCGTTCGAGCGCCGCGATCTATCTCGACAGCCAGACGGGCGAGGACAACGCCTTTGCCGCGCGCGGTCATTTCGATTCGGGTCCGTGGCATGCGGAGTGGGCCTATGGCGAAACGACACAGGCCGGCGGACCCGGGACAGCCGACTATCGTGTTGCGGATGTGGCCCTGCGCTATCAGCGCGAGCGACTCACGTTCAAGCTCGAATGGATCGAGGGCAACAACGTGCGCGGCGAGACGGAGCGTAACGAAGCCGTATACTACGTGCACGGCGCTTACCGGATCCGGGACAACCTCGAGCTCGTCGCCCGGCACTATTCGGGCACGAGCCGGCTCGGCGGCGCAGCCAGCGACCTCGATAATACCTACCTCGGTTTCTCCTGGTGGGCCTATGACAACGGTCGCACGCAGGGCCGCTTGCAGGTGAACTATGTTGTTGCGGGCGGTGACGGGGCCGCCTATACGGGAGTGCGCGGTTTTCTCGATGACGCCCTGCTCGCGCAATTTCAGTTTCATGTCTCACGCTGATGCTGGACGGTCGTGCGGCCTCGCTGCTATCGCCTTGCTTGCCGCAAGCAGCGCGACGGCGGCCTTAGACGTCAGCGGCGGCGTCACCGGCGTAACGCTGTATCCGGATGACGCCCGTATCGAAGACGATCGCACATTCTCGGCCGATCTCAACCTCGAGTGGACCACGAATAAAGGCCGTTGGCTTGCCTATGTCGAGGCCAACTCCTCGCTGAACAAAGCCGGCGCGTCAACGCTCGTCGCCGAGGCCAATGCCGATTCCGGCACGGCACTGGACCCTGATCGTAACGGCCGCGTGCAACTTTCCGAGCTCAACTATCAATTCAGGCTCGCGGAGGGCGCCGCGCTGACGGCCGGCTATCTCGACCCTTCGAGTTTTCTGGATCGTTCGCGAATCACCAACGATGAAAACGTGCAGTTTCTCGGCGTCTCGTTCGTCAACAACCCAACCATAGAGTTTCCCGACTACACCATCGGCGCCGCCTACGAGCGCCCCATGCGGGGGCACGCGCCGCAAGTCAAAGTCGTGCTGGCGAGCTCGAATGGCCTGGCCGATAACCCGAATCTGTCCTATAGCCAACTCATCCAGGTGTCCGAACAAGACAAGGGTGCGTTTCTAGCCGCGGGCGTCGGCTGGTTGCAGGAAAAGCAGTTGATTCGCGTCGGCGCCTGGCGGAATACCCGTCCACACAGCACGCTCGACGGGCTCGAGCACGGCCGGCAAAACTACGGCGTCTACGCAGTTTACGGGCGGACCTTTGGGCGGCACGGGTTGAATCTTCGCCTCGGCATCGCCGACGATGAGGTCACTGAAGGCGCACGCTTCGCGGCCCTGGCCTGGCGGCTTGCCATCGGCGCCCATGCGATCGGAATCGGGTTCGCGCACACGGGACTTTCCGATCCATTCAGCGACCCGAGCCGCGACGATACGCGCCAGGCCGAGGTGTTCAGCCGAATCGCGATCGGGACGAAAATGCACATCACTGTTTCGGCGCAACGAATCGAGCACAGCGGCTTCGTATCCGTCGCAAGCGACGCTCGCAGCTCGGTGCGAATTATCGGGCTACGATTTCACTACGCGTACTGAGATCGGTCGGCTATTTGGATAGACGCGCCGGATTCGGGCCTTTGTGCGCCCAATCCGCGACCTGCTCATTCATGATGAGCCGCTTGCTGAACAGCCACTCGCCATCGACCTTCACCAGCTCGTCTTCGTAGTGACCGAAGGAATTGAGCTGCGCGGCGCGCTCCGGGTTGTTGTTGCCCATATGAAACCAGTAAGCGCGTCCAACCGCCGTGTTGCCGTCGACCTTCAGGATGATGTTGGAAATATTGTGCCGCCCGGCCGACGGACGCAGATCCGACGTATCGGCCGCCTGCCGCTGCTGCTGATTCTCGCGCATCCGGTTAATCAGATCGCGAATCGCTTGGCGCCCGACGATCTGGCCCGCGCCGTAGTCGAGCACGCCGTCCTCGGTGAAAGTTTCGGCGTAAGCCTCGGCATCTCGAAAGTCGAGCGCGAACATATAACGTGCCTGCAAATTCTCGATCTGGGCGCGGTCCTCAGCATAGCTATCCTCGGCCGACGCCGAGCCGACAAACAAAAACAAAGCACCGAGCCCACTGAGCTTAAGGAGTGTGGTTTTTTTCATGCTGGTCTCCACAGTGATAGCACAAGCCTAGCATGCTCAGGCCTAAGCCTTCGAGCGCGGAGAATATGGTCAATTCTCGCGTGGCGCGGAGCCCTCCAGGAACAGCTTGCGGCCATCCGGAAACGTGATATCGCGACCGCTGGCCTTATTGGTGCCGTCCCGCGCCATATAGCCGTCGACGATAATCTCGGTGCCGGGTTGCAGGGTGTTGTCGTTGATCCCCTTGCGAAACAGCGTGTTCGGCGTGCCACCCTCGATGGCCCAGTTCGCGACGCTGCCATCCGCGCCGGTGACATCGATATGAATCCATGAATGTGGGTTCATGAACTCAACCAGCGTGACCACGCCACGCAGCATCACCGGCTTGTTCGGATCGAACTCGGCGGCGAACGAGTGATGCGCGCGCGCTGACATGGCGGCCAATCCCGTGACTGCGAGCAAGATTACAAATGTTTTACGCATGGCTATTCCTCTATTCAAGTCTCAACGCCATTGGTGGCGCTAATCGGCCTCGGCCGCCGCCTCGGCGGCACGCGCTCCGGCCAAAATTCCGTATAGGCCCCGGTTGCCTTCGTGACAGGCATACTCATACATCAAATCGTCGACACGCACCGAGGGGATCTGCGCCGTCCAGGGCCGCGTGAAGGTGCTCGGATCGTCGACCGTGAATTCGTACAGGAGCACGTTGTCGTCGATGCGCGTAAAGCGTTCCGTCAAACGCATATTTTCGCTAGCACCGCGAAACGCCGTCTCGGGCCGAAAGTTGCTCGTCTCGACGACCAGGGTGTCGCCGTCGAAATGGCCGCGTGAGCTGCCGAGCCACTGGCGCAGCCCCTTAGGCAGCGGCGCGCGCCCGTCGAGCGGAATGACGCGCGTCTCGTGCACCATCTCGTTGATGATCAAGACATGGTCTTCGGTCTGCACTAGATGGTAGTTGTTGTTATAGGCACTCGGGAGCATGGGCGGACCGGCGCTGCCGAACTGGATACAACGCGTCATTAAGTCCTGCTGCTCGGGGCCGTCGGTAAAATTCGCGAAGGTATCCGCCGCGCGGCGGCCCAGAAACCCCGGGTCCGATTCGAGCCGGCGCTCGGCCTCGGCCGTCAGCGGCGGGATGCGCCCGTCGGGCGGATCGACGATCAGCGAGGTGCGCCTGGTTGCCACGACGTTGTCGCCGGAATCCCACCAGAAGTTGTTATAGGCGTTGCCGACGTCGGTGGCGACATTGTCAGGACGCTGATCCCGATTGGTGGCCGCAAGGCGCTCCTGCTCGTATACGGCGGCCTCTTCCGGCGTCAGAAATTCCTTGTCGCCGAGATCTCGCGGCCGCTCCAGCGGCGTGATGACAGCGTTCGACCAGATGCCTTGCAGATCGGGGTCGCCATAGCTCGTGCGCGGCGGAGAATAATCAGAGTCGAACGCGTCTGATGGGTCCGGCGCTTGGCAGGCAGTCAGCAGCAAGGCGCTGCTGAGCAGCATCGTGTGTATCTGTCCCGGTGGTGGTTTGCGTTGCATGATGGCTCTCCCCCGTAAGGCCCGCTCACTCGGTGTCGTCGGCCGCGTTCTCGTCCTCGGGATCGGCGCCACGGCGCAAATGACCGTAAAGCACTTCCTCGGAGAACGGGATGCACTTGAACTCGAGTAATTCAGCGCCGGCTTCCACACGCCGGTAGAGCGGCAAGCTGATGGTCCAGGGCTCGGTGAATACTTCGGGATCTTCGATCGTCGCTTCGTATTGCAGGTGATTGGGCCCGAGCGGCGTATAGCGTTCGACCACGCGCATGGCGCCGCTATGAAAATTGCCGGCCCGATCGAACCAGGTATCGGCTTTCTGGTTGGTCACATCGACGACCAGCGTGTCACCTTCCCACCGACCCACCGACCAACCCATCCAAAACGACGTCGGCGCGGGCCCGGGATCGTTCATATGGATCGTGCGTACCGCGTTCGCGAACTGATACGCGATCATCACGTATTGCTCGGATTGAAAGATCTGCAGCGGATGCCCCATATAGTTCGCCCGCGGCACACCCGGCATGAAGCATTTGACCTCGGTATCGAGCTCGAGCCGCTTCGCGTAGTTGTCTCGCTGCTGCTCGAGCGCCCAGGCTTGATACGGGATCTCACCGCCCTCGACGACCCCGAGTCCCGGCGGCTCGGCACCGAGCGCGCCGAGTTGGTCCAAGGCACCCGGCCGGGCGGCATGCGGCCGGATATCCCAGTTGGCCGGTGCGAGCGCCTGCCAGATGCCATCGAGCTTCGGTCTGCCGTCCGGCGCGCGTTCAATCAACGCTGTGAGCGCTGCCGAGCCGGGCTGTTGCGCGTGTGCGCAAATACTCACTGACGCGAGCATGGCCGCGGCAATAATGATTCTAATAACACGCATAGCCACTGCCACCCCCTTGTTGCGCGAGCATTGCGGCCAACGCGAGCCGGCGCCGGAAACAACATGGCTGAAATCGAAACCGGCGCCACGACTCCGCCGAGCTCGCCGATCGACGATAGCCGAACTGGCGAGTGGGCGTCAACGCAGCGACCGGCCGGCGCAACGAGCAGACTAGTCCGCTTGGTAGCCTCCCTCGAGGAATAAGCGCGCGTTCTCAAGCGTGCAGGGCACGCTCAACAGCTCACGATCCGGCAACTTGGCCAGGTGATAGTCAATGACCACGGGCTCTTTGAGATAGACGGGGTCCGTCACGGTCATTTGGACATCGAGGGAACGGCCCTGATTGGACAGCTTGAAGCGCTCGAGTAAGTGCTTTTGCTCGCTCGAATCGACGCCGGTGTGAATCCCCCAGCGATCGGCTACAAAGTGAGTCGTCTCGACGACCAGCTCGTCGCCTTCGAACCAAGCGACCGAGTGGCCGAGCTTGGATGGCGGACCGGGTGCGCGATCGCGGTCCAGATGCAGGACACGCGGCGCATCGCGCAGCTCATAGCGCATCACGATGGTGGCGTCGTCGGGTCGCGAGATCTGGATCGGATAAGGCAGCAGCGTCGACTTTGGCGGCCCCGGATTGCGACATTGGATTTGCGGGTTTTGGTCCTCGTTGAAGCGCTCGACCAGCGCCGCGGCGCGCTCCGTATAGGGCCAGCCTTCTGGCGGCGTGTAGTGCGGCCGCGCGCCGCGCAAGTCCCGCACCCAGAGCCCGGTGAAGTCCGTCGAGGGCTCAACGGGCGCATCGCGGCGCTCGTTGCTGAGCCGCGTGCCGTCGGCCTTCTCAACCCAACTCAAGCCCGAATAGTAACGGTTCGGGTCCCGGTCGCTCGCGCCTTCCCAAGTGATGCGCTCGCCAGGGTGGAAGCTCTCGGCCGTCCAGCCGCGCTGCAGCATGCCGGGTGGATGCAACAGCTCGATGCTGTATTCGACCACCTCGCCGCGAGCGTTCGGCGCTTGGACCTTGAGGTAGACATGCGGCATGGTCCACGAGTACTCGCTGACGACGCCGGTATGGCGCTGAATATCGCTGCGGTCGATATTGGAGTGCGAGTGATGCGCGTGGACGACACCCGCATACCACAGACCGCCCAGGCAAGCGGCGATCGGCAGAATGTCGGCTCTAGGGACCATGGTCGCCTTCCTGGTCAGAGTTGGGACCATTCTAGCGCTGCGAAATGGCCCCGCAAGGTCGGAAAAGCCGCTACCATTTGAGCCTAGCATGAATGGAATCCCCAGCAACGCCCGCGACATGCCGCAGCCACGGCCACTCAGCAAACCCGATCGCGCGGCCTGCCGCTGGCGGCGATAGCCGCGGCGACCCGCTTGGCAATGGCGCAACCCTTCGGCACCTGGGCCTCGCCGATCAGCGCCGAGATGGTCGCGCAGTCCAGTGTCAGCTTTGCGTCGCTGGCCGTTGACGGCGAGCAGGTCTATTGGCTCGAGAGCCGACCCAGCGAAGCCGGCCGCAGTGTCATCGTGGGGCACGGTACCCCGAATAAAGACGTCACGCCCGAAGGCTTTAATGTGCGTACGCAGGTGCACGAGTATGGCGGCGGCGCCTTTCACGTGCGCGGCGGGACGGTGTACTTCGCCAACTTTTCAGATCAGGGCCTGTACCGGCAAGTCAACGCCGGCCCACCCGAACGCATCACTCGCTCTGACGGCTTGCGATTCGCCGATTGCACCAGCGCCGCCGGCCCGCGGCTTTACTGCGTGCGCGAGGACCACCGCGGCGACGGCATGCCGATCAACGCGCTGGTGCGTATCGACCTCGATGCCGGGCCGAGCGACGGTGAGCTGCTTTGGAGCGGCAGCGACTTCGTGGCTTACCCGAGCCTCGATGCCAGCGGCACCCAACTCGCCTGGATCGCTTGGGACTTTCCGAACATGCCTTGGGACCAGGTCGCGCTGATGATCGCCGAGCTTGCGGCCGACGGCAGCCTGCGTCACGTGCAGCGGGTCAACGCCGGGATCGACGAATCGGTCCTGCAGCCGCGCTGGGCAGCAGACGGCGCACTCTACTTCATCTCCGATCGCGGCGGGTGGTGGAACCTGCATCGCTTCGTGGCGGGCCGCGTCTCAGCCGTGTTGAGCATGCCGGCTGAGTTTGGCGGGCCACTATGGTCGCTCGGTCAGAGTTACTTCGCCTTATTGTCGGACCGAGAAGCCGTGGTGCGGTACAGCTCGAGCGAGGGCCAACAGCTCGCCAAGCTGGATCTAGAATCCGGCGCTCTCGGGCGCTTCGAATTGCCGTTCAGCACCTTTGCTTCCGTGCAGGCTCGCGGCCGCAGCGCATTCTTTGCGGCGACACGCATCGACGCGCCGTCGGAGCTCGTCGAGCTCGACGTCGATTCCGGCGAGTTTCGAACGCTGGCCTCGACCGGCCAGCGGCCGTTTCCCGAAGGCTATGTCTCGCGCCCCGATGCCCTCGAATTTCCCACTGAGAACGGGCTCATGGCTTTCGCCTACTACTATCCGCCAAGCCATCCCGATGCCCACGGCCCGCCAGACAGCCGGCCGCCATTGATCGTCGAAGTCCACGGCGGACCGACGGCCGCGACCGTGCCGGCCTATAGCATCGCGCGGCACTTTTGGACGAGTCGCGGATTCGCAGTGCTCGACGTCAACTACGGCGGCAGCACGGGCTATGGGCGCGAGTTTCGGCAACGCCTCGAGGGCCAATGGGGGATCGTGGATCTTCGTGACACCATCAATGCCGCGCGCTATGCCGTCACACAAGGGCTGGCGGACCCCGAGCGTTTGATCATTCATGGCGGCAGCGCCGGCGGCTTTGTCGTGCTCGGGGCGTTGGCTTTCGACACGACGTTCAGCGCCGGCGCCAACTACTTCGGCGTCAGCGACTTGGAGGCACTGGCGGTCGAGACCCATAAGTTCGAATCGCGCTACCTCGATCGGCTGGTCGGACCCTACCCCGAAGCCAAAGACCTCTATGTCCAGCGCTCTCCGATCCATCACTTGGATGGGTTCACGCGACCGCTGATCACCTTGCAGGGGCTCGACGATAGAGTCGTTCCGCCCAATCAGTCGACGCTGATCTACGAGTCGCTGCGCGCCAAGGGCGTGCCCGTCGCCATGTTGACCTTCGAGGGGGAGGGTCATGGCTTTCGCAAGGCGGAGTCCCAGATCCGCGCGTTGGCTGCGGAGCTGTATTTTTACGGCCGCGTGCTCGGCTTCGAACCGGCAGGCGACTTGCAGGCCGTGCCAATAGCCAACCTCGACTGAGCCCCGCTGGGGAACAGCGTCGACTAGAAGCGATAGCTGAACGCCA
>Ga0224512_10004202_pt1 | contig 12301 bp, 12 predicted proteins | sample SF_May12_sed_USG_4_FD_169103 | JGI IMG/M metagenome (GOLD analysis project Ga0224512, IMG submission 169103) | Sediment microbial communities from San Francisco Bay, California, United States - SF_May12_sed_USGS_13 | ecosystem: Environmental > Aquatic > Marine > Sediment | place: USA... | reverse complement strand
AACCGGTAGCGGCCGCGCTGCCTTCCATGATCGTCACGGCAATCTGGGGCGTGTGCGTGAGCGTGTGATGCACGGTGCACCCCTCCGCCGTACGCTGGACGGCATCCCGATACTTCTCGGGCACGCCCCCGGGGATCTTCACCTCGAGGGCGAACCGGGCGAGCCGGTTTGGCCGCGGCGCCCCAGCGGCCGTCACGACCACCGTCATGCCGGTGGGGTCGAGCCCACGGGTGGCGAGGAACTGCTGGACGTACAGCGCCACGCACGTCCCCAGCGAGGCCGGTAGCAGCTCGACGGGCATCGGCGCGCTGTCCTCCCCGCCCGCCTTCGTGGGCTGATCCACCGTGAGCTTGTGCCCGCGGATGTCGGCCGTGAAGCGCACCCCCCCGTCCCATGTGACCGTGATGGGCCGCATCAGACCTCCGGGGCAGCGCCGTTCAGGTGCTTGTCCAGCATGCCGCTGAAGAAGGTCTTCGGCGCCGCGCCCACCACGCCGTCCACCATTTCGCCCTGCTTGAACAGCGCGACGGTAGGGATCGAGCGGATGCCGTACTGCTCGGCCGTCCGCGGGTTCTCGTCCACGTTGAGCTTCACGACACGCACGCGGCCGTCGTACTCCGTCGCCACCTCGTCGAGCACCGGCCCGACGACGCGGCACGGCCCGCACCAGGGCGCCCAGAAATCCACCAGCACCGGCCCATCCGCTGTCAGCACGTCCGCAGCGAACGTGGCATCGGTTGTCGGCTTCACCAACGACATGCGTCCTCCAAATCCAAGAGAGAGGTACGTGCCCAGCACCGACGCGCCGGCCCCCGGCTGGGGTGGTGTGCACGCCCACTAATATAGTAACATTGCTATTATACAATGTCAATCCCGGCCGACAGGCCGGCCGCCGCTCCGCTCCCCAGCAACGCGCGGGCCGCCGAGGCGGTTCCCGGCGGCCGGATTCCGTTGGGGGTCAACGGCTTACGGGGTGGGAGGCTGTTCCACGGTGAGCACGTACCCCGCGGTGGGCCGCTGGGCGAACGTGCTCCGCACCGCGACTTCCACTACCGTCCCCGCGTACGTGGCGGCCTGCCGGACATCGGGCACGAGGACCTGGGCGACGGTCCCCGCGACCAGATTGCCGACGATCACGACGCGCATCGAGGACGCGCTCTCGCGGCGCAGGAACGTGTTGGGGAACGTCGACCGCACCGAATCGATTTGCGCGCCGGTCACCGTGAAGAGGATGCCGCCGTCGTCGAGGTTCGGGGTCGTGAGCCGCACGTTCACCCAGCCCGGAGTGGGCGGCGCGGCCGGCTCGCTCCCGCAGGTGACCAACCCGCCGGCGAGCGTCAGGCCGGCGAGCATCGCCGCGACGCGTCGGGCGGTCATCGCTGTTCCTCGCGGGGTGGCGGCGCCGCGGCGGTCCCGCTGCCGCGGGCGATGAACGCGACGAAATCGCCGAGGTTGAACTGGCCGTCGCGGTTGCCCGCCAGGTCCAGCCAGCGGCGTTGGGTGGGATCGAGGCAGGCGCCTCCGAGGAGATGGGTCGCGGCACAGGCGGCGGCGACGGCGGGTGCCTGCACCACGAACGCGTCCACCACGCGCGCCGAATCCCCCGCCGCCGTGACGACGGTGATCGTGTCACGGAACGCGCCGTCGGCGAGATCGGCGGCCGCACGGGTCCAGGAGATGATCCCGCTCCCCTGCCCGGCCGTCGTGAGGAGCGTGAGCCACGGCGCCGCGCCATGCGTGGCGGTCCAGGGCGTGGTCGAATCCGCCCCGCCGCGCAGCAGGAGCTGCGCGGACCCCGGCCGCACGTCGGCGCTGCCGGAGATGGCCGTGTCGGCGGTAGCCGTCGGATTGAGCGCGACCGCGGCGGCCCGCACCACCAGCGAGTCCACGATCCGCGCCGGGCTGCCGGACGCGGCGGTCGAGACGATCGTGATCGTGTCGACGTGCACACCGACGGCACGGCCCGTCGGGTTCCGCGTCCACCGGGCGGTCCCGGGACCGGTCCCACTGCCGGTCGTGACGGTAATCCAGACGCCCCGGTTGGCGGTGGCGGACCACGTCGCGGTCGACGCCCCGACCCCGGAGAGCAGCACGGCGGCGGAGTCCGGGCGCGGGGCCGTGGCCCCCACCGTCACGGTGTCGGACCGGCTGGCGGGCGTGACGTCGAGCGCAAGCGTCCCCTGCACCACGAGCGAATCCACCAGGCGCCACGGCGAATCGACGGCCCCGGGTGCCGAGACCGTGATCGTGTCGACGTAAACCCCCGCCGTGAGGCCCGCCGGACTCCGCGTCCAGGTGAGCGTCCCGCTCCCCGTCCCGCTGCTCGCGCCGAGGGTGAGCCAGGTGGCGGCCCCGTGCGTCGCACTCCACGTCGCCGTGACCGCGTTCGTGCCCGTGAGCAACACGGCGGCGGAATCCGAGCGCGGCGCCGTCGCGCCCACCGTGACCGTGTCACGCCGCGTGCCCGGCACGACGGCGAGCGTGAGCACGCGATCGAGCTGGAGCTGGAACATGCCGCGGCCGTGCGTGGCCGCGATCAGCGTCGCGGTGGCCGGATTGTAGGCGATGTCGTACACCGCCACGTTGGGCAACCCCTGGTCCAGCGGGGCCCACGTGCCCCCGCTGTCCGCCGACAGGAAGACCCCGAGGTCCGTGCCGATCATGACGATGCCACGGCTGGCGGGGTCCAGGATCACCGCATTCACGGGCACGTCCGGCAGGCTGCCGCTCACGTCGTTCCAGGTCTGCCCGCCATTCACCGTGCGAAAGACGTGGCCGGTGCCGAACCCCGACACCGCCACGTACGCCGTCTGCCAGTCGGCACGATCGACGGCAAGGTCCTGCACGAACCGGTTCGGCAGGCCGGTGGTGCGCGGTACCCACGTCGTACCGCCGTCGGTGGTCACGTACACCAGGCCCGAGTTCGCGCCCACGTACACGGCCAGGCGGTTGGCCGGCGCGGGCGCGATGGCGGTGATGGTGCCCGAGCCGCCCGTCAGGTCCGGGCTGATCGCGGTCCAGCTCTCGGCGCGGTTGGCGGTCCGGTAGAGCCGGTACGTCCCGAAGTAGAGCGTCGCCGCATTGACGGGGTCCATCACGAGCGGCGGGATGAACTGGGCCCGGTCACCGGTCGCGATCCCGTTCACCTTCAGCACGAACCCACCCCCGTCCGACCGGCGCGGCCCCCCGAACCCGCTGTTGGCCGTCCACTGCGTCTCGGCGTAGCGCACCGCCGGGTTGTCATGGTCGATGGCCGTGTAGCCGCCATCGCCGCCCAGCACGAAGAGCCAGTTGGGAAGGCCGGTGTACTGGAGCGTGCCGTTGTCCTGCGTGCCGCCCAGCACGATGGTGCGGTCGCTGGGGTGCAGCGAGATCCCTTCGTAGAACTGCGTGAGCTCCAACCCCTGATTCAGACTGCTCCAGCTCGTGCCGCCGTCGGGCGAGCGGTAGATCCCGCCGTCGTTGGCGGCGTACACTGTCATCGGGTCCTGCGGGTCGAACGTCATCAGGTGCTGGTCGACGTGGATGAACCCGCGGATGTCCTGGAACGAGGCGCCGCCGTCGGTGGAGCGGTACAGACTCACGCCCCCAAAGTAGATCCAGCTGGGCGTCGTGGGGTGCACCGCGATGTACATGTCGTACCAGCACTGCGAGCCGCACGAGGCGCCGGTCGCCGCCAGCGGCGTCCAGGCGCCGCCCCCGTCGATCGTGCGCCAGATGCCCAGCAGTTGGCTGGTGGACGGGTTGTGGACCGACGCGTACAGCGTATCGGGCGCCGTCGGCGTGATCGCGATGTTGATGCGGCCCACCTGCGCGGTGGGAAAGCCGGACGGGAGCGCCGTCCACGTCGCTCCACGGTCGCTGGTCTTGTACACGCCGCGCGTGCGAATCGCCGCGTAGAGAATGGAATCGTCGGTCGGATGGATCACGAGATCGGTCGCGGCGCACGTCTGAAAGCTGGAGCAGCCGAGCCCACCCACCAACACCTCATTCCAGGCGCCGCCGCCGTCCGTGGAGCGGAACAGCCCCAGATCGCTGGCGGCGAACACGGTGGTCGTCGCCGGCGTGCCGGCGGTGCTGGGCGCGAGCACCACGCGGGAGATCCGCGCACCCCCGGCCCCGGGCGCGAATGCGGTCGCCCCGAGCCGCGTCCACGTGGCCCCGCCGTCCGTGGACCGGAGCAGACCGCACCCGTAGTAGCTGTCGCCGGAGAAATGCTGCTCGCCGGTACCGGCATAGATGATGTCCGGATTGACCGGATCGAGCGCAATGGAGCCCATCGCCAGCGAGCACTCGCGATCCGTGAGCGGCGCCCACGTACTTCCACCGTCCACGGTCTTCCACACGCCGCCCTGGGCGCCACCCACGTAGATGACGCTGGCGTTTGTCGGATGCACGGCGATGGCCGACATGCGGCCGACCGAGGTGCCATTGATGGGAATGGCGTTCGGACCGAGCGGTTGCCACTGCGTGCCGCTGATCGGCGGCGGGGCGCCGAGGAGGCCCACCCCGCGGGTGGCCGCCAGCTGCGCGCGCGCGCGTTGCAGGGCGTTCGTCGGAATCCGCTCGAACGGGTACGCCCGGCGCCGGTAGAAATCCTCCCAGCGGAGGCGCGGGTTGTCATCCGGCTCCTGCGCGCGCGCGGCGGGGACCGCTGCGAGCACCGCGCACGCGGCCACGAGGAGTGCCCGGCTCACGCGCCGCTTCCCGGCTCGGGCGTGAGCGTGAAGATCGCCGGCGCGCTCGTCCCGTGCGCGGTCGTCACGCTCACCTCGTAGCGGCCCGGCAGCAGGGGAGCGGGTGGTACCTCACCCGTGCTCGGGATCTCCTTCGGAACGAACACCACGATGCGGGTTCCTCCGTCGGCGGATGGGACGTCCGGAAGGACGACTGGCCCAACATGGACCGTGTTGCTCTCCGGCGCAAAGCCTGTGCCTTCGATCGTAAGGCGGAGGGGATACGCCACGCCGGCCGGGCCGCGCGCCGGCTCGAGCCGCGTGATGACCGGTCCCCGCGCCATCACATCGGCGCGCGGGACGGCACCCGGGCGCGCACAGCCCAGCACGAGCCCGCAGGCCGCCAGGACCGCGAGGGGCAGCGCTCGCCGATGGCGAATCGACGCCCGGCTCAGGTCGTTCCTCCGCCAGACGGAACCATGGGCTGGTCGGCGCTGCCGATGTCGTCGAGAATCAACCATCGGTCACCGACCTTCGTCCGGACGATCGCGGCCTTCCCGGTGCCCGTGATGGACGGCATCGGCGGTCCACCTGGCTCGCCCGTGATCCTCATCGGCCTCCGCCGCCATCCGCGCCGTCTGTTGCTCGGGTGTCTCCGCGGTCTGGCACGCGCTCGCGGATCCGACCATCGTCAAGACCACGTCGCGACTCCGCCCGACCGGCTTCCGATTTCGCGCATTTCGATGCCGGGAAAGTGCCTGCCTTGGCTGCGTGTCGCAAGTCGGAACGTCGGTCTTGCGGCTACGAGCAGTCGCGACCCCAGTTACGACAGGGAGACGCACAGCATGCCGATCGTCACGACCCACGATACCGCACGCGGGATCACCATCCACACGGGCTTCTGGGCCACTCACCTTCCGGGAAGTCATCGGAACGCTGGAGGGCTTCTACGGGCGGGACGACCTGCCCGATCGCGTGCTATGGGACGGTCGAGACGCGACCATTGCCCACCTGACGCACGACGAGCTCGAACGCATCGCCACGTACCCCGGGCAACTGCGTCGTCCCGGCAAGTCGCTGGCGGGAGGTAGGCGCGCGATCGTCGTGAGCACCGATCTCGACTACGGACTGGCGCGCGTCGTCGATCTCGTGCAGGGCCTCGCCCGCGACGAGCTCCCATATGAAGTCCAGACCTTTCGCTCGCTCGAGGAGGCGCTGCGGTGGCTCGCGAGCGACTGATGGAAGTGAAAAGTGAAAAGTGACAACGGAGCAGTTGTTTCACGTTTCACACTCCAGTCTTCACCGACCTTCGCCCGCCGTGTTCCCGATATCGATCACGACCTTCCACGTGCCGTCGGGCTGGCGGCGCCAGATGGAGACGTAGTTCCCGCGGCCGGAAATCGAATCGCCGGCGGGGGTGCGCACGACGCTGTGCCAACGGCCGAACGTGTACCCGATGTCGCCGGACGCGGCCACGACCGCCGAGTCGGGGGCCCAGCGGAGCGCGCGGGTGGTATCGGCAAACGCGGGCACCATCACCGCCCGGATCGAATCCCGCCCCGCAAGGAACCCGCCGCCACTCAGGTACTGGCGGGCTTCCGGCGCGAACCACGCGGCCCAGCCCTCACCACCCCGCGCCGCGGTCTCGGCGGCAAACGCCCGATCCGCATCCATCAGCTCGCGCGGATCCGGCGGCGGCCCCCACGGCGGCCCACACGCGCTCACCAGAAGCACGATCCCTACCACGCATCCACGCATCCTGTCTCCCTCCGTCCTGCTAGAACCCATCGTCCCGTGATCATCAGTCATTGGCCATTACTCATTGGTCACTGGCCATTGATCATTCGCCGTCCCGTTTCAGCAGCTCAACCATCCGATCCCTCGTCGCCTCATCGAGGGACGACAGTCCGAGCGCCACCTGTCCGAGCGCGCAGTACAGCGCCCGCAGGTCGGCGGGCAGTACGGTGAGATGGGCGCGCACGGTCGCGACGTCGCCCCGCACAATGGGACCGGTCAGCGCGGCCGGTCCGTCGGCGGCGACGTTGGCCAGCGTGCCCTCCATGAGGGCTGTGATCCCGGCGCGCGCGTCCCCCGTCGCCAGACCCGCGTCCTCCATGAGGCGCTCCGCCACGGCCGCGAGCACGACCAGGTAGTTGGAGGCGATCGCGGCGGCGGCGTGATAGCGGGCCTTGGCGTCTCCGGCCACCCGGACCGGGCGCAGGCCGATGCTCTCTGCCAGCTCGGCGGCCGCGCGCACCGCGCGCTCGTCGCCGCTGAGCGCCGCCAGCGCCCCGCGCAGGCGGACCGGCGCGGCGTCCGGCTGGGCGATGGCCTGCAGCGGGTGTAACACGCCCAGTGCCGCGCCGCTGGCGCGGAGCGCCTCGAGCGGCGCCGTATCGAGCAGCCCAGACAGATGCAGCACCACGTGATGGGCGGTCACCGCGCCGGTGGAGGCGATGGCGGTGGCCGTGGGTTCGATCGAGTCATCGCGAACCGCGAGCACGAGCACCGTCACCGTGTCGAGCCACGGTGGCGGGCCGCCCCAGGACAACCGAAGCGGCGGGGGAACCGGTTTCCCCCGCCGCCCGTGCAGTCGCACGTCGTGGCCCGCCCGCGTCAGCGCGACCGCCAGGCCGAGCCCGGCGCGTCCGGGGCCGACGATGCCGACGGCGCTCAACGCCCGGGTCGGGCCTCCGGCTCGACGGCGAGCGTGAACAATTCGCTCGGCGACTTGGCCCGCGCCAGCAGCCCCATCGCCTCGCGCACCTGCGCGTCGCGCCGCAGCTGCCGCTGGATCTCGGCCGGCCGGCCGAAGACGTAGCGGGCCACCTCGTCGCCCAGCTGTTCGTCGAGCAGCGTCCCCGCGCCGGCGAAGATGGAGTCGGGCAGCGTGACGCCCCGGTCGCGCAGGCGCCGAATCAGCTCGCCCCGCATGGCGGTGGTGACCCGGAACCCGGGATCGGCGACCGCGTTCCGGCCCTTGAGGTCGAGCGCAAACGTCGTCAGCGCCGACCGGTAGTCCGGCACCCGCGCGCCCAACGCCCGGGCAAACGCCTGCTCGCCCGACGTGAGCGTGTCGGACCGGATCACCCGGTCGGGTACGATGCCCCCGCCGCCGTACACGACGCGGCCGGCATCGGTGCGGAACGCCGGCTTCAGCGAATCGCCATGCACCGAATCCGCGGCCGCGGCGTCGGCCGTCTCGTCGGCGTCGTCCGGGGCCACGGCAATCGTCGCCGGCCGTCGCGTGGTGCGCTCGAGCTGCCGCCCGCTGGGCGTGTGCCAGCGGCCCGTCGTGAGCTTCAAGGCCTGCGGGCCGGGCCCCAACTCGAAGACCGACTGCACCAGGCCCTTGCCAAACGTCTGCGTACCGACGATCAAGGCGCGGTCGTGATCCTGCAAGGCGCCCGCGATGATCTCGGCCGCGCTGGCCGAGTTGCCGTTCACCAGCACGATGACGGGCATGTCCGCCCAGGACTGGGCGTGCGAGGCGCGGAACACCCCCGAGGCGCCGGGCGCGCGCCCGCGCGTCTCGACGACGATCTGCCCGCGATCGAGGAACAGGTCGGCGACGGCGACCCCTTCGTTGAGCAGGCCGCCCGGGTTGTTGCGCATGTCCAAGATGAGTCCGCGCGCGCCCGCCGCCCGCAGCCGCGTGATCTCCTCTCCCAGCTCCTGCGCCGATTCCTCGCTCACCTGCGTCAGGCGCAGGAACCCCACCCCACCCGGCAGCACCGTACCACCCTCGACCGAGCGCACGTGGATCTGCTCGCGTACGATCCGGAACTCGATCGGCTCGGGCACGCCGGGACGGCTCACCGTGATCGTGGTCGGCGCCCCGGGGGGCCCCCGGAGCCTGCCCACGGCCTTGTCGGCCGACCATTCGTGGGTGGACTCGCCGTCTACCGCGATGATCCGATCGCCCGCCTGCACGCCGGCCCGGTCGGCGGGCGTGTCGGGCAGCGGGGCGACGATCTGGATCCAGCCATCACTCGGCTCGATGCGGATGCCGAGCCCGCCGTAGTTGCCGGTGGTCGACACGCGCAGGTCTTCCAAGTCGCTGGGACGCAGGAACGTCGAATACGGGTCTTGCAGCTCCTTGAGCATGCCGTCGATCGCGAGATCGTACAGCCGTCCGGCATCCAGCGAATCGACGTAATACTCGGAGACGTAGGCCACCACGTTCTCGAACAGCCGGGCCTTCTGATACACATCCCCGGCGTGCTGCCCGCCGCGCTGCAACAGCCAGCCGCCCGACAGGAACGCGATGAAACCAACGAGTCCGAACAGCAGCAGGTTCTTCCGGTTCATGACGTTCTCCCGCGCGCCCGTTCGCTCATTCAACCCGGGCCGACGCCGTTTGTTTCCCCAGGCGGGCCGCGACCGCCTCCCACGCCGCCGCTTCGACCTCGGGCGGGGCGGCGGTCCCGTCCAAGTGGACGACGCCGGGGCCCGCCGCCGCGCGGAACGCCGCGGCCACCCGCGCATGGAAGTCCGCATCCGCCCGCTCGAGCCGGTCGGGCACCTTGCCCGCCGCCTCCTGGCGCGCCTGCCCGACCCCAACCGGGACATCCACGATCAACGTGAGGTCGGGCACGAGACCACCGGTGGCGAGGCGATTGGCCCCCCGCACCGCCGCCCCGTCCAGTCCCCGGCCCGCCACCTGATAGGCCTCGGTGGACAGCTCGTACCGATCGCACAGCACCACGCGGCCCGCGGCCAGGGCTGGCCGGATCACCTTGGACACCAGATCGGCGCGGGCGGCGAGCAACAGGAACACCTCCGCCCGCGGGGAGGCATCGAGCGCCGCATCCAGGAACGCAGCCCGGGCGGCCTCGGCCACCGGCGTGCCGCCGGGCTCGCGCACCTCGACGGGTGGATGCCCCGCCGCCGCGAGACGCCGCGCCAATCCGCGGGCCAGCGTCGACTTGCCGGCCCCTTCCGGGCCCTCGAGCGTGATGAAGAGGCCCGTCACGCCGCGCTCAGGTCAGCGTGATGATGGGACTGGCCGATCCCTTCTTGATGCCTTCCATGATCTGCTCGTTCACCCGTACCATCAACTTGTCGAAATTGGCCTGCGCGGCCACCGCCGACTGATAGCGGGGGTCGCCCTGAATGCGCGCGAGCAGATCGTGGTACTCGGTGACCTGGGGTTCCGGGGGCTCCCGCTCTTCGAGCGTCACGCGCTCGAGTTGCTCGGCCAACGCGTGGAGGCGGCTCATCTGCTCCTGCAACTCCTGCTCGCCCTGCACGTTTTCATGGGCGCGACGCAGCGCCTTGTATTCGTCGCTTTGACCGATCAGCCGTCCCAGATCCAATGCCTTTTCCAAGATCACCGCTCCGCCTCCTTGGTCGCGAGAAGATACCGGGGGCGCCCGCAGAGGTCCTGTTCAACGCGCGCCGTCGTCCACCCCACCGCCCGGGCGAGGGCGAGCGCCGCCCCCGCGCGTCTGCAATCTAGCTCCAGCGCCAGCAGGCCGCCCGGCAGCACGCACCGCAGCGCCTGACGCAGGACGACGGTGGTGTGCCTCAGGCCGTCCGTCCCGCTCACCAGCGCCAGCCGGGGTTCGTGGCCACGCACCCCCGGGTCGAGCGCGTCCCACTCGGCGGCCGTTACGTAGGGCGGGTTCGAGACCACGACGTCCACGCGCTCGCCCCCGAGCGGCCCGAGCAGGTCGCCGGCGCGGAACTCCACCGCGTCGGCGCCGACGCGGGCCGCGTTCGCGCCGGCGACGGCCAGGGCCGCCTCCGAGATGTCGGTACCGATGACACGGCGGAAGGCGCCCTCGGTGGCGAGCGCCAGCGCGATGCAACCGCTCCCCGTCCCGATATCGGCCGCGACACCCCACCGCCCGTGCAAACGCGCGAACGCGAGCACGTGCTCGACCAGCCCTTCCGTCTCGGGACGCGGGATCAGCACCCGCTCGTCCACCAAGAGCTCGAGCTGCCGGAACGCCGCCGTCCCCGCCGCATAGGCCGCCGGTACCCCTCCTGTCCGGCGAGCCACCGCGGCGCGATAGCGCGCCGCGAACGCCGCGGGCGGCGCCTGCGCCCGGCGGTGCCACGCTTCCCCCACCGACGTGTCCGCCACCGCCGCCCACAGCTCCCGGGCTTCCCGCGGCGCGTCCTCGATGCCCGCCGCCCCGAGGGTCCGCGCGGCCGACGCCAGCAGGTCGGCCACGGTCGCGCCGTCCCCCTGCCCCTCCGGCGCGCGACCACCCAGCCAGCCGCCCAACCGCCCGTCCGTCTTCACACCGCCACCTGTTCGGCGCGGTGCGCCAGCTGGAGGTGGGCCATCAGGTCCTCGAGATCGCCTTCGAGCACGTCGCCCAGCGAGTGCACGGTGAAGTTGATGCGGTGATCGGTCACGCGGTTCTGCGGAAAATTGTACGTGCGGATCTTGGCCGAACGGTCGCCCGTGCCGACCATGGCGCGCCGTTCCCGGGCCCTGGTGGCTTCCTGCTCGGCGACCCTGCGGTCCAGCAGCCGCGCCCGGAGCACTTCCAGCGCGCGCAGCTTGTTCTGCAGCTGGGATTTCTGGTCCTGGCACGACACCACGAGACCGGTGGGCACGTGCGTCACCCGGACGGCGCTGTCGGTCGTGTTCACGCTCTGGCCACCGGGCCCGGACGACCGGAACACGTCGATCTTGAGGTCTTTCTCCTCGATCGTGACGTCGATCTCCTCGGCCTCAGGGAGCACGGCGACCGTCGCCGCCGACGTGTGGATCCGCCCCTGCGCTTCGGTGACCGGCACGCGCTGCACCCGGTGGACACCCGATTCGTGCCGCAGCAGGCCGTAGGCGCGGTCGCCGTGCACGGCGAGGATCGCCTCCCGGATGCCGCCCACGTTGCCCTCGTGCAGCTCGACCGTCTCGACCGTCCAGCCGCGCCGCTCGGCAAACCGGGTGTACATGCGCACCAGGTCGGCGGCAAACAGGGCGGCCTCGTCCCCGCCGGTGCCGGCGCGGATCTCCATGATGACGTCACGATCGTCGAGCGGGTCGGGGGGGACCAGCAGGTCGGCGAGCTCGCGCGCGAGCGTCTCGACCATCGGCGTCAGCCGGTCGAGGTCGGCCCGGGCCAGCTCGGCCAGCGCGGGATCCGCATCCCGCGCCAGCTCCCGGGCCTGGGCCAGCTCGTCGCTGAGCTTGTCGAGTCGGCGGGCGGTCTGCCGGATGCGGTCGAGCCGGGCGTGCTCCCGGCCGAGCGCCTTCAGCATCTGCGGATTGCGCGCCGTGGCCGGATCGGCCAGGGCGCGCTCGACTTCGGCCGCGCGGGCCAGCGCGGCGGTGAGCCGCGCCTCCACGCTCAGCTCTCCTGGGCCGTAGCGCTCTGGCCGTACCGCCGCTTGAACCGCTCAACCCGGCCCGCCGTGTCCACCAGGCGCTGCTTGCCGGTGAAGAACGGATGGCACTTGGCGCAGATTTCCACGTGGATGGCCGGCTGCGTCGAGCGCGTCACCCAGGCGTTGCCGCACGCGCACGTCACGCCGGCTCGCTGGTAGTTGGGATGAATGCCCTGCTTCACGGGGTCGCTCCGTTCGTGTTCGCGCAATTCACAAGCTTGGAAATATAAAGACCACTTGGACTTGGCGGCAACCCACCCCCCTGGAGCTCGATTGAC
>Ga0224512_10004201_pt1 | contig 12302 bp, 8 predicted proteins | sample SF_May12_sed_USG_4_FD_169103 | JGI IMG/M metagenome (GOLD analysis project Ga0224512, IMG submission 169103) | Sediment microbial communities from San Francisco Bay, California, United States - SF_May12_sed_USGS_13 | ecosystem: Environmental > Aquatic > Marine > Sediment | place: USA: California... | reverse complement strand
TCGGGAACAGGTACGGACCGAAGTTTTCGAGCGTGGCCTGATACGTCACCGACTCGCCCACCAGGATCGGGTCCCCGGACTCCGTCGCGCTGATCACGCCCAAGTCCGCCTCCACCAGGAAGCCGATGTACGCGAACGAGAAGTGGTCGATCTCGGCCGACACAGTATTCAGGATCGGGTCTACGGCGCTCTGCGGCTGCACGAAGATCCCATTGGTGACGAAGATCTTCAGGTCTTCCTCGTCGACGCCCTCCGGGATCCACTCGTCTTCATAGCGGATAGCGACCGTCGCCGGCGTGGCGAACTCCAGACCGTCGGGGCCATAGTCCCAGACGGTGCCCTCGATGGGCACCGTGCCATTCAGCGTCGGGAAGTCCTCGAGCGACGCGATCGTGGTCCTTCCCGTAGCTTCTGCTCCGTCAACGCTGGCGGAGGCCGCAGCCCCCTGCCCGCCTTGTGCGTGGTCGAGTAGCTCCTGGACCGTGGACGGATCGATCGTGATGTCGGTCGGGCTGGTCAACGCACCGGCAGGGATCTGTATGCTCGCCTCTCCCCCGGGCGTAGCGACCGAGCCCCCCGAGGCATCGACGGTCTCTGCAGCACACCTCGTGGTCGAGTGCATGAAGTACATCGCCCAGCTTCCACCCGGCGAGATCATCTCGCCCTCACCCCACGCACCCTCGCCGGCCTCGCCCACCTCCGCGAATGCCGCAACCACGACCTCGGGTCCGCTCAGCGATGTCACGGGGACCTCCCAGACCACCTCGTTCGGACCGCCGAGATGCTCCGCCTTGTACGGGAACTTCCCGACCCTGGGGTTGCCGCCTCCGTTGGTTGGGATTTGCGAAGTCGAGGCACCAACGAACACCGCACTATTGCGGATCGGCCACCCCACGTCCGTACGGTAGACCACGTAGAGGTTGTCGGTGCCCTGCGTGACCTCGACCGTGCCCACGGGCACCGTCTCATCGGCGATCAGAGGGATGACGGTCGCGCCCCCGCAGACCGCTGGAAGGCTGGGTATGACGGATAGAGAGGGGCCGGGCGTCCCCAGCTCCCACGGATCGAGTTGATCAGAAACCGAAGTTGGGTCGGCGCAGCTGGCGGCAACCACAGCCGCGAGGATGATCAGGCGCTTCCGTCCGGTACACATTTGGAGGATCTCCGCTGTCAGGGGCACATCAACGCACCCCGCCGGGCGGGGGCTGGCTCACACCGGTAAACGGCAAACCCGGTCAGTACCCGCCACGGCGCATCCGCAGACCAACCCGGCGCTTCGCGGCACCTCCTGGCCTTCGCTCCCCTCCACCGCCTCCGCGTGAGCGACCGACGAGCGGGCTACGCCCGCAGAGGTCGGTAGCGCCTGGCTGTGAAAAACCCCGCCTGCTCATGGAGCCGACGGGGTTAGTGGGCCTGCGTAGAGTTGAGCTACCGACCTCACGCTTTTCAGATGCTAGCCGAGCGCTCGTGGGCGATTGTAACGCCGGCAAACATCGCCCCTCCGTTCAATGGCGCTCCCCGGGTCCGAAAGCGTGGAGCCCAGGGCATGGGAGGATCCCGGCCTCACTTCGCCCCGACCCGAGAGATTCTGCCCTCGAGGATCGACTCCGAGGGTGCAAAAGAGCCGTCTTGCGTCCCGACCTCCGTTACACGGCCAGTTGCCCCGGCGAACCGTCCCGTTCCCCCGATGATGTCCTTTTCGGCAGTCCAAGCGAGCTTCGGACCACTCGTCGGGTCGAACCCCACCACCGAGCCGCCACCGCTCACCAACGTGAGCCACAGCTCATCGCCGTTGGCGGCGACAATGGTGTTGTTCGCGGCCAGGAAGACGAAGGCGGTCGGGCTCGTGAAGGCCGTGCACCCGGATCCGTCTCCCGCGACGTCACCGAGCTCGGTGGCATGGCCGGACAGCGAGAACTTGCCGGCGAAGCTCCCCGTCGGACAGACGACGTCCGAGGGATCCTGTGCGGTACCTCGCAGGTTGGCTCTGAATGGAATGGTCTGCCCGTGGATCGAAAATGTCGGAGCGTCCGTGAGGACTTCGGTCGGGCCCGGGGAGCAGCCCAGAAAGAATATTGCTGCGACAGCGATGATGCGGATGGAACTCATGGTGTCACTCCGTCGGGGTGAGCGCGCTGCGCCGTATCGTATCCGATGCCGCGCGCGTATCTTCAAAGCATAAGAGCGAGGTCTTCCCTGGCTCTTCCGCGCGCATTCCCCATGACCGACTCGGGTCTGCCAGAACCCCTGTCGGGAGAATCCTCTGTTCAACCGGCTGCTGTTGTTCGGAGCCCCCGGACTGATCCACGGGCCGGATGACGCCGAGGTCCATACGCTTCAGCCGAAGCGGGCCGCCGTCTTGGCGTACCTGACCGTGGCGAGTCCCGGCCGCTTGCACGGGCGCGACTCGCTCCTCGCGATGTTCTGGCCGGACCACAACGCGGATCGGGGTCGCAACGCTTTGAGCAAGGTGATCCACGACTTGGGTCGGGTCTTGCCGCCCGGTGCTCTTCTGACGCAACGCGACCAGGTCGGCATCGCCGGCGAGTACCTCTGGTGTGACGTCATGGAGTTCGAGCGGGAACTGGAGAATGGACGAGCGGAGGATGCGCTCGTCCTGTACCGTGGCGACCTGCTCCAGGGCTTCCACCTTCCGAGCTCGCCGGGGTTCGACCACTGGTCGGATGTCGAGCGCAGTCGATTGCGCCGCATGGCGGTGGCGTCCGCTTGGGAGCTCACATCGGATGCGGAGCGGTCTGGAGACGGTTCCCGAGCGACGAAGTTCGCGCGGCAGGCCGTCGAGTGGGCTCCGAGGGACGAGTCGGGACACCGTCGTCTCCTGAGTCTTCTCCAGAGGCTCGGCAACCGTGCGGAGGCGCTGGATGCGTTCGAGGCGTTCGCGCGCGAGCTTCGGCGAGACTACGGGGTCGACCCTTCCGGCCCGACGCTCGAGCTGGTCGCAGCCATTCGGGATGGCTCGCTCCCCTGCGATCTGGCGGCCCCGTTCCCGGTGGGCGCCCAGTCGGCGGCCCCGTCCTTCGGACGATTGCACCCAGAAGAGCCAGCAGAGCCCGAGCCGTCGACGGGAATGGCGAAGCGTGCGGCCGCACCGCCACGTCCGGACTCCAAGCCCCGCCGCAGACTCCCTGCGGTGGCACTCGCGGTCGCGGCCGTAGGCCTGGTCGCGCTGTCCGCCTACCGCGGTGACCTCGATTCGAGGGTAACGGACGGACGTCCGGCGGGACGCGTGCTCGTCACGGAGTTTGCCGATGGCACGGACGAGGGGCTGGGCGCAGTGGTCTCGGAAGCGCTTCGCATCGATCTGGCCCGGTCGCGGGCTCTGGACCTGGTCGACCGGGCGGACATCGCCGAGACACTCGAGCTCATGGGCCGTCGGCGAGGCGTGCCGATCTCGGCGCAGGTGGGGCGAGAGCTCGCCGTGCGTGACGGACTCGAAACCCTCGTGGAAGGAACCGTCGTCCCAGCCGGTAGCGGATATATCCTCACCGCAGCCATTCGAGCCGGGAGTGACGGGCGAACGATCGCGTCCTTCCGTGAGTCGGTCACGTCGCCGGACGAGATGATCCCGGCGATCGAGGCGTTGTCCAGCGGAATCCGGGCGGCGCTCGGCGAGGAACGCGGCACGATCCACGCGACCCCTCCGCTTGCGCGCGTCACCACTTCTTCGCTCGAGGCTCTCACGTTCTATACGAGGGCGACCCAGGTGTTCAGCCAGTTCGACGACCGCCCTCGAACGGCCGACCTGCTCGTGAGATCGATTGCCCTGGATCCAGGTTTCGCCATGGCGTGGCGCAGGCTTGCGGTTGCGCTGCAGGACGATGCCGACCAGTCTCGGCGCCTGGAGGCTGTCCGCCAGGCCTACCGGCACAGAGATCGCCTGAGCGAGTTGGAGCGTTACCTCGTGGAGGCGAGCTACCACGCGGCGGTGGAGAGCGACCACCAGCGTGCAGTCGCGGCTCTTCTGCGGGTCCTCGAAGTCGACGCGGATCATGGCACGGCGTTGAACAACCTCGGGATCAATTATCTGTATCTGGGTGAGATCGAGCGTGCCGAAGAGACGTTCCAGCGATTGGTCGAGACACCCGGCGCCTCGGGCACGGCCTACCGGAATCTGGCCGACACCAGAATGTCCATGGGCAGGATCGAGGAGGCATTCCAGACCCTGGCCGAGTTCGAGCGGGCATACCCGAATCACGAGCAACTCCCAGGTCTGTGGGCCCGAGCCCGGTTCCTTTCCGGTGCAATCGACGGGGCGAAGGCGGAGCTTCAGCGGATCGTCGACGATCCGCTGCGTCCGGCCGGAAGGCGTGCGGATGCGTGGGCGTTGCTGGGACACATGGCCTACTGGGACGGCAGGCACGAAGAGGGCCGCCGCGGACTCCTCGAGGCTGAGCGCGCCGACGCGCGTGCCGACGAGGCGACGGTGTGGGCTCGCGTTGTGGAAACGGCCCATACCGCGGCATTGGTCGGGGATGTCGAGTGGGCCCGGGCTCACGTCGAGACGAGACTCGCATCCGACCTCCCCGAGGACGTGAGGCTCGATCGGACGGTACGGGTACGACTGATCGAGTTGGCGGCCCTCACGTCTGCGATCCAGCCCGGTGACCTGGTGACGGATGAGCATGTCACGGGATGGAGACTGGCGAACGCACACGCCCGGATTCAGTCGGGCGACACGCTAGGCGTGCGGGCCATCGTCGAGGGGATGCCTCTCCACAACTTTCAGCGGGCGCTGTTGTCCGACCGACTGGGTGACACGGACCGGACCATCGAGCTCTACGAGATGATCCTGCAGCCCGGCTACACGGGCTGGGGGAACAGCCCTCAAAGGATACGGGCCCTCATGCGGCTCGGTCCGCTCTATGAAGAGACAGGAGATACCCTCAAGGCGATCGAAGCCTACAGGTCGTTCTCCCGACGATGGGCCTCCGGTGACCGTCAGGGTCGAGCGGTCGCCGAACGCTTCGCGGCTCGTGCCCTGGCGCTGGAGGGGAAGATCGTCGCCGGCTCGGAGTGATCCGGGGCCGACCCACCCACGGTTTGGCTGGATCGGAGGATCGCCCTACGGAGCCATGCGCCGACCCAGATCGGCGGCTGGACGACCTCGGCCTCGGGTGATTACCGACTCCACCGAGCGGTTCGTTCGGTCGATCGCTCAAACCAAACGTGCATAGCGTGAGCTACCGAAGTCACGCTTATCAATCCGTCGAAAGAAGATCCGAATCTCGGCAAGAAATCGTCTAAACCCTGACCGGGCTGCACGACCTGCCAATCTTGCCGAGCGTGGATGTCGGAGTTCGCCGGGCCTGAACGGCAGGAATGGCGGGACTGACGGCGGGAACAGCGGGAAGAAGAGCGGGGATCGGTGCCCCAAACGGCTTTGGGGATGAAAGCAACTTGCGGACGTAGCGCCACCAAACGGATGTTGACCTCGGTCTGACCCTCAGCGGAGAACATCCCTCGTGTCCGACGCGATCGCACGTCTGAACACCGCACTCGAAGGCCGCTACGAGGTAGAGCGCGAGATTGGTGAGGGGGGCATGGCCACCGTCTTCCTGGCCAAGGACCTCAAGCACAACCGCAACGTCGCGTTGAAGGTCTTGAAGCCCGAGTTGGCTGCTGTGGTGGGCGCAGAACGGTTTCTTGCCGAGATCGAGACGACGGCGAACCTCAGTCACCCGCACATCCTGCCGCTGTACGACTCGGGCGAAGCAGATTCGCTGCTTTTCTACGTGATGCCTTACGTGGAAGGCGAGTCATTGAGAGAACGTCTCGATCGCGAGCACCAGCTTCCCATAGATGACGCGGTCCGCATCGCGACCAACATGGCCGAAGCGCTCGACTACGCGCACCGCCAAGGCGTGATCCATCGCGACATCAAGCCCGCGAACGTCCTGCTGCAGGACGGCAAGCCCGTGATCTCGGACTTCGGGATCGCCTTGGCATTGGGGACCGCAGGACAGGGACGGCTCACTGAGACTGGTTTGAGCGTCGGAACCCCGCACTACATGAGCCCCGAGCAAGCGACGGGCGACCAAACGGTTGGTGCGTCGACTGATATCTACGCGCTTGGTGCCGTTCTCTACGAGATGCTCGTGGGTGAGCCGCCCTACACGGGGAGCACCGCGCAGGCGGTGCTGGGAAAGATTATTACGGGGGATGCGCCCTCCGTCAGGGAGGAGCGGAAGTCTGTCCCCCTGAACGTGGACGCGGCGATCAGGAAGGCGCTCGAACAGGTGCCGGCAGATCGGTTCGTGGGCGCCCAGCGCTTCGCAAGCGCCCTGGCTGATCCCGGATTCGGGCACCGAGGACGTTCCCCAACACATGCTGAATCGGGAGCGAACCGATGGAAGCGAATCGCGCTAGCGACGAGCCTGGTCAGCGTTGCGCTCGCAATGGTCGCCATCTGGGAAAGGACGAGCGTTCCGTGGTCGCGTCAGGGACAGACCTTCCATCTGAGCATCGACCTGGGCGCGCTTGATCCGCTGACCACCGATGACATCGTCATCTCACCCGACGGGACGGCCTTCGCGGTATCCGCGTCCTTCAATGGGTCGATAGGACTCCATTATCGACGGGCAGACGAATCGCGCTTCCGCTTCCTACCTGGCACAGAGAACGGACGGTATCCGGCGTTCTCACCTGACGGCAGGTGGATCGTTTACCGCGACGCTACACCGGGCCTCAACGACGCCCTAAGGCTCCCCCTGATGAAGGTATCGGTCGACGGCGGTGAGGCGGCCACGATTCTGCCGCCGGGCGTGGTCTTCAACCCGTTGTCTCCCCAATGGCTAGACGACGGAACAATCATCTTCAGGGGTCCCGGCCAAGGAGTGTTTCGCATTCCCGACACTGGGGGCGAACCCGAGCTCTTTATCTCGCCCGACGCGGGACAGTTCCCGAGGATGCTGCCCGGCGGTCGAGGACTGCTGAGAACGCGGCGAGGGAGCGTTACGCTGTTCGACTTCGCGGCGGACTCGCTTCGCACGATCGTAAGCCCCGGGACCGACGCCATGTACATTCCTACTGGCCACATCCTCTATGCGCATCCCGATGGTGGCTTGTACGCAGTGGGGTTCGATCTTGAGCGGCTGGAGGTCACGGGGCAGCCCGTCCTCGTGCTCGACGATGTCCGCATACACAGTTTCGCGGGAGGGGCAGAACGGCGAGCCAACTATTCCGTCTCGAAGACCGGAACTCTGATCATAGAGGCAGACCTCCCCCCAATCCTCGGGCAGCTCGCAGTCGTCCGCCCAGATGGGGACAACACAGAGCTGCCGCTATCCCCCCGTCCCTTAAGAACTCCACGATGGTCCCCTGACGGACGATCCATCGCGTATTCCAGTGGAGATCACATCTTCTCTTATAGCCCCGAATTGGCGACGGTGCCGCGCCAACTCACCTCCGAAGGGTTCAACAGTCATCCGGTCTGGTCGCCTGACGGCACCCGGATTGCGTTCAGCTCGAGTCGGCCGGGGACGAGCCAGATGGATGTGTTCGTCAAGGCCGCCACTATAGAGGGACGCGAAGAACAACTCTTCCGCGCAACGTGGAGCCAACGGGTCACGGCTTGGCCCGAAGAGGATATCGTTGTGTTCGAGACCCGTTTCAACCCGCCAGATCGCGCTTGGTCCAACCTGTGGATGAGCGGGACATCGGCTGGAAGCACTCCGAGGCCCTACGTGGAATCGGAGGCGGACCAGGACCAGATCGTCATCTCGCCAGATGGACGCTGGGCTGCGTACCGATCCGATGAGGACGGGACCGAGGAGGTATTCGTCCGGAGCTTCCCTGAGCCGGGGCAGCAAGTCCGGGTTTCCACTGGGGGCGGCCATTACCCACGATGGTCGCCTGATGGGGGGACGCTCTACTACTGGCGAGGGCAAGACCAGCCCGTGGATACACTGCTCGCTGCCAGTGTGCTAACCGACCCGACGTTCTCTGTGGCCTCCCAGGAGCCGGTGCTGGCCGGAGACTACTTACCGGAGCTTTGGGACCTCCATCCTGATGGCAATAGCATGTTGGTCGCGGCACCTGTAACGGATATTCCTGGTCGACGGTTCCAAGTGATTCTGAATTTCTTCGAGGAGCTTCGCCAGCGGGTGCCCCTGAATTGAAGACCTCCATCCCCTGGCTCCGCGTCTTCGTGGAAGGCGCCGTGATCGTCGGCTCGATCCTTCTCGCGTTCGGCATTGATGCGTGGTGGGAGGGGAGGCAGGAGGACGAGCGAATAGTTCAATCTCTGATAGCCCTTCACGGCGAGTTTCAGGCAGTGCTGGAGCATATCGACGGGGACTACGCTCGGCGCAATCAGAGAACCGAAGCCTATCGCTGGATACTGGAGGCGATCTCAGAGGGCCGAACCGTGGACGACGACTCGCTCGCAACCCGGATCGGGCTCATGACGGGGATGGCACGGTTCGTAGCACCTCATGCCGTGTACGATGACCTCGTCGCGTCTGGGGACCTTCGTCGGCTGGAGCCCGACTTGAGAGCAGCGTTATTAGCGTACGCCGAGCAGGTAGATCGGCTTGATTGGGCCGAGACCCGACAGAACTCTGCCTACTTCGAGGGCGTCTATCCGTACCTTCTTGAGAGTGCCGACTGGCTGGCGATGGGACCGAACATTGTCTGGGAAGACATCACATTCGAGCCCACACACGCCAGTGGTCTTGACGAGCTACTCGCCGATCGTCAGTTCCAGAATCTCCTCGTAAGTCGCCTCCGGGACTTGGCCTTCAGCCAACGTTCGACGGAGGAGCTGCGAGAGATCGTTGACGAGGTCCTCACTCTTCTGGAAAACCACTTCGACTGAGGGCTCCTGTTTGCCTCCCCACCCCTGACCCCGCAGCCTGACGTAGCATCCACTCAGGAGGGTTCTATGTCGGGCAAGGACATTCGGGAGACGGTTGGGCTGCTCGCGGTGGTGGCTGGGCTGGTGTTCGTTGGGCTGGAGATTCGGCAAGGCACCATCGCGTCGCAGGCGGCTGCCTATCAGGCGATCGGGATCGCGACCTCGGAGTGGCATCAGTATATCGATCGGCGGATGGATCGCCTGTTTACCGAGGCTTCCTATCCCGAAGCGATAGAGCGGTGGACGCTCGGCGACTGGGAGAGCTATTCGCGTGCCACGACAGCGGACCTGCGCATGTTCGAGACGATCCATCTGCAGACTGATCAGGGGTTATTGCCGGCGGACGCCATAGACCGCTTGGGGTACGCCTGGGGGCCGATACTCTCTGTGCCCGCGTTCGCGTGCTTGTGGCCCCGTCTTTCGCAGGGCGTTGGTGAGTCCGCGAGAATAGCAATCGAGGCGATGACGCCCGACGAGGACCGCTTCCAATGTCATGTGGACCTACAGGCACTTACGGACGAGACGGTTCTCGAAGGTCTGGCGGGCTAGGCTCGTGATCCTGTGCAAGGGCTCGGTACCGATAGTCACCCCATGACCTCCGGCCGCCTCGTCCCGTAAGGCAAAACTGGCTTTCAACTTCCCTGAGTGGGCCTGGGTAGATTTGAGCTGCGGGCTTCGCTCCTCGCTCCTCTCCGCCGCCTTCGGCGGCTCCGAGTGACCGACCGACCAGCGGGCTGAGCCCGCAGAGGTCGGTAGCGCCAGGCTGTGAAGAACCCCGTACGATCCGCTAATGCATATTACTTTGCATGCGGCCATGTAGTTTTGTGATACGGATCCTTTTTTTGGAAATAAATCCTGTCACGGATCGTTATTTCTATATAGATTGCATTTTCGGTTCACAAATTGGTTTGAATTTTCAAACGCGTGACCCCCGTCTGAGCTAAATCGAGATGTTCGAGCGATTCTTCGTCAGCAACTCCGAAAACGCTACGGCAATAAGCCGCGCAGCTTCTCGCGGCGAAATCCGTCGCATTCGGCGGGGTCTGTACACAACTGACACCGTCACCCCGTTGGACACTCTCGTCCTGCAACATCTCTGGGAAATCGTCCGACTCATAGCCCCCGGTTCGATCATCGGGTATCGGACCGCGATCGAGCTCGCACCGTCGCCTCAGGGGGTGGTCCACCTCGTTGGCCCGAAGAGGAAGAGACTCGACATCCATGGCACGAAGATCTGGATTCACGAAGGTCCGGGGCCTCTCGACGGTGATCAGCAGTACATGGAGACGCTCTATCTCGCTTCGCGCGCGCGCGCGTACCTCGAGTCCCTAAAGCCTAGCCGGTCGGGGAGAGAGTTTGGGAGCAAGGGCCTGGCCCGGGAGGAGATCGAAACTCGGCTAGACCAGAGGCTTCGCGTGCGCGGCGAGGAGGACCTAAACCGACTGCGAGACGAAGCCCGTGCAATCTCGAAGCAACTCGACGCCGACGACGAGTTCCAGGCACTAGATGGAATCATAGGCTCTCTGCTCTGGACCCGAGACGCGCCTCTGGTCTCGCGCACCGGGCAAGCTCGGGCAGCCGGCCACCCGTATGATCCCGACCGCATTCCCCTATTCCAGGCTGTTCACCGGACGTTGCTCAACGAGCCATTGATGGATCGCCTAGATCGCTTCGAGCCCGGATCCACAGGCTTCACCAACGCGGCCTTCTTTGACGCTTACTTCTCGAACTGGATCGAGGGGACTGAGTTCGAGCTGAACGAGGCGAGGAGGATCGTGACTGAAGGCGCGGTCCCTGAGACACGTCCCGCGGACGGACATGACATCCTAGGCACGTTCTCCTTGGTCAGCGATCCGGCGTTCATGACGGGAGCGCTAGATCAGTTGCTAGCGGGCCCTGAGCAGTTCGAGGAGGTCCTTCACGACGCACACCGCCGGATACTTGCGGGCCGCCCCGAGCACAATCCCGGGCGACTCAAGACCGAGCCGAATCGCGCTGGAACCACTCTCTTTGTGATGCCAGATCTCGTTCGTGGCACGTTGCGGGAAGCGCACGGACTTCTTGAGACCCTTCCTGACGGCCTTCCACGAGCCGCGTACTTGATGTTCGTGATCAGTGAAGTGCACCCCTACTCGGATGGAAACGGCCGAGTCGCACGGGCACTGATGAATGCCGCACTAGTGGCTGTCGGCCATACAAGGGTCATCATCCCCACGGGATACCGCGACGATTATCTGCGCGCGCTGAAAGCACTATCCCACCAGGCCGCAGCGGGACCGTTCGTGAGCATGATCGACCGCGCTCAGCAATTCGTGGGCGAGTTGCCATTTGACGACTACGAGGGCACCGAGACACTGCTCGAAGCGACCGGCGCCCTGGATGACTCGGGTGATCGACGCCTACGACTTCCGAGTGAGCTAACCGAGGCCCGTGCTGATTCCTCGCGTGCACCCGTCGCGGGCGATCATTGAGCATCCAAGAGGACTTGGATCTGCTGGAACGTATCTTCCGACGCCATGTCCCGGATTGCTTCGCCGTCGAAGCGTTCGAGCTCACGACTGTGCCGCCGGGTAATCCTGCTCCCTTCTGCGTTCGGGCCCGTATCCGTCGGATATCGGCCTCGCCTGCTCCTCCGGGCTGGGTGGCGGACGCAATAGAGGAGATTCGGATCGGCTGGGACGGCGATGAGTTCCTGCTCTCGGTGGAGGAAGAGGCGTCCGAATTCGATGACGGACACCTCGACTGGCCCACCGAGTAGCGTGGCGGCATCGCAGGGTCCTGGGACCCTGTCCCAATCTGCGGCCGCCGATGACTTCGCAACTATCGACGCCGAACATCTCATGCTCTCGGCGCCGGGCGAACTACCGAGTCACCTGAGTGGCCTCGTGAGGTCGGTAGCTGATAGATGCGAAGAACCCTGCCTGCTCAGGAAGCAGCCAGGGTTCCAGTGGGCCTGGGGTAGATTTGAGCTGCAGGCTCCGCTCCTCGCTCCTCTCCGCCGCCTTAGGCGGCTCCGAGTGACCGACCGACCAGCGAGCTCCGCTCGCTGAGGTCGGTAGCTTCCCTGATGTGAACGACCTCGCCTGCTCATCGAGCCGACGGGGTCAGTGGGCCTGGGTAGATTTCAGATGCGGATGTCGCGCCTAGACAATTCCGCCGCTTCGCGGCGCGGCCGTGCATCCTCGCTGCTCTCCGGCGCCTTCGGCGGCTCCGAGTGAACGACCGACCAGCGGGCTACGCCCGCAGAGGTCGGTAGCGCCTGGCTGTGAAGAACCCCGTCTGCTCATGGAGCCGACGGGGTCAGTGGGCCTGGGTAGATTTGAGCTGCGGGCTTCGCTCCTCGCTCCTCTCCGCCGCCTTCGGCGGCTCCGAGTGAACGACCGACCAGCGGGCTACGCCCGCAGAGGTCGGTAGCGCCTGGCTGTGA
>Ga0224512_10004200_pt1 | contig 12305 bp, 8 predicted proteins | sample SF_May12_sed_USG_4_FD_169103 | JGI IMG/M metagenome (GOLD analysis project Ga0224512, IMG submission 169103) | Sediment microbial communities from San Francisco Bay, California, United States - SF_May12_sed_USGS_13 | ecosystem: Environmental > Aquatic > Marine > Sediment | place: USA: California... | reverse complement strand
CCCCTCCGCCAGGGGATCATCGGAGTCGTAGCCGAGTTGTGTCGGCAGGTCGAACGCCATGGACAGGCCGCGCATCCCACCCTCCATCAAATACCGGAAGCGCCGGTTCGTGTCTTCCGCTGTGCCGAATCCGGCGTACATGCGCGTTGTCCAGAGACGGCCGCGATACATGCTCGGATACACGCCCCGGGTGTAGGGATAATCTCCGGGGAAGCCCAGGTCGGAGACGTAATCGAAATTTTCCAAATCCAGCGGCGTATACAGCCTTTTTACGGGGATACCGCTTTCGGTCGTGAATGAATTCCGCCGCTCCGGCGACCGATCGAGCTGATCCTCCAGGATTGTTTCCTGCCACTGATCATTCGCTTCCTTGATCTTGTCCATGTTTAGAGCGGAATATTTCCGTGCTTGCGGTGAGTCCGGTTCGGCACCTGCTTGTTCTCCAGCATTCGCAGCGCAGAAATAATCATGCGCCGCGTGTCTTTTGGCTGAATGACGGCATCGATGACCGAACGTGAAGCGGCATGGTACGGAGTCAGGTAAGTGTCCTGGTACTCCCGTACCTTTTGATCGAAGAGAGCCGCCTTGTCGCCGGCTTGATCGAGTTCCCTGCGATAGAGAACCTTGACGGCGGGTTCCGCGCCGAGCATCTGCATTTCCGCGCCGGGCCATGCGAAGACCTGATCGAAACCGATCTCGTGCACGCCCATCGCCGGTATCGAGCCCCCGTACATTTTTCTCAGTATCACGGAGATCTTGGGTACCGTGGCTTCGGTCCATGCATACAGCATCTTGGCCCCGTGGCGAATGATGCCGCCGTGTTCCTGACGCAGCCCGGGCCGGAAGCCGGGAACATCGACCAGCGATATCAGCGGAATGTTGAAAGCGTCGCAGGTCCTTATGAAACGCGCGGCCTTGTCGGCGGAATCGATATCCAGGCAACCGCCGATGAATTTCGGGTTGTTCGCGACGAGCCCGGCAACCGCGCCGCCGAGACGGGCATAGCCGACGACCAGATTCCTGGCGAAGCCTGCGTGGATCTCGAAGAAATTCCCTTCGTCGGCGATCGTCCTGATGACCTGTTTCATGTCGTAGGTCTTCGACGCATTTACCGGAACAATCTCAAGGAGTTCCCCGACTTCCCTGTCCACCGGATCCTGGCAGCTTATCTTCAGGGGTCTCTCCCGGTTGTTTTGCGGCAGGAAGCCGAGCAGGCGCCTGATTTGATCCAGGCAATCGCGGTCGTCCCTGGCGGTCAGGTGGACGACGCCGGATATCGTGCTGTGTACCCTGGCACCGCCCAGATCCTCGAAGGACACGTCCTCGCCGGTAACCTCCTTTATGACCGCCGGTCCGGTAAGAAAAACGTGGGAGCTTCCTTTTACCTGAATGACAAAATCGCAGAGTCCGGAGGAATAGGCCGCTGCGCCGGAACAGGTGCCCATGATCGCGGCAATCTGCGGCACGACACCCGAATTCAATGCATTCTCATAGAACATGCCGGTGACGCCGTACACGTTGTCCATACCTTCCTGGATACGCGCTCCCGGCGAGGCATTCAGACAGATGATCGGGGCCATGTTTCGACGGGCCAATCTGAGCAGATAATGGACTTTCGATCCATGCGTCTTGCCCGACGATCCGCCGAGTACGGTTTCATCATCGGCATAGATGAAGACATTTCGGCCATCGATGGTCCCGTAACCGGTGACGACTCCGTCTCCCGGAAACTTCTGCTGCTCCATGCCAAAATCATGGCACTGGTGCTCGGCGAGCATATTCAGCTCGACGAAACTGCCGGCATCGAGTAGGTAATCGATGCGATCTCGAGCGGTCAGCTTACCGCCGGCACGCAGCTTTTCCAGCCTGGCCTCGCCCCCACCCAGGGCCGCTTCGGCCTCGATCGTCTCCAGCCTTGCGATTTGCTGTTGCCAAGTTTTCTTGGAAGCCACGTCACTCGACTCCGTATTTACCGAACACCAGCTCGATTCGTCATCGTTCTGCCCTGATCGTCTGCCATTCATTATTTTTGTCGATCTGTCGGCATTCCTCCGACCAGTCACTAACGCAGCCGATCTTGTCAATGGTTTCGTAAATGGCGACTTTGATTTCGCAGAGTCCTCGCTTCTCATCTGCGTCGATACTCGCGACATAAGTCGTCTCGTAATTCAGTTTCTCGATGAGTTGATCGTTGATCATATTGGCAATAATGCAGTTGTACACCTTGATGCCTCTTTCTTTCAGCCTCACCTCCTTGCCCATATGGATGCAGCCCTTTATCTTCAAGCGGAGCAGAATATCCTTGCCTGCGACAGCAAAGGATCCTTCCTCAATCAGACCCGCCGCCGTCATCGCCCTGATACAGTTCCTGATAACGTCGTCACGGTTGTTGCCCTCGATATCTCTTGATTGAATGAAATCAATACCAATGAACTCGGTTTTCCAGGCGGCGCATTCCGACAGCTCGTGAAAGAAGAGTTCCTCCAACCTGGCGATCAAATCGTTGCAGTAACTCATCCTGTCCATTTATTCTTTCTCCTTCTTGCCGAAGGCTTCGTAATAGACGACGTCGTCGAGGGTCGGTTCGGGCCGGGTCGTCTTACCGAATTCCTCCCAATAAACCAGCTCTTCCAGCGGAATCTTGGGCCGCGGGTATTTGCGCTTTTCCAGAGCCCAGCCGATGGCGACATAGGCGATGACTTTATAGTCGCTCATCGCGGTGGGTATGTTGAGTATCTTCTTGAACTTGACAGCATCCCGGGAACTGGCGACGGGTCCGTGTACCCAGCAGCCGCCGAGCCCCAACGAGTGTGCTTCGAGCAGCATATTCTCGACCGCGGCTGAAAGATCGTAGGGGACGTCTACCGAACCCAGCCGCAGATCGCCAAGTACCGCAATCACGACCGGGACCGTTTTGGCGAACTCGGACACCTCGCCCGAATACATGAATCGCAGCACTTTAGCCCGTTTGTCCGGGTCTTCGATTGCTTCGAACCGTTCTTGCATGTGGCCGAGGCAATACCAGGCGGTCATGCGTGAGCCGCTGCCCATCTTGGCCAGATCGCCAATCTTGTTTCTGGTCTCCTGGTTCCTGACCACGACGAAACGCCAGGGTTGATAGTTCTCGCCAGTCGGAGCCCAGCGGGCCGCTTCGAGAACCTTGTCGATCATCTCCTCGGGCACAGGATCGGGTCTGAAACGCCTGATGCTCTTCCTGCCGCTGATGACCTCAAGTATGTCGTCCATGTGCCCGCCCTGTTGAGATGTCATACACCATCGAAAAACCCTTGCGGTGCAGATCCCACAAATAAAATTAAATCTTACGGGTTTTGTGACCCCGTCGGAAGCCATGACAGTTGCGAAAAGTGAAGTAACAAGGCCACCCAGACGGGACTTAAGGGATATCCACTATGGAATGCAGGTGCTGAATCTGCTAGGGAACACGTTTCTGTCTCGAATAACAGATCATTACATGTTCCGTCGAAGAACATGGGTGTGACCGATCTCGCAGTTGCGGCTCGCTTACACCAAGCTCACCGGCAACCGACTGTCTTCGCCACTGCGGCGAATATAATCAAATCCTGGCCGTTCGCGCTGCAATCGTGATCAGGTGCCTCGAAGTGGATCGCGTCGCGCGGCGAGTCCGCGGAACCGATCCGGTTGCGGTCAAATGAGTTACCACTCCCTAACGCTCCAGCGGCTCGGCAAAAATTGATACCTGTGGCCCACAGAAGGGCCGATGGAATCGGATGAACAAACAGTCAGCGATACCGGCATCGAAAAGCCTAAACTATTAGCAACTGCGCATTTAGGATGTTCAACTCCCGAAATCCGGTGTATATCGTGGTCTGAACCCATGTTCCCGGCAACTCTCTCCACGGAGATAACAACGATGCGTTTCCTACTGCAATCCTGCCTTGCCGCCGTCGCGGGCTGCGTCGCCCTCGCCGGCCTGCTGCACACGCCGACCGTGTCGGCGGAAACCGTCGCCATCATCGGAACCGGCGAAGTCGCGAACGCGCTGGGTCCCGAGTTCGCCGCACTCGGCCACGAAATCATCTACGGCTCGCGTAACCCGGATCGCGAATCGGTGCGCCAGCTCGTGGCAAAGACGGGTGCGACCGCCTCCGCGATGGGGCAAGCGGCGGCCGCGGCGCGAGCGGCCATCGTCGTATTGGCCGTGCCGTGGAACGTCGTCGAAGACGTCGTGAACAACCTGGGAGACCTGTCCGGCAAGATCATCATCGACCCGACGAACCCGCGGATCGTGGGTGAGGATGGCTTGAGGAGCTACGCCGTGGATCCGTCCAACGGTGAACTCATACAGCGATGGGTGCCCGGTGCGCGAGTCGTCAAGGCGTTTAACACCATGACCTGGGAGACCATGGTCGACCCGGCGACGACGGGCGGCCCCGTTAGCGTGCCGATCGTCGGCAATGATACTGCGGCGAAAGCGACGGTGGCGGCGCTCATCGACGGCATGGGACTCGAGCCTATTGACGTCGGCCCCATACGCTACGCCCATGTCGTCGAGGGTATGTACCTTCTATGGGGCAACGCGAGAACGCTGGGTAATCCTTTCAACTATCACTTACGCAGGCTCCCCGAATCCGGCGCGCAGGCGGGCTTTCAACGACAGCAAATCAGCAACGAAGCTTGGACGACGCCGTTTCCGCCCGTGCATATCGTCGGCAATCTCTATCATGTGGGTACCTTTGACCTCGGGTCATACCTCGTCACTACACCCGAGGGTCATTTCCTGATCAATACCGGCGCGTATGGGTCCGAGCATCTTATCCGTGCCAACGTCGAAGCACTGGGTTTCGACTTTAACGACATCGAGATTCTTCTCACGACCCAGGCACACTGGGATCACGTTGCCGGCCTCGCGGAGATAAAACGCCTCACCGGCGCCCGCATGCTGGCGCACGAAGGCGATGTCGCGTCGCTCGAGGATGGTGGCTCATCGGATTTCCGCACACCCAAGGGTGCAGCGGCCGTGTTCGAGCCGGTAACCGTTGATCAGCGCCTGCAACATGGCGACACCATCGAGCTCGGCGGCACAGCAGTAACGTTGTTGCACCACCCCGGCCACACCAAGGGGGCCAGCAGCTTCACGTTTACGACACAAGACGGTGGACGGGATTATGAAGTCCTGATCGTAAACATGGGCAGCATCAATGACGGAGTCAAGCTACTCGGCATGGAACTGTATCCCGAGATTGCCAAAGACTACGCGACCACATTCGCGGCGCAGAAGCGCCTGACGCCGGACGTCTGGGTATCCTCGCATGCCCGCCATTTCAATTTGCACGACAAGTACGAAGTCGGAGACGTCTATAACCCGGAGCGATTCCTCGACCCGGACGGGTACCGGGAAAAAATTGAGTCTTACGAACAGCTCTATCTGAAACAGCTGGCGGAGGAGCAGTCCGCTCGCTAATCCACGACAATCACGATCTTTCCGCGGGCGTGACCTTCTTCGGAATAGCGCACGGCCTCCGGCAACTCACTCAGCTGGTAGCGTCTGTCAATCACCGGCGTCATCTTGCCGGTCTGCATGAGTTCCCCCAGTATGGCCAGGTCAGCTGCGTCCAAACGCGCAATGAACATACCGAGGTTCTGGTCCACGAACGGAGACAGCAGCATCGCACTGATCGGGCGCATGAGTGGTCCGAGCCAGTTGCCTTTAAGTCCGCCGACGATGACCAGCGTGCCCTGCGATGTCATGACCTGCCTGTTTGCCGACATCGAGTGATTGCCGACCATATCGACGATCAGGTCGTACTGATTTCCGCTCTCGGTGTAGTCCTCCCGCGTGTAATCGAAGACATGATCGGCACCGATCGATCGGACCAAATCGACGTTTCTCGTGCTGCACACGCCGGTTACCTCGGCGCCAAGCGATTTGGCGATCTGCACGGCGAACGTGCCGACGCCGCCTGAAGCACCGTTGATTAGTACTTTCTGCCCTGCTGTCAACTCACCTCTGTCGCGCAACGCCTGGAGCGCGGTGATGGCCGCGATTGGCGCGGAAGCCGCCTGCTCAAAGGTCACGTTGGATGGTTTCAGTGCGAGTGCACGATCTTCGGCGACGGTTACGTACTCGGCGAAAGCGCCCTTCGCCCCACCAAATACCTCGTCTCCCGGCCTGAATCTCGTGACGTTATTGCCGATCGCTTCGACCGTTCCGGCGAAGTCGACGCCCAGCCGCGGGTTTTTGGGTTTTCCGAGGCCGGATCCGAGGCGAATGAAGTACGGAGAGCCCCTCAATTCATGCCAGTCATATGGGTTAACCGAGGCTGCATGAACCCTGACCAGAACTTCATTGTCCGCCGGGGTCGGCTTCGCAATCTCCTCGAGCTCGAGAACATCCGGCGAACCATAGCAGCGATAAGCGATGGCCTTCATAGTTGCAATATTTTCAGCGACTTCGGGCGCTTGTTCACAGTCCGACGTGTAGCCGAGAACCAGCGCCAGCGACAGCATCGCGGCGACGAAAAAGATTAAGATACCACCCGCGATCTTGTAACGTAGCTTCATTGTGCTGTCTCCCACCAGTAGCTTAACCGGGAAAATCTTTGCGCACACAATAAATAAAACTGGGTCCCACCGGGGAGCCTTTCTCTTGAGTGTGGCGCGCCGCGAGGCAGTGACAGCCGCTATGCTGGCCGGTAAGCGCTCCGGGCTGACACTTGGCGGCCATCTGCGTCGGCCTCGATGCGTACGAAGTGCCTTAGGCTCGCCAGATTCGATCTGTTAGCGGCTTGCGAGCGACCACGTGCATAACCGCGCAACTTCCGCTATGGGTCCTGCCCTCGTAATCCTCATCGACATCCTCGAGCACAAGGAATTCGGCTCCCGGAAAATCGCCACGCATCATCTCCTCGCTGAACAGCCTGTCGAATTCCGTCGGTCCGCCCGTGGCGCCGAGTTTTCGCATTTCGAATTGCCGCGGTGAAAAACCTTCCAGGATGATGATGCCGCCGGGCCTGAGAGCACTCCACGCGGCCGCGTGACCGATGCGCCGCGTCTCCGACTCGACGTGGACGTAGGTCAGCACAATGACGTCATAGCTGTTCTCCTGCCAGTCCCAGGTCTCTATAGCGCCGACCCTGGCGTCGATATGGACGCCGCGCTCGCCCGCAAGCGCTTTTGCCTTCTCGACGCCAACGGCCGATTGATCGAAGGTCGTCACCTCGAGCCCCTGTTCGGCGAGCCAGACACCGTGCCGGCCTTCACCGTCACCCGGCACCAGGGCTTTCTGTCCCGGTTCCAGCAATGCCTTCTGGGCCGCTACGAACTCACTCGGCTCCGTCCCGTAGTGATATCCGGGCGCACTGTAACGTTCATCGAATTTGGCTCCCGTCCGCTTCTCCTCCTCCACGACCGTCTCCTCGGCCCCATAGTGCCGTCATACCGTGCGGTGATCGTCTCTTAGTCGCTATTGTTGATGCCGTTGAAAATGCTGTGCCTAAGCGACGATTTTTTGAACGAAAATGGCCAGGATGGCCGCCGGACACACGTAGCGAACGTAAGCTGGCCAGATTTTCCAGAACCATCCGTGTTCCGCGTTTTCAACGCCCTTTTTCAACTCCTGCAAAACACTGTTGCGTTGCCATATCCAGCCGGCGAATATACACAGCATCAAGCCGAGCAGGGGTTGGCTGTAGCGCGTCGCCAGGGCCACTGCCAGCCCGAACAGCATTTCAAAATTCAATACCAGCAGCACGCTGGCCAACGTGATGAGGCCACCAATCAGATAGGTGGCGCGCTTACGCTCCATTTGATGATTTTCAACCGCATAGGCGACCGGCACTTCCAGCATCGAAATCGATGAGGTCAAAGCTGCAATCGACATCAGGACAAAAAAGGCCAGCGAAACACCCAACCCTGCGCCACCCATAGATTCAAAAAGCGCAGGCAAAACAGTGAAAATCAGCGTGTCCTCAGCAATGAGGTTCCCGGCGGCGTCGTAAATCGGTACGCCGTTCGCTTGTGCCACGTACATCGCCGGAATGATCAGCAGCCCGGCTAATACAGCGATACTAATATCGAGGAGCGTCACAGAACGTCCCAATGACACCAGGTTTTCACGCTCGCTGACGTACGATCCGTAAATCAGCATAGTGCCTACCCCCAGGGACATGGAAAAAAACGCCTGGCCCATTGCACTCACGATCAAATTCGGATTCATTGCGCGGGCGAAATCCGGTATCAGGTATGCCTTCACACCCTCAATCGCGCCATTCAGCGTCAGCACATAGAAAACCAGCAGCAAAAGAATTACGAACAATGCCGGCATCAGGCGCTCGGACCACTTCTCGATGCCATCTTTCACGCCACCGCAGATGATCGCGATGGTAAGGATCATGAAGACGCCAGTGAATACTAGATTCCGTTGCACACCAAAATCCGTTAGCCAGGCAGACGTCCGAGTCATACCCACTATTTCGGCTATTGGAGACAGCGAATAAGCCAGCATCCAACCGGCTACGATGGCATAGAAACTGAGAATCAGGCTGGCCGTCGCTATACCGACGTAACCTGTCGCGGCTCCGATGCGACTGGTCGCTTTGTTATTCGAAATCATGCGCAGCGCTGTGACGGCATTCGCTTTTGCGTGGCGGCCGATGATGAGTTCTGCCATCAAAGCCGGGTACGCCAGGCAGAAAGCCATGATCAGGTAGACCATCAGAAATGCCGCACCGCCATTGCTGGCCGCCTGTGTAGGAAAGCCCCAGATATTTCCAAGTCCCACGGCGGACCCCGCTGCAGCCAGGATAAATCCGAGTTTGGAGCTAAATTCACCGCGCGGTGCACTCATGTATAAAGTCTCATCAGTCTCGAGAAGGAAATTGCAGCCGATTCCGATCGCGAGCTCATAATAAACAAAAAGGCCGCTCTGAGGGGCTATTCGCGCTTTTCGACAGATACTTCACAAATTATGCCGGACCCAGTCGTAACCCATGTCTCCGACATGGACCCTGGGCGATCTTGACTATCCGATCCATGACTGGACCGCCACTGTCACCAGTTGCGGTCGCATCTGCATCGGCCGACGCAAAATCAACCTCTCCACCGCCTTTGCAGGACAGACCGTGGGCGTCAGGGAGGTCGAAGAGCAGATCTGGCAGGTCAGCTTTCTGGACTATGACCTGGGATACTTCGACAATGAACGGGGCCGGGTGGAACCCGGCCCCAATCCGTTTGTACCGGACAAAGTGTTAACCATGTGTCCGGAATAAGGTGTAAACCATGTGACCGGAATACACCTGTCTTTTTTTGGCGCGCCCGGAGAGATTGATCAAAACAGGCTCAAGCCTGTTTTGACCCTTCGGGCTTCGCGGCTACGCCGCTCCGTCGCCAATTGCTGTCGCAATTGGTCGAACAGGAGTTCTCACCGTGATCCGGGACACTGCTAAATTAAAAAGGGACCCGTTGGGTCCCTTTTTAATTTAGTGGCGCGCCCGGAGAGATTCGAACTCCCGACCGCCTGGTTCGTAGCCAGGTACTCTATCCAACTGAGCTACGGGCGCTGTATTCAGTGCTGATCATACAGTGGTCTTGCGCAGTCGACGGCGCATTATAGGGACAGGCAACCCAGAATTCTAATCCTCGTGCAAGGTTCCCCGGACAATTCCGTGAGTGCACCGTACCTGGCTGTGCACAGGACCTTGCCGCGCCGGGGATCAGAATCAGCGCTAATTCTGCTCGATAACACCCAAATCCGGCCATTGTGATTCCGACAGGGCGGATCGTGGCATCTTGCGCCGGTTTTCGGCCGCGGTCGAAATGCCGCAACTTAGCTCCTCAAAGACGGAAAATGCGTTATTGCTCGCGCGAGACAGCAAACAAACCGGGAGATAGCATCTGTGCGAGTCCTACCAAGGCTCTCAAGACATCATTCTCTGGTCGATCCCGGCGACTTTCGAGGGACGTGGCGGCAGCCTTGCAAGGCCGGCGCGGCTTGCCGGTAACGGCGTTTCGACCAATCACCCGAATCGGCTCCCAATCCGATTTTCGGGCGCAAAAAATCTATCGGAATTTGCTCAGTACGGCAAACGTACGTCAGAAAGTTGCGGCGTCTTGATATCCGAACCGAGTGCTATCCCGCTGATCAACTCGACATGTGCGGGCACCTGCCGATTTGCAAACGCATTTTGCCCATAAAGTTCCCAGACGTTCCGGGCGTAGTCCGGCCTTCCCGCCGCAACATCGCCCAGAATAGCGGCCGTCACGATATAGCCGTGGAGTATTTGCGGTGTTTCGGCATCGTCGGACAACAATCGCAGCGAAGCGGCTGACATCGAGCCCGCATCACGGCGTGCCACGGCGCGATACAAATCCAGCAATAGCAGCGTCTGCTCTTCCGCTTGCGCGGCGCAAGTTGTGTTCCCAACAGCGTCGACGAGCGCCAAACCCTGCTCGACATCCAGCAACGGCAGCGTCGCAGCCATGATGTCATGTACAGCGAACCGGAATCGTGTTGTGTTTTTTTCGAGAACACAGGATTCTATTTCGCTTCGAAGCAAATCGGTGAGATACATCGTATCAATTCGCACATTTCGGCCGCTGCTGCCTAGTTCGTCGAGAGATGCATTCTCAACTAACCTGCGGTATACCCAAAGCGCATTCTGATGTTCGTTGACGCGCCAAAGAAACGGGACTCTGGTAAGTTCACTATATCGTAGACGATCACCGGCCAGCATTTCGATTACCGGCAAAGGTGAACTCATCAACGCACTGAAGAGATGCGATTGCGAACCCTTGTAGCGGGCACGTCCAGCATTCAGGTCAACGTAAGGAAAGTAGTCAGAATTGGTTGGAATTCGCGAACGCCTCAAATAATGGACAAGCGAATCACGCCGAAGCAATTTTCTAACGATCATGTCACTTTCTGAATTCACATCGATTCTGGCCAGATCCGCCGCCAGATCGCTGGCAAATATGGCCGACCAGTCAGGCTCCGGCAATTCGCCTTCATTTCTTGCTATCAGGAGAATGTTCGAGCCATCGGTTGTGTAAATCACGTAGTCCGAGAAATTTTCAGACAGCGCCTTCAGAATTGACATTGCCAGGTCATCGGTGAATTCATAAAGTTGAATCCACTGCACAAACAGCCCGTCTTCCCGGAGGTGAAGCTTTATCGTGCGGTAGAACTCGGTGGAGAAAAGGCTGGCTACGCCGCTAACCCAGGGATTCGATGGTTCAGCGATAATGATGTCGTAAACATTGTTATGCAGCGAGAAAAACGTCTTCGCGTCCTCTATATGAATCTCACTGCGTGGATCCAAATAGGCACGCTCGACAAAGTCGCCGTATCCAGTCGCAGCGGCGACAATGGCCGCTTCGATTTCTATTGTGTCTATCTTCTCGATACCCTTGTGGGCAAGCATTGCATGCGTGGTCAGGCCAGAGCCCATTCCGATATTTGCGACTTGTTTCGCATCCGGTTTGTAGGCGATCGGCAGCGCACCAGCCATTACCATGGTGACTTCATCATTACTGTAGGACAGTGAGCCATCGAATTGTATTGAGGCATCCGGTTTGCCATTAGTAGCCAGGGTTACCAGGCCGTTTGGAAGCGCCATCAACGAGACAGTTGCCGTCTTTCCGTCTTGATAAAAGGCGACCTTTCCGTCTGCCACAATTTCCGTGTCTCCGGTTCGATAGACCCCGGACACCAGCAACGCGGGATCAAGCCTCCCCAGTGCGATTGTCAAAAATACGGCTCCCAGACCGACGAATGCACCTCTCGGCAAGGCGACGGAACGTGATCGCGCGACTGGATCTTTAGTTAACAGCACCAAACCCAGACCGATATCGAGCATCGCTCCAACAATGATCAAGTTTCTGAGACCCAACATCGGCAGCCCGACATGAACGGCGAAAATTACGCCCACGATGGCACCGATCGTATTCGCGGCGTAGATTTGACCGATACTGCTCTCGCCCTGGCCCTGTCGTATTAACGCGAACGTAAACAGCGGCAGCGTCATTCCGGCCATGAAAGTTGCCGGCAACATTACCAATAATGCAATTGCGTGACTTGCAAAGGTGAAGCTGACGTACCCAGCATCCGTCGTGTCGAGTGCCTGTAACAGCCACGCCATCCAGCGGAATGAGAGCAGATATACGGGAATCGTCAGAAGTGCGAGAACGCCCATAATCAGCTGCACGTTGCCTGAAAAACGAATCGGGGATTCGATACGATCGATGCGCCGTTTGATCCAGAGTCCGCCGAATGCCAGGCCGGTAATGAATGCGCTCAGCATCAGCTCAAATGAATGCGTTGTAGCGCC
>Ga0224512_10004199_pt1 | contig 12305 bp, 13 predicted proteins | sample SF_May12_sed_USG_4_FD_169103 | JGI IMG/M metagenome (GOLD analysis project Ga0224512, IMG submission 169103) | Sediment microbial communities from San Francisco Bay, California, United States - SF_May12_sed_USGS_13 | ecosystem: Environmental > Aquatic > Marine > Sediment | place: USA... | reverse complement strand
CGCCTCGCGTGACGCGATCGCGGGCTGGTACGGTGACAGACTGCGTGTTCGGGTTGGCGCGGCGCCGCAGCGTGGGAAGGCGAACGCCGCGGTCGAAAAGCTGGTTGCGCACGCGCTCGGACTACCCTCTCAGGCGGTGCGCATCGTGTCCGGCAAAACCTCGGCGCGCAAACAGATCGAGATCGAAGGCCTGACGGAATCGGATATCATAAGCAGGCTCGGTCCGCACCAACGGGAATAAAAGCCGCGTCGCCGCTACCCGGGGTAACCATCGTGAGTCGCCCGCCTGGTCAGGTAGCGGGATGCGAAGATGCGGGGTAATCGGCAAGCGATCGCGCAGGCACAACGGGCAGTGAGGAAATGAACGAATACGCACCAGAATATACAAAAAGGGAGCGAATCGCGATGGCTTCGAAGCTGGGTGTCGCGTTGCTGCTGTTCTATCTGCTAGCGCAATTCTGGCTGCTGGAGCGGATTGCCAGCTATGTCCAGATCGCGAACTGCCGGCAGTACGGCGATCTGAACGGGATGCAATTGCTGCTGTACGCCATTTTCGTAATTGCACCCCTGTCGCTGGCCGCAATAATCCTGCTGCTCGAGGGCAGGCGTTGCATCCGGGTGCTGCGAATTGGGCAGAATCCGCTACCCGGCGAGAAGGTGTTACGCAAAACCCGTTATAAATACGGCAATGCCGCACGGATTCAGCCGTTGGTGCTGTTCGCGCTGATACTGATTTTTGTCGGTTTCGCGTTCTGGGGCAGCTTTCAGGCAGAAAAAATTAATCGTATGATTCCACCCTGCAGTAGCGAACAACCGCAGGATGTGGAAAAGTCCGGCGGTTGAAACAGGGATAATCGATGATACCGACCCGAATACAGCAAATGCCGAATCTCGAATTGCCGATCGTCCACGCGCCGGGGGCCGGCGTTCGGGATGGCGCGCCCGCTATCACGGTATCGAATGCCGGCGGGCACGGCGATATTTCGCCACTCTGGCGCGAACCGAACGCCAGCGGCTGCCGCGAAAATTCCGCCGCACGATTTGTATTTTTTTGTCGATGAACCCGCATTGACGGTAACCAGGACAAGGCCATGAAAATAGCGCTGGCGCAAATTGAGGTCGTTCCCGGCCGGCCGGACCTGAACAGCGCGGTCATGCTGCAGATGATCTCCGAGGCGCGTGCACAGGACGCCCGAATCGTCGCCTTCCCGGAAATGGCGATACCAGGCTACCTGCTCGGTGACGCCTGGGAACAGGACGCGTTCCTGCGAGACTGCGAATCGTATGGACGCGAGATCGTCGACGCCTCAGCGGGCCTGTGCGTGCTGTTCGGCAACGTCGGCATCGACTGGAGCAGAAAGGGAGCCGATGGACGGGTGCGCAAGTACAATGCATTGTTCGTCGCGCAGGACGGCGAGCTATGCGGGCAGGACAATTTTCCTTATCCATTTCGCGTCAAGACCCTGCATCCGAATTACCGCGAGTTTGACGACACCCGATATTTCTTCAGCCTGCCCGGCCTCGCGCTGGAACTCGACACCCACCTGAGCTCGCTGTTGCAACCGGTCAAGCTGACCATCGACCGTCGCGCGCTGAGTCTGGGCTGCATTCTCTGCGAAGATGGCTGGTACGAGGACTACAGCGTCAACCCCGTCGCGCTGCTGCATCGCAACGGTCCGCTCGATCTCCTGTTCAACCTGTCCAGCTCGCCATTTACGCTCGGCAAGAACAATAAGCGCAATCGCGTTTTTTCGAAACAGGCCGCGGAAATTTCGACGCCGCTGATGTACGTCAACAACGTCGGCCTGCAAAACAACGGCAAGACGGTTTTCAGCTTCGACGGGGTCAGCACGGTATACGACGCCACCGGCCGCATCGTCGCGAGCTGCCCGGCCTTCGAATCCTGCCTGAAGATACTCGATGTCGACCTGGATAACGGTGCCACAAACCTGCCGCTGGCCGAAGTGCCCGCGGACAGCGGCATCGACAGCGTCTACCGGGCATTGCGCTACGGCGGCGCACGCTTCCTCTCGCAGATCGGCATGGAACGCGTGGTCATCGGCGCATCGGGCGGCATCGACTCCGCGGTATCGGCCGCTCTCTACTGCGATATCCTCGGTCCCGACCGGGTGTTGCTGGCCAATATGCCGAGCGTCTACAACTCGCAAACCACGATCGACCTGGCGCGCGATCTGGCGACCAAGCTGGGCTGCCTCTATACCGTCGTACCGATCCAGCCATCGGTCGATCTGACTACGGAACAAATTACCCAGACCCCCCTCGTCAACCTCCAGAGCGGCGCGCAAAGCAGGCTGGATATCTCCGAGGCGGTAGCGGAGAATATCCAGGCACGAGACCGCTCGTCGCGCGTCCTGGCCGCGCTGGCCGCCGCTTTCGGGGGCGGTTTCACCTGTAACGCGAACAAGAGCGAACTGACGGTCGGTTACTCCACGCTGTACGGCGATCAGTCCGGTTTTCTCGCGCTGCTGGCAGATCTCTGGAAGCACCAGGTCTACGAACTCGGCGAATACCTCAATCGACAGGTATTCGCGTCACCGGTGATTCCCGATGCCGTGTTCAGCATCGTACCCAGCGCCGAACTGTCGGCGGCGCAAGCGATCGACGAGGGCAAGGGCGACCCGCTCATCTATCCCTATCACGATTACCTGTTTCGCGCCTTCATGGAGCGCTGGCAAAAGGCGTCGCCCGAAGACATTCTCGAATGGTACGCACGCGGGGAACTCGAAACCCGGATAGGCTGTGAGTCCGGACTGGCGAGCCGTCTGTTTCCGGACGCGCAGGCCTTCATCGACGACCTGGAACGCTGGTGGCGGCTCTACAGTGGACTCGGGATTGCCAAGCGCATCCAGGCGCCGCCGGTGATGGCTGTCAGCCGCCGCGCGTACGGATTCGATCATCGTGAGGCGCAAAACCAGCCTTACTTTACCTCCGCATACCGGCGGCTCAGGGCAAAGCTGCTCGGTATCGACAAAAATTGAGCCCTTGCCCCGGTCATCCCTGATAAAACCAGGATTCCCGGTATGGGAAAAACCGTCCCTGAACTGGTAAACTGGCGACTTCGAAAAGAGACAGGAGATGAAAATGTCGGTCTACAAATGCGAAGTATGCGGGATGAGCATCGGTACCATGACCTGCGGCACCTGCGACAAGGAGCTCGACCATGGCACCATCACCACCGATGCCGGCGAAGCTGTGCAGGTATCCAAGTGCCCGGACGGGCACGGCATGATCAAGTCGCCGATGTGCTGCGGCCAGGACATGACCCGCAGCGACTAGAGCTCCCTGTCGTGGCTGCCTTCCGCTAACGGAGCCCCAGGCTGGAATCGACACTGACCCTTGTCAGCATCGTGGCGCTGCTCGGATCGATGATCGTGCTGGCCGTGATTCCGAGCGTCAGCGTGCTCGCGGTGTCGGCCCGTGCCGCCGCGTTCGGCTTTACCCACGGCGTATTTACCGCGCTCGGCATCGTTGCCGGCGACGTTGTTTTCATCCTGGTCGCGGTTTACGGTCTCGTCTTCGTCGCCGAGGCGATGGGCGAACACTTCACGCTGATCCAGTATATTGGCGGCCTCTACCTGATCTGGCTCGGCATATCGCTGTGGCGCACGGACTCGAGGGCGCGCAATTGCGACGAGGTTCGCCAATCGTCCTGGGGCTCCAGTTTTCTGTCCGGGCTGCTGATCACGCTCGGCGACCAGAAAGCGATACTGTTTTATCTCGGCTTCTTCCCGGCTTTTGTCGACCTGACGAAAATGACGCCGATCGACACCCTGCTGATCATCGTGATTGCGACCATCGGCGTCGGCGGCGCCAAGCTGGTGTACGCCTGGCTCGCCGACCGCGCCAGCCTGATCTTTAAAAATACCCGCGCGATATGGCTGCTCAATACGTTTGCCGCCTGCACCATGATCGCGGTCGGCGCCGTGTTGTTACTGAAAACCCGGGAGTGGATATGAACGTAAGACTCGAAGATCTCGAACTGCTCGAAGCGGTGCGAGATTTCGCGCTCGACCACGAACACCCGGCGGTCGAAAATTTCAAGGCCGCGGTGCGGGACTGGGGTAACGACTGGATCGACGTCGCACCGACACGTTTGCCCGCTGCTGAGCTGCTCGATAGCGCGATCGAGCAGGCCATTCCAGAGACCCGCGGACTGCTGGAAACCTTTGCTCGGCATCGGCATCGACTGCGCTGGGAGCAAAGCTATAAGCAGAAGGATGGCCTGGTGCCGGACGCGATGCTCGCCTGCTATGGCTTCGCCGAGATTCTCGGCAAGCAGGGTCCCTTCGTCAGCGAGCGTATTCGCGCCGGCATCGGCATCTACGGGCCGGATATCGTATACCCCGCCCATCGGCACCATCCCGAGGAAATTTATATCGCGCTCGCCGGGTCGGCCATTTTTTCGGTAGGCCAGGAGAACGACGTCGAAAAGTCCGCCGGCGACGTCGTTTACATGAAATCGAATACGCCGCATGGTTTTCGCACCGGCGACGAGGCCTTCGTAATTTACTACCTGTGGCAGGGTGGCGACCTGCGCGAGATTTCGAGTTTCGACTGAAGCCTATGCCGCGCCCCGGAATTGAGATAATGTCGGACCAACCCGGCGACGGAGCGCCGGTGGAACGCCAGCATGTATACCAGGTGCGCCTCAAAATGTGGCTGCACCGGGGTGAACCGATCCGCTGGGAACGGCCCTGGGGGTTGATCGATCGCGCCCGCCTCGAGGACGAGGGCGAAACCGTGATAACCGATTTACGCATCGACCGGGAAAACCTGTTCGCCGGTCTGTTCCAGGGCATCGAAGGCATGCGCATCGGCGGCAAGCGCAAGCTGAAAATATCGCCGCACCTCGCCTATGGCGACCGGGGTATTCCCGGCAGGATACCACCGCAGGCGCTGGTCGTTGCCGAGATCGAATTTATCGAGGAGCGAATCTGGAAGGATAGTCATGAGTGAAATTGCAGACAGGATAAAGGTCATAGCCTTCGACGTTTTCGGTACCGTGGTCGACTGGCACGGATCGGTGGCACGCGAGGTCGCGGAAATGAAGCTCGACGCAGACCCGGACGAGTTTGCGCTCGCCTGGCGCGCAGGCTACCAGCCGGCGATGGCGGAGGTCATGCGCAAGGGCGAATGGGTGATCCTGGACGACCTGCACCGGCGCATACTCGACAGGATTTTGCAGGATTTCAAACTGGACGATATGCGCGAAACGCAGCGCCGGCATCTGAACCGGGTCTGGCATCGCCTCGATCCGTGGCCGGATTCGGTCGAGGGGCTGACGCGACTGAAATCGCGCTACATCGTCTGCTCGCTGTCGAACGGCAATATTGGTCTGTTAACCGATATGGCCAAGCACGCCGGCCTGCCCTGGGATTGCATCTTGAGCGCCGAGAATTTCAACAAGTACAAACCACATCCCGACACTTACCGTGGCGTCGCGCGCACCTTCGCGGCCGAACCTGCCGAGGTCATGCTCGCGGCCGCGCACCATGGCGATCTCGAGGCCGCGCGCAACTGTGGGCTCGAAACCGCGTACATCGAACGCCCGTGGGAGTACGGGCGCGGACAGGCTAAAAAGGTCGCGCCCTGGGATGCCAATTCGCTGCATGCCACCAGCATCGTCGACCTCGCCGAGCAGTTGGGTTGTTAGTATCGAGAAGCCGTTATGAGCCTTATCGCCGAGACGCCCGAGCCACCCTATTACGCGGTAATCTTTTCCTCGCTGAAGGGCGACGATAGCACCGGCTATGCCGAAATGGCGCAACGCATGATGGAACTCGCCGCCAGACAACCCGGGTTTCTCGGCGCCGAATCGGCACGCGAGGAAATCGGCATCACGGTTTCCTACTGGCGCGATCTCGAATCGATCCGCCGCTGGAAGGCGCATGCAGAACACCGCGAAGCGCAGCGAATGGGCCGGGACAAATGGTACTCCAGCTACAGGACGCGCATCGCGCTGGTCGAAAAAGACTATGGTAAATGATGCCCGCGTTGACCGTGTTGCCACAATATACTTGTTGACATTGACCGAATTCCCTATAAAGTTTCTTACAGCTTGAATCTAAGTCTAAAGTTTATGCTCTCACCTCGAAGTGTTTCTGTAGTCTCTCGTTCTGTAGTAAATAAGTTCTAGCCTTGCTTCTGGCGTCATCACCGTTACAGGTTTTTGTTTTTTTTTAGAAAGGTACACATTATGTCTGACAAGACTACCGGTAAAGTAAAGTGGTTCAACGAAGCCAAAGGATTTGGTTTTATCGAGCAGGAATCCGGTCCCGACGTTTTCGCGCATTTCAGCGCGATCCAGGGCACCGGTTTCAAAACCCTGACTGAAGGACAGCAGGTCGAATTCAAAATCACCCAGGGCCAGAAAGGTCCGCAGGCTGAAGAAATCGTTCCCATTTGATTGTGCGCCGGCCCGTCCGGCGATACTGTTTTTCGAAGGCCAGGCTTTCAAGCCTGGCTTTTTTTTATTCCCGCAGCCGATTCCCGAGCAATTACGCGCTTGATCTGTCGACGATGCGGCGATATCCGTCATCGATATAAATCCCTTTAGATCGAAAATAATTTCTCCGATGAGAAAAAACTGAAGTTTTTCAACGGTATCAACCCGACCTGGACTCTGGCGCTGTCAAATTAATTGTCACCCCCGCGCAACCGGGAATCTTGTCAACTAACCATCATTTCAAGATTCCCCACTTGCGTGGAGATGACTTCATCGAGCGTCGAATTATGGCTGAAGATCGCTCATGGCAAAGGGTTTGCCAGCGTCTGCTTTATCGAAATCACTCGGGCTTAACGACACCAGGTCCGTTTGATTTGTTATCGTTTGTCACCCGATGTCTCCGAATCCTCCAGCTGTCGAAAGGCCGAACAAAGATCCCAACAAAGGTCGTTGTCTGGATTGACATTTACCCAAACCTTCATAAAATACTTTACAAATACAATATAACTTACTAAATTTAAATAACTTCTAGTTTCGATCTTATTGAATGACCGGGGGGTTCTCGGAATTGTCTTATGTCAACGACAGGGTTGATCAGCGTGCCTCCACGCGCGATCGGCGTCTTCTCGGGGAGTGGCGCTCCATCGTTTTACCCGACCTGTTCTATGTAACGGGCTAACTGGGAGCGAAGATGAATAAACGACAAGTACCCCTGGGGCGTGGCTGGTTACGGCGATATCTTCGAGACCATCTGGAGCTGACCGTACCATTGAATACCGACGACGATGAGTGGCAGCGCATCTGCGATGAAATCCCAACGAAGGACTGGGTACGGGTAAGGAAAGCATGGCGTCAGCATCAACATAACCACACCCCCCGCTACATGCGATATGTCCATGCCGCCAACGAAGAAAGCAAACGGCTGGGGTTCTTCTGGCAGCGACTGATTGCTCAAGGCTTCATCACCGAAGAAGACGCCTTATTGCTGGCCGAGAATTTTTTCCAGGGGTTAGGCGGGTATAGCGACGAGATGGCGAAAGACATGGTCCGAACAATCCTGAGCGGCGTCGCTGATCGGTACCGGACTAAAGCAACTGTATGTAGACAAACCAGGTTCAACCGCAGGCGTACTGATTTAAGAGACGGTTCAGCCCGTCAGGTTTAGACACAAGGGCCCGCCTCTGGCCTTTTCGAGAAGTGCAGCAGGCGCACCCGGGCGTCAGCTTCTGAGACAGCAAACCCCTAAACCAGGTATTTAAGCGGCGATAAGCAACGCAGGTCGGTCACTAGCACTGCAGCTGTAGCGAGTGATTTGGTTACACGGAACTCGAGCCCGGTGCCTACGAAGTCTTTGTCTGTGCCCGATCCGCGTGAGATGCCGGCGCGGGTTGGGCGCTCGCCGCCATCAACATCCGCAGCACCATATAGGTTGCCACTGCCGCCGCCAGGTGTTTCAGGCTGTGGCCGCTGACCAGGTTGCCGGTCAGCTCGAAGATGCCCCGATCGAAGTACTCCAGCACCTTGGAGAGCCCGTACCAGGCGATCACCCGGCCGAGATACCGGCCGATGGTGTAGTGGTGATCGTGAAATGTCCAGATGATGACAGGCAATGCGAGCATCGGGTAAAACTGCACCAGTCCGTAGAAACGCAGGTCGCCGCGGCCCGACGACTCCGTCCAGTCCCAGTAGAACAGGCTCGCGAGGCCGAGCACGAGCAGTACCGCAAGGACCCAGCCATTGCCAGCCGGGGCGCTGATCCGGTCGGCCACCACCGCGGCGCTGATCGCCATAAACGCGATGGACATGGGCAGACGATCCCACAGCAGGCTGGCGTTGGAAGGTGCCCAGTGGTAGTAGCCCGAGCCGAGACCGACCAGGGTGACACCGACGAAGAAGAGCAGGTACGGCCGCATTTCCGCAGGGGTGCGAAATAGCTCCTCGCGCCGATGCATCAAGGTAACCAGCGCAATTACCCCGACCACGAGGAAGCCCGCGTTGGACGCGACGTCGCCGAAATTGGGGATGCCGAGCCAGCCGCGCGTGTCGGCAAAATTGTGATAGGCGAGATCCTGGGGCACCGGATCGACGAAGAAGATGATTCCGATACCCGCTGCCAGCAGAGCGATCAGCGACTGGATGCGTTGTACCTGGGACATCATGGATTCGGATGATACCACCAACCGCGCAGTAAGCGATGATAAGAGCGCTCCGGGCGGAAAGGTCACGGCGAGCTTTTCCAAAAATCCTCGTCACCCATTTTTATGATTAGCCCAGCTTCATTCCTTTTCATTTCTCATGAAAATTTATCTGAGATCTTCTTCTTTTTCACAGCAATCGCTGACCTATTTGATGTAAATCAAGTCATCGATATGCCAATGGACGTACCAAGTAGTTATTTCTTCTACTATGGAAAATCTGGTGAGGGATCGTTATCCGACTGGTAATAAATTAACGTATTGCGTATTGCGATGAGCCTAGAAACTGAAAGTTTATTTGTGCGGATAACCGCCAATGATGCCGGCGACGGCAAGCCTGTTAGCAGGAGCCGGATCTTCATTGATTAATCTCTGCGATCACGGGAACCTGAATGCGGCTGAATTCACACAACGGAAGGGGCAGCATGTCGACTAACTTTTATCTCGATAACGAGGACCTGCGCTTTCACGTCGAGCGGGCCTATGACTGGTCCGAGTTGGTGGCATTGTACGAGTGCGATTTTAGCGACCCCGACGGTTTTAAGACAGTCGAGGAGGCGGTTGAGTTTTATCGTGATGTGCTGGAAATCGTGGGTAAGTTCGTTGCCATCGAAGTAGCGCCTGTCGCACGTAAAGTCGATGAGCAGCATCCCATGTTGGTCGACGGCGAAGTGGTAGTTCCGGACGAGGTTACCAAAATCTTCGACGGCTTTCGTGAAATGGGATTGTACAGCCTCAACCTGCCCCGCTCGCTGGGCGGCCTCAACGCGCCTTTTACCACCTACTTCATAATCAGCGAGTTGATCGCTCGCGCCGACCCTGCACTGGTCGGTCACTACGGTTTTCACGTTGGTATTGCCAGGAGCCTGCTAACCTATTCGCTAAAGGAGGGTTCGATCGAACACGAAGGCAGGTCTCTACTCAAAACTCGCTTCGATAAGATAATTGCCGAGATTGCCAACGGCGAGCAGTTCGGGTGCATGGTGATGACAGAGCCTGGCGCAGGCAGCGACCTCGGCGCCATCCGCACTAGAGGCGTGCTGGGCGAAGATGGCATCTGGCGACTGACCGGGCAGAAAATTTTCATTACCTCGGGTCACGGCCAGCACCAGCTGGTTTTAGCCAGGACTGAAGACAGTGACAACGGCCTGAAGAACCTGTCATTGTTTCTGGTACCACGAAAGATCCAGCGCAACGGTAAGACGATCGATAATGTGAAGATCGACAGGCTGGAGAAAAAACTCGGTATCCACGCTTCGGTCACCGCCTCTCTGAGCTACGAGAATAGCGAGGGCGAACTGCTCGGCAAACGAGGCCAGGGCTTAGAGTTGATGCTCATGCTGATGAACAATGCCCGACTAAGTGTGGGCTTCGAATGCATTGGTCTTATCGAGGGTGCTTATCGGCTGGCGCGCGAATTTGCCGCAGAGCGAGTAACGATGGGCCAGCGCATTGACCAGCACGAGATGATAGCCGACTACCTCGAGAAAATGGAGGTCGAGCTCCAGGGTTTGCGTGCCATGGGCTTCAGAGCGACCTATCTGGTCGATCTTTGCTACCAGCTGGAGATCAAATTACAGCTGGCACCACCCACCGATTCCGACGAGCTGCGGGCATTGCGGCGCAGGATAAAAAAGATAAAGTGGCAGGCCCGCGAGCTGACTCCGCTGCTCAAGTTTCAGGCCAGCGAGAAGGCAATCGAGCTCTCTGGCCTGGCCCTGCAAATACACGGCGGAGCCGGTTATACCACCGACTACCTGATCGAAAAGTATGTGCGCGACGCCTACGTGACAACCATCTACGAGGGCACCAGCGAGATCCAGTCGTTAATGGCTTTGAAGGATCACCTGCAGAGGGCGCTTAAAAACCTGCCAAAATTCCTGCGCGTCTCGGCCCAGTCACGGATCAGAAGCCTGTCGGCACGCGATCCGTTGCAACGCAAACTGGCGGGTCTCCAAAGCAAGAGTTACGGCGCCATGCAGCACATCCTGGCGCGTATCGCGAAAGATAAGTGGAGTTATGTCACTGACAGAAAGTTAACCGAGTGGCCTGGTGCTTTTTTCACGGACTGGGACGCCGGACGCGACTTTGGTTTTGGTCTGCTGCACGCCAAACGGATGACCAGGATACTCAGTGAAGTTGCGATCGCGAAGGTGCTGGTCAAGCAGGCAGAGAAGTTTCCCGAACGCCGCGAGCTGGCAGAAGAATTTCTCGATCGCGCCGCTCCTGTGGTCAACTGGATGTACGACGAGATACACCACACCGGCGCTAACCTGCTCGAGAAATTGACCGCCCAGCGTGGCGAGAAGTCACCGTCGCGGGCCAGGACCGATTAGTCACTGCGGTCTCGATAACAGGCCAGGAGCGGGCTCTGGATACAACCTACTCAGGTAAACCTGCAGCGAGCAGATTATCTTTGAGTCGCCCCTAAGATTTAGATTTAAAGCTAGTCGACCACAGGAATATGATCTTTGACATTGGCAACAAAAGTGACGGTCAGACGTGGTGACTGAACTCACCGCGCTCGGCCGGCGCCATCAGCTCGTGAAACTGTACACCACTTACCCGCACCAGAGTCTGGTGATCACCGGCTTCAAAGAAGACTTCATCCTGTTCGCCAAGGCTTGATTTCGGATCCCATATCGTCTTTACCCCGTAGGCCATTCCGATCGGCGGTACCGCTCCCAGTTCACAGTCATTAAAGACTTCCCCCAGGGTAGCTTCATCGACCATCGACACTTCCTGCCCCAGCAAGTTGTGCAGGGATTCAAGTTCGATGTGGAAGTCGGCAGGCAAAACCACCAGGAGGTAACCGTCGTCATTCTTCACCAGCACACCCTTGGCCAGGGCATCACCGTGAACATGGGCCTTTGCAGCAGTCTCCATGCTATATTCACTGTGCAGATGCGTCACCACCTTATACTTGACTTCCCGCTGCTGCAGATATTTTTTCAATTTCGATGCTATGGTCATGATACCCCCCAGGTTCCATCTAAGCGTCTACATCGAGTTTAATCGGCTAAGTATTCGCGGGCAAGCCTGTCGCCTTCATGCTTTGAGAGATGATATGAGTGTAACTCAATGGCCTAATCCGTTGAAAAACTTCAATTATTCTCATTGGAGAAATTATTTTCGATATAACGATTTCTAAAAATTAACCTGCGGGGAACCAATACCTTATGGCCTCGGCCAACTGAGTTACTGGTGAACCGGGGTACTAGATGCCGTGCCGCACCGAAACCGTTTCGACTGACCGCAGAAAACCGCCATTCGTGTTTTTCGAGTTTTTCCGCAGAAATGGCCGAAAAAGGAAGCCCGAGAAGTGCTTCCCAGCCTTTCCTGCGAAGAAAGGGCTATCAGCGCAGGCCGTGGTCGGGTGTTTGCGGTGTGATGGTGGTCGCTTCGACGCCGTGAATCGCGCGATTTCGAATGTCCTCGAAGGTCCTTTCCACGATTTCCTCGCCACCCTTTCCAGCGTGGTACATGTTGGAAAGAAAATACAACGTTCGAATCGCGGCATCTCTGAAAACGAAGATCGAATCGATGAATTCGTTGTCCTGGAAGGTCGGTGACGGATCGCCTCGATATACCAGCTCGCAGTTCTCGAAGCTGCAGCCATGAAATCGGCTGCCCGTCAGCTCGAC
>Ga0224512_10004198_pt1 | contig 12305 bp, 8 predicted proteins | sample SF_May12_sed_USG_4_FD_169103 | JGI IMG/M metagenome (GOLD analysis project Ga0224512, IMG submission 169103) | Sediment microbial communities from San Francisco Bay, California, United States - SF_May12_sed_USGS_13 | ecosystem: Environmental > Aquatic > Marine > Sediment | place: USA: California... | reverse complement strand
TGGGGCCGAGTTGGGGACATAGCGGCTTCTTTCCTGGATACCTCGCCGAGATGTCCTATTTCCCCGAGTCTGGCCTCGCGATCGCGGTCCAGGTCAATTCGAGCGACGTTCGTGCCCTGGGCCTAGGTCCCCGGCAGATGCTTCTCGAGCTGGCGCGCGTTGCCGTGCGGGAACGGCAGTGAAGCGGTTGGGCGGTTAGGCGGATAGGCGGTAGGTGTTCCCAAGGAACCTCAACCGCCTAACCGCCTAACCGCCTAACCGTGAAACCGCCTAACCGCCCAACCGCCTAACCGCTCAACCGCCGTCCCGGAGACCCAGACCCTCACTCCATCTCCCGTGCCTTCCCCCACTCGGCGTCGAGACCCAGCTGCGCGATCCAGCCGTCCAGCGCCGGCTGCTCGACGAGCTCCCCGCTGATCCGCCGCATGGCAGCGATGTCCCGCAAGTGCCGCTCGGAGCCGGCGTCGCGGTAGTAGCGCAGCTTGAGCAGGATCACGTACTCCAGCGGCGCCAGCCACACGGTGCCGCCCGCAATCGGCACCGCCCGGCGACGCGCCATCGCCCACGTGCCCAGCAGATCCTCGCCCAGACAGTAGATGTCGGCCCGAAGAGAGGTCTCCAGGTCGAGGATGTTGAAGTGTCCGTGCGCCGCACGCCCCGCCTCCTCGCGGATCGTCTCCAGCGGGGGGACGTAATACCGATCCTGGGGGAACGCGGCCGCCAGCCGTTCGGCGTCGGCCGGAGTGAGTTGCAGCACGAGATCGACGTCGTTGGTCAGGCGCGGCTCGCCATAGATGATGGCGGCGAGCCCGCCGGTCACCATGTAGGGGATACCGCTCTCGTGGAGGGGGCCCAGGAGTCGCGCGACCAGGTCAGGCGGCGGCGTCACGGAACCACCGCCGGACGGCCTCCTGCACGTCCCCTTCCGGCAGATCCGGCTGTTGGCTCCGGATCCAGGCCGCCTTGAGGTCCCACGCAGCCCGGCGCAGGGCTTCGCTGGCCCGGATCTTCTCCTCCGGGCTCATCGCGCGGACCAGGCGCTGCTGCAACTCGAGGGCGGGCGACCGCATGGCTCAAAGTTGTGTGCGGCACATCCCGGCGGCAACTCACCGCCGTCAGCTTGTCTCCCTCCCAGTCCGGCAACCCCAACCGCCCAACCGCCTCACCGCTCAACCGCCTAACCGTGAAACCGCCTAACCGCCCAACCGCCTAACCGTTAAACCGCCCAACCGCCCAACCGCCTAACCGTGAAACCGCCTAACCGCTTACTCCCCCCGCCGCTTCAACCGTCCAGCGGGGACCTTCAGTTCCGGATCTGGATGAAGCGGCCCGAGTCGGTCACGACGTAGATGAACCCGTCGAGTCCCTGGTGGATGTCGCGAATCCGCTCACCGAGTGCCGCGAACAGCTGCTCGCGTGACGCTTCGACGTCGCCTGCCAGGGTCACCCGCCAGATCGCCCGCCCCGCCAGCGCGCCAAGGATCACGTTGCCGTTCCAGTCCGGGAAGCGATTGCCGGTGTAGAAAATCATCCCGGCCGGCGCGATGGATATCGGGACCCAGTAGCTCACGGGCTCCACGAACTGGGGCGCGTGCGTGCCGCCACCGATCCGGCAGGCGTCTCCCACCGGCGCTCCGTACGGGCAGCCGTAGCTCACGACGGGCCAGCCGTAGTCCGCGCCGGGCTGAATGCGATTCAGCTCGTCACCCCCCTGGGGTCCGTGCTCCGTGAGCCAGAGTTCATCGGTGCCGGGGCGCAGCGCCGCGCCCTGCGGGTTGCGGTGCCCCAGCGACCAGATCTCCGGTGCCCAGCCAACGAGCCGCGGGTTGTCCGCGGGCACCGAGCCGTCGCGGTTGATCCGCACGACCTTCCCCAGTGTGCCGGTCGTGTCCTGGGCCGGCGATCCGAGCTGCCGTTCCCCCAGCATGACGAACAGCGTGCCGTCGCCGCGGAACACCAGGCGGGAGCCATAGTGCCCCAGGCCGCTGGTCTTCGGGTGCTGCCGGTAGATCACCGCCGCGTCCTGCAGCGCGTTGCCGACCAGCGTCGCCGCGCCGACAGCGGTTCCGAACGTGCCGGCATCGGCACCGGTGCCGGGCTCGGAGAACGTCCAGTAGATCCTCCCGTTGTCGCTGAAGTCGGGGTCGAGGACGACGTCGAGCAGACCGCCTTGGCCTCCCGACTCCACGGGGAACGGCGAGGGAATCGTGGCGAGGATCGCGTCGCCCGCAGCCGCGAGCAGGACGAACGAGCCCCCCTTCTGGGTGATCAGGAACCGTCCGTCCGGCAGCTGCGCGATGCCCCACGGAGCGGACAGGCCGGAGAGCAGCTCTACCGCCTGGGCTGAGGGGGCCGGGCCCACGGTCGCGGGCACGGAATCCGAGACGCTGCCGCTCGTGGCGCTGACCGTGGCCGCGCCGTACCCGACCGCGGTCACGAGTCCGGCCTCCGATACGACCACGACACCGGTATCACTCGAGGACCAGCCCACGGTGGCGCCCGGCATGGCAGCCCCCGTCTGGTCCTCCACTGTCGCGGACAGTCGCGCCGTGTCCCCCGGGGACGATAGGCTCACGGCCGGCGGCGACAGCAACATCGACGTCGCCACGGGGGCGCTCGACGGCTCTGCGCACGAGGCGAAGAGCGTGAGGAGCGCGAGAATGAAACTGGGTCGGCGGATCGTCACGGCGTCGGTCACGGACCTCGGTCGTGCCAAGTCACCTGAGTGGGGCTCGAACCCACGACCTGGCCATCTGTTGTAAGTAGCTGTGTTGCCCTTCGGCAGGCGTGAACGCTCCGTAACCTCGCGACTGATGTGTCGTTTTACCAGGCCCTGAGGGGATGAGCTCTGGAAGTTCAGCTCGTTATGAAGGGCGGTATGACGGTAGGACCCAACCGCCTAACCGCCTAACCGCCTAACCGTCAAACCGCCTAACCGTGAAACCGCCCAACCGCCTAACCGTCTAACCGTGAAACCGCCTAACCGCCTAACCGCCTGTATCACACGCTCGGCCCGCCGAGGAGCGAAGGAGCCCGAGGACGATCCAACGATCCCGCGATCCAACGATCCTGCTGCCACGCGCCGAGGGAGAAGCGGCTTCCGAGTGGAGCCCGGACGGGTGGTTCGTGCTCCGGCCCGGCCTGGCGAGGCTCAGTCCGCGTGAGTCAGGTCGCCCGCTCTGGGAGTGGCGAGAGGTACGGAAGCGCGCAGCATTGCGCGGGTCGTTGGACGGGCGCAAGTTTGCGACGCTCCGTGACACTCGCCACCGACGAGGCCGCTGGGCCGATGGCGTTGCAGACCGTCGGACGCACGAGGTGCAACCATGCGGCGACCCACGCGAACCATGCTGATCGGGACCGCGACGCGAGACGCAACGTGATGCGGCGCCTCGGACGGTGCGTGCTGGTCGCGCTCGCAGGCACCGCGCTCGCCTGTGCTTCCGAGTCACGACGGACGGACGGCACCGGGGTCCGCGACACGCTCCCGAACGGCACGATCGTGGTGCGCTATGACCGGCGTCCCGAGCCGGCCGCTGGGCCGCTCGAGCCCGACCTCTCGATCGGGGTCGTCGAAGGCGACCCTCATTTGGTGTTCGGGGACGTGCGCGGGATCGAGGCTGACCGCGATGGGACCATCTATGTGCTGGACTACCAGGCCTCCGAGATCCGCGCGTTCGATGCCGAGGGACGGTTTCTCCGCACCCTCACGCGAAAAGGCCAGGGCCCGGGCGAGCTCACCGAAGCGAACGGCATGATCCTCGTTGGCGACTCGGTGCTGTGGATCCAAGATCACGGGAAGGGGCGAATGATCGCCATGGATCTGCAGGGTGAGGAGCTGGCGCGGGTCCCCATGCACGTCCGTTCGTACGGGTACATCTGGAGCGGAACGATCGACCACCGGCGGCGGTTCTGGAAGCCGACGTTCCACTCCGACGAGCCCTCGGTGTGGCCGCCCAGCGAGGGGCTGCAGGAGAGCCGCTCACGCGGTTACCTCAAGAGCTACGATCCGGCAACGGACGTGGCCGACTCGGTCTACCTCGGGGAGCAGCCGTGGCGCTCCTTCATCGCGCGCAACAGCAGGGGCGGATACAGCTATTACACCATCCCGAACGATCCGAGGACGATCACCATCGTCGATCCGGCGGGAGGCTTCTGGCAGGCGTCCGGCACCAGTTACCGGATCGCACGGCTCGACGAGCAGGGAGACACGACACTGGTCATCGAAGTGGCGGGGGAGCCGGTGCTCGTGACCGAGGAAGGGCGTCAGCGCTACGTCGACCTCTCCAGCGAGTCGTCCCGCGTCGACCGCAGGGTCGCCGAGGAGATTGCGGCACTCATGCCCGCGGCCAAGCAGGCGATTTCCCAGCTCGTGGTGGACGACCGTGGGCGTCTCTGGGCGCGGAGGACGTCCGCGGACGGCGAGGTGGCGACGTACGATGTCTTCGCCCCCGACGGTGAACACGTTGGCACGGTGACGCTGACGTTCGAGCCTTCTCAATACTTGCCGCTGCGCATCCGTCACGGCCGGGTGTACGCGTTGGTGCGGGACTCGCTCGACGTTCCCGCGGTGGTGCGGACGGGACCGATACCGTTGGAAGGGTGGTAGCGCGCCAGCACGCCGAATCCTCGCTTTGCCCACCATGGGCCATCCTTGTGGAATGGACGGCGGAGTCTGAAAGAGGTCTGAGGAGGACCCAACTATCCAACGATCCATCGATCCAACCGCCTACCCGCCCAACCGCCTAACCGCCTGTCTCAACCGCCTAACCGCCTATCTCAACCGCCCAACCGCCCAACCGCCTAACCGTGAAACCGCCTAACCGCCTGTCTCAACCGCCTGTCAGGCCCGAAACCTGGCATGCGACGGACTCGTCAGGTGAGGAAGAGAAAAGGACCGCGCGGCCCGTCGGCGGGTGCGTCCCCAGGTCGACCTCTCACCGGCTTCGCGCGAGCAAGAGAGGTGCATGTGAAACGCAGCCGAGAGGCCCCGACCCCCGCCCTCACGCAGCGGGCCCTTGCCGGGGCCTGCATGGCCCTCGTGGCTCCTGTCATGCTGTTCGCCCAGGTCCCGTCCGGACAAGACTCCACCTCGCGGTCAGCCGACGAACCGCTCCTCGTCCCACGCACCGCGTCCGCGATCGAGGTCGATGGCGTTCTCGATGAGGAAGCCTGGCAGACGGCGCTGCGCGTCGAGCTGAACTACGAGGTGCGGCCCGGGGAGAACGTGACGCCGCCCGTGAGCACCGAGGTGTATCTCACCTACGACGACGACCGGCTGTACGCAGCCTTCCGCTGCCACGACCCTGAGCCGTCGGCGATCCGAGCCCATCTCCGCGATCGCGACACCCTGGGCGGCGATGATTGGGTCGCGCTCATCCTGGATACGTTCAACGATCAGCGTCGCAGCTTCGACTTCATCGTGACGGCGCAGGGCGTCCAGTTCGATCAGATCGAGGCTCAGACCGGCGAGGACCCCGGGTGGGATGCCATCTGGGACGCGGCCAGCAAGATCACGAGCTGGGGCTACGCCGTCGAGATGGCCATCCCCTTCTCGTCCCTGCGATTCCAGCGCACCGACGGTCCGCAGATCTGGGGATTCGACGCGGTCAGACGGTATCCCCGCGACCACGCGTACCACATCGGAACCTTCCCGCGAGACCGCAGCAACAACTGTTATCTCTGCCAGTCCATCAAGATCCAGGGGTTTGAGGACGTCCGTCCGGGTCGCAGCATCGAAGTCGATCCCACCGTCATCGCGTTCCGGACGGACACTCGGCCCAACTTCCCCGGCGGCGGGATGGAGAAGGAAGCGCAGGAGGGGGAGGTTGGCGTCAGCGCCAGCTGGGGCGTCACGCCCAACATCACGTTCAACGTCACGGCCAATCCGGATTTCAGCCAGGTGGAGGCCGATGCGAGACAACTGGACATCAACGAACCGTTTGCCCTGTTCTTTCCCGAACGCCGCCCGTTCTTCACCGAAGGCGCCGACTTCTTCGCCGCCCTGGAGAACGTCATCTATACCCGCACCATCCGTGAGCCGTCGTGGGGGCTCAAGCTGACGGGCAAAGAGGGCGCCAACACCGTCGGCGCCTACGTCATGCGCGACGACATCACGAATCTCGTGTTCCCCGGCCCGCAGGGATCGAGCGCTACCACCATGGATACGGCCAACACGGCGGCGGTCCTGCGCTACAAACGAGATTTCGGCAGCCGCTACACGGCCGGCCTGCTCGCCACCATTCGCCAGGGAGCCGACTACCACAACCGAGTGTTCGGTGCCGACCTGGATTTCCGGTTCACGCCGACCAACCAGGTCCAGCTCCTCGTGCTGCGGTCGAGTACCGAGTATCCGACCGACATCCAAACCGCGTTCGACCAGCCGTCGGGACCCCAGAACGATCACCTCATCTCGTTCGAGTACGATCACTACACCCGGACCTGGGGCTGGTGGGCGGACTACGAAGAAGCCGGCGAGCACTTCCGTGCCGACCTCGGCTACTATCCGCGAGTCGGATATCGCAACATCGAGGGCGGTGTGCTGCATACCTGGAACGGCAAGCCGGGATCCTGGTGGTCCGCGATCCGAGCGGGAGCCGAGTACAGCTACTTTGGCGATCGGGATGGAGGGCTGTTGGATCGAAGCGCCACGTTATGGCTCAACTATAACGGAACAATGCAGTCCTTCCTGGGACTCGGGGTGTGGCGATCGAGAGAGGCCTTCGCGGACGAGGAGTATGACATCACCGGTGGGTCCGTTGAAGGTGGCTTTTGGCCCACGGGCGATGTCCAGATCGGTGCCTCTGCGATCGTCGGGGACCAAATTGACTACGCGAACGCGCGGCTCGGAAGCCGACTCAGAATCAGCCCGTGGATATCGTACAACCTTGGGCGACACCTCCGGTTCGCGCTCAACCACAACTTCGAGCGCATGCGGGTGAACGATGCCCGTCTGTACACGGCGAACATCAGTCAACTCACCGCGGTGTACCAATTCAGTGTCCGCATGTTCTTCCGCACGATCCTACAGTATGTGAATTACGGCTACAATCCGGACAACTACATCTTCGAACAGGATGCCAAGGATCGGCGCCTGTTCACTCAGCTGCTGTTCTCGTACAAGTTCAACCCGAGGACCGTGCTGTTTCTTGGCTACGCCGACAACTATCGCGGCACGGAAGACTACGGTCTCACGCAGTCCAACAGAACGTTGTTCGTGAAGCTGGGATACGCGTGGACGATCTAGCGAGGCCGGTCGGATGTCCGTGATGTCGTAGGCAGGGGCCGTTCCCTCATCTCCAGGAGCGTCGATGCCGGCGCACCGAGCACTCGTCCGGCTGTGTCCCCTTGCCCTACTCGGGCTCGCCTGTTCCAGTCAACCGCCGGTGGACGGCGTCGCGATGTTCCGCGGCGACGCGCGCCATAGCGGCGATTTCGGCGACAACGGACTCGAACGGTTCGGCGGCGTCCGGTGGCGGGTTCAGACCGACGGTCCCGTGCGGTCGTCGCCCACGGTGCTCGACACCCGGGTCTACGTTGGCAGCGCCGACGGCCAGCTGTACGCGCTCGACCGCGGCAGCGGGACGGTGCGCTGGCGAGCCGACGTCGCGAGCCCCGTCACCTCGAGTCCCGCCGTTGCCGAGGGACTGGTCGTGGTCGGCAGCCGCGACGGCACGTTCCACGCCCGCGACGCGGCGTCCGGCGCCGAGCGCTGGACGTTCGAGACCGGCGACCTCCTCTCGTGGGACTGGGGCTTCGAGGGGTGGGACGCGTACACGTCCTCACCCGTGGTGACCGACTCGCTCGTGGTGTTCGGCGGCGGGGACGGCGTGCTGTACGCGGTGGCCCTCGCCTCGGGCGTCGAGCGGTGGCGCTTCGCGACGGAAGGGCGCATCCGATCGTCGCCCGCCATCGCCGACGGGCTCGCCGTCGTCGGCAGTGCGGACGGGCGCGTCTACGCGGTGGACGTCGTGAGCGGGCAGGAGCGGTGGCGCTACGAGCCCGAGGGCGTGTCGCTGGTCTCCGCCGAGTTTGGGTATGACCGCAAATCGATCATCAGCTCGCCGGCCGTCGTGGACGGTACCGTGTACGTCGGGTCTCGCGACGGGTACATGTACGCGCTCGATCAGCGTACCGGTGCCTTCAAGTGGCGGGCCGACCATCAGGGGTCGTGGGCGATGTCGTCCGCGGCCGTCGTGGATGGCGTCGTCTACAGCGGGACGTCGGACGGCGCGTTCGTGCACGCGCTGGATGCCGGCTCGGGCGCCGAGTTGTGGCGGTTCGTTGCGGAGGGATACACGTGGTCCTCACCGGCCGTGACCGGGCAGGGCGTGTACATCGGTGACGCCGCCGGCACCGTGTGGGCGCTCGACTGGGCGACCGGCACGGTGCAATCGAGCTACCGGGTGGGCGGCGCGGTGTATTCGAGCCCGGCCGTGGCGAACGGGGTGGTGTACGTCGGCAGCGACGATGGCGGCGTCTATGCCCTGTACGGGGACGGTGAGCCGGTGCACCGCGCGGTGTTCTGGGACGAGGCAATGCGTCGCCTCACCGGCCAGGCGTCGCACGAGGTGATCCGGGCGTACTTCGCCGAGCACGGGTACGATGTGGTGGACGCCGACGCGCTGGGGACGTTTCTCGAGGCACGCATCGCCGATGGCGCTCGCAGCGTGGTGGTGTTCGCGATGGATCATCTGCCGCGGTCGGTCGCGCCCGAGCCGTCCGACACCACGCTGTTTCGGCGGTACCTCGATGCGGGCGGGAAGGTCGTGTGGCTGGGCCTGCCGCCGCTCGTGATCGCGCGCGACCCGGAGACCCAGCGGTTCGTCGGGTTGAACCGCGCGGCCGGCGCATCGCTGCTCGGCGTCGGCTACGACGGTTTGAACTTCGATGCGTACGGGGCGCAGTCCACGGAGCTGGGGAAGGCCTGGGGCGCGCCGCGATGGTGGGTGAGCTCGTACGCGATCGATGCCCCGGACGACCTCGACGTGCTCGGCCTCGACGAGAACGGACACGCGGCGGCCTGGGTCCGATCGTTTGGCGGGCCGGAGGGAACGGGCTTCGTGATCCTGTCGGCCCCGCGGGTGCCGTTCGAGGCGTTGCCGGGGATCCGCGCGATGGCGGAATACGGGCTGCGTGACGTGAGCGGTGGACCCGAGGGCGAGGGGTGAGCAATCGATACCGTAGGGTGCGCCGATAGCGTGTGCCGTGGGAGTTGACCCATGAACACCCTCATCTTTGGCGCGGGACCGATCGGTCGCTGGCTGGCGCTCCGGCTACAGCAGGCCGGCGAGGACGTGACCCTCTTAGCGCGGGGGGAGGCCTATCACGCCCTCAAACGCGATGGCCTCCGGATCGTCGACGGGCTCACCGGCGAGCCGCTGCACGCGCGGGTGCCGCTCGTGGAGCGGCTGGAGCCGGAGGACCGCTACGACCTCGTCGTTCTGGCGATGCCAAAGGCCGCCCGCCTGGCCGTGTGCCCCGTGCTCGGCCAAAACGCGCACCTGAGGCACGTCCTCTTTCTGGGTAACGACGTCTCGGGCTTCACGCAGTACCGCGAGCATGTCCCGCCGCAGAAGGTGCTGCTCGGTTTCCCCGGTGCGGGCGGCGGATGGGACGGCACCGATCTGGTGATCATGGATCGCGAGAAGCCGTCGGGTCCTCACGGCGAGCTGTTCCTCGGCGAGCTGGATGGACCGGTCACCGACCGCACGCGGGAGATCGCGCGCGTGTTCCAGGCGGCCCACATCCGGGTCCGCCTCGAGCGCGACATGGACGGCTGGCTCAAGTACCACTTTGCGTTCATCGCCCCCACGGCGGGCGTGATCTTCTTGAAGGACGGCGACCTCGACGCCGTGGCCGAGGACGCGCGGGCGATGCACCAGTACTGCCGGGCGTGCCGGGAGGCGGGGGACGTGCTGCGCGCGGTGGGCTATCGCAAGCGCCAGCCGCCGGTGTTCAACCTCTACTATTGGCTGCCGCGCTGGTTGGAGCCGACGGTGTTTGGCAGACTGTTCCGTTCACGCAGTGCCAAGGTTCGGTTCGGGCTCCATGCCCCGATGGTCGGTCCGGAGCTTCATCAGATGGCGGCGGAGTTTGCCGAGCTCACAGCCCGGGCCGGGATGGACACGTCGGATCTCGACGCGCTGCTCGCGCAGGTACCGCGACGGGCGGTAGGACAGTAGGGCGGTAGGACGGGAAGGCTTGGCAACATCCCGACCTCGCTTCGCCTGACCATCCGATCCCAACCGCCTAACCGCCTAACCGCCTAACCGCCTGTCTCAACCGCCTAACCGCCTAACCGCCTAACCGCTCAACCGCCTACTGTGCCTGCGGCTCGGGGCATCGGATCACATCCCGCCGCCCCGACTCGCGCGAGCATCCGAGTTCCGTCCGATTGCGCCGAGCGGCCCGGCCTACATCGTCACTCCGGCCCGGCGCTTCGACTACCGGCTATCGCATGGGCGACGCCGCCGGGAGCGGATTCACCACGTCGAGGTGACTCAGAAGCACGAGCTCCCCAGTCGTCGCGACGTCGGTATAGTCGTACTGGTGGAGGCCGTCGGGACCGACCACGATCGCCAACGGCGGAATGAGTATGACATCGTACGTCTCGTTGGCCGTTTCGAATGCGAGCAGGTCGATGTTCATGGGGTCGGTCACGTCGTATACCTTGAGCCCGGCCCGGCCGTCGCACACGAACAATGTGGCGCCGTCAATCCCCAGGCCGAAGGGTCCCTGCATCCCGTAGCTTTCGACCAGCAGCGGATTCGTGAGGTCGGTAATGTCCAGGATGTCGAGCTGATTCGCGCCTCCCCCGCAGAGGTTTCCCGCCCTCAGTGTCACGTAGGCATAGTCGCCGTGGGCCACCACGGGATCGCAGGCGGTGACGTGTGCAAACGCGGAGAGCTTCGTCGGGTTCTCAGGGTCGGTGTTGTCGTAGATGAACATCCCCGTGGTGGATCCAATGAACAGGTAGTTCCCGTACGGAAAGATCGTTTCGATACCCCAGCCGACGTCGACCGTGCTCCAGAGACTGGGATTGACGGGATCGTCAATCCGCACGAGCTGGATGTACGAATCGTGAAGGGCGTACAAGAAGGGCTCGACGATGGTGAACCGGGCCATCGATCCGCCTGTGCCGGTCGCGCCTGTGCGGTTCGTGCCTGTGGGGGTCGCGATATCCCCCCCGCTCTCGAGACCTATACCAAAGAAGTGGTCCCTGCGCACGCGCTCGGTTCCCGTCTGCTCCCATCCCACGACGACGCCGATGCGCTCATCGGGAGTCTCGACTCGGCTGTTGGCGACGAAATTGTCCGCCATCCAGGGTGACGGGGTCATATACGGAAAGGCGTCTTCTATCCGTGCGACCTCAACGGCATTCAACGGGTCGGCGATGTCGACGGCGACGAGGTCCACATGGCTGTCGGCGTATAGGGTGGTGCCCACTATTGCCATGTCGACGTTGCCGGGGATCGGGATGAAGGCAATCTTCTCCGGCGAGGATGGGTCGGTGTTGTCGATGACGTGGATTCCCTCGTAGAGCTCGTTGATGTAGATGTAGCCGTCTTTGACGTAGATCTTGCCGGTTGTGCCGATATCGACGGGGTCCACCGCCATGACCGGCGTTCGGAGCTCCGCATAACTGAGGTAGATCGGCGAGAACACCGGTACCTGCTGATACTCTGTGCAACCGGTAACAACGAAGACTGTTGCCGCGACGCAACCAACCGCGGCGAAGACGGGCGACGCCCTAAGGGATGTACGCATTTTCGCATGCTCCATGGTCACTATGGTGTGATTTGAGATTCGCGGTGAGGAATCCGCCAAAGCGCCACCCCCGTGCTCCCAAGGGTCGCTGGTGGCCTGCGTGAAGTCCCCACGTCCGGGTCTCGTCCTTATCGTGTTCGTGCCGCGTCATCCAGTCTCCGCCCAAACCATTCCCGATACGTAACGTCGTGCGTCATCGAGCGAACGGAAGAGAGCGCATGGTCTCCCTGCCCGGTGGACAGCTCCGGCCCCCAACCCGCACTCCCCAGGGAGACCTGGCCGGCCGCATCACGTTGCATACCCCACCGCGGCACCACGCGTCACATCACGGCAGGGAATCCATGGGATTCCCCGGGGCTGACCGCCGATCCTCGCCTCTCCGTCCGATACTACGGAGCTGTGCGCGAAGACATTCCCCGTAGGCCACCGGCCCGTGGCCGAACTGCGATATGCACGCCGCCACCTGAATCCCCGGCTGCTGGCTCAACCGCACCGCCGTCCATTTGAACTCGAGACGGTACTCGCGGATCTTCCGTGGC
>Ga0224512_10004197_pt1 | contig 12306 bp, 6 predicted proteins | sample SF_May12_sed_USG_4_FD_169103 | JGI IMG/M metagenome (GOLD analysis project Ga0224512, IMG submission 169103) | Sediment microbial communities from San Francisco Bay, California, United States - SF_May12_sed_USGS_13 | ecosystem: Environmental > Aquatic > Marine > Sediment | place: USA: California... | reverse complement strand
GCGATCGAGGTTGGGCTGCGCCAGCCGCTTGTCGGGACGCCCGGCCTTCGTCCGCAGCACCGGGATCTCATACCAGCGTTCGTATGCCGTATCGACGTTGTGATCGGGCTTGTTGAGCGCGTAGTTGCTCGCGATCTCGGCGTCCTCGGTGAAGTAGAAGCCGGGCACGTCGGCCCGCGACTTCACCAGCCGGTTGCCGAACAGCGCGCCCCGGTTGTCCCCGCGGAACACGACCGTGCGCGCCTCCGAGCCCTGCATGAAGCGATCGAGGTTGGCCGCTACGTCCGCGCGCCCAAGCTCCACCAGCCGCCCGATCTCCTGCTCGACCGTGCGGTGCGGCAGGGCCGTGGCGATCTCGCGGCCGAACGACACGATCCCACGCTCGCCAAGCTGACGGCTGAAGGCGCGCGCCCGCGCGACGCCGATCGGGATGCCGCGCGCCGCCGCCACCCCGACCCCGACCGCAACCAGCAGGCCCAGCAGTTCGAGCGAGCTTCGGCGATCGTCGTCGTCCGTGCCGAAGTTGGCGATGAACGGGACGGGCGCGATCGACGGCAGGACCATCCCGTGCTTACGGATGAAGTCCCGCAGCGCAGGAGTGATGATGATGGCCTGGTTGCCGCCGGGCACGGCATTGACTGTCTCGGTGACGACAGCACGATTGATCCCCGTGAGCCGCTTGAACAGATCCTCGCTCGGCTCCCCACGCACCGGGACCATAATCTCGGCAGGCGTTAGCCGCTGCTGGAACCGCCCCTTCATCCGCACGGCTTCGCTGTAATCCAACACCTTCCGGTAGTAGTCGTCGAGCGCGATCTTCCGCGCTTCCCAGCGACCCTTCACCTCCTGCATCTGCTCCAGTTGGCGCCGGAGAGTTTCCTGCACACCCAATTCTGCCGATGCGGGGAGCGCGTTGTCCGCATCCCGGATCTCTCGAATGTGACGGTTGATGGTTTGTAGCCCTTCGCCCGTCTCCCCGATCAACTTGCGAACGGGCACGAGCGTCTCGTGCCGCGTAAAATCGCCCGCCAGGATGGTGTTGCGAATCTGTGCAGGCGAGGGCAGGGGAACACTCCCTTCCCAGCCGGTCGCGATGAAGGCCGCATGGGTGCGGTCGAGCGCGACCTGCGTCCATTCCTCGAAGTCCGCCAGCGGCTCGGCGAGGGCTTCCCGTGTCACCTCCTGCCCGCGCCCATCCCTCCATACGTATCGTGAGTTCGATTCGATGAAATCCTCGAACTCGACGCGGCCCACCGGGATCTCGCCTTCCCACCCCGGGAGCGCCTTCTTCAGTTTCAGGGCGATCTTTGGCAGCTTGTCGTCGTAGACGAAGGGATGGCTCGGATCACCCACCATGAGATCGGTACCGCTGAACTCGCCCTCGACTTCCCCGCGACCCACCGCTTCCCACACGTCCGGCGCGCGCTCGTTGAGCACCTCGTCGAGGCTGTGGATCGGCTCGTTGCGAAGTTGGCCGATGTCGAACCCTAGCCGATTCTCGACGTGCGATAGTGCGGCGCGCTCGAAGTCGCCCGGTGTGTTACGCGCCTCATTTGGAAATGCGAGGAGGCGCTTCCGCAGGTTGCCGTGTTCGTCCAGCGCATCCACCAGCACGGCATACCGAGGCGCGTCCCCAACCGTGGCTCCTGGCACTTTCACGGTCCGCCACTTTACACGGGGCGCCTGCTCCATCATCAGCTTCGAGTAGAGCGCGTTCTGTTGGTTGCCACTAGCCCAGGCCACGAAGGGCAGGTTCTCGTCCACGGCCTTGAGTAGGGCGTAGGTCAGCCCGACCTGCGTCCATTGGTCCGCGCTTTTCCAGAACGCCGCCAGCCGATCGGGCGCGTTCCAGAGCTTGTGTTGCCGAATAACTTCCGCGCTCGCCATCGCCTGCTGCCACCCGGGGATCGCGCTACGCGGCCAATCGACGCGAGTGCCCGCGTCCTTCAGCGACACGGACGCGAACATCACGTCGCTGAACGCCTCGGGAGCGGATCCCGGGGCCAAGTCGAAATGGACGCCATCTTCGTTGATGTCGCGCAGGAACCATTCCCCGGGTAGGTCTGTCCCGCCCCCTCCGAACCGACGCAGCGGCAGGCCGTCGAGCAGCGTGGGCAGATCGTCGGCGTAGCGGCGGAGCACCCGTTCGTCGAGGTCGCTGACGAGGGCACCGACCGTTTGCGTGATGGCGTGGCGCGACGCAATCTCGCCCGTCAAGAAGCCGGTTGGATCTCGCGCATAGCCCCCCGGCAACGGATCGAGCTTCACGTCCATCGCCTGAAGTTCGCGGACCAGCTTTTCAACCGCACCGAAGGGCGCGGATTCCTCCTGGGTGACGATGCGCCACGGCTCGCTCGTATCACGCACCCGCAGCGGCCGCGCGTTCTGTGCGTAGTCGCTTTGGATCTCCTCGATGAACAGTCCCCGCTTGACAGGACCGGGCGCACCTTCGAGCAACGCCAACTGCTCGTCGGGGATGAAGCCCGAAGGGATCTTTCCCAGCCGCTGATCGGTCCGGATGTGGACGTAGACGTTGCGCCAGTTCTCGAAGTGCCCGCCCGTGGCGCTCAGCCAGGGCCGCAACTCGGCCATCGCGCTCGCGTGCGCGGCTTCTTTCGTGAGCCCGGACCCCACGACGCTGCCGGTCCCATCCCGGACGACCCAAATGGTCGGTCCCTCGCCGCTCCGGTTCACCGTATCGAACTCCAGATTCTTCGGCAGGCCGTCTCGGATGATGCCGACATCGGCAGGATCCCAATACACCGCCGCTTCCACGTAGTCCGATCCGCCGCCCTTATCGACGGTCGTCGTCCGCCATTGGGCCTGCCACTGTGGGATTTCTGCGCCCCGCAAGTCGCTGGCCTGGCCTGCTAGTTGCTCGGCTTCTTCGGCGGCAGCCCGCAACCGGGTCCACTGGCGCTCGGTGAATAGGTCGTCCCTGACAATGAAATCCTGCTGGTGCTGCTGTTCGAGGAGTTCGTTGATCTCGTTCCGCGTCTGGCGATCCGGGATCTCGTCGATGGTATCGAAATCGAGATCCACGTCGTCGTCCACGCCCAACGCTTCGCGCAATTCCGCCTCGTCCGAGGCATCCGTCACCTGCTCCAGCCACCTCGTTCGCTCGCGGGGAGTGGCGTTGTCCCACACCATTTCCGGGATCTCGGCCGCCTCGCCTACCGGGATCAGGCCACTCTCCTCAACCTGTCGATCGAGTTGGGTGTCGATCCGCTCCATGAAGTTCTCCGCGCTCAGGTTACCCCGGCCGATCTCCTGGAGATGATCTCGCACCCACTCGTCGCCCAATGTCTCGTTGTAGGACGGCAGATCCTCGTAAATCGCGTCGATCTGATCGTCGGGGTCCAGGTCTAGGTGGATCTCGTCGCCCTCCTCGGCCATTTCTTGCACACGGAGCCGCATCCGGTTGTCCTGAGCGAAGCGAGCGATGTCCTCGCGACGCACCTTCGTGCCCGGCGGAAACTCCGCAAGCCAGGCCCGCATCCCGGAGAAGTCCAACTCGTCCTTCGAGACGTTCTTCTCCAGGTGCTTCAGCCACTGATTCACTTCGGCGGCCTCGCCGAACGGCGCCCCCTCAACTCCCTTCACCATCCGCGAGCCGACCCGATTGAACAGATCGCCGACGTAGCCGAACCGATTCCGCAACGCCTTGAGCGACGACGACGCCAGCAACGCGCCGCTGAGGCCGAGCGTCGCCATCGCGACGGGGCGCGGCACGCCTGTCTCGTCGGGATCGAGCACGGCCCCGACGCCGACACCCGCCCCGGCGCCTGCGAGCGGGCGCATCAGCGCGAGCCCGCGTAGACTTCCGGCCCCGGCGCGCACGCGCCGGATGCGTTCCCGCATGTCCGGACCTTCGAGCATGGTGGCGACGCCACGCTGTTCCAGCGCCCATTGAAGCTCGTCCCAGGGCGTCATCGTGGCGCGCGCCAGCGCCTCGTCGATCGGCTCTCCGGCCGCCATCCGCACTTGCATCTGGATCAGTTCCAACTGGCGGCCCGGGAACACCGACTCCGGTGGGCCATACCGGCCACGTGCCGCGCCGCGGAGAGCTTCGAGCCGATCGAGCCCACCGAGGAACCCGAGCGCCAGCACTTCGCCAGTCGCCACCTCGAACGCCACGCGGCCGGGCAATGAGCGGGAGATCTCGCCGAACGTGGGGCCGCCAGGGAACGGCAGCCGCGCTTCGGGACCGAGGATCGCCGCCAACCCCCCGGCGATCGACTGTTCCGGTCCCGCGGCGCTGATTGCCGCATCGACGGGCGCCCCGAAGGCGAAATCCAGCATCGCCCTCCGCGTGAACGTCGCCGGACGCAGCGCCTTCTCTAGCTTGCGTTCGAGGTTGAGCAACTGGAAATAGCGCGCCGAGCGGATCGACTGGAGCCCGCGGAGCGCAGCCAAGGCGGTCGGCACCCGGGCCGCGATCGCCCCAGGCACCATGAACATCGTGAGATCGCCGGTCAGGCGGGTCAGCACCGCCACGACCTGCGCCGCGCGCGACTGTGGCGCCCCAACCGCCTGCTCGTAGTACGCCTCGACCTGGCGCCGTGTCGCGCCGGTCGGGCGCAAGCCAGCCAGGCCGGGCGCGAACGAGGCGAACGTACCCAGCCCTTCCCCGATCGCCACCCCCGTCTGCGCCGCCTGCGCCGGGATCTGACCGTAGAGGTTCACGAGCGGAGCGCCAGGCTCCAGAACCGTGCGCGCTCGCGTGAACGCCTCCTCGGTCTGCTTCCGCTCCTCTGCTTCATCCCGCGCAGGCGGCGTGAGCCGCGGCGGGGCCTTCGTGAGATCGGTCGCCGCGCCATCGAGCACCTGCTGGAACGCCCGCGCCGCCCGCTCGTCCTGCGGAGCGAGGGCCTGCGCCTGCCGGAGCGTGTCCTTCAGTCGGGCGCTCTTGGCCTTTCCGCGCCGCGCCGTGTCGATGTCGTCAGCGCCGACGTTCGTCGTCGGCAGGACCGGCGGCTGGCTCACCTCCCCGGTTGCCCGGAGCGCCTCCGCCTTGACCCGCAGCCGCGCGTCCATTTCGCGCCGTTCCTGCGCGCGCCGGTTCTGCTCCCGGATCCGCTTCCGACGTTCCTCGATCGCCGCCTGGACCTGGGCAGCGCGATCGGGCTCGTCCGGCCTATCGGGTTGGACGGGTGGCGCCACCGCGCTGCTCCTTCGGGATCACGCTCTCGACCAGGGACTTCTCGTAGTTCGCATCGAGCAACATCCGGCGGATCTCCTCCCACTCGAAGGGCGGTGTCGTTTGCCGGAGCGCCGTCACGGCCGCATCCACTGGCAGCTTGTCCGGCCCGAGCAACGGGGTGATCGTCGCCATCTCCTTTGTCCGGCTTTCGGCGACCGCCCGACCTGGACGCGGGCTGGACGGCTGGGCTGGCCCTGGGGCCAGTCGGCCCCCCGTGGTTCGCGTCCGCTCGCCCGGCGTGGGCGCGCCTCCGGCCGCCCGCTGGTAGCTCCGCACCGCAGCCACTAGGGGATCCTCGGCCTCTCCAGGCGCGCCCAGCAGGATCTCAAGCTCGGGCGGCACGGCCGGGGCTGCGGCCCCTGCTGGAGTGAGTCCGGGGACCGGCTGGGCTGGACCGCGGTACTTGGCCCGCACCGTGCTGTCCGCCTGGTAGGTCGGATCGACGAGATACCGGACCTCGGTTAGGATGTCCGGGATCCGCGCCGCCGGGGGTGCCGTCATGGGCTCCCGCCGCAGTTGCAGGATGTGCGTCCCCGCGCTGCGGTCTGCCTGGTCGGCCCGCTCGATCGCCTGGCGATCGACCTCCGGGATCCGTTCTTGGGGCGTGCGGGTGGTCGGTTCCCGCGGCGGCTTGAGGAAGCTCGGGTTCCGGGCGAGGAAGCTCGCGTTCTCCGGGTTCCGGACCACCGCGGCCATGTCCGGGCGGCCCTGGCTCTCCCATTCCGCCGCAATGGGCTCCAGATCGTCCCTAGCGATCGTTGGGCGGGCAGCCGTCCCTCCGCTCTCGGCGAACGCCAGATCGCGCAGCGCGCCCGCCAGGCGCTCCTGCGCGAGGGCATCGTAGGCCCGGATCCGCCCCAGCCGCTCCTCGGTGCTCAGGGCCTCGTCTACCGCCGCCGCCCGGCGCTGCCGTTCGCCCGTGACGATCCGCTCCTCCTCGCGCGCGGTCCCCAACTCGCGCCCCGCACGCCCAGCCTGGACCGCACCGAACGTCCGGAGCCCAGCCCCCAGGAACGCCTCGACCTCATTCTCGGCGTTGGGATCGAACAGGTTCGCCTGGGCCGCCGCCATCAGTCCCTCGCCCAATCGACTGAGGAACGTCGGACGCCGTTGATCGACCACACCCGCGCTACCGATCTCTTGCAGCGTCATCGGGCGCCCCCGCCGCGTGAACGGCACGATCGGCTCGTCCAACTGGTCGATCGCAGCCCGCAAGTCCGGAACGTCCGCCGCGTCCAGGGGACCGCTCCGTGACGGATCGACCGGACTGAAGGCGGCTTGCCGCAGATTGGGCGACGCGAACGGTGACTCGACCCCAGGCACGAGCCCACGGAGAAGCGGGTCGTCCTCGACGCCGCCCTGCGGGCCGAGATAGCTCGGCCGCAGCCGCTGCCGTGGCAGCAGGAATGGCAATCCAGGCCCACCCATACCGACCTCCTCCTAGAAGATGCTTCCGCCGATCCCGGCCCCGGCCGCCGTCCCGACGCCAGGGATCAGGGTGCCCGCGACGCCACCACCGATCGTCCCGAGCAGCTTGCCAAGCGGGAACCCGCCGGACTTCTGACTCTGGATCGCCTCCAGCAACAGCCGGGCGATGTCCAGTTCCTCGGACCCCATCATCCGGCGCGCGGCGCCCAGCGCCTCGGTCTGCTGGAACCCGGCCCCGACCGCCGCAGGCCCCACCCGGGCCAGCGCCTCGGTCAGGTTCCGCGTGAAGTCGTCGCTCGTGTTCCGCACCACCCGGAGTTCCTCCGAGGAGACGTTGCCCCCGAACCGGCTCGCGATGTTCGCCTGCGAGCCTGCCAGCAGCTTCTCGAAGTCCCGCAGCGCAGGGGCCGCTGCGCCCTGCGCGGCCTGCTGGAAGAACGGCAGGAACTGCTGCGCCTGGCCGGTCGGATTCTGCAACGCCTGCATCAGCATCCGCTGGACATCCTCGGTCTGCCCCTGGCGCCGGGCGAGATCCTGGCTGGCCTGCTGCGCGAACCGCTTGGTGTCCTTACCCTTTTTCCCGGAGATCGGGACGAACGGTGTCGTCATGGCTCCCCCTCGATCGCTTCATGGACCGACCCAAGCTTGGTGTCCACGGCCAGGATGTCCTCGGCCTGACTCACGTTCATCTGTGCCCGCAACCCGAGCGCGCCCTTGGGCTCGCCGAACCAGGCTGCCTTCAGGAGTTCCAGCGCCCCTTCGGAGAGCGCCAGCGTGCCGCCCTCGTCCCGGAGGTACGTCGTTTTCTCGTTCGGCTGGCCCGCGGCGTACTGGTAGGCCAGGCCCCGGAACTGCCGCGCGAGCGAGACGGCATCATCGAGCGCGTACTTCTTCTCGTCCATCGCCAGCCCACCGCGCTGCGCGGGCAGGTTGAACGCGGTGTAGAGCAGGATGAACGCGATCGCGTCCTCGGGCGCGCGGTCACCGTTCTGGACGACCCCTTCGCGGTCCCAGGGCGCGAACAGCAACTGATACTGGCGTGGCATAGATCCTCCTGCCCTCAAGTTAGCTGGCTTGCGCCGTGAACCCTATCCGGATCCCGTGCACCCCGACCGTCCCGAACGGCCCTTGCCGAAGCGCGATCGTCTCGCCCGGCCGGATCGTCAATTGCTTCCGCTGCGTCCCGGCCGGATTCGCATACATCGCCAACTGCGGCGCCGGGCTCGTCTCGTCCGTATACAGATTGCCCGCCGCCAGCGGCCCGCCGGTTGCCGTGCCTCCCGTGGGCAGGGAGCGCACCACCACCTGCGCGGGCAAGTTGGCGTCAGTGGTGTCGAACTTGTCCGCCGTCAACACCGTCCCTACCGTCGCCGCCACGCTCATGCGGACGATCTCATAGGCAAGTTGGATCCCGACGATCGCCGCCGTGTTCCGGTGGTACAGTTCGGCCTCCGTCAGGCGCAGCACGACACCGGACCCGACGCCGTTCTCGATTTGAAGCGTGATCCGGTTGGCAACGGGCGTGAGCCCGCTCACCTGAAAGCTGTACGTCGGCTGGGTCGCCATCTAGGTCGTTTCCGCCGTGAAGGCCACCCGCAGCGCGATCAGTCCGGCCGCACCCAGCGGCCCGGTATTGATCCGCAAGCCCTGATTCTCGCGCAGCGTGATCTGCTTGCGCTCGCCCGTCCCGTAGTTCTCGTAGAGCGGGATCTGCGGCTGCGGATTGATGCCTTCCTCGGTATAGATGTTGCCGACCGCGATCGCGCTGCCCGTCTGCGTCGCCCCGCCGGTCGGGACCATCCGGGCCGTGATTTGCGCCGGGATCGTGGCGTCGGCCGTGTCGAGTTTGTCAGCCGTGAGCGCCGTGCCCGCCGTCCCGATCGCCGTGGTTCGGAACACTTCCAGCGAGGTCGCGATGCCCGTGACGGCCGCACTGTTCCGCGTCCACGCCTCGATCTGGAGAATCCGCACGACGCGGCCCGAGCCCGTGGCGTTGAACAGATCGAACATCAATTTGTTCACCGCGATCACCTGGCCGATGGTAAAGGCAAAGCTGTACGTCGCGAGCGGACTCACCGCCCCACCCGCAGGCGGGGCTGCCCACGCACCATCGGCCCGCAGGAAGTTGGCCGTTCCGCCTCCACTCAAGGGCACCAACCCCTTGAGCGTGCTCGTGAACAGGTCGAGCAGCGTCGTCGCCTGGGTGCCGGTGAGTTCCTCGATCACGCCCGCGCCCGCGGTGATGCGGCCCAGGAAGCGCGAGGTCGCGCTGACGTTCTGGATCTTCCCATAGGCCAGCGTTCCGTCCGTGACCTGGGCACCGACCAGTTGCGCGGCCACGATGTTCGCCGCCACGCGCCCCAGCACGACGTTCGTGCCAATCGCGAAATCCGTGGGGTCCGCGGCGCCCCCGGTCGCGTTCGCCTTGACCGATTGTGCGGCCATATTCGCGAGCTTCGTGTTGTCCACCGCGTCGTTGGCGATCTGCGTCGTGCCCACGGTGTTCGCGCCGACCGACAGATCGACCGGCACGTTCTCGTAGACGGCGCCCGTGTGCCGCTTGAGGATGTTGACCGAGGTATCCCACCAGATCGTTCCGGCCCCGAGGGCGGGCGCCACGCCCACCTTCGCCAGCACGCCGAGCGCCGTGGGGTCGCTGATGGTGCTCGCCGTCTGCGTGGCACCTCCGGCACTCACCCGGCCCTGCGCGTCGGTCGTGACGCTCACGTAGGTGCCCGGGGTGCCGACGTTCGGCAGCCCGAGGGTGACGTTGGCGTTCGGGCCGCCATCGCCCAGGCTAAGGTGCCCGGCGGTTACCGCCAGCACCCGCTCGGCCGTCAGGGTCGCGTCGAGGCCGATCACGACGTAGCTCGCGCCGACCGGCGCCCCACCTCCGGCGGCGGGCGCGTTGATGGTGATGTCGATTTCGTCGGAGCCCGGATCGTCCGCGATCGTGAGCGTGACGTTCGTGCCCTCGATCAGGTTCAGCCGTCGCCGCCGCCCCACGTCCGCTCCGGTGTTCTTTCGGACGACGATCGTCGGGAACAGCACCTCGTAGCGCGCCCCATCCCAGGTCAGCACGTGATCGACGCTCGGCACGTTGGCCGGGCCATCGGTCAACTGCGACATGAGGTGGCTGTGGCCCGCAGCCGCGAACGCCGTCGAGTCCAGCCCGTCGAGCAGGTCGGCGTTCAGGTTCGTCACCTTCGTGATGCTGGCAACGGCGAACGGCGCGGTGCCCGTCACGACCGAGGAGATAACCTGCTGGGTGAAGGTGTTGATCGCGGTAAAGGATTGCGCCACGTTCAGCGCCGCCAGCGTGGCGTCCGCGTTCGGGAACGTCATCGTGCGCGAGGCCGTCATGCCGGTGGATGACAAGCCCACACGCGCTGTCGCACTCGCCCCAATGTAGAACACCGTCTGATTCGTGCCAAAGAATCGGCCGAGTGCCGTGCGAATGTCTACGTCGATGATGCCTTGTGACGGGTTCTGAAACGAGACGAACCCGATTACCTGCCGCATGTTGGGATGGACGGGCGGCACGTCCGTGAACGCACCCAGCGTCACCGCCGACAGATAGAGCCGCGTGCCCTCGGGGTAGGCGTTCGTGTTGAGGCCGCCGATCCGTCCGAGTGCCATCACCCGGCCGAAATTGTTGTGCCCGGTCGTCTCCAGCATCATGCCGTTGGCGGTCGTGTCCTCGTCATCCGCCAGCGCCTTCGCGACGGTCGGCACCTGGCCGGTCGCGCCCGTGATCGTCACCAACTCGCCGGGGTTGATTGTCACGCCGCTCGTGTTCCGCACTCGGAACACGTTGTCCCGCATCAACTGCTGTTCCAGGCCCGCGTCGTCGAGGAACTTCAGGAACGTGAAGCCATTCTGATCCTGCGCGAACACCCGCGCGAGGTTGGCCCCCGGCGTCACAGGGACGGCAATCTCCGCGAGATCGAGGTAGTTGTTGAACCGTGTGAAGTCCGCGAACGTGACGCCTGCATTGAGCGAGGCCCCGAACCCATCGACCTCTCCAGAGATATTCGGGGTGAACAGCCGCGTGCCGACGTGGATCTCGCGCGGGCGCCCGAGCGTGTTGGCGGCGAAGGTATCGGACACCTTGCCCCACACGCGCGTATTGTCGATGGTGTTGGGCGTTGCCAGTGACCCGTCGAAGGCGATCTGAAGCTGCTGCGTGCCCGTCTGCACGCGGCCAAACGCCACGCCCGCCGTGAAGAAGGCGATCTGGCTCGTCGCCGACATCCGCGAGGAGCCGCCCCCAATGAGAATGTTGCCGAACTCGGTCCCTGGCCCACCTGTGCGGCCAGTGTTCGCCACCGCGAAGCTGAACGGTCGGTCGAAGTTGGGGTCGGTGTCCTCAATCCCGATCCGCGCGATCCGGCTGCTGCCTGCGGCTGTGGCGATCGTGTCGGCGAGCACCAACTGGATCGGCTTACCGACGATCATCGTGGCAACGTCGGCGTGTCCCGGCGTCCCGCCGGTCGGGAAGCCGACGTTGTTGAAGTCCACACGGAACCGCGCACCGACGATCGCCTGGTCGAAGCCGACGAAGGTGTTGGCCTCATCCTCGTAGGCGATCTCTGGCGGCAGTTGGGCGCGGGAAATGAGCCCGCCGGTCCCGAGCACCGTGACCCAGCCAGTGCCGATCACATAGACGTAAGGGTGGGGACCGTTGATCGTGTTCACCAGCACGAACGTAGGCTGATTTGCGCTCGGCGGATCGACCGGGACGACCGTCCGCAGCGCCAGCCGTAGGCCGGACTGATTGATGCCGCCGTTCTGCAACCGCTCGAACATGGCGGCCTGCTGCTGCTGCATGGGCTCCAGATCGAGCCCGGGATCGAAGCGGGATTGCCCGCGCGCGACGCCAGCGGGGATCGTCACGTCGGCTCCGCAACCGTCGCGACGGCTTCCGCGAGCGGATGGTCCGCCGAGTACACGCCCATCACATCGACCCGCCCGCTCCGCTCCAGCACCTCGATCTCCACCTCAACCCAGGTCGCCATGCGCGCAGCGGGGATCTCGACTTCCTGCCGGAGATAGGCCGAGGTCGGAGGGGCAGCCAGCACCACGGTCGTCGCCGGGAGCCGCTGCACGAAGTCCACGATCGGCGTCACCCGCACCCGCGCCCCGCCGAACTGCCAGCCGAACATGACGTAGATGCGCCGCAACCGCGTCCGGCCCGTGTTGCCGATCGGGGCGAACGGCTGGGTGCGGAGCTTCAGTGGCCCATCCACGCCTAGCCCCGCCTCGGGCGCGCGCGAGAAGGTCACATCGCCCTGACGCCCCCAGGTTTCCTTCGCCAAGTACCACAACTCGGCGGCCTTCTCGGTGTTGTCGTTGCCCGTCTGGCAGGCGTGCACGTATTCCGGCATCACGGCCCCACGATCGGCAGGTCGGTGACTTCGATCGGCGCCGGGGTGGCTTGCACCGCCGCAGACAGATCGCCCGTCGTGGACTCGGCCCGCAGCCAGAACCACAGCAGGTCGCCGTTCTCGTAATTCGTGGGATCCTCCCACTCGCCGCTCGCGGGATCGAGCCCCTGCGCGGGCGTCACCCGCACCGCGGCCGGGAAGGAGTTGCTGCGCGCTCGGTAGACATGGATCGCCACGTTCACCGTCCCGACCTGCGGGGTCCAGCCCACCCGCGCCCGCGCCGTCGCC
>Ga0224512_10004196_pt1 | contig 12307 bp, 7 predicted proteins | sample SF_May12_sed_USG_4_FD_169103 | JGI IMG/M metagenome (GOLD analysis project Ga0224512, IMG submission 169103) | Sediment microbial communities from San Francisco Bay, California, United States - SF_May12_sed_USGS_13 | ecosystem: Environmental > Aquatic > Marine > Sediment | place: USA: California... | reverse complement strand
TTGGTTGGCCTCGTCGAACTGCTTCTGCCGATCGGACCGATCGGCCGACACTCCCACGATGGTGGCGCCAAGCGCAGCAAACTCGGCGGCCAGATCACGGAAGTGTTTGCTCTCGATCGTTCAACCGGTGGTCATGGCCTTGATGTAGAAGTACACCACCACCGGACCTGATTCGATCAGCGAATCGACATCGACCGGGTTCCCGTTCTGGTCATCGAGGGTGAAGCTCTCGACCACATCTCCAATTCTCATGGCCCCAAGCTAGCCGACGATCGAGCCCGCCGGGATCGGCCGAGCCGACGGTGCCCTCTCAGGCCGACGGTTCAGCCCTACTCGAGGGCGTCCATTGCCGCTTCGGCCGCCGCCAGGTCATTGCGGGCCACCTCGAGCAGGTCCCGGGTTTCGGCCACCAGCTCCGGTTTGGCGTTGCTGACGTAGCCGGGGTTGGCCAGGCGTCTCTCGAAGTTGGCGATCTGGTTGGCCTTGCCGTCAATCACCTTCTGCAGGCGGACCCGCTCGGCTTCGACGTCGAGCTCGTCGACCAAACCCGAGACCAGGACCTCGGATCCTTCAAAAGCCAATGGACTGGCTGCGGCCGGGCGGTCACCGCCTTCGCTGGGCCGGACCTCACCGACGCCGGCCAGCGTCTCGATCATGCCGGCGGCCTGGGCGATGAGATCCCGGACCGGCGCCGGAGCGTGCAGAGTGACCAGCTGCTTCGGCTTGACGTTGCGGGACGAGCGGACGGCGCGGATGGCTCCGATCAGCTGATCGGCCCGATCGTAGGTGTCGACGATCGAGACGTCGACGACACCGTCGGCCATGGTGGGCCAGGCGGCAGTGGCCACCAGGTCTGATGGTGGTAGGCCGACGCCGCTCAGCTCACCGGAGCGAACAGCGCTGACATGGGGCCACAGAGCCTCGGTGACAAACGGGGCGACCGGATGGAGAATCCGGAGCACGGCGTCGAGGACGGCGCCAAGCACCGCCTGCTGAGGAGCATTACCGTCGATGGTCGGTTTGACCGCCTCCAGATAACGATCGCAGACATCACGCCAGATGAAGTCGTACAGGGTGTCGGCGTAGAGGTTGAACTGGTAGCGATCGAGCGCATCCTCGATCACCCGCAACGTCTGGGACAGCCGTGCCAGGATCCAACGGTCGGCGAAGCTGACCTCTTCCGATTCGGCCCCGATGTCGACCGTGCCGACCTGCTGGCCGGGATCGATACGACCGAGGGCGAACCGGGTTGCGTTCCAGACCTTGTTGGCGAAGTTGCGCCCGAGGTCGAACTTGGACGACGTGTTGCGGGCCAGTGGCATCTCGTCGGTCGGTTCGTACTCGCCGGAGGCGGCACCGAAACCGGAGATCATCTTGAGTTCGGGGTTCGACGGTGACCCCTGTACGGGGGCGGCCACCACATGGCCGGCCTTGGTGGTGATGAACTCGGGGGTGAAACTCTCGCCGCTGTGAGGGCAGATCATGTCGACCGGCATGCGCACGTCCTGGGTCTCGGTGGTCATCTCCACCAAGGTGTAGCGCATGGCGTCGGCGCCGTGACTATGGATGATGTCGCGCGGGTCGAGACCGTTGCCCAAGCTCTTCGACATCTTCTGCCCATGACCGTCCTGGATCATGGCGTGAATGAAGACGTGCTCGAACGGCAGCCGGCCATCGAGGAAGTAGCGGTTGAACATGGTCATCCGCGACACCCACAGGGTGATGATCTCCCGGGCCGTCATCAGCACCGAAGTCGGGTTGTAGCTGTCCAGCAGACCGACCGTTTCCGGGTAGTCCTCCGGGTAGGGCCAGCCCATGGTCGACATGGGCCAGAGCCCCGAGGAGAACCAGGTGTCGAGGACGTCGGGATCGCGTTCGAAGCCCTCGGCTTCCAGCGCCGCCACCAGCTCGGCCTCGGACATCGGATCGGTCACGCCGTCAACCGCTCCGGTGCGCTGGTCGCCAATGAGCCGGCGCAGGGTGGCCTCGGGTGGCACACAGACCGCCTCCTCGACCTCGTGTTCGGTGATCTTACGGACCTGATGGACGGCACCGCCCGCGGTCCAGGGACTGGAGACCGCAACCGGGACGTCGACCGCCAGACCGGCGGCCGCCTCCGCAGCCTCAGCGCCGGCCTCAGCGGTGGGCCGGACCCGCAGCCACACCGGTATCCGATGGCCCCACCACAGCTGGCGGGAGATGCACCAGTCCCGGATGTTGTCATGCCAGGCGTGATAGGTGCGGGCGTAGCGATCGGGGTGAAACGTCATCGCCCCGTCGCCCTGGGTGTTGCCACGAGGAGCGACGTCTTCCGGCAGCGGGGGGCTTTGATCGGGATCCTGGGCCCGCAGGGCCGAACCGCGCAGGCGATCATCGGTGACCGCGACAAACCACTGGTCCGACAGCCAGGGCTCGATCGGGACGTGGCTTCGGTAGGAGTGACCGACCGAGTGGTTGTAGCCGCGGGTGGCCTCCAGCAGGCCTTTGGATTCGAACCAGGCGACGATGGCGGATCGCGCCTCTTCCCTGGTCATACCAACGAACCGGCGGGCCTCGTCGGACACGTCGTCCCAGCCATGGTCGGCGCTTATTGCCCCGTCCGGACCCAGGACGTTGACGACTGGGAGCTCATGACGAACGCCGATGTCCCAGTCGTTGGGATCGTGGGCCGGGGTCACCTTGAGGAAGCCGCTGGCGTATTGGGCTTTGACGTCGCTCGACTCCGGGTCGGCCATGACGACGTAGTCATCCTCGACGATGGGGATGATCCGATCGACGATGGGCAGTCGAACCTGCTTGCCCCTCAGCTCCTCGGCCCGGGGATCATCGGGATTGACGGCCACCGCCGTGTCGCCGAGCATGGTCTCCGGCCGGGTGGTGGCCACGGTGACGTGGCCGGATCCGTCGGCCAGCGGGTACTGCAGGTACCACATGTGACCGTCGACGTCCTCCATCTCGACCTCGTCGTCGGACAGAGCGGTCTGGGTGGCCGGATCCCAGTTGACCAGCCGCTTGCCCCGATAGATCAGGCCGTCGGAAAACAGCTTGTAGAAGGCGTAACGCACGGCGGTGGCGCACATCTCGTCCATGGTGAAGCGGGTGCGATCCCAATCGCAGGAGGCCCCCATGGCCAGCAGCTGTTCGATGATGATGGCCTCGTATTCGTCCTTCCACTCCTGGGTCTTCGCCACGAAGTTTTCCCGCCCGTAGTCGACCCGGCGGATCCCGTCGGCCAGGAGACGTTTCTCCACCACGGTCTGGGTGGCGATGCCGGCGTGATCGGTGCCTGGCATCCACAGCGTCTTGTCGCCCCGCATGCGGTGGTAGCGGATCATGACGTCCTGGAGCGTGTTGTTGAGAGCGTGGCCCAGATGCAACGCCGCGGTAACGTTCGGCGGCGGGATGACGATCGAGTACCGCGGTTGCCCCGGCTCGACCTTCGACGGAGCGGCGCCCATCTTTGCCGCCTGCCAGCGATCGGTTATCTCGCCCTCGACCGTCGATGGGTTGTAGGCCTTCGGGAGCTCGGTCAGCGAGCCCTCCTCACGTCTTGTCTGATCACTCATTGTCCGATCACTCATTGCCATCGAGACTATCGCTCCACGGGAGCGGCGGCGCCGGAATTGTGGCCGCTGGCAAGGCTCTGACACACGTTTGCCGTCGGGTTTGTCGTGGTCAGCGGGGCGAAGCGGGGACCTATCGGCGTGACTGCATTAGCGCCACGGGTCGGAAACGAATACTGTTTTGGTCAAAGCTAGGTGAGCGGAGGCCCTGTGGGGCCGGCGGGACGCCGGGTCATCGGGCCAGATACCAACGGCTTTGCCGGTGGACGCACAGCTGGATCCGAGAGAGCCAATTACGGTCTTGCAGTGTGTTCCTGGCCCGAGCCGTTGGCCCTCACCCTGATCTCACTGGGGGTCGACCATGTCGCTCAAAGCCGTCACAACCGACTTCGTTGGACCTGACGCCAATGTTCGTTTCGAGGATTGGACCGGTGAGACCTGGGGCCAACCCGACGCCCCGGTCGTGGTTCGCTTCAACAGCGACGCCGCCGTCAAGTACCTGGTCCGCAGCCCGGGAGAACTCGGGTTCGGACGTGCCTACGTTTCCGGGGCCATGGATATCGAGGGCGACATCTGGACCCTGCTCGACATGCAGAGAGATCTGGGCGGGCTTTCCCTGTCAATCGGCGCCGTCCGCCAGCTGCTGAACATCGTTGGACTCGACGTGCTGAGGAACCCCCCGTCGACGCCGCCGGAAGAGGTGAAGATGGGAGGTCGATTCCGCTCCCACACCCGCCGCCGCGACCGGCTTGCGATCTCCCACCACTACGACGTCTCGAACGAGTTCTACCGCATGGTGTTGGGTCCGGGCTGGACCTACTCCTGCGCCGTCTTCGAACGGCCCGGCGACAGCCTGGAGAAGGCCCAGTCCAACAAGCACGAACTCGTTTGCCGCAAGCTCAACCTCCAGGCCGGTCAACGGTTGTTGGACGTGGGCTGTGGCTGGGGTTCAATGGCCATACACGCCGGCCTTCACTATGGAGCGGAGGTGGTCGGCATCACCATCTCCGAGAACCAGGCGGCCCTGGCCCGGCAACGGGTGATCGATGCCGGCCTCGATGGTCAGGTCGAGATCCGGCTCCAGGACTATCGAGATCTCGACGACGAGCCGTTCGACGCCATCAGCTCCATCGGCATGTTCGAGCACGTTGGTCTCGCCAATCTCAAGCGGTATTTCGTGACCCTTCACCGGCATCTCAAACCCCACGGCCGGCTGCTGAATCATCAGATCGGCCGCAAGCCCCGTCCCTCCCGAGGCCTTGTCAAGCGGCCCGACACCGCCGTGGCCAGGGACGGCTTCATCCAGCGGTACGTGTTCCCCGACGGTGAGCTGCACGAGGTGGGCACGGTGGTGACGGCCATGCAGGAGACCGGCTTCGAGGCCCGTCATATGGAGAGCTTGAGAGAACATTACGCTCTCACTCTTCGCCACTGGGTCACCAACCTGGAAGAAAACTGGGACGCCGCGGTGGCCGAAGTGGGCGAAGGCCGGGCCCGGGTCTGGCGTCTGTACATGGCGGCGACGGCCGTCAATTTCGCCAATGGACACACCCAGGTCCACCAGATCCTTGGTGTCAAGACCCCACTCGAGGGCCCCGAGTCCGGTAGCAGCGGCATGCCGTTCCGGGCTCGTTGGGACTATGACCTGGGTGATCTCGGGGGTGGAGATCAGGGCCGATCCAGGCCGATGTCGATCGATCTCCGGCATCTTCACCACCAGCAGTCGATGAACTAGTCAACCGCGGGCGGCGCTCGACCGGGTTTCAGCAGGGCCACGATCGACGGACTATTCCCCCCTTCACCAGGTGTGCTAGAACTTCTTGAAGCGCGGCTTGAGCCCCCGGGAGATATTCATGTCCACACCGACCGAAACGGTAAGCGACTGGCTGGCTCGCTTCGGCGCGAGCTTGCAATCGGCCAACTACTCCGAGGCCACCAAGATGTTCGCCGACGAGTGCTTCTGGCGTGATCTGGTCACGTTCACCTGGAACATCAAGACCGTGGAAGGCCGGGATGAGATCAACGACATGCTGGAGGCTTGCGCCGCCAACACCGATCCGTCGAACTGGCGGATCCGGGGGGAAGCGAGCGAGACCGACGGGGTGGTCGACGCCTGGATCGACTTCGAAACCGGAGTGGCCCGGGGAGAAGGTCATATCCGTCTGATGGACGGCAAGTGCTGGACCCTCTTGACGGCCATGACCGAGTTGAAGGGCCATGAGGAACCTCGCGGTGCCAAACGACCCAAGGGTGTGGAACACGGGGCGTTCACCGACCGCATGACCTGGCTGGAGAAGCGGCAGAAGGAGGAAGCCGAACTCGGCTATGTGACCCAACCCAACGTTGTGATCATCGGGGGCGGCCAGGGGGCAATCGGCCTCGGGGCCCGGCTTCGCCAGCTCGGTGTGCCGACCATCATCGTCGAGAAGAACAAACGGCCCGGTGACTCCTGGCGTAACCGCTACAAGTCCCTGTGCCTCCACGATCCGGTGTGGTACGACCACCTGCCCTACATCAAGTTCCCCGAGAACTGGCCGATCTTCTCCCCCAAGGACAAGATCGGCGACTGGCTCGAGTTCTACACCAAGGTGATGGAACTCAACTACTGGTCGTCAACCGAATGCGCCGGCGCCGCCTTCGACGAGGAGGCCGGGGAATGGACGGTGAACGTCATCCGGACCCGGGACGACGGCTCGAAAGAGGACGTGGTACTTCGACCCAAACAGCTCGTGTTGGCCACTGGCATGTCGGGCCGCCCCAATGTCCCGGACATCCCCGGAGCCGGCACCTTCCGGGGCGACCTTCACCATTCGTCGGCCCATCGGGCCAGTGACGAGTACCGGTTCAAGCGCTGCGTCGTCCTCGGGTCGAACAACTCGGCTCACGACATCTGCGCCGCCCTCTGGGAGGCCGGGGCGGCCGAGGTCACGATGATCCAGCGCTCCAGCACCCATGTCGCCCGCTCGGAAAGCGTGATGCGACTGGCCCTGGGCGACCTGTACTCGGAAGAGGCGGTGGCCAACGGGATCGACACCCATACCGCCGACATGATCTTCGGCTCCATCCCCTACCGGATCATGCACAGGTTCCAGATTCCGGTGTACGAGCAGATGGCCAAGGAGGACGCCAACTTCTATGAGGGCCTGGAGAAGGCCGGGTTCATGCTCGATTGGGGTGACGATGGCTCCGGTCTGTTCATGAAGTACCTCCGGCGGGGTTCCGGTTACTACATCGACGTGGGCGCCTCCCAGCTCATCATCGACGGCGAGGTCAAGCTCCGGAGCGGGGTCAACATCGCCGAGATCAAGCCCGACAGTCTGGTTCTGACTGACGGCGAGGAGCTGCCGGCCGATCTGATCGTGCTGGCCACCGGGTACGGCTCGATGAACGGCTGGGCGGCCAAGCTCATCTCCCAGGACGTGGCCGACAAGGTCGGTAAGGTGTGGGGCCTGGGCTCCGACACCACCAAGGACCCGGGTCCGTGGGAGGGCGAGCAGCGCAACATGTGGAAGCCGACCCAGCAGGAGGCGTTGTGGTTCCACGGCGGCAACCTGCACCAGTCCCGGCACTACTCGCTGTATCTGGCCCTGCAGCTGAAGGCTCGTATGGAGGGCATCGACACCCCGGTCTACGGCCTCCAGGAGGTCCACCACCTGTCCTAGGCACGGGACGCTCCCACCTGGCCACGGCGGTCGGTGCACCGTACACTCGATCTGGTGTTCGGTGGAGTTCGTGCTACCCAGATTCTGCTGGTCGCGGCCGCTTTGTCGGCGGCGGCCGCTGTCCTGTTCGTGGGCCGGGATCAGTGGACCTGGCTCTTCCACGACCGTTCGGAGCACATTCGCGAAACGACGGCGGAGACACTCGACTCGATTGAGGGAATCGACGCCTCCAACGGACGGCTCTATCGCATCTCGCCGGACAACGGCTCGGAGGTCTCCTATACCGCCACCGAGCGATTGGCCGGACAGGAAGAACAAACGCGGGGCACGACGTCGACGGTGGCCGGCGACATTGCCGTGAATCTCGACGATCCCACCGCCAGCGTCGTCGGCGAGATCGTGGTCAACGTCGAGATGCTTCGCTCCGACTCGCGCCTGCGCGACATTCGACTCCGGCACGACTACCTGGAATCAGGTCATTTCCCCTTCGCCCGGTTCGTGGTCAGCGAGATCGACGGTCTTCCCGACGCCGTGGTTGACGACGAGACCTACCAGATTGTTCTCACCGGAGCGCTCACCATTCGCGACATCACCAGTGAGGCCGTGTTCAGCGGCGTTGTCCGAGCGAACGAGGACAAACTCCACGCCGACGTGGCGGCCACCATCTTGAGCTCGACCTTTGGGGTCGGGCCCATCAACGTCGCTCGCCTGGCCCAGACCGACGACGAAGTCCTGCTTCGGTTCAATCTGGTCGCCGATCGGGTCGAGTTCGGCGCCGCCACAACGGCGGACGTGAACACCGAACTCCCCGAATTCGTGGCCACCGGCGGAGGATCCTTCTCGGGCGATGTGCAACCGGTCATCGAGGCCAACTGCGTCTCCTGCCACCGGAGCGGTGGCCCGGGGTGGGACACCATCGCCTTCGACCGAGCAAGCCAGGTCGCCGAGATCGCCTCCGACATCGCCATGGTCACGGAAAGCCGTTTCATGCCGCCGTGGCTGCCCGGCGGCGAAAGCCCGGCGTTCGAGCACGAGTGGCGGCTCAGTGAGGAGGAGATCGACGCCATCGTGGCCTGGGCCGAGGTCGGCGGCCCCCTGGACATCGACCCTGACACCACTCTGCAGGCGACGGCTGAGACGCTCAGGTCACTTCGGGGCGATCAGGTCATCGGGCCTCGTGACGGCTTCTACGTCGGAGCGCTCGACGAAAAGTTTGAACCGATCCTCAAGGATGACTACCGCTGCCAGGTTCACGAGGTGGCCGACCCCGAACAGGATGGCACCTGGATCAGCGGTTATCAGTTCCGACCCGACCAGACCCGGGTGGTCCACCACTCCATCATCTACCTGGCTCCGTCGACGGCGATGGACGAGATCAACCGCAAGTCGGGGGCCGACGGTCGACCCGGTTGGACCTGCTTCGGGCAGTCGAATCTGCAAAGCGAAGGGGTGGTCAGCATCGGTGGATGGGCACCGGGTCGACAGCCCATTCTCTACCCCGAGGGTTACGGTCTGTTCCTACCCGCCGGCTACGTCCTGGTCAATCAGATCCACTACCACTTCGATCACGACGCCCCGCCCGATGCCTCGGAAATCGTCCTGCAGGAGGCCACAGCGGAGCAGGCGGCATCGATGATCAGCATTCGCGGTTCGAGCTATTTGACCCCGGCCGAGGTCCCCTGCACCCCGGCCGAACAGGCGGTGGCCGACCAACGTGAGGCCTCAATCGAGGGTTATCGCAATCTCTGCCGACGGTCGGAGGTCATCGCCGAGGTCGGCGAGAAATACGGCGGGATCGCCCCGTTCATCCCTGATTTCCTGATCGGACAGTGCGGTGGGACCGTCGACGACTACAACGATCTCGACGGCACCATCGGCCACAGCTCGTGTGATCTGAAGGCCCGCAACCCGGGCACCATCTACACGGTGCTCGGCCACATGCACGAATTCGGGCACGCCTATCGGATGACCCTCAATCCCGATACGGCGGAGGAGATGGTCTTGCTCGACATCCCCGACTGGGACTTCGAGTGGCAGTTGGCCTACGACCTGGTCGACGACGTCCGGATCGACACCGATGACACCGTGCGGTTCGAATGCTGGTGGGACCGGACTCGCCAATTCATGCCCGAACCCCGTTACATCACCTGGAACGAGGGAACCGTGGATGAGATGTGTTTCTCGTCGATTTCGGTTCTCCCTGATCGTTAGACGGTAGAAGCGATCAGTCGGCAACCGATTCCGGGGCCCGCACCGTCACCGATGCAGGCCCCCTTCGGCCTGAGGTTCGACTCAGACGGTGGCCATCGACCGTTCAGCGTCGGAGACCCGTGATCGATCGAGTCCCATCACCTGGTCAACCGACAGAGGACCGGCTCCGGTGCTAGCGAAGAATGCCGCCAGCGAGAGATACAGCAGATCGAGTTCGACGCCCGGCGACTCTTCGCCAACCAGGACAACCGGATCCAGTTTCACCAGTTTGACCCAGAAGAAGATCGAGGCGAAGTGCACGACAAGCACCAGCGCAGCCGGCCGGGTCATCAGCCCAACCGCCAAGAGGGTGCCGCCAACCAGCTCAACCAGAGCCACGATGACGGCCAAGGTTGCCGGCGCCGGTAGCTCGAGGAAGGTGAGGAAACCCTCGAATCCGTCGAGTCCGTCGGCAAACTTCCGGTAGCCGTGCCACGCCAGCATGAAGCCGGTCACGACTCGCAGGATGGACGCGGTGGCGCCACTGATGGCATTGAGGCCGTGGAACAGGTTGTTCATGGATCCCCCTTGGTAGTACTCGCCTGTTCCCTACTACTACGGCCAACGACCGGTGAAGGGTTCAATCACCGAACGGCAATCCGGGCCCGGTCCTACTGGAAGGCGGGCCGCTACGGGGCGACCTCGAGGGTGGCCACCATGCCGGCCGCCCAGTGCCCGGGCAGGTGGCAACCGATCAGGACCTCGCCGGGCTCATCGAAGCTGACCACGATGCTCCCCTCCTCACCGGGATCAAGGGTGATGGCGTCGACATCACCGTGGTGGCCGTCGTCGCCGTGCTCACCGTGTTCGGTCGCCTCGGCAAACTCCTCCTGTAGGTGAGCGTCGCCGAACATGGCTTCGTGCTCGACGACGCCAACGTTGACGAAGTCGAATCGCACCGTCGAGCCGGCGGGAATGATGGAGTGGGACACCGCATAGCCCCACTCGTTCATCTCGACCGGGATGACGAGATCGACACCGTCGGCTGCCGCCTCCCCGGTTGCATCATGGGCTTCATCCTCGGCCGGTTGGCCGTTGTCCTCCGGCCCGTGCCCGTCTTCGCCACCAGCGGGGTCCGATTCCGGTGTCTCGGGTCCATCACCATCTTCGCCGGTGCCGTGATCGACCGCATCCTCGTCCGCTCCGTGAGGAAGATCCACCTCCGATGACTCGAGTACCCGTTCCGCGCCATCGTCTCCAATCGCGGCAACGTCGTCGGCCTGCGAGCAACTCGCGCCGAGCAGGACGAATGCAGCCAGCAACGATGTGACGAATGGAATCGAGTTTGTGTGCATTGGAGCCACCTCAAGTTTGTTTTCCCATGCAACCATCGACCATGATGGTGGGCCCGGCGGGTCTCGAACCCGCGACCGAGCGATTATGAGTCGCTTGCTCTAACCAACTGAGCTACGGGCCCCGATGTCTGCGGCCGACAGGCGGCGCTCCGCCGACCGAGTCTTGTCCACCCAGATACTAGGCCGATCCGGTGGCAATGGGACAGCTCTTCGAACGGCGGCCGTCAGGCTGGTTCACGAGCCCAGCGCGGGCTGGGCAGACGGAATGGAGAGCGATCTGGTTTGAGTATCGATCAGCGAATCAGCGTTGCCGTGATGAAGGGGAAGAGGACCGAACGGCTCGACAGTGGTTGGATGACGAGGATCCCGGCCCCATTGGTGCTCAGGGTTCGGGAGACGAACTGGGCCGCGACCTGCTGTTGGGAACCGTTGCCCGAGTAGGTGAAATCGGCGTAGGGAGCGAACAACACACCTTCCAGAGCCAGCGACGATCCACCGCCGAACTTGTGCTCAACGGTGGTCTCGGACCAGAGCGCCAGATCGTCGAACGGTCCTTCCGTCGGGGCGATCCAGGTCAGCGAACCTGATCCTCCACCGAGATCGATACTCGCGGTGGCGCTGACATAGACCATGATCTTGCTGAATTCGACATGCGCCTGCGATCCCTTGGAGATCGTGCCGTCACGCAGATAGACAAACGCTGCCCGACCAGAGTTGTCGGTGATGTCGTAGGGGGAGTTGTCCATCCACGAAAACGAATTCGAATTCGACGTGTTGATTCGTAAACTCGCTTGGCCCTGAATGATCACATTGTCGTCGAAGATGATGTTGCCGCCTTGAAAGCGCACGTCGTCGGCGATCCTGAGCGCACAGTCCACGACCCAGTTGTCCGGCGGAATCGTCAAAGGTGTGCCGCTCTTCACGTCGCAGGGATACCCAGCTGCTGTGTAACTACGGAAGCCCGACGGTATGCCAATGCTTCCGACGTCGGCCACCAGATTGTCGACATAGGGGGGACGAACGTTTGAGTTGGGGCAACCGTCGATGTCCAGGCTGGCCGGATAGGGGCGCTTGCAGTTGAAACGCCAATCGATCATGGCCCGGGTCAGCGGTTTGTTGACCTGAGTGGGGCTTGGGGCGACGAGGCCCGAGCTGGAACAAGCGGGCATCAAGCAACCTGGTGGTCCGGGGGCCACAACCCTGAGGCTGCCGCAGCCTGCGCCTGGTCCTTCGACCACAAGTTCGCCCGGGCAACCGGGATTGCCGTCGGCCCGAATCATGGCACCGCCGCCTACTGCGCTGATCACGCCCTTGGACGCGCAAGCGCCGGTTCCGTCCGAATCCACGTTGATTCGGCCGTCCAACACCCGACCGTTGATGTCGTCAATGACCTTTTCGACGATGATTCCGCCCTTGCCACCACCACCACCGGAGACCTGCAACACTTCGCAATCGTGCTTTTCCAACAGAAGGAGGTTCAGGGCACGGGCCGTGTCTTTGTTGAGTTTGGCCAAAGCCACCGCATGGATCGACGTTT
>Ga0224512_10004195_pt1 | contig 12308 bp, 11 predicted proteins | sample SF_May12_sed_USG_4_FD_169103 | JGI IMG/M metagenome (GOLD analysis project Ga0224512, IMG submission 169103) | Sediment microbial communities from San Francisco Bay, California, United States - SF_May12_sed_USGS_13 | ecosystem: Environmental > Aquatic > Marine > Sediment | place: USA... | reverse complement strand
TGCGCACCTTCGGCCCGACGCTCGCGCCGCTCAACGCCTGGCTGCTGCTGCAGGGCATCGAGACGCTCGCCGTGCGCATGGACCGGCACTGCGCCAACGCCCTCGCGGTGGCCAAGTTCCTTCAGGGCCACAAGCAGGTGGCGTGGGTGAACTACCCGGGGCTGCCGGGCGACAAGTACCACGCGCTCGCGCAAAAGTACCTGCCGAAGGGCGCCTCGGGGCTGCTCAACTTCGGCGTCAAGGGCGGCGCCAAGGCGGGCGAGCGCTTCATCGAGGCAGCGCAGTTCATGAGCCACCTCGCCAACATCGGCGACGCGAAGACCCTCATCATCCATCCGGCGTCGACCACGCACCGGCAGATGTCGGACGAGGAGCAGTTGAAGGCGGGCGTCACGCCCGACATGATCCGCATGTCGGTGGGGATCGAATCGCTTGACGACATCCTGTGGGACATCGATCAAGCACTTACGGAGGCAGCAAAAACATGATCAGCTACCAGATCATCGAGCACGGCAAGCCTTTGCAGAAGGTGATGCACGAAACGCCCAAGCCCACCGGCAGCGAAGTGCTGGTGAAGATCACGCGCTCGGGCGTGTGCCATTCGGACGTGCACATCTGGGACGGCTACTTCGACTGGGGCGGCGGCAAGCGCTTCTACGTCAAGGACCGCGGCTGCATCCCGCCTTTCACCATGGGCCACGAGCCCTTCGGCGTGGTGGCCGCGCTCGGCCCGCGCGCCAAAGGCGTCAAGGTTGGGCAGAAGAAAATCGTCTATCCGTGGATCGGTTGCGGCAAGTGCCCGGTGTGCAAGGCTGGCCAGGACAACTACTGCATGAAGGCGCAGTTCCTCGGCGTGATGAAGCCGGGCAGCTATTCGACGCACGTCCTCGTGCCCGATGCCAAGTATCTGATCGACGCCGCCGGCATCGACGAGGGCTTCGCCGCGACGCTCGGCTGCTCGGCGATCACCGCCTACAGCGGCATCAACAAGTTTCCCAAGCTCGGGCCCAAGGACTGGGTCGCGGTGATCGGCTGCGGGGGCCTCGGGCTCGTCGCGCTATCGATCCTCAAGGCGAAGGGCGTGAAGAACGTCATCGCCTGCGACGTCGACGAGTCGAAGCTCGAGGCGGCGAAGAAACAGGGCGCGAAGCTGACGCTCGACACGCGCGCGCCCGACGCCGTGCAAAAGCTCGGCCAGCTGGCGATGGGCAACCTTGCCGCGAGCATCGACTTCGTCGGCATGCCGGCCACCGCGATGCTCGGCACCGCGGCGCTCCGGAAGGGCGGGCGCTATGTGCTCTGCGGTCTCTATGGCGGCGAGTTCGTGCATCCCCTGCCGCCGATCGCGCAGCGCGCCATCGGCATCGTCGGCTCCTACGTCGGCAACCTGCAGGAGCTGAAGGAGGTGGTGGCGCTGGCGAAGAAGAAGAAAATTAAGCCGACGCCGGTCACGATGCGCAAACCCGACGAGGTCAGCCAGGCGCTGGAGGAGTTGAAGGCGGGGAAGGTGCTGGGGCGCGTGGTGCTGGACTTTGAGGGAGCGCAGTAGGCCGGCGGCGACTATCGCTTTTCGACCTGCTCCAGGGCCTGCTTGAGGCTCAGCTTCGCGTCGGGGTGGCCCTGTGCAGCCGCCTTGCGCAGCCACTCCAGCGCCTCCTCACGATTTGCCGGTGTGCCCAGGCCGGCCCACTGCATTTTGCCGGTCATTAGCTGCCCCCAGCCGTCACCAAGGCGCGCGGAGGCCAGGTAGTCCTGGTACGCGAGTTCCACGTTGCCCGCCTGCTGGAAGCGCCAGCCGCGCTGGTTGAACGCGTGCGCGGAGCGCGCATCCGCCTCGATGACGAGGGTCAGCATGGCGATCGCCTCGGCCGCGTCTTGCGCGCGGCTCGCCAGGGGAACCGCCTGGCTCAGACAGTAATGGTGGTCGCGCACCTTGGAGAGCGCCAGTTTCACGTCGGCGAACGCCTCGGGGTCGCGCTTGAGCTTGCCCAGCACGTAGGCGCGCTCGCAGAGCGTGCCCGCGCCCTGGTAGAGCGCGATCGCCTCGTTGTACCGCCCGAGCGCCCCTTCAAGATCATCCTTGCGCTGCAGCTCGTTGCCGCGGTAAGCGGGCACGCGTGCTGCAAGCCGGTCCGCTGCCGCGGCGTCCTTGAGCTGCGCGCGCCCTTCCTTCACGAGCGCCTCCATCTCCCGGTAGCTGCCGCCCCAGCGCGGCTCCAGGCTGGTCATGTGCGCGAGCCGCAGTTCCACGCTCTGCGGCGCGAGCTTCAGCGCCTCCGCGTAGTGCTCCTGCTCGTCATCGCGGGACCCCGAGACCCGGGCAATGGACATCAGGGTCAGGCGGCTGACGTAGGGCTTCGGCGTCAGGGCCAGCGAACCCTCCAGGTCTGCCTGCGACTTGCCGAGGTAGAAGCGCATGGTGCGGATGTTCGCTTCCGGCGTCTTGGCGATAAATGCGGTGCCGCGCGCGTCCAGACCCTGGAAATAGTGGAAGCAGCCGCGCGCCGTGCGCGCCGCGTAGGACGCGGGCTGCACCCTGACCCAGTCGTCGAGCGCGGCCTCGGCGGTGCGCGGGACCCGGTCGAAGGCGAAATATGCCTGCTCCAGCGTCACGCTGCCGCCTGCCGCATCGCCTTCGAACGCGCCCTGCAGCGCGCCGAGCAGACGATCGAGCTCGTCGAATTTGCGCTGCTCGAGCAGCGTCACGATCTGCCGGTGCACCGGGTCCACCGCGGCGCGCTTGGGCTTGTCCGGCACCAGCCCCTCGGCAGGCGGCCGCAAGATTTCCGCCGCAGCTTGCGGCGCCGCGTCCTCGGCGGGAACCGGATCCGCCGCCCCTGAGCGCGCCAGGACTTCGCGCTCCTCGGTGGACGGATGCGAAGAGAGGAAACCCGGCACGAAGCGGCGCACGCGCCGGGGCGGCTCGATGCGGCCGAGCAGCGCCGTCAAGTGTCGCGGGTCGTAGCCGGCCTTGCGCATCGCGTCGATCGCGTAGCGGTCGGCCTCCCGCTCGCTGTCGCGCGAGTACTTCAACTGCAGCAGCACGGTGGGCGCCGCCGCCGCGAGCGACGTCGCCGAGGCGACGTCGCCCGTCACGGCGGCGATGATGAGCGCGGTGGCCGAGCTCTCGAGCAGGCGCCGCATGGTGTGACGGTAGCGCACGTGCCCGAGCTCGTGCGCCAGCACGCCCAGCACCTCCTGGTCGTTCTTCGCCTTGCCGACCAGCTCGTCAGTCATGACGATGATGCCCGAGGGCAGCGCAAGCGCGTTCGCCCCGATGACCGGGCTGGCGCGGAACTCGAGCCGGTAGCGGGCAGTTTCCCCCGCCGCGCTCGCCATGGCGGCCAACTTCTTGCCGAGCGACGCCTGGCGGGTCTTGGACAGCGTCGAGGGCTTGAAGATGTGCTCGTCCATGCTGCTCAGAGTCTCGCGCCCGAGCACCGATTCCGTCTCGACCGGGATACGCTCGGCGACGTGCTCGACCGCGGCCGGCACCACGCGCGCGACCAGCAGCCATACTGCCGCCGCCACCAGCGCGATCGCCGCCGCCGCATACGCCGGCCGCGACTCCCAGCGGTGGAGAATGCGTTCGTAACGCCGGACGCGGGTCATGCGGTCCACCGCGTCGTTGTCCTCGGTGACGCAGGCGCCGCCGCCCGGCAGGTACAGCCAGCGCGGCGTATTGGCGACGCGCAGCGACCGGCGCACGCGCCGCGCGTCGAACTGCTCGCTGACGTCGCGGCCCACCACCTTGAGCCGGCCGGCCGAGACGAACAGGCTCACCGCGTGCCGGCGCGAGGTCTTGCCGTCGAAGTAGGCCGCCTTCAGGACGCTCACAGTCGGAAGTCCAGATTGAAGATGTCGCCGAACTCCTGACCGGTGGCCCCGACGCGCACCAGCGCCGGGTTCGCCTCATGCTCGGGCTTGCCGTCCACTGTCATGGAGAAGCTCTCGAGTCGGTAGCGCAGCGTGCGCACGACAGCCCAGGGAATGAGCAGGCCCACGCTGGCCGCCGCGGCGAGGACGTTGCCGACGTAGATGCGCGCGAGCTTCCACCCGGACAGCGAGCTGCCAAAGCGCGTTCCCGGCCCGTACGCGGCGTTCCACAGCAGATTCGCCGTTCGCGCCTGAACGTACGCGTAGACCAACGCGTAGACCGCGTACATCAGCGCGACGGGCACGATGAACGCCGCCCAGGCGAACTCCTCGGGCAGCTCTAGCTTGGTCATGGCGTAGCCCATCAGGAAGACGAGCGGCGTGAAGAGGACGACCATCGCCAGGGCAGCGAGAAGGTAGGCGGCATAGAAGCTGCGCACACGGACGTCGCACGCAAACCGCGATTTTCCGAGCGCGTGGCGCGAGACGACGAAGGCCTTCTGCCGCGCCATGAACCAGGGATACGCGAGCCCCGCCGTGAGGACAACGAGGAGCGGCATGCCGATGTACACCCTCGCCGTCTCCCCCGGGGTTGCGGCAAAGTCGAAGCGCAGGCCACGGTAGGCCGAGTTGCGCGCATTGAAGGCGAGCGCGCGCACCACCAGCCACGGCAGCGCAACCAGGAACACCGCCCAGAATCCGTACGCGGACACCGGGTACAGCTGGGTACTGAAGGCATAGGTGACGAACAGGACGAAGGCGACAATGCGCCCCTTCAGGATGACCTTGGGACTGGCGAAATAGTCGAAGGAATCGCCGTCCAGCCGCGTGCAGCCGTAGAAGTAGCGCTTCTTGCGCACCTTGGCCCACGCCGAGTAGATGCCGAGCGTGATCAGGGTGAAGAACAGATTGACGATCCAGATGCGGAAATACTCGCGCGCCGAGCCGGTGAACTCGGGCCGGACGATGCGCTCACCGCCCGCGGCGGCGGGCTCCGCTGTTGACACGGGTCATGCCCCCCTGAAGGACTGACTTGCCCGGCATCGTACGCGAACGACCGCAAATCGGTTCATCGGGGGAACGGCCTCCCCTCTAAAATACGAACTCCACTTTTCCAGATCCTCATGACCCCCTTCTCCTGGAACAACCCCTACGCCTGGCCGCGCCGGCCCGTCCTGGCGAAGAACGTCGTCGCCACCTCGCAGCCGCTCGCCGCGCAGGCCGGGTTGCAGATGCTCGCCGCCGGCGGCAACGCGGTGGACGCGATTCTCGCCACCGCCATCACGCTGTCGCTCGTCGAGCCGGTGTCGAACGGCATCGGTTCGGACGCTTTCGCCATCGTCTGGGACGGCAAGGCGCTGCACGGCCTCAACGCCTCGGGCCGCTCGCCGGCGGCCTGGGCGCCCGAGTTCTTCAAGGACCAGAAGGCCATGACGCAGCGCGGCTGGAACTCGGTCACCGTGCCGGGCTGCGTTTCCGCCTGGGTCATGCTCTCGGAGAAGTTCGGCAAGCTGCCGTTCGAGAAGCTGTTCGAGGCGGCGATCCGCTACGGCAAGGAGGGCTTCCTCGTTTCGCCGACCATTGCCTCACAGTGGGCAAAACAGGTGCCGGAGCTCAAGGACCAGCCGGGATTCGCCGAGGCTTTCCTGCCCAACGGCCGCGCGCCGCAGCCGGGCACGCTGTTCCGCTTCCCGGACCACGCCGGAACGCTTGAAACCATCGCCAAGACCAAGGGCGAAGCGTTCTACAAGGGCCCGATCGCCGAGCGCCTGGCCGCCCACTCGAAGCAGCAGGGCGGCGTGCTGACGGCGGCGGACATGTCGGCGCACCAGTCCGACTGGATTGCGCCCCTGCAGATGGACTACCGCGGCTACACGCTGCACGAGCTGCCGCCGAACGGCCAAGGCATCGTCGCGCTGATCGCGCTCGGCCTGCTTGAGCACTTCGACCTGAAGAGCCACCCGGTCGACGGGCCCGACAGCCTGCACCTGCAGATTGAGGCGCAGAAGCTCGCTTTCGCCGACGCCTGGCGCTATGTGGCCGATCTCGACCACATGGTGGAGGTGAAGCCGCAGCAGCTGCTCGACGCCTGCTATCTCAAGGAACGCGCCAAGCTCATCGACCCGAAGAAGGCCCAGGACTTCGGCCCCGGCAAGCCGCCCAAGGGCGGCACCGTGTACCTCACCGCGGCCGACGCCTCGGGGATGATGGTGTCCTTCATCCAGTCGAACTACATGGGCTTCGGCTCGGGCGTGGTAGTGCCGGGCACCGGCATCTCGCTGCAGAACCGCGGCGGCACGTTCACGCTCAAGCCCGGCCACCCGAACTGCGTCGGGCCGAAAAAACGTCCCTACCAGACCATCATCCCGGGGTTCGTCACCAAGGACGGCAAGCCGGTGATGAGCTTCGGCGTCATGGGCGGCACCATGCAGCCGCAGGGCCACGCGCAGGTGATGGTGCGCATCGCCGACTACGGCCAGCACCCGCAAGCCGCCTGCGACGGACCGCGCTTCCGTTTCGTGCAGGGCATGGACGTGAGCGTGGAGGAAGGCAAGTTTGCGAGCGCCACGCTGGAAGAACTGCAGCGCCGCGGCCACAAGATCGTCAATGTCGACGACTACAACCAGTTCGGCAGCGCGCAGCTCATCTGGAAGACCGAGGGCGGCTACATCGCCGCCAGCGACCCGCGCCGCGACGGCCAGGCCGTGGGGTTCTAGCCATGCTGAAAATTTGGGGACGGACCAACTCGGTCAACGTGAAAAAGGCGCTGTGGTGCGCCGAAGAGCTCGGCCTCAAGTACGAGCGCATCGACGCCGGCATGGCGCATGGCGTGGTCAACACGCCCGAGTACCGCAAGATGAATCCGACCGGGCTCGTGCCGACCATCGACGACGACGGCTTTCAACTGTGGGAATCGCACACCATCGTCAGGTATCTCTGCGCCAAGCACAGCGCCGGCAAGTTCTGGCCGACGGACCTGAAGCAGCGCGCCGACGCCGAGCGCTGGATGGACTGGGCGTTCACCTTTCAGGGCGCGATGCGCAACGTCTTTTGGGGCCTGATCCGCACGCCGCCGGAACAACGCGACCACAAGGCGATCGCGGAAGGCTGCGCGAGGAGCGCGCAGCTTGTCGCCATGCTCGAGGGCGTCTTGGCGAACAAACCCTACGTTGCGGGCAGCGCTTTCACGATGGGCGACATCCCGATCGGCTGCGAGGTGCAGCGCTGGATGCGCGTGCCGATCGAGCGTGCCTCCTTTCCGAACGTCGAAGCGTGGTTCGGGCGGCTGCGCGAGCGACCGAATTTCGTCAGGATCGTCGACCAGCCCCTGACATGAGCAAGGTCGCGATCGTCACCGGCGCGGCGAGCGGCATCGGCCTCGCCTGCGCCGAGCGCCTTGCCGCCGATGGCATGCAGGTGGTGCTCGCCGACTTGAACGAGAAGGCGGGCGCGGAGCACGCCAAACGGGTGGGAGGCACGTTCGTCGCCGCCGATCTCACGACGCGCGAGGGCTGCCGCAACCTGGCGGAGCGGGCGCTGAAGGCGCATGGCACAGTGCACGTGCTCGTGAACAACGCCGGCTACCAGCATGTCTCGCCGATCGAGGATTTTCCCGAGGAGCAGTGGGAGCGCATGCTCGCGCTCATGCTCACGGCGCCGTTCCTGCTCACGCGCTACTGCTGGCCGTCGATGAAGAAGCAGAAGTGGGGCCGCGTTGTCAACATCGCCTCGATCCACGCGCTCGTCGCCTCGCCCTTCAAGGCAGGCTACGTCTCGGCCAAGCACGGCCTGATCGGCCTCACTCGCACCGCGGCGCTCGAAGGCGGCGAGCACGGCATCACCGTGAACGCCATCTGCCCGGCCTACGTGAGAACGCCGCTCGTCGACGCCCAGATCGCCGACCAGGCGAAGGCCAACAAGATGTCACCGGACGAGGTGATCGAGACGATCATGCTGGCGCCGGCGGCGGTGAAGCGCCTGATCGAGCCCGCCGAGGTAGCGGGGTTCGTTGCTTACCTGTGCGGCGACGCGGCGGGTACGATCACCGGGTCCGCACTGACCATGGACCTGGGCTGGACCGCCCGCTAGCCGGTTTTTGCTCCGCAGCATCGCCCCGTGCCGGGGAACATCGGCCCGGATCCGCGGTCACCCCTGAACGGACGCCCCATTCAAGGGCGCGTCAAGGAGGGGTGCATGAAACTGAACACCATGCGCTGCAAGGTTTGCCATGGGGAAATGGCGCTGCGCGCGCTCGATGCGATGGCCGGCGAAGAGCACGGCGTGCGCATGCGGATCGAGGGCATGCCGGCGATGCAGTGTCCGAAAGGCCACAAGCGCTTCGTCGCACCCGACTTCGCCGTAAAGCTGATGGATGCACTGCTCTCGCAGGACAAGCTCCTGCCGCTCGATGCCGCCGCGGAGAAGGGCATGCTGCGCAAGCGCTATTGCTGTCCCGGTTGCGGCGAGGAGCTCGCGGGCGGCGGCGACAGCAGCGTCGAGGCGATGCGCGTGCTGCAGCTGAACGGGCTCGAGGCGTTCGGCGTGCAGGTCGAGCTGCCGAAGTTGCGCTGTTCAGGTTGCGGCCGCGAAAGCGTGCCACCCGAGAAGGCCGTGACCGACGACCTGATGAAGGCCTCGGTGAACGCCTTTCGCGCAGCGGAGGTCGAGCCTACCTGAGCCGCGCCTCGCGCTCGGCGCGCGGCAGGCTCGCGAGCTCGCGCACGCGCGCATAGAAGCGCTCGAGATCGCCGCCGGCGTCGGCGAGCAGGCGCTCGAAGGCAGGCACCTTCTGCGTGTAGGTCGCAAACGAGGCGAGAACGGCATTGTTCGGCTCCGCCGACTCGAAGCCGCGCATGCGCACCAGCCACGGCCGCAGCGCTTCCAGCGACTCGCGCTTGCGGCGGCGCATCTCCTCGGCGCCAAGACGCGAGCGGTAAAGCGCCTGCAGCGTCTGGCGCGTCTGCGCTAGCAGCGCCTCGAATTCTCCCCGCCCGGACGGCAACGCTTCGCGCCCTGTCTCGCGCAGCCAGCGCCGCAACCCTTCGCGCTCGACCACGACGGCAAAGGATTCGTTGAACGCGGAATCGTCTTTCACGTATGCCACCTGGTGCGCGAGCTCATGAAACATGAGCCGCGCCAGCTCGGCGTCCGGGTAGTCGATGAACGTCGAGAGCAGCGGATCGTCGAACCAGCCGAGCGTGGAGTACGCCGGCACGCCGTAGACGAGGACGTCGTCGCCGGCGGCGCGCCGCTGCGCAGCGTGGCGCCGGGCGTTGCCGCGGTCGTAGTAGCCGCGGTAGGCGACGCAGCCCGCAACCGGGAAGCAGGACTGCACCGGCTCGAGCGAGAACTCCGGCGCGGCCACCACGTTCCACAGGGCGTAGGGCCGGCCGAGATCGGCGTAGCTGCGGTAGGCGCCGTTGTCCGGCAAGGCGAGCGCGCGCGTGGCGTAATCGCGGATGCCGCGCGCGGCGCGCAATCGCTCCTTCAGGACGGGCGCCACGTCCGGATCGGCGAGCACCTGCGCCAGCCGCCGTGCTTTCGCGCTGATGGCGAGCTGACCGCCCGCCGCCTGTCCGTAGTAGGCGAGCGTCTCGCAGCCGGCGAGCGCCGCCGCGCTAAGCAGAATGAGTAAAGCGCGCATGCCTGAGAAACACCACCACCTGCGCGGCGACCCGCGCGGACAGCAGCATCGCGCTGTGGCCGACGCGCAGCACGACGCGCTCGCGCATCCCCTCGACCTCGGTTTCTTCCAGCCGCACGACGCCGTCGTTCGCACCCGGCAGGGCGCCGAACAGGCGCCCCAGCCCCAGGGGCAGAGTCCCGGCGATCACGCCGAGCGGCTCGGGCCGCATCCAGTGCGCGGCCCGCCCCTCCGTCCACAGCGGCTGCGTCGCCCCGAGAAACCACTTGCCCCAGCCGAGGCGCGCGAGGCGCCGGCCGGCGAAATTGCCGCGCACCGGCGTGCCGAGGAGCACGGCGCGTCCTGCCTGCACGTCGCGGTGCCGCTGCAGCGACTCGAGCAGCACGAGCCCACCCAGGCTATGTCCGACAAAATGCGCCGGACCGATGTCACGCGCAAAGCGCGCCAGCCGCTCGGCGTGCGCGTGCAGCGGTCGCGCGCGGCCGAAGTAGGAAAACAGGTGACAGCGGAATCCCGCCGCCGACAGCCGCGCGGCGAGCGGCGCCATCACCGCCGCCGGCACCCACAGGCCATGCACGAGGATGACGTCGCGCAGCGCTTTCATGCCGGCTGCCGCAACAAAAGGCGCGCACCGACGAGCAATCCCGGCACCCCGAGCAGCGCGTAGGCCAGCGCATAGCCGCCGCCGAGTGCCAGCACGAGGTTGAACAGCAGCGGCGTCACCACCACGCCGAGAAAGGTGAAGAACAGGCAGCCGCCGGTTGCCTGGCTCACCTGCCCTTGCGGCGCCACGCGCGCCACCTCGGCGAGGTAGACGCCGTTCCAGCCCACGGCGGTGGCGCCGAACACCGAGGCGAAGGTAACCAGCAGCCAGCCCGGCCAGGCGGGCCCGGCGGCGAGCGTCGCCATGGCCGAGACGCCCATCCCGAGGCCGAGCAGTCCGAGCATCGTGCGCCGCGCGAGCGCGCGGTCGGCGAGCGCGCCCCAGACGATGCGGCCGATGACGCTCGCCACCTGCGACACCGCCATGACGGCGCCGGCGAGCACCAGCGACAGGGCAAAGGCGTCGACCAGAAAGGTCACCAGGTACGTGACCAGCGTGATCTGCACGCCGGCGTAGACGAACGAGGTCACCGCCATTTCGCGCAGGCGCGAGTTGCCCGCCACGAGCTTCACCGGCGCAAACGCCGCGCGCACCGACACCGGCGCCGCGGGATTCAAGTTGACGTCGTAACGCGCGCGCGTCGGCGCGATCAGCACGGCGAGCAGGAGGCACCCGACGCCGATGGCGATTGCGCTCTGCTGCCAGCCCAAGCTGAGCACGAGCGCCGGCACCAGCGCGCCCGCGAGCACGCCGCCCGCCGGCACGCCGGTCTGCTTGAGCGAGAAGATGAGCGAGAACATGGCAGGCGGCGCCGAGCGCACGAGGATGATCGAGCTCGCCGGCGTGGTCGGTCCGTAGCCCAGACCGAGGACAAACGCGCCCGCGAGCACCAGGGGCGTCCAGCCCGAGGCCGCGAGCGCGAGGCCCGCGAGGCACAGGGCGAGCCCCGCCTGGCTGACGCGGATCGGCCCGAAGCGCGCCACCCAGCCGCCGGCAGCCGCCGAGCCGATCATGCTGCCGACGTAGGCGACGGCGATGAAATAGCCGACGGCGGACGCCGCCACGCCCAGGTCCGGCCCGGCCACCGGCGCCATCACGGGGGCGCTGTACAGGGCCAACGCGACCAGGGTCTGGATCGCGAGCGTGACGGCGAGCGGAAGGAGGAGGCCGCCCAGAAAGCTCAGCCGCCCTTGGCGGCAATTTCGCGCGCGGTATCGAGCAGCGCCTGCGCGCGGTACGCAACCGGGTAGTCCACCATCTGCCCGTCCACCTCGACGGCGGCCGCGCCCCCGGCCTCCGCCTGCTTGAACGCGGCGACGATGCGCTCGGCGCGCGCCACCTCCTGCGCTTCGGGCGTGAAGGCCGCGTTCGCGACGGGCACCTGGTCGGGATGCACGCATAGCCGCCCCTGGAAGCCGCCGCGGCGGCTCCTCTCCAGGGCGCGCCGGAAGCCGTCCATGTCGCGCAGATGGAACCAGGGACTGTCGAGCGGCGCTTCCACGCCCGCGGCGCGCGAGGCGAGCACGATGCGCGCGCGCGCCTCCGCGAGCTCGGGTTCCTCGTGCGACGGAACGATCCCCATCTCCAGGCAGAAGTCGGCCGCGCCGAAGGCGACGCGCTTCACGCGCCAGGGCGCAGGGTAGGGCCGCAGGCTCCTCGCCTGCAGGATGCGGTCGATGCGCGCCACCCCGGCTGCGGTCTCCACCTGCGGCACCAGGTCGAGCGTGCCCTCGGCGATACCCTGCTCGCGCTCGAGCGCCGCGAGCAGCCAGTCGACGGCGTGCAGGTCGGCCGCGCTTTCCACCTTCGGCAGGAATACGCCATCGACGCCGGGGTGGACCGTTTCCACCAGGTCGCGGTAGCAATACGTCGTTGACGGCGCATTCACGCGCACGTAACCGCGGCAGCGGCGCGGCCGCTTGAGCGCCTCGGCGACCGGCTTGCGCGTGGCCGCCTTGCCGGCGCTCGCCACCGCGTCCTCCAGATCGAGGATCACGGCATCGGCGCCGAGACCGAGCGCCTTTTCCACGCGCCGCGCGTGATTGCCGGGCGCGAACAGGAACGTCCTATTGAGGGGCATGCACCTGCCTTTGGTCCCAGCGCGGATAGGGAAGCCGCAATTGTGCCGTAGCGAGCGATTGCGGCCATACGATTTCGGCGCGCCCGCGCTGGATCTGCACCACC
>Ga0224512_10004194_pt1 | contig 12308 bp, 14 predicted proteins | sample SF_May12_sed_USG_4_FD_169103 | JGI IMG/M metagenome (GOLD analysis project Ga0224512, IMG submission 169103) | Sediment microbial communities from San Francisco Bay, California, United States - SF_May12_sed_USGS_13 | ecosystem: Environmental > Aquatic > Marine > Sediment | place: USA... | reverse complement strand
GGTTTCCTGAAGATGATGGATGTGTCGCAACACCCATAATCCCAGGTCGGAGGGCCTTTCGCGAGCCTCCTCAGAGTTCGCTATGAAAGATCCGGGCTAGGAGTTCTGAGCGCTCCTCTCGGTTGAAGCCCCCCAGTCGACCCACGGCCTACGACCCACGACCTGAATATATTGACAAACATCTATATATAGGACATACTCCTTTATATAGAGGACCATCAATATAAGGAGGTGGCTGTGGATTCCGCCGTCGATCTTCTCGGCCGGGTGCTCGCCAACGTCATCACGACGGTGACACATGTGTGGCCCTTCCTGGTCATTTCCGTCATCGCAGCCGCAGTGGTGACGGTTTACGTCGGTACCGACCGGGCCTCCGAACTCATGAACCGGAGAGGCATGGTCGCCACCGGCGGCGCCGTCCTGCTGGCGACCCTCACACCGTTCTGCTCATGCGGTACCACCGCCGTGCTGTTGGGGATGCTGGCAACCTCGTCGCCGTGGGCGCCCCTCGTCGCTTTCATGGTGGCGTCCCCGCTGACCAGCCCGGCCGAGCTGGTGTTCTCGGCCGGACTCTTCGGTTGGCCGTTCGCTCTGGTCTTCTTCTGCGGGACGATCGTGCTGGGGCTTGCCTCGGGAGCCGTGGCGGCAGCGCTCGACCGGATCGGATGGCTGCGCAATCAGACGCGCCTCCAACCGGACGCAGCCGGAGGGGAGTCGGGATCCTGTGAGATCTCCCAACCACCCCCTGTCGGCCTTGGCCCGGGAACGGTCTCGGTGCTCATGGTTCCGAAGCTACGCCAGCGCGGCAAGATCGACGAGTTCCTTCTCGAGGTGCGCACCGTCGGCCGCAAGATGCTGCTGTTCTTCCTCGGCTACACGTTCGTCGGCTATTTGGCGATCGAAGCCATTCCCACCGCATGGCTGACGGACTACCTCGGGACCGGCTCCCTGTTCGCGGTGCCGCTTGCCGCTATCCTCGGCGTTCCGGCCTACCTCAACACCGAGGCATCGCTTCCGCTGGTCGCCACGCTCATGGAAGGCGGAATGGGCCCCGGTCCGGCCATGGCGTTTCTGGTGACGGGTGCCGGCACCAGCATCGGCGCCATCAGCGGCCTGTTCGTGATTGCCCGTAAGCGAGTAGTCGGGCTCGTCGTCGGCCTACTCTTTGTTGGGGCGCTGGTCATGGGTTGGGTCGCCCAGCTGGTTCTTTGATGCGTCGAAGGAAGGGACTCGGATGCGGACTGTCGTGAAATGCTGCGAACCCATCCTCCAAGAACCGCTCTCCAGCGACGAGGCGGCGAGCTTGGCGGAGTGGTTCGGTGTGCTGGCCGATCCCACTCGCCTCCGACTGTTCAGTCTGATAGCGGCCGCCGGCGAAGCCTGCGCCGCCTGCGACCTGGTCGATGATCTGGGAGTCTCCCAACCGACTGTCAGCCACCACCTGAAGGTGTTGCGCGATGCCGGGCTGGTCGAAAGCGAAAGACGAGGCCGCTGGGTGTACTACTGGCCGCTCCCCGAACGTCTCGCTGTACTGAGCGCAGCCCTCGGAGCTTGACTAGGTCAGGTGGACAGTAGCGGCTCGACCGGCGAGTACGCCGACGGCGGCCCCGCCGACGACGTCGAGCGGGAGATGGGCCCCGACATAGATCCGGGCTCCTCCGGTCGTAGCGGCCAAGGCGGCTGCGAAGAACCGGGCACCAAGTGAGAGACGCGAGGCTGCGATGATGGCCAGCGTGGTGGCCACCGCAGCGTGACCTGACGGGTAGCCGAGCCCGGACTGCTGCTGGCCGCGGATCGAGACCCCGTCGAGATGGCAGGCCGGCCGACCACGGCCCACCAGCGGTTTGATGGCTTTCACCCCGGCCCACACCGTGAAACCGGCGAGCAGGGCGGCCCGGGCTGTACGGGCCCGGCCAGACCGACGGAGCAGGTCCGACACCACAAACACGGAAGCCAGCGACCCGCTCTGCATCACCGCCCAGACCGGAGGGTGGAGCCGGTCGGGGGCACCGTTGATCAGGCGGAACAGCTGCTCCTCGGGGCCGCTCACCTCTCGGCGGCACGCTGCTTTTGAGCTGGCAATGAGGGCGGCAGCTGCCACCACCGGGATGGCGGGACGGACCAGGTCACGCATCATAGCTCCTCGTCGATGAAGTTCTCGCGAATCGAACGGTTGATCTCCGACCGGAGCACGAGTGTCAACCGGGTCTGGAGATCGATCGCCAGGGTGGCCGAGACGTTGTGGTCGAAATCGAACTCCCAACGAACGCAGCCGCCGTCGAACGTGTAGGTTCGCGCGCCCAGGAAGCCGGGTTGGATCCGCCCGATTGCTTCGTACGCTGGGACCCCGCTCTGATCGCTCGGGACCTGAACGGCATCGGTGATGTCGCATTGCCGGTCGAAGACGAGCCGGGCGGCATCGGTCCCCGCTCGATCCGAGTCCAACCGAACGACGCTGCCGTTCTGGTCGACCCTGACGCTGGCGACCTCCCAGCCGTCGGGGAGGGGTCCAAGGCAGGGAACGAGCGTGGCGGTCGGGACCGACTGGGCGACGATCAGCTCCGATCCCCCGCCGAGACATGAGGGCGGCGGCAGGGCTTGCTCGATCGAGCAGGCAATGCCCAACAGCCCGAGGGCCACGATGCAGGGGACAAGGAGTAGACGGTGTGTGGTCATAGCAGGCCGATGTCGGAGAGGTTGTCGAGGAAGATCGAGAGAAGGGAGGCCACGATCAGCGCCACCCAAACCGTAAGGCCGACTCGGCGGAGCGACCAGCGCTGAATGGCCACCGGCTTCCGGTGCGGGGCAAGACTCCGGAACTGGTCGAGCAGGGCTCGACCGTCGCGACGGACCTGAGCTCGCAGCTGCGACGGCAGCGTTACTCCTCTGGAGGCGGCGAAGGCTTCTGCGATCTCGTCCTCGCTGAACTGGAGCAACGCCCGGTCGTATACCATCTGGGGCGAACTCCCAAGCGCGAGCACCAGCATCATGTTGGCCAAGTCGACGGCCTGCCGCCAGGGCGAGGGGCGGACTTGGGCGAAGGCCACGTCGATCAACCGGAGCTTGCCGTCCTGAACCATGACGTTGGCCGGCTTGATGTCGCGATGGGCCAGACCGACCTCCCACAGCCGGGCCACCTCGGCCAGCCCGGCGTCGATCAGCTCGACGGTAACCTCCATCTCGCTGATCTCTTTGGCCCCGGTCAGGAACTCGGTCACCAACAGGTACTCCCGCTCGGGTGTGATCTCAACGAGCCCGAGCGGTTCGGTGCAACCGATGCCGGCTCGGCACATCACGTGAAGCATGTAGTCCTCGTGCTGAACGAGTCGCCGGACGGACGTGAAATGCTGTTCGTCCTCGAGGCGGCCGTAGAGGAGCGTTCGACCGAGCTTGTAGGACCGGTCGGAGCGGAGGTGGCTCCGGGCATAGAGCTTGGCGAAGATGTCGGGCCCATCCTGCTGGCTGATGCGCAACGGTGTTGATCCGGCCGAACCCTCGAGTCCGACCGGCCTGATGTCGATGGCCACAATGCCGAGCTGTTCTCGCAAACCGAGCCTGATCGCCTCGCCCCGAGTGCCGGTGACGTCGAGGTGAGCGGTCTTGCCGGTCCAGTAGGCGATGGGGAAGACGCTTTCCGGAGCGGCCAACCGGTAGAGCAGCAGGGTGATGGCAACCCCGGACGTGGCCGCCGATAGGACGTCGCTCGGATGGTCGACCCCGACATACACCTGGGCCAGACCGAAGACCACGAGTATGACAGCCGCAGCAAAAGCCCAGATCCGGCGCCACCGACCCAAGGGGGTCAGGGTCAAACCGCCGGCAACCAGGGCGGTGGTCATCAACGCCACCGGTCGCGACGGTTGGGCGAAGCCCTCCCACTCGCCGATCTGGGTCACCCCCAGCGGCCGGGGACGGGCCATCTCCATCGAGACGACGGTGGAAAGGGCGGCCACCACAGCCAGGGCGGCGATCAACAGCAGCACATGTCGGATGCGTCGGGCGGCCAGACCGCCGATGATGATGCACCAACCGATGATGGGCGTGACCCACGATGTGCCGAGGCGGTTGATCCGCTGCATGGTCGGCGTGAGCCAGTCCCTCCGGTTGTCCACGATGGGACCGGCCAGCTCGAGGTCCCGCTCGGTGATCCAGATCGCTGGTTCGTCCGAAAAGACGATCCAGGCCCAGACGGCGGCGAAGCCAACAAAAGCGACCAGCCAGGCGATGGCCACCCGGTTCAGCTCGTAGGGCAGCGGCGGCGGCTCACCCGACGGTCGTCGCCGTCGCCCATGCACCGACCGCCCCTCAGCCGCCAGGTCCGTCATTGGGCCACCGCGCGGGCCCGACGAGCTGAACCGGCCGGAGTTTGGTGTTCCGGCCAAACCGCTGGAGCAGCACTTCCGATCATTAGGCCGATCATCTCACAGTCCCCGCATCATCGTGGGATACTGCCAGTGTGACATCAGTGGTCAGGTTCGCACTGGTCGCCACCTTGGCGGTCATGCTGGCTACCGGTTGTGGTCGGGGTGACGAATCGACAGCCGACTCCGACGAGGCCGGGGTCAGGGTTGCCAGCTTCGACTTTGCCGAGAGCGAGCTGCTGGCCGAGCTGTACGCCCAGGCCTTGGAGTCGGAGTCGGTGCCGGTAACCCGCCTCGGCCAGGTCGGTCCCCGCGAGATCGTGGCTCCGGCCATGGAGCTCGGCCATATCGACGTCGTGGCCGAGTACCTGGGCACGGCGCTCCAGTATGCCGGTAGCACCGAGCCCAATCCTGAGAGTCGCTCGGCGTTCGAGGATCTCAATACCCGACTCGCCTCCAAGGACCTCGTAGCCCTCGCCCTGTCATCGGCCGAGGACAAGAACACCGTGGTGGTGACAGCCGAGGTGGCCGACGCAGGCCGGCTCGAAACCATCAGCGACCTCCGGTCGGTGGCGGACGGCTGGAGATTCGGCGGGCCGGCCGAGTGTCCCGACCGTCCGTTGTGCCTGGTCGGGTTGGAGGACGTCTACGGCCTCCGGTTCGCCGAGTTCGTGCCCCAGCGGTCATTGGCCTTCACCGCCGAGGCCCTGCGCCGGGGCGAGATCGATGCCGGATTGATGTTCACCAGCGCGGCCGAGTTGGAGGCGCCCGATCTCGTCGAGCTGACCGACGACCTCCAACTGCAGCCGGCCGAGAACATCGTGCCGGTGGTCCGAACCGAGATCGTCCAGCAGTGGGGATCGTCGATCACCGACCCGTTGGCAGCCGTATCGGCCGCCCTCACGACCGACGAGCTGCGGGCCCTGAATGTCCGAGTCGCCAAGGGAGACCCGGTGCCCGAAGTGGCGAGCGAGTGGTTGCTGCGACACGAGCTGCTCGACCGCTAGTTGTGCTCGGCGGGGAGGTTGTCCCTGGTGAGGTGGTTGAGGGTGGCGATGGGGGTGACCCATTTGAGTGCGCCGTGGGATCGGTGGTGATCGCAGTAGTGGATGAACCCGGCGTGGGCGTCGTGGCGTTCGGCTTCTGAGGTCCACGGGCGGATGTAGGCCCATTCCTCGATAAGGATCCGGTGGAAGCGTTCGATCTTGCCGTTGGTCTGTGGCCGGTACGGGCGGGTCTTCTTCACCTTGATCCCAACCGCAGCGTTGTAGTGATGCCAGTAGCGACTGCGGTAGCAGGCCCCGTTGAATGTCGGTGAGGACTCGTTCGACTCGGACCCCGTGGGACGTGAACCAGTTGACGGCCCGGTGCCAGAACCCGACTGCGGTGCCGGCTTGTTCGTTGTCGTGGATCTCGGAATACACCAGCCGGGTGCGGTCATCGATAGCGGAGTGGATGAACCGGTAGCCGACCGTCGCCTTCTTTGACGGTGGTGCTTGGCCCCGTCCCCAGATCCGCCAGCCGCCACCGTCGGGGATCCCAGAAAGCTTCTTGATGTCGACATGGACCAGCTCCCCAGGGCGGTCACGCTGATAGCGGCGCACCGGTTCCTTGCCGTTGGCGCGGTCACCGGTATCGAGACATCCAGGCCCGCACGGTTCAAAATGGCCTGCACGGTGGAAGCAGCCAGACCGGTCTCATGGGCGATGTGATCGGCACCCCAACGGCGTTTGATGCGGAGCCGGATGACCCGACGGCGACGCGCACGGGATGTCCGGTTCGGTGACCGGTGCGGCCGCGATGACCGATCCAACAGCCCGGCCTCGCGGCATCACCGGCACAATAATCGACACCCGTCAAATGGGTGGCCGCCATCACCGCCGTCATTCTCACCTGACGGGCGGCAACGCCGTCTGGACGTAACGCAGGCGGCATTCGTCCTTCGGCCGATGGGACCTCGTGCCGGCCGGCCGAAATTGGGACTTTTGACTCTAAGGTTCCGCCGTCAGATGTAGTACAGATAGGACCGAGGCGGTCGGCAGGGGGGCTGAGAGCTATGGCCGGATTCACAGGTATCACCGCCAAACAAAACAGCGGTCTCCAGGCCGCCGGACCCATGGCGGCCACCGCCACGGGGCTCACCAAGATCTACGGCGAGGGCAACACCCGGGTTGTGGCCCTCGACGCGGTCGACATCGGCTTCGAGGCCGCCAAATTGACCGCCATCATGGGTCCGTCGGGCTCGGGGAAATCGACACTGCTGCATTGCGTGGCCGGTTTGGACACGGTGACCGACGGGGAGGTACGGGTGGGAGACACCCTGATCTCGGACCTCTCCGACCAGGAGCTGACCCTGTTACGCCGCGAACGCATGGGCTTCATCTTTCAGGCCTTCAACCTGGTCCCCAACCTGACGGCAGAGGAGAATATCCTCCTGCCCCTGCTCCTCGGGGGTCACGAGCCCGATCCGGAGTGGCAGAAGCGCATTATCGACAGTCTGGGCCTCGATGAACGACTGCATCATCGACCCGATGAGCTCTCGGGCGGGCAGCAGCAACGGGTCGCAGTGGCCCGGGCCCTGATGAGCCGACCGGCAATCATCTACGCCGACGAGCCGACCGGAAACCTCGATTCCAACAGCGGTCAGGAGGTACTCGGGTTCCTGCGCCGGGCGGTTGACGATTGGGGCCAGACGGTGGTGATGGTCACCCACGATCCGGTGGCCGCATCAACCGCCGACCTGGTCGTGTTCCTTCGCGATGGCCATCTGGTGGGCCAACTCGAGGAGCCGACGCCTGATCTGGTCCTCGACCGGATCAGGGCATTGGAGGCCTGATCCCATGGCCGCCGTGCTGCTCCTAAGTCTACGGAACCTGGCCAGCAGTCGGCTGCGGGCGGGTCTCACCAGCCTGGCGGTGATGGTCGGTGTCGCCTTCGTCGTGGCCTCGTTCGTCCTGTCCGACGGCCTGCGGGCAACCTTCAACGACATCGTCGAGGACGCCAGCGCCGAGATCGACGCCACCGTCCGGGCCGCGGGCGAGTTCGCCGAAGTCACCTTCCAGGCACAGGCGATCGACGAGGATGTGCTCGACGTCGTGTCGTCGGTCGACGGCGTGGAGCAGGCCGTGCCCGCTCTGACCAGTTCGAAGATCGTCGCCCTCGACGGCGACGGCGAGGCCATCGAGACGCTCGGCCCGCCGATCCTTGCCGTCAATCAACAGGACTCGGCCACAGGTGCCCTCACGGTGGAGGAGGGCGAGATTCCCGACGGCCCGGGCGAGTTCGCCATGGATTTCAGTTCGGCGGACACCTACGGGTTCGAGATCGGCCGGTCCTATGACATCGTCGGTGTGGCCGGCCGCGAACCCTTCACCCTGGTGGGAACCACACGGTTCGGTGAGGACAACGCGCTGGCCGGTGCCGTGCTCATGTCGTTCACCCTCGATGAGGTTCAGCGCCTCGACGGCAACGAAGGCAGAATCAACCTGGTCGAGGTGACCGCCGAGTCCGGCGTCAATGCCGACGAGCTGATCGCCGACCTCGAGGCGGCTCTGCCCGCCGGGCTGGAGGCAGTGGGCAACGACGTCGTGGTCGAGGAGGGCCAAGAGGACTTCGGAGCGATCGTCGACGTCTTCGGCAACGTTCTTCTGGCGTTCGCTCTCGTATCGGTGTTCGTGAGCACGTTCATCATCGCCAACACGTTCAACATCCTGCTCGGACAGCGGATCCGCCAGCTGGCACTCATCCGGGCCCTCGGAGCGAGCAGGAGGCAGGTCCTGCTCGCCTCCCTGCTCGAGGCCTTCATCGTCGGCGTGATCGCCTCGGTCATCGGCCTGGCAATCGGTGTCGGTCTCGCCTACGGGCTGCTTGCCATCATGAATGCGCTCGGGTTGAACCTGCCCGATCTCGAGCTGGTGATCGCGGTCCGAACGATCGTGATCGCCCTGGCCGTCGGCATCGGCGTCAGTCTGGCCTCGGCCCTGACACCGTCTCGTCGAGCAGCTCGGGTGCCACCGGTGGCGGCCATGCGCGAAGGCTACCGGTACGGCTCGGGCGAGGGGACGCGGCGCACGATCATCGCCATCATCCTCGCCGTGCCCGGGGTCGCCGGAATCGCCCTGAGCCTGTTCGGCAGCATCGACAGCACACCGTTGCTGCTGGTGCTCCTGGGTGGGGGTGCGGTGCTCGTGTTCATCTCGATCACCATGTTCGCGCCGCTGTTCTCGACCCCCACGGCCCGCTTCCTGGGCGCGCCGCTCGAACGGATGCCCTGGCTCGGCATAACCGGCCACATGGCCAGGGAGAACTCGTCCAGCGACAACAAGCGCACCGCCCGGACCGCGGCCGGCCTCATGATCGGACTGGCCCTCGTCGCCATGGCAACCGTCGTCGCCTCGTCGTTGAAGGACACGATCCGTGGCAGCCTCGGCTCGACCCTCAACGCCGACTTCCTCGTCAGCCCTCCAGACGGCGGCACCGGCTTCAGCACCGAACTGGTCGGCGCCGTCGCCGCACTCCCGGAACTCGACCCCGTCAGCTCGACACGTCTCGGCAACATCCGAGTCAACGGCAGCGAGCAGGGGGTCCGGGCCACCGAGCTGGAACTGCTGACGGACCTGTGGGATGTCAACGTCCTCTCGGGCGATCCCGGGGCCGACGTCGGTCCCGATGTGGTGTCCATCCACGAGTCGGTGGCCAACGATCTCAACCTGGCCGTCGGTGACGAGCTCGACATCGAGTTCGCAGCCACCGGGACCAAGACGTTCACGGTGAACGCGATCTACGAGAACGACTTCCTGATCGGCAACTATCTCATCGACAAGTCGGCCTGGGACCAGAACTTCAGCCTCAACGAGGACTTCTCCATCGCCGCCTCGGTGGCCGAGGGCGTCGACTTCGAAGCCGCGGCGGCGGCACTCGATCAGCTCGAGGCCCAGTTCCCTCAACTGAACTTCGAGACGGGGGAGGAATTCGGCGATCGCTTCGAGGGCCAGCTCGACACCCTCCTCATCGTCATCAACGTCTTCCTCGGCCTCGCCATCCTCATCGCCTTCCTCGGGATCGCCAATACCATGGCCCTCTCGGTGCTCGAGCGGACCCGGGAGATCGGACTCATGCGAGCCGTCGGCATGACCCGTCGCCAGACCCGTGCGATGATCCGGTGGGAAGCCGCAGTCGTGTCGCTCTTCGGCGCCCTGCTCGGCGTGGTGGTCGGTATCGTCTTCGGCTGGGTGGCGGTCCAAGCCATCGCCATCGGTCAATTCGCCGTTCCGGTGCCCTCGCTCGTGCTCTACGTGATCGTCGCCACCCTGGCCGGGCTCATTGCCGCCTCCTTCCCGGCGCGGCGGGCATCACGGCTCAAGGTCCTCGACGCCATCCACCAGCTCTGACCTGCAGGTCGGGTGATGTGTTGGCGCCAAGCGACGCCCGGTCGGGCCGTGGCAGCGTCGGCGGACGGCCAGATGCGTCAGTAACCGAGTAGATCGCTCCCGGGGATGTTGGACATCGATTAGAGAGGAGTACCACGATGGTGCTCATGTCGGTGAACGACGAATCAGACAGCCAGCCTGAACAGGTGATCATCGGAGTAGGGCTCGATGGTCGGCGTCGAAAAGGGCTGATGTGGTGATGCGGCTTCTTCGAGGGAGAGCCTTGATGAGGTCTCCCGTGATGTCGGTGTGGAGGCGCATCGTCTTGCGGCCTGGCGTGATGAGTTCTTGGAGGCCGGAAAGGCCGGCCTCAAGGGCCGCAAGACCAGGTCGGATGAGGACCGGCGTCTGGCTGAAGCGGAACGCAAGATCGGTGAGCTGACCATGGACAACGAGATCCTTCGCCGAATCACCGAAAATGGGGGCTTCAGATCCCGCCGGCGAAGCGTCCGAGCCATGCTTTCCGCAGGCGTCAACCCTGCCGAAGTCGCGCGCCGCCTTGGCCACTCCGTCGACATGCTCATGAAGGTCTACGCAGGCGTCTTCCAGGACGAACGCGAACGGGCCAACCAGCAACTCTCGGCGACGTTCAGGTCTTCATGAGCAGGTAGACCGAAAAACGAGCAACGAGACTAGTGTCGCGTCAACAAACGTTTGCGCGGTTCACGATCTCGGTTAGTGCCTTGTCGGTGGCGTTGTGGTTCCGCCAGCGGATGTAGCGGCGGATGATCGAGGCCTGCTCGGTGTGGGTGGCGTGGTCGGTGCCATCGACGCAGAAGTAGCGCAGTGCCTGGAAGTGGGCCTCGATCCGGTTCAACCATGACGCGTAATGCAGCGTGTAGGCCAACTCGACGTTGTTCGCTGCCGCCCACTCACCAACCCGCTAGTCCTTGTTCGTGGACAGGTGCGGCGAGAAGTTGTCCAACACGATCACGATCCGAACCTCGGGCGGATACAGCGTCCGGAGGTAGCGGCAGAACTCGAGGAACTTGTTCGGCATTTGCGCTTCTTCATGTGCCCATACAGCTTGTCACCGGTCAGGTCGTAGGCGGCGAGCAGATGCCGAACCCCGTGGGGACGGGTGTAGGTCGCTCGCCGTCGGCGTCGGGGCGCCCGATCATGGTCTTCGTGTTTGCCGCCAATACCGGCCCACTGGCGGCCGGGGTGAGGCTGTAGGTTCAGCGGGCCGAACTCGTCCATGCACAACACCACCAGCGGATCGCCTGGCCCGGGTTCTGTCTTGCCATCAGCGATGTCGCAGAGCTGCAGGATCCGGTTCTTCTTCGCTTCGAAGTTCGGGTCATTGGACTGCTTCCAGGACTTCGCCGCTTGAAACGACACGCCCTCCTGTTGGAGAAGAAGGCGTCGGCCCTCATGGCTGATGTCGTCGACCACCTGTGGGGCTCGGAATCCTGCGCGTGGGTGCTGACCAGGCCCGATGGCGCCATCCTGGATGCTCGTGTTTCGCATCTTCTACTGCTTCCTGGCCGGCCTGGTCACCGCAAAGACCGTACCACTATCGACACGAAGAGGGCTCAGGGTTTCGCTGGCTCCCACGACCAACCCGGATACAACAACGGCTCGCTGTCAGTTGACCGGCCAAGACCAAGCCGGAAGCCTCCCTTCGCTGGGATGTGGATACCAATCGGTCCGGACATCTCAACATGCTGTCCAGTGAACTCACCAACTTGATGCGGGCCTATTGGCGAGTCGGTCATCTCAATACTCAGGGCGCCGCTTCGAAGAATTTCAAGATGGTGGTATTTGTAGTTCATGTTGAGTCGTTCGACGTGAAAGGTGGCAGGAGGAACGTGGGCGACGGAGAGGGTGATCTCACCTCGCTGCTTTCTAATCGTGATCTTCTGGCCCACCTGCTCGACGTCCCAGCTGCCGGAGTTCACCTCAATCTCGTTGTTCACAATCCGAAGGACTTCGCTCTCGTCAGAGTCGAAGAACCGTCCGCTCAATTGGAACGGGCCACCCCTATCCTCAGGCGGGCTCACCTTGAGCACCTCAACACCGTGTACGGTCAGCACTGGTGCGACGCTTCGAAACTGCGACGCACCGAGCACAATCGTCAACGGGGTGCCTTGGGTCCAAGTCAAGCTGTCCCAAGCATGACCACGCCGACGTGACTCGGGGTGTCGATCCTGATGTGCCACCATCTCGTTGGTGAGCCGCCCAATCGTCTTCAACGCTTGGCACGCCGGGCACAGAAGGGTGATGCCCTCTGGGCGATGCTCCTCGCAGTCAACAAACTCCGGATCAAAGTGTTCGTACGTTGTCAGGAGCGCGCCATCGAATACACACCCGAATCCGACCCGTTGCCGTACCGCACGCTTCACGGGGCGGGGGATATCTCGCGCAAGGTCGTATCTATTCACAGTGAGCGGCTTTCCCGCCCCCGCGACCGCTACAGGACCAGGTCATACCGGTACATCGGTACTCGGTGACGGGAATCGGATCCAGACCCTCCTGCATCCGCTCCTTGTAGATCATGCCGTCGAGGTGGTCGATC
>Ga0224512_10004193_pt1 | contig 12308 bp, 11 predicted proteins | sample SF_May12_sed_USG_4_FD_169103 | JGI IMG/M metagenome (GOLD analysis project Ga0224512, IMG submission 169103) | Sediment microbial communities from San Francisco Bay, California, United States - SF_May12_sed_USGS_13 | ecosystem: Environmental > Aquatic > Marine > Sediment | place: USA... | reverse complement strand
CCTGAACGGGAGCCTCATTCATCCGCGGGAGGTGTTTGCCTCCGCGGTCGCGGAGCGCGCGGCGGCGGTCGTGCTCGTGCACAACCATCCGAGCGGAGACCCCTCCCCCAGCCGGGAGGACAGGGAAGTCACGCAAAGACTTCGGTCCGCCGGGAGAATCGTGGGGATTCCGGTGCTGGACCATGTCATAATAGGTAGTTGTTCTTTTTACAGTTTCCGGGAGGAAGCGGATTGGTGATTTCAGGTGTTATCAGGTCCGCCGCCATTCTGTTCCTCACCCTGGTTTCCTCCCTGGTGTCCTCGGCGGCCGGTTTTCTCTCGAGGTCGGACCGGATCCCCTCGGGAATCATGCGGTGGTGGGGGAGGAAGTTCATCCGTGTCGGGGGGTGGGAGGTCCGCGTCGGGGGACTGGAGTATCTGCCGTCAGGGGGGGCGATCCTGGTGGCGAATCACCAGAGCCTGGTGGACATCCCCCTCTTGATCGCCGCTGTCCCCCGGGAAGTCCGGTTTCTTGCGAAGCGGGAACTCGGCCGTATTCCTCTGTTCGGAGCCGCCATGAGGAAAGCCGGGAACCTCTTCATCGATAGGGAGGATCCGCGTGACGCCGTCCACCTGGTTCGCGAGGCGACGGAGCGCATCGACCGGGGACAGATGGTGGTTATCTTTCCGGAAGGAACGCGCAGCCGGGACGGGGATGTCGGGGAATTCAAGCCCGGAGCGTTCTATCTGGCGCGGAAAAAGGGGATCCCGCTGTTGCCGGTGCTCCTCGATGGGGGTAGGACGGCTCTCCCGCCGGGATCGCTCCTCATCCGGCCCGCCGTACTCGTCGTACGGATCCTTCCCGCCGTGGTCTCGGACGACGGGCATGCCCTGACCCGGGAGGAAATGGCGGAGGAATCCCGTAGACGGATCCTTTCCGCAAGGCGAGAGAACGAGGGCCGGTCGTCCGGGGCGGTCCTCGTATGACGGGAAAACCATAATGCCGCTGCGTATCATCCCCTTGGGGGGATTGGGGGAATTCGGGCTCAACTCCCTGTTGTTCGACGACGGGGAGTCCGCCATCCTCGTGGATGCGGGACTTATGTTTCCCGACGACACGATGCTGGGGATCGACTTCGTCATCCCCGATTTCGGCTTTCTCCAGGAGATCTCCCACCGTCTCCGGGCGCTCCTGCTCACGCACGGGCACGAGGACCACATCGGAGCGGTCTCGTTTTTGCTGAAGGAGATCGACCTCCCCGTCTACGGAACCCCGCTGACGCTCGGTCTCCTGCGAAACCGCCTTGCCGAACACGGCCTGGACGGCGTGGCGAGGCTCGTGAGCATAGACCGGTCCGGCCGGTTCCGTATCGGCGATTTCGATGTGGAGACATTCCCGGTCTGCCACAGCATCCCGGGGGGATTCGGGTACATATTGCGATGCCGGGACGGCGTGTTCGTTCATACGGGGGACTTCAAGATCGATACCCGGCCGCTGGATGGCATCCCTACCGCCACGGACCGCCTCGCGGAGGTGGCTGCGCGCGAGAAGGTGACGGCCCTGTTCTCCGACTCCACGAACGTGGAGCGGGAGGGGCGAAGCCTCCCGGAGGCGTTCGTCGGCGAGGCTCTCTCGGAACTATTCGGCGGGGCGGAGGGGCGGGTCATCGTTGCGATGTTCGCATCGAACATCCTCCGGATCCAGGAGGCCATCAACGCAGCGGCCCGCAATGGCCGCAGGGTGGCGCTCTGCGGCAGGAGCATGGTGGGGAACGTGGGGACGGCTATCGAATTGGGGTATATGAAGCTTCCGCACCCGAACATCCTCCTTCCGGTAGAGGAAACCGAGACCCTGCCCGGTCGCGAGGTTGCTGTCCTGACCACGGGAAGCCAGGGGGAGCCCCGGTCCGCCCTCACGCTGATGGCGCTAGGGGAGCACAAGTACATCCGGATCCGGGAAGGGGACACGGCGGTCCTCTCCTCGAAGTTCATCCCGGGGAACGAACGGGCGATTGCAAACGTGATCAACCACCTCTTCCTTGCGGGGGCCGACGTCCGGTACGAAAAGATCTCGGAGGTCCACGTGTCCGGCCACGCCAGCCGGGAGGAGCTCCGGAGCATGGTCCGTCTCCTTCGCCCGGAGTACTTCATCCCCGTCCACGGCGAGCCCCGGCACCTCCTGATGCACAAGGCCCTTGCACGGGATATGGGGGTTCCCCATCCGGAGTTCGTACGGAACGGCGAAATCCTCTCGTTTTCGAAAGGGTTAATGACCCGGGAGGGAGAGGTACCGGTCGGTCGTCTGTTCGTGGACGGGAAGGGGGTGGGGGAGGTAGAGAGCGTGGTTCTCAAGGACCGGTTCCACCTCTCGAACGACGGCCTGGTCATCGTCGTGCTGGCCCTCACGCAGACCACGGGGGACATCGTGTACGGGCCGGATATCGTGACGAGGGGGGTGGTTTCCGAAAACGCTTCGGATACTATAATGGAGGACGCGCGGCAGGCCGTCATCTCCACGTGGAGGGAGGCGGATCCGGAAGCGAGGAAGGACGCGGCGGAGATCAAAGACCGCATCCGGAAGGCCCTGCGCCGGTTCTTCAATAAGCGCCTCGACAGGAAACCGATGATCATACCCGTACTTCTGGAGCTCTAGTGCACCGTCTCGCAAATATCTTGGCATTCGAGCGCCGCTGCATCCGCTCCAGCTTCGTTGCGCTCCTTGCGCCGTACTTCGCTCCAGTACGCCTCAGTCGCGCGCCTCGCTGGCGCGGCGCATCGACGCTCTCGGTGCGTCAAGCTATTTACGAGAAGGTACACTAGGATGGGAGACGGAATCCGGAGGGACGCCCTCGCCATTTTCTTCGTCACCGTCGGAATCTTCCTCACGGTTGCGCTTGTTTCCTTTCACCAGATGGATCCCTCCCTGTCCGCCTGGAGTTCGAAGGGGGCCGCGGTTCACAACTGGGGAGGGACAGTGGGGGCGATCGTATCCGACCTCCTTCTTCAGCTGTTCGGTCTGGGGGCGGTGGGTTTTCCGATCCTCTGCTTGGCGCTTGCATACTGGACGTTTCGCGGGGAGAAGATGGCGGGCAAGTGGAGCCGGGCCGCCGGCGGACTGCTCGCTGTCTGTTCGTTGCTCGGGATCGCGAGCTTTTTCACGGGCCACGTCCGGTTGTTCGGAGCGGACATCTTCCTTCCCGGGGTCGTGGGGCACCTGCTCGGGGTCAACTTCTTCGGAAAGCTGCTGAGCAAGGTGGGGGGGCTGATCTGCCTTGTCGCCCTGTTCCTCTTTTCCCTAATGCTGTTTACCGGATTGCCGCTGCGCGGCCTGCCTACCCTGTGGCGGCGAAAGAAGACCACGGAACAGGTCCGCGCCATCGTCAAGGAGAAGATGGTATCCCGTGAGGATTGGAGCGGGGAGAAGGCGGCGAGGGATGCCGCCCCCGCAGCCGGCCGCAGCGTCTCCTCTCCCCGGATCGTCGCTTCTTCCCCCGTTCCCGAGGCTCCCCTCGCCCCGAAGGGCGAGGGGAGGGAATTCGTTCTTCCCTCTCTGGCTCTCCTGGAGGCCCCCGCGGACAGCGAAAACGGCGCGGACGAGGCCTCCCTGCAGCGGAACGCGGACACTCTCATCGAGAAGCTCTCCGAGCACGACATCGAAGGCAACATCACCGAGATCCGGACCGGCCCCCTCGTTACCACGTACGAGTTCCGGCCGGCCCCCGGTGTGAAGGCGAACCGGGTCGTGGCGATGGCGGGGGACCTTGCGCTGGCGATGCGGTGCGAGTCGGTCCGCGTGGTTCCGAATATCCCCGGCAAGGGGGTCATGGGGTTCGAAATCCCCAACGAGAAGCGGGTGTTCATCTCGCTCCGGGAGCTTCTCGGGTGCCAGGCGTACGCGGATTCCGAGGCGATGCTCTCGCTGGTAATCGGGAAAGACATCTTCGGGGAGCCGGTCATCCGGGACCTCTCGAAGATGCCGCATCTTCTGATCGCCGGGGCCACGGGATCGGGAAAGAGCGTTGCCCTGCACAGCCTGATCCTTTCGATCCTGTTCCGGGCCACCCCCGAAGACGTCCGGTTGATTCTCGTCGACCCCAAGATGCTCGAGCTCACTCTTTACGACGGCATCCCCCACCTGTTTCATTCCGTCGTCACGCAGCCGCGGGAGGCGGCCCAGGTGCTGAAGTGGGCCGTCGGGGAGATGCGGGGGAGATACCAGGAAATGATGGAAAACGGCGTCCGGCACATCGACGCCTACAACCAGCTTGTCGACAGGCGGTCACGTTCCGTTCTTCGGGTGAAGGCGCGGGACGGGGAAGCCGAGGAGATGGCGCGCCTTCCCTATATCGTGATCGTCATCGACGAACTGGCCGACCTCATGATGACAAGCGCATCGAGGCGGGAGGTGGAGGATTCCATCACGCAACTTACCCAGATGGCCCGGGCCGCGGGAATCCACCTCGTCTTCGCGACCCAACGTCCTTCCGTGGACGTCCTGACCGGCATCATCAAGGCGAACTTCCCGTCGCGCGTCTCCTTCAAGGTCGCATCCCAGTTCGACTCCCGGACGATCCTCGACCAGTCGGGGGCCGAGACCCTCCTCGGGTTCGGGGACATGCTCTTCCTCCAGCCCGGAGTCGGGGGGATCGTCAGGGTCCACGGTCCTTTTGTGGGGGAGGGGGAGATCCAACGCGTCGTTGTCCACCTTCGGACGCAGGGGACGCCCGAATACGAGCCCTCCATCACCACGTTGCCGAGTGAAGAGGAGGAGCGGGACCCCTCGCGGGACGAGAAGTTCGACGTGGCAGTCGAGGAGGTGATCCGTGCGGGGCGCGCATCGGTGTCGATGCTCCAGAGGCGCCTTCAGATAGGATTCAACCGGGCTGCCCGCATCATCGAGGAGATGGAGAGGCAGGGAATCGTCGGGCCGTCCGAGGGCGGAAAACCGCGGGAAGTCTACGTGGCGAACAGGGAGTAAACGCCGCAGGCGGGACGGGTTTCCCGGCACCGAGTTTACGACCTGCCATCTCCCTTAAGGGAAGGAGGAGCTTTCTCCCATGCGTACCGTGTACCGGGCCGCGCCGGCGGCCCTCTTTCTTTTCATCATGGTGTTTCTTTCGGCCGCCTCCGTTGGCGCGGCGGAAGGCGAGCTCCTTTTTCGCCGTGTTGTGCGGAAGTACCAAAACGCCACAACCCTGTCCGCCCGGTTCCGGCAGGAAGTGCCGTTGCAGAACGTCGGGATAGTGAGAAAGGCCGCCGGCCAGGTCTACTTCCGGCGTCCTTTGCGGATGCGCTGGGATTACCGGGTGCCCGGGGAGCAGCTGTTCCTGGCCGACGGAAACTACTTCTATTTCCGGCCCCCCGATTCGCTCGAGGTGTTCCGGCGCAAAATCGACGAGGAGGCGCTCGGGGGCAGGGTCCCTCTCCTGCTTCTTTTCGGAAAAGGCGACATCACGGAGTACTTTCGTGTGGAGGAGGCCATGCCTCTCAAGGGAGGGGGGAGAACGGCGATCCGCCTGCTTCCGAAAGGAGAAGGGGCACCGGAAGTGCGGAGAGTCGACCTTGTGGTGGACGATGCGGACCTGACGATCCGGGAGATTCATCTTTACGATCATTTGGGAGGTTCGAACCACCTGTACCTCGACGACATCGTGATCGACCCGTCGCTTCCTTCGGACCTTTTCCGGTTCCGGGAACCGCCCGGGACAAAAATGGTGGATGGATGAGCGAAAGGGGAAAAGCCGGGATCGGCGTGCGCATCCTGACGCTCGGTTGCGCGAAAAACTCCGTTGACGCGGAGGTGATGTCCGGGCTTCTCGCCGAGGACGGGTGCCGCATCGTCTCCCGGGGGCCCGCGGACGTGGGAATCGTCAACACGTGCGGGTTCATCCGGGACGCGAAAGAGGAGTCGATCGGGGAAATCCTCGCCTTGGCGCGCGAGAAGGAGCGGGGGAAGATCCGGCATCTTGTGGTGGCCGGCTGTCTTGCGAAGCGGTACCGGGACGAGCTGCCGGGGGCTCTGCCGGAGGTGGACCTGTTCGTAGGGCCCGGAGATATCCCGTCGCTCCCCGGATTGGTCAGGATGCTGGCTGAGGGAACGAACCCGCGCCGGGTCGTGGGGACGGGATCCTTGCCCGAGGATGCATACCGGCACCGCCGCCGGGAGTCGCGGGAGGCGTCGGCATACCTCAAGATTCTGGAGGGGTGCGACCACCGGTGCGCCTACTGCACGATTCCGGACATCCGGGGGCGTTTGCGGAGCCGGGACCGGGATTCTCTGCTTGCAGAAGTGCGGATGCTGGTCCGCCAGGGAGCCAGGGAGATCAACCTCGTAGGTCAGGACATCAGTTCCTACGGAGCCGACCGGGGGGAGAAACGAGCGCTTCCCCGCCTCGTCCGTGACGTTTGCGCCGTCCGGGGGGTCCGCTGGGTGCGGCTGCTCTACCTCTACCCCGGGCGCCTGGATGAGGAACTGATCGAACTGGTGGCTTCGGGGGAGAAAGTGTGTCGGTACCTCGATATCCCCGTCCAGCACATCGATGCGGAGGTCCTCGCAAGGATGGGTCGCCGCTACGGCCCCGACGACATTTGGGCCCTCCTCGAAGGGGTGCGTGAGCGGGTCCCCGGGATATTCCTCAGGACCTCGCTGATCGTCGGTTTTCCCGGAGAGACCACCGCGGCGTTCGAACGGCTGCTCCGGTTCGTTCACGCCTCCCGGTGGGACTATCTCGGGGTGTTCCCCTATTCCCGGGAGGAGGGGACCCCCGCCTATGCGATGGCGCGCCAGGTAGGCGAGGCGGTCAAGCAGGAGAGGGCGCGGCGGGTCCGGGACGCCCAGGCCGACATCCTCGCCGCCCGCAATGCGGGAATGGCGGGGGAGGAGATCGAGGTCCTCGTGGAGGAGACGCGGGGTCGGGGCCGGGCCGTCGGTCGGCACCGGGGCCAGGCGCCGGAAGTGGACGGGAGCGTGCTCCTTTCGGGATACCGGGGGGGGGGCGGCCGTTTCTGCCGGGCGAGGGTGACGGGCGCGCGGGAATGGGACCTGCTGGCAAAACGGGTTGACAGCGATTTGACACCGAGTATACTAACGTAATTTTTCAGGAGACACAGGGGACACAGGGGGCGGAAGGGAGATGAAACCAATCAGGGAGATGCTCCTCAAGATGCGGGAAGAACTCGTGCGGGAGATCGCCCGGAGGTCCAGGGAGACGGCAGTAAGCGGAGTTTCGGACATCGGGGACATTCTCGACTCCGTTTCCGAGGAGCGGACCCGGGAACTGGATATGATTCTCACGGACCGGGAGAAGCAGAAGCTCAAGCAGATCGACGACGCTCTCGACAGGATCGAGGAGAACACGTACGGACTCTGTGAGGAGTGTGGCGTCAAGATCCCCCGGGCACGCCTCAAGGTGGTGCCGTTCGCCAAGTATTGTGTGGAGTGCAAGGAAGCGATCGAGCGCGAGGAGAAGTACACCCGGGAGGAACCCGAGGAGGCGGTCAAGAAGGTTCCTATGGCCGAGGCGGAGGAGTAGGCACCTTCGCTCCGGTTTCGATTTCCTCCACCGGCCTTTCGTTTTGCTCCATGGTCGTCGTTTTCCCCTTCTGGTAGAGCGCCACCGCCACGTTGTGTTCCCGAAGAGTCCGGGAAAACTGGTGGGACCCGTCGTTGCGGGATACGAAGTACAGGTAGTCGGTTTCCGCAGGCTTGACGGCGGCGATGAGGGAGGACAGCCCGGGGTTGCATATGGGGCCCGGGGGAAGACCCTGGTTCTGGTAGGTGTTGTACGGATCGGGCGTACGAAGGTCCTTCTTGGTAAGAATCCCTCCGAACTTCTTTAGTCCATAGATAACCGTCGGATCCATCTGGAGGGGCATCTTGAGGGAAAGCCGCTTCCGGATGATCGCCGAAATGAGAGGCTTTTCCTGGTCAAGACCGGTTTCCTTCTCGATAATCGACGCGATCGTCACGATCTGGTTCAGCGTGAACCCGTCCTCCGCTGCCTTGCTCTCCATTTCGGGGGGGAACTTCCTGCGGAACCGGCGCACCATGACGGCGAGAATTTCCTCCGGGGGCATGTCCTTCACCATGATGTACGTGTCCGGGAACAGGTACCCCTCCAGGGTATTTCCCGGGATTTCCAACCGGCTGGTCAGAGAGGGCGAAGTGGCTGCTTTGAGGAAGGCAGCCGGGTTTGCCAGCTCCAGGGTCCCGAGGGTTTCGGCGATATCCAAGAGGGTAGACCCTCCGGGGGTGGTCACCTGGTATTTGGCCACGTCGCCGTCTACGAGCTTTCTCCACAACTCGATCGCGGAAGGGGGAGCAGGTAGGGCGTACTCCCCGTGCTGGAGTTTGGTGCCGGTCATCGTCCCGATCACGAGGATTCGGAAGGCGAGAGGATACCGGAGTGCCCCCTTCGCGGCAATCCGCTTCTCGATTTCCGGGAAGGTGCTCCCTTTGGGGATGAACACCTTTGTCACGCGCCACTGGTCACGGGGTGGGCGGGCCGATACGAGGAAGAGGAAGACGAAGGCCACAGTGAAAAAGGCGGCAGCGGCGATGCTCCATTTCCGCGCCATCACGGGGGGGCTACTTCCGGTTCCTGTGGTCGAGGAAGCTCTGCAGCAGGAAGACGGCCGAGAGGCTGTCCCGTTTCTCTTTCCGCTTATCACGCCTGACACCGGATGCGATCAGGTGGCGCTCCGCCTGCACGGTTGTCATTCGCTCGTCCCACATTTCGACCGGTATCCCCAAACGCTCCCGGATCTTTTCCGCGAAACCCCTCGTCTTCTTCGCCTGGATCCCCTCCTCGCCGCTCAATTGCAGGGGGAGGCCGATCAGCACGGTGCCGATGGAGTGCTCCCGGACCAACCTCCCGATCGTCTCGGTATCCCGATTGTCCCCTTGGCGCTGTATGGCGGCCAGGGGCTGGGCCGTGATTCCGAGGGCGTCGGAGACAGCCGCTCCGATCCTGTGGCTGCCGAAATCCAGCCCGAGAATCCTGCCGCCCTTTTGTTCCGGCATACGATCATCCCCCCGGCAAAAGTGTACGTTTCGCGTTGTGCCATCGTCAACACGATTGACGAACCCAGCGCAGTCCGGTAGATATATACGGGTTGTGGAGGAAGGATGGGGGGATCGATCACCGACGTGGCCGGGGTTCTGTTGGGGCACGAGCATGACCTCGGGCGCGGATCGGGGATCACGGTCCTCCTGTTCCCCCGGGGGGCGGCAGGGGCTGCCGACATCCGGGGGGAGGCAGCCGGCACAAGGCAGATGGATTCGCTGCTTCGCCCCCACCCGGCACGCCGCATCCACGGGCTCGTCCTGGCGGGGGGAAGCGCATTCGGGCTCGACGCCGCGGCGGGGGTGATGCGCCTCCTGGAGGAAAACGGCATCGGGTTCGTAACCCCTGCCGGGGTGGTTCCGATCGTACCCACGGCGGTGGTCTACGACTTGGGCTTCGGGGATCCGGCGTTCCGCCCGACTCCGGAGATGGCGTATGCCGCCGCGGAGAAGGCATCCGCGGAATCTCCGGCACAGGGGTCCGTAGGGGCGGGGGCCGGTGCAACCGTCGGGAAGATTTTCGGGGTGGAACGCGCGATGAAGGGCGGCTTCGGGGCCGCGAGCGAGCGCGGGAGAGGGGCGATTGTCGGGGCCTGTGCCGTCGTGAACGCCTTCGGGGACGTCTTCGATTCCCTCTCGGGGGAGTGGCTCGCGGGAGCGCGGACCGGGGACGGAAAAGGACGGGCGGGGACCGAGGAAGCGTTTCTCGACGGGTATGCAAGGGAGCCGTTTTCCCCTGAGAACACGACGCTTTGCGTCGTTGCCACCGCCGACGACCTGTCCCGGGAAGAACTGGCCGGCGTAGCGAGGATGTCGCACGGAGCGCTGTTCCGGTCCATCCGGCCCGTTCACACGCCCATGGATGGTGATATCGTGGTGGCCCTGTCCACCGGGGCATCGGGGCGAAAAGGGAACCCGATGCAGACGGCGGTCCTTGCCGGACGGGCCCTCGAGAAAGCGATCGCGAACGCCGTGAGGTCCGCTGCGGGGGCGCACGGCCTGCCGGCGGCCCGGGACATCCGCAGGAGGGAAAACCCGTGATGGTCAGCAGAATCGAGGAGACCCTGAGAGGAATGCTGTCGGATCCTTCCGTCGCGGTTCGGCTGGCGGCCTCCGCCGCTCTCGACAGGCTGCGGGCAAAAAGGTCGGTGTCCTCCTACCTCCAGATTCTCAAGACCGGCACGCTGGAAGAGCGGGTCCGGATCGTGTTTGCCGCAGAGGAAATCGGCGGCCCGGAAGGGCAGACCCTCCTTCTCGCCGCCCTGGAGGACAAGGAGCAGGAGGTAAGGGGGGCCGCGGTCCGCGCCCTCGAGTCCACCCTGACCGGGGACGTTCTCCGGATACTGGTAGCCCGCCTTCCCGGGGAAGAGGGCGTAGTGCTCGGAAACCTGCTGGAGGCCTTGGGAAAATCCCGGCAGAAGGAACTGGCTCCCACCATCGAAACGTACCTGGGGCACCCGGACGTCGAGGTGCGGGGGAAGGCGATCCAGGCGTTCGCCCGGGTGGCGGAGAACGACGGGTGGGAGAAGATACTCGCGCATGCAACCGAGCAGGACGAGACGGTCCGGGCGGCCGCCGCCCGGGCATTCGGGGAGTTTAGTTCGTCGTAGTTCCGGAGGATCTTGCAGATCTTTAACTTTTAGGAGGGCGGTGTTGACAGGAGCGCCCCTTTTTGCGCTTCCGGGTACAGGAGGGGGTTGACCGTGCCCAGGATCGACCGGCGAGTATGGGGCGTCGTGGCGGCGATTTCGACGAGTTCCACCTCCTCCGGCCGGGGTAGCGGGTTCCCCTGCCGGTCGACCAGAACCTGGATCTTGATCGGCCCCATACCGGCAGGGCCGACTCCGGTGATGACACCCACCTCCATGCTGTTCAGTCGCACCATCGTCCCGATCGGGTAGCTTCCCATCACGCTTTTCAGGACCGCAAGAATGTTCGCGTCGAGCGATTTCCCCGAAAGCTTCCCCATGATTTCGAGCGCCTCGAGCGGCTGCTTTGCCTTCTGGTACGCCCGCATGGTTGTTATGGCGTCGTAGCAGTCCGACACGGCAATGATCTGTGAATGCGGGTTCACGGGGTAATCCGGTCCCAGTACCGGGTATCCCTTCCGGTCGTACCGCAGGTGGTGCTCCCTGACCATGTAGGCGGAGGTGGGCCGGATGTGGGGCATCTTCCCCAGGAGAACGAACCCCTCTTCGGGGTGTTTCTTGATTTCCTCGAATTCCTGGAAGGTGAGACTGCCCGGTTTCCGGATCAGGTCAAGGGCGAGTTGGGTCTTCCCTATGTCGTGCAGGAGGCCGGCCACCCCGACCTCGGCCTTCTCCTGGGGAGAGAGGGAGAGCGCATCGGCCATCGCGAGAGAGATCACGGCCACGTTGACGGAGTGGTTGTAGGTGTATTCGTCGAAATTCTTGATCAGGGTGAGGGCCATGATGGCGTCGCGGTTCCTCTTGAGCATTCCTGTGATGTCCTTGACGACACGCTCCGACTCGGCTCCCGAGGGGATCCGCCCCATACGGATCTCCTGCATCAGCAGGACTACGGCGTTGACCGCGTTGTCGTAGGTATTCCGCGCGAGGGAGTAGTCGTCCTCCTCCTCATCCATCGGCGGTTTCACCCGGATGTGGGTGACGCCCATCTTCTCGATCCGCTCCTGGACGTCGGAGGAGGAAAGTCCCTCCTCCTTCGTTTCGTGGAGAAACAGGATGAAACGCTCTATGTCTTCGGGGGCAAGCCCCTTCTCGAACACGACCGCCGGAATCCCGATGGCGGAAAGCCGTGCAATGAAGAGGTCGAGGGAGGAGGTCAGGTTGAATATCGGGACCCCCTCGAACACCAGCGTCCCGTCGGAGATCGCCAGGGCGAGCTCCTGTCGTTCCGTGAAAAAGAGGAGGATGTCCGAGAAGCATTTATCCACCGCGGAGCGGACCAGCGGGTGGGACGGAGGGTACAGTCTGCGGTTCTTGAGGGAAGTTCCCAGAGCGCGGATGAGATTGACGATGGTCTGTTCCTGCTGCCGCCGGTCCATTGGGAACCTCCTTTACCAGCCGGTCTTCTTCAGGATCCGTTCCGTCTCCACCCGGAGGTACGTCTCGGGGGCGTTCCGCGCCTCCATGATGATCTCCTTCGGCCGCTCTCCCGACATCCTTGAGATGCTTCGCAGCGCGTGTTTCTTCATTTCGCGGAAATTCGCGGTTTCCCAGATCGCCGGGGTGCGCAGGATGTTGGTGAGCGCGGTAAGCGCCGCATCGGTGTCTATGGAGCG
>Ga0224512_10004192_pt1 | contig 12309 bp, 10 predicted proteins | sample SF_May12_sed_USG_4_FD_169103 | JGI IMG/M metagenome (GOLD analysis project Ga0224512, IMG submission 169103) | Sediment microbial communities from San Francisco Bay, California, United States - SF_May12_sed_USGS_13 | ecosystem: Environmental > Aquatic > Marine > Sediment | place: USA... | reverse complement strand
CGATGGTAAAGATAAAACCTTCGTGTGCGGCACGGGCATGCCATTCGGCGACCGCCACGCGGCACTGATAATGGGCCTTGTCCTGCCCGACGGCGGCGAACGCACGGAAATCGTGCTCGTGGAGAAGCTGTGCGGCGCTGTCCTCTAACGCCGACCGGTCGAGTTGTTCGCCAAGCGCCCACTCATAGGGGTGCCGGAACGGTGAGCACGCCGCGGGATCACAGCCAATGACGTAACGGTAGCGCCGCGCGGTCGCATCGCGTCGAGCATGAAAGCCCGGGGGCGCCTCACCTACCTTGGCCACCCACATGTCGGCTGGGGTGGTGGCTCGGAGTGCTCGCAACAGGTCACCGGTCTCCCAATGTTTGGAGAGCGAAAAGTCCACAACTTGGCCCGTGGCGTGGACGCCGGCATCGGTCCGGCCTGCGGCGCGGACCGTCACCGGGATCGTCGTCAAGCGCTCGAGCGCAGCTTCGAACTCCCCCTGAGCGGTCCGATCACGCGCCTGCCGCTGCCAGCCGGCGAAATCGCGTCCGTTGTAGTGGAGTACGGCGTAGTAGGAGGCGGCCGACATGCGCGGAGGAAGATAGAGGCAAGCATGTCTAGCGGCAAGCAGGACAATGACTTGCGGGGTGCGTTAGTACTTCCGGATGACGCCGACTACCACTCCTTGGATCAGCACGTTGTCTTCGTGGACCCGAATGGGCCGAACGGCCCTGTTTGCCGGCTGCAGGCGGATCCAGCCACCCGGTTCACGGTAAATCCGTTTCACGGTTGCTGAGGTGCCGTCGACGAGCGCAACCACCATCTGCCCGTCGTCAGCGTTGTCCCGGGAGTGCACGACGACGAAGTCATCGCTCTCTATGTGCTCGTCGATCATGGAGTCACCCCGGACCCGAAGGACGTAGCACGCCCCGCGACGCGGAATGAGGTCCTGCGGCACCGAAATGGTCTCTGGTGTGACGACGGCCTCGATGGGCTCCCCCGCCGCGACCTGGCCGAGCAGTGGCAGCTCGACCGCTGCAGCCTGCCCGGGAACTGGGATCACCTGGATCGGGCGGTTCGCGTTGTGGCCTCGCTGGATGTAACCTTTGCGTTCCAGATTGGTGAGATGCTCATGCACCGTCGCCAGTGACCGAAACGTGAAGTGTTCGGCAATCTCCTCGAACGACGGTGCGTATCCGTGATCGGCGATGTAACTCTGCAGGTAATCCAGGATCTGCTTCTGTCTGCGGGTGAGCGGCACCGTACCACCTCGGTTCCCGAACAAAGGCCGAAACGAATATACCCGAAGACAGCCCGAAGCGCAAACTGGACGCAGGGATGGGTAGCCCCCTCAGTCGCGTCTCCCAGGATCGGCCCGAATCTCTAAATGGGACTTGCAGTTGCCTACTTGCGGAAGAGTGGGTCGCTACCGTAATTGGGTGGGCTATGCACGAGTGATTGAGTGTGCTTGAGTTCCCGCGACTGGAAGTGCCACGCACGCCTCGCGGGCGACGGTCAGAGCGGCATCGCCGCTCGTCATTGTTTGGGACCGGAGCGTGACGACCCCCACGACGGAAGATCGACTCGAAGGATTGGCTGAGGTCGAGAACCTGCTGCAAGTCCTCGTCAAGGGCTTGCGGGCGATCCAGCTGTACCTGCCCAACAACCCCGTGTATCAACGTGCCGTCGAGAACATCCAGCGCGCATTCGGGCCGGTGTGGGAGTGCACGGATGATCTGATACTCGAGGTCGAGGAGACCGATCTTCACTGGGAGGGTAAGCCGGTGCTCACCCAACCGGAGAAATCGGAAAGTGTGGGGTGGGTTCTCTACAAGGACGGGGTCCGGCAGATCACGCTTCTTCCCGGTGCGGAGGATGAAGAAGTCATCCGCTTCCTACAGACGATCCATCGGGGGAAGACGCTCGATCCCGAAGCGCCTGACGATCTGTTGACACTGCTGTGGGACCAGGACTTCCAGTTCATTAGGTATGACCATGTGGATCTGGGGATGGACGAGGTCCCGCAGCTTCAACGCTCCGAAGACGTGCCGGAGGCAAAGCCGGAGCAGGTTCGGCAAGAGGTCGAGGAAGAACCGCCCGCCGAGACGCCGGCGGGAATCGTGTCCATCGATGACTTCGACGCGACGATGTACTTCCTCGACGAGGACGAAATCGCCTACCTCAAGAACGAAATCGAGCGGGAGTACAGCCAAGACCTCCGCGCCAACGTGTTGGCCATGCTGTTCGATCTATTGGAGCTGCAGACGTACAGCACCGTGCGGGCAGAGCTCTTGTCAATCATCGAGAACTTCATCCCGTACTTGTTGGCGGTCGGAGACTTTCACTCCGTCGCGTTGATTCTCAAGGACAACCACGTCATCCTCGAGCGGGCCCGAGAACTGTTGCCAGAACATCGGCAGCTGATCGAGCAGTTGCCCGTGAAGCTGTCTGAGCAGCAAGCACTGGGACAGCTCCTCCAAGCCCTGGACGAGGCCGCCGTGCACCCGACCGAAGAGGAATTGTCGGAGCTCTTTCGAGAACTGCAGCCGCGGGCGCTGTCGACGGTACTGTCTTGGATTCCGAAGCTCTCGAACGAGCGGGTGCGATCCCTTCTCTATGGGGCGGCCCAGCGCTTGGCACAGGCGTATCCCGACGAGCTCGTCAAGGTGTTGGAGAGCGGTGATGAAGACGTGCTCATCGAAACGGTGGGGATGAGCAAGGCGCTCAAGCTGCCGCCGCTCGTCCCGGCGCTTGGGAAGCTGCTGGACCAGGCGACCGTGCCCGTCCGACGTGGCGCAGTGGACGCCCTCGCGGCAATCGGGACGCCCGGCGCGATGAAGCAGCTCGAACAGGCTCTCGATGACTCGGACAGGGAAGTGCGTATCCAGACGGCACGCGTGTTCGGCGCGCAGGGCTATCGTCAGGCGCTCAAGCAGATCACGTCCGCGCTGACTGGACGGAAGCTGAAAGAGGCAGATCTCACGGAGAAGACGGCCTTCTTCGAAACGTACGGTATGTTGTCGGGTCCCAAGGGCCTGGAGACGTTGGAACCGATGCTCGGGGTTCGTGGGGTGTTCCGTCGCAAAGAGGATCCGGAGATCCGGGCGTGTGCGGCCATGGCCATCGGGAAGATCGGCACGCCTGCGGCGAGGCAGGTGCTGGAGCGCGCAGCCAATGACAAGGAGCCACTCGTGCGCAATGCCGTGAGCCGGGCGATGCAAGAGGGTGCGTCATGACCGACGGCGTGCCCTTGCACGACGAGGCTCAGCCGTCCCTCGCCGACTCGCTCCAGAGCACGGAGCGTGCGCTGCGGCAAGGCGGGCGAGATTTCCTCCTGCAGATTTACACCGGACTCCGCAGTCTCAAGCTGTATCCCGTCGAAAACGAGCAAGTGCAGCGCGCGCTCGCCGACGTCACCACGTCGGCGAACCGGCTCCTCGAGCTCGAGGAGGAGCTGGAAGTACGAGTCGCAGGAGAGTTCATCTTTGTCAACGCGACGCGCCTCCGGCTCGATCTCGACAACTTCGCGTCGTTCAGCCACGTGCTCACGACGCTCCGGCAGTCCGGGATCGGGGTGGTTCGAGTCGATGGCTCGGTGCAGCCACGGGAATGGCAAGTGTTCATTTCTCTCCTGCTCACCTTTGCGGCCCGCGAGTCATCGCCCAACAAGCTCTCTGAGTTGCAGCAGAAACTGGTGCAGGGAGGGGTGGAGCGGATCGTCGTCGAACCTCCCATCGAGGCAGACGACGATTTGGAAGACGAGGAGAAGGCCAAAGAGGTTGCGAAGCGCACGTACGAGCGGACCGTCGCCGTCACCAAAGAAGTCGTGAACAGCGTGCGCGCGGGGCGGAGTGCAAGCGTCAAGAAGGTCAAGCGCGCGGTGCAGGGCATTGTCGATCAGGTCTTGAAAAACGAAGTGTCCATCATGGGCTTGACGACGATCCGCGATTACGACGAATACACGTTCGTACACTCGGTGAACGTCACGATCTTTTCGGTCTTGATCGGCAAACGGTTGGGGCTCACCAAGGTGCAGCTCTACGATCTCGGGCTGGCCGCGTTGTTCCACGATGTCGGCAAGAGCCGAGTTCCGCTCGACGTGCTGAACAAAGAGACTGCCCTGGATGACGATGAGTGGCGCATCATGCAAGCCCATCCGTGGCTCGGCGTGCTCACCCTGTTTGGCCTCCGCGGATACGGAGAAATCCCCTATCGAGCGATGATCGCCGCGTACGAGCATCACATGAAGCTCGATCTCACGGGATACCCGCGGTCGATTCGTCCCAGGCAGTTGTCTGTGTACTCCAAGATCATTGCCGTGGCCGACGCATTCGACGCGGCAACGAGCCGGCGGGTGTACAAGACGGTGCCGCTCCAGCCGGCGGACGTGCTGCAGGAAATGTGGGAGAATCCGCGGCGCGGTCAGGATCCGGTGTTGGTGAAAGCGTTCATCAACCTCACCGGTATCTACCCGGTTGGCACGTGCGTCATCTTGGACACGTACGAGGTTGCGGTGGTGCACGGCCCGAACCCGGATCCGGCGCACCTGCCGCGACCGCTCGTCCGCGTGGTGCTGGACAGCGGCGGCGCGAGCACGGGGGACGGCTTCGTCGTCGACCTGACCGAAACCAATGCCGACGGATCGTTCGGGCGCTCGATCATCAAGGTTGCCAATCCCGAGCGCTATGGCATCAATCCGTCTGACTACTTCGTGTAGACAGGCGTCCTTTTCCGAGTACGTTTCCGCGATGACGACGAACGATTGCATCACACTCCGGGGCATGAAGTTTCACACCCTCGTCGGAGTGCTGCCGCACGAGCAGCTCGTTCCGCAGCCTCTGGAGCTGGACCTCACGGTGTGGCGCTCCCTCAAAGCCGTTGGCGAATCCGATTCCCCGAAGGAGCTTCTCGACTACCGCGACCTGTACGGACTTGTCGCCGACACCGTTGGACAATCTCACCATCGCCTGCTCGAGGCATTGTGCGAGAAGGTAGCAACACGAGCGCTCGCGCTCGGCGGGGTTCGTCGGGTGCGGGTGGCGGCGCGGAAGCCACATGCGCCGATTGACGGTCCCATCGATTGCGTGGAAGTCGTGCTCGAGCGGGACCGTGACGCCACGTCGTAACTGGGCTTTTGTGTCGTTGGGGTCGAATCTCGGCGACAGGGCGAAGCACCTCGCACACGGCCGTCGGCGGCTCGTGACCCTTCCCCAAAGCGAACTCGTGGCCATGACTCCCGTGGAGGAAACGGCGGTGATCGGCGAGATCTCGCAGGGATCGTACCTCAACCAAATGCTACTGTTGGCGACGGAACTGTCTCCGCGCGAGCTTCTCGAGCACTGCCACACGATCGAGGCCGAGACGGGTCGGATCCGGGGTGAGCGCTGGGGACCGCGGACGTTGGATCTGGACATCGTCCGGTTTGGTGATGACATCGTGTCTGAATCGGATCTCCAGATCCCGCATCCTGAGCTGGCACACCGTCCCTTCTGGCAGCGGGAGCTTGCGCTGTTGGCCCCTCACACCCAACGACGCCGGCGCTCGGGGGAGGTCGGCGTGCCAGAGGTGGCGCATGTCGACGTCGACGTGCCGGGCTGGGCCAAGGTGAAACGCAAGCGTCGCCTGCACATCGCGCGCGTGGCCGCGCTGCTTGCCCACTGGGCCGATCGTATGGCCGTGGAGGGACCCGAGCGGGACCGGTGGCAGCGGGCGGCCGCGTATCACGATGCGCTGAAGGACGCTCCGCTGTCGGAACTCAGAGCCCTATCGCCGGGAGGATGGGATGTGGATGTCCTGCGCCACGGACCGGCCGCGGCGGCGGTGGCGGCGACCTCGGGAGAAACCGATCAGAGTGTCCTCGACGCGGTCCGCTATCACTCGGTTGGGTACGCGGGCTGGGATCAGGTGGGACGGATGCTCTACCTGGCCGACTTCCTGGAGCCCGCACGCAAGCGCGAGCCGGAAGACCATGCTGCCCTTCGCGTGAGGGTCCCCGCGGATGCTGACACCGTCCTCTGCGAGGTCGCGCGGCGACGACTCGAGTATCAGGTGCGGCACGGTCGATCGTTGCTCCCCGAAACCTCCGCGTTCTGGGAGTCGCTGGCATGCGACGGCTGATCGGGCTCGCCGCGATCGTCGCAGCACTCAGCCTTGCTGGGACATTGTGGTGGAGAGCCAATGCGCGAAGTGACGAGTCGCGACCGGTCCCCGGTGAGGCAGACGGCTATGTGGTCGAACTGCTCAACGCCTCTGGCGTCGACGGGCTTGCGCGAACGATGACGCGACAACTGCGTGCAAAGGGCATCGACGTCGTCTACTTCGGCAACGCGGCTCTCGACACGCTTCGCAGGACGCAGATCTTGGTGCGCCGCGGCGATTCGACTGCCGCCCTCCGCGTTCGGGCGGCGATGGGGGTGGGCACGGTGGTGATTCGGAGGGACTCGAGCCTACTCCTCGATGCCACGGTGTACGTGGGACGCGACGCGGCGGTGCGGCTGCAACTCGATCCGTAACTGTCCGCACGCGGCACTAATGTCCAGCCCGCGGCTTTGCCGCAGGGTCACGGCGATGCCCGCTCTGCGCACGGTTTCCTCAAAGGCTTTGATGTTCGCCGTGGGCGAGGGCCGATAGCCCGTCTCGCCGCCAGGGTGAAGCGGCAGCAGGTTGACGAGCGCACCCAGCGACCGGGCCACGTTCGCCAAGGCGCGGGCGTCGGTGGCGCTGTCGTTGACACCCTGGATCATCACGTATTCCAGCGTTACCCGTCGTGGGAACTGCCGTAGGAGCTCCAGGATTTCCGCTAAGGGATACTTGCGTTCAACGGGCATCAATTGCTGGCGTCGCTCACTCGTGGCCGCGTGGAGCGAGAGCGCGACGCTGAATTGCTCAGGCCGTGCGGCGAGTTGCCGGAGACCGGGAGCGATGCCGACCGTGCTGACCGTAATGTGACGCGCACCCAGCCCGATGCCGCTGGGATCGTTGAGAATCGTCAGCGCGCGGTCCACACTGTCCCAGTTGTGCAGCGGCTCTCCCATTCCCATGAACACGACGCCGGACGGCCGCCCGTAGCGTGGATCGAGCATGAGCTCGCGGACCTGTGCGCAGATTTCCCACGGATGCAAATGCCGGCCAAAGCCCATGCGTCCCGTGGCACAAAAGACACAACCGTACGCGCACCCGACCTGCGAAGACACGCAGAGGGTTCGCCGCCGCCCTTCGGGAATCAACACTGACTCGACGGCGCCGTTCTCCGGGAACTCCCAGAGGAACTTGACCGTCCCATCCTGCGAAACTTGCTCGGCACGGCGCACCGGCCGTGAGAGGGGAAACGAGCGTTCGAGCTCGTGCCTCAGCTGGGCCGGAAGATCCGTGGCGTCCACCCACTGCGCGACCGGACGCTGCCAAAGCCGCGGCACGATCTGCCGCGCTCGGTACGCGGGCTCGCCCCGTGTCTCAATCCACTCGGTGATCTTCGCCTGAGCGTTCGCGGGAGTGAGGTCGAGCAGGTTCACCGAGGAAATCGGGCGTCGAGTCCGACGCGGAACGTGCCCCCTGCGTCGTTGATGCCCGCTCCGTGCGCGAGACTCACGGCGAAGCGACCAAAGCGAAGCGTGACAGCGACACTGGGCCGCCAGTCGCGCAACCCGTATGCCGACTCCCGGGTAACGGCAGCGTCTACCCGAACGTTGTCGTCGAGGGTGACGGCGAAGTTCATGGTGTGCTCGAGATCGCCTGTAGGCCGGTATGTTGCCCCGTATTGAACCGCGAGCCGCGTCCTGAGCCCGATCAGTGTTTGCCGGTCGACGACGACGTACTCGAGGCCACCGAAGTAGTCCGTGGTCGGTTCGTCGCTGAGGCCAATGGGCAAGAAATGTGTCGCACCGGCAATCGTGAGGCGCGGGAACGGCTGACCGGACACACCGACGTCCAGTGTGACGCCGCTACTCGTCTCGATGTCGAACTTGGCATTGTGGAGCGTGAGGGAAGTTCCGACGTGAAACCGCGGCGTCCCCCACGAGAGAGACACGCCACCAAGTTGGGCGTACACCGGAACCGTGCCTTCCTCGCTATCCGGTGAGGTGGTCGTGCGCACGAGGTCGCGAACCTGCATCCGTCCGAGGTGCAGGCCAGCACGCAGGGAGCCTGTGAGTGGCACGGTGCCCGCCGCGAGCAGCCCGGACACCCCGAGAATGTCTGCCGTGTGGAGCACGGCGACGCCCGCCGTGACCGCCCCGCGGTGGTGTGCCGCAGCGGGGTTCCAAAAGGTGGACGCGGCGCCGGTTTGGAGTGCCGCGGGCGCCGCCAACGAGCCTGAAGCCACGCGCCATAATCCCGCCGCGTCGGGCGCCTGGGCGGGCGCTGACCCCGCGGCCAGCACCACGGTGACGGCCGCCACGGCGATGATTCGCTGCATGGCCGAAGCTTGATCAAGGGGTGCCACAGGTGTCAAGCCATCCTTGCTGGCCTCATCGAGGGCCATTATGTTCAACCAGCAAGCAGACTTGGGCGCTCGACGCACGCGCCATCATGACCCCACAGAGGCGGCTCGAACGCCGTGCGGCGACGGGCAGCCGGGAGCGGCTCATCACTAGGGCACGGTTCATCCGTTCGCGTGCTTATCTCCGTGAAGGACCTACGCTAGACCCGCTGCACGGGCGCGGACGGTAGCCTGCGCCGTTCGATTCCCGCTCCTTGCCGCCCAACCTGCACTCCACCGGATCTATGACGGCGACCACGATGCGGACCCACCGCTGCGGAGCACTCCGTGCGGAGCACGCCGGCAAGACGGTCCGGCTTGGGGGATGGGTCCACCGACGACGCAATCTCGGCGGTCTCGTGTTCTTGGATTTGCGCGATCGCGACGGGATTGTGCAGGTGTCGTTTGGACCGGACTCGACGGCGGCAGAAACATTGGAGCGGGCCTTGGAGGTGGTGCCGGAATCGGTGGTGATCGTAACAGGTGCCGTGCGGCTTCGGCCGGAGGACGCGAGGAATCCGGAAATGGTGACGGGCGACGTCGAAGTGGTGGGGGAAGCGCTCGACATCGTGGGTCCTGCCACGCTCGAGGCATTGCCAATCCCGGTCTGGCGCACGAAAGGCGAGGATCCGCCGGGCGAAGAGCTCCGGCTGCTCCACCGCCACTTGGATCTGCGGCGTCGGGAGCTGCAGCAAAACCTTGCGCTGCGACATCGGCTGCTGCAACGGGCTCGATCGGCGCTGAGCGCTCTGGAGTTCTACGAGATCGAGACACCGATCCTCACCAAGCCCACGCCGGAGGGCGCGCGCGATTACCTCGTGCCGTCGCGACTTCACCGCGGACAGTTCTACGCGTTGCCACAGTCTCCGCAGCTCTATAAGCAGCTGTTGATGGTCGCGGGATTCGATCGCTACTTCCAGCTCGCGCGCTGCTTCCGTGACGAGGACTTGCGGGCTGACCGCCAGCCGGAATTCACGCAGATCGACATCGAGGCATCGTTCGTGTCCTCAAACGATATCTACGCGGTGCTCGAACACCTGTTCGTCGCGTTGTGGGATGAGGCCGGACACGAGATCGCCGCGCCGTTTCGACGCGTGCCCTACGCCGAAGTGCTCGAGCGGTTCGGCACCGACAAACCGGATCTCCGATACGGTCTGCCCATCGAAGACTGGACCGACCGGTTGGCGAACCGGGGATTCCGTGCGTTCGATGACCAAGTAGGGGGAGGCGGCCGGGTCCGGGGGCTGCTCGTGCCGGGTGGAGCCACGCTGTCGCGGAAGGACCTCGATGCGCTCACGACGCTGGCGAAGGAGGCGGGGGCCGGTGGACTGGCCGTGCTCAAACACCGGGACGGGACGCTATCGGGTCCCTTGGCGAAGCTCGACGGCATGAGCGCGGACCTCATGCAACTACGAGACGGTGATCTCCTGGTGGCGACGGCGGGCGCTGACGCGACGACCTCATCGGCTTTGGACGTCGTCCGGAGAGCGACCATCCAGCGAATGGGCCTCAAGCCGGACGCACCGCACGCGTTTCTCTGGGTCGATCAGTTTCCGCTGTTCGAGCAGGACGTTGGTTCGGGGAAATGGGCCGTCGCGCACCATCCGTTTACCGCACCGCACCCGGACGATCGTGACCGGTTGCTCGCCGGAGAGCGGGAAGGCGTCCGTGCGTTGCACTACGACCTCGTGTACAACGGTAACGAGCTTGGTAGTGGGTCGATCCGGATCACGGATCCGCAGGTGCAACTCGCCGTGTTGGATCTGCTCGGCATGTCGGAGCAGGAGTCGATCCGTCGCTTCGGCTTTCTGCTACGCGCGTTGCGCGCGGGCGCGCCACCGCACGGTGGATTCGCGGTGGGCTTCGATCGGGTGGTGATGTTGCTTGCTGGGGCCTCGAACCTCCGTGATGTGATCGCGTTTCCCAAGACGACGGCGGCGCGGGCCCTGTTCGAGGATGCACCGACCGAGCTCGATCCGGCTGAACTGAGCGAGCTCTCACTCAAGATCGAGCACAAATGAGCGACGTCGTCACGCATCGGATTTCTGCCGAAGGGGCCGATCCGTTGGCCTTGGCAGGGGTGAACGAAGCCAATCTTCTGATATTGGAGAAAGCCACGGGCGTACGTGTGACGTTTCGCGGCGAGCACCTCATGTTGGCCGGTGCGGTAGAGGACGTCGAGCGCGCCAGCCGTGTGGCGTCGGCGATGGTCGATCTGGCACGGGTCGGCCAGACGTTGGACGATGATGATGTCCACCGACTGCTTGGCAACGGAGGCGACGCGTCGGTGCAGCTGGCGAATGGCGCCTACCGGATCGCGCTGCCCGGGATGCGCAAGATCATTCAGCCGAAATCGTCGGGGCAGCAGGCCTACGTGTCAGCCATGCGGGAAAGCGACATCGTGATCGGCATCGGGCCTGCAGGGACAGGGAAGACGTACCTCGCCGTTGCGATGGGCGTCGAGGCGCTCACCCGGAAGCACGTACGCCGCTTGGTGCTCGCGCGCCCAGCCGTCGAAGCGGGCGAACGGCTCGGGTTCTTGCCCGGGGACCTGCAAGCGAAGGTCGATCCGTATCTGCGCCCACTCTACGACGCGCTGGAAGACATGATGCCGTACGACCGGATGCAGCGTGCCCTGGATCTGCGAACCATCGAGATCGCGCCGCTAGGGTACATGCGGGGTCGGACGCTCCAAGATGCGTTCGTCATTCTCGACGAGGCGCAGAACGTCACGACCATGCAGATGAAGATGTTTCTCACGCGTCTGGGGCTCAACTCGCGGGCCGTCGTGATCGGAGACAAGACACAAACGGATCTTCCCGATCGAACGGGATCCGGACTCGTGCAGATCGAACGGATCCTGCCCGGCATCGAGGGTGTCGCGTTCTGTTACCTGGACGAGCGGGACGTGGTACGCCATCGGCTTGTGCGGGAGATCATCCGCGCGTACGCGGAGGACGAGACCTCATGAACTCGCGCCAACGCCCCTCACTCAACCTCGAGCTGCTGCCCAGCGACGTGCCCGGGACGGTTGCCCATCATGCAGCCCGGTGGGGCCTGTTGCTGGCGCTGGCGCTGCTGACCTTCTGGCTGTTTCCGATCGCCAGTGGTCCCGAAACGCCGATGCTGAATACTGGGGACGTGTCGCCCACAGAGGTGATCGCGCCTTTTGCGTTCCCCGTTCGCAAAGCGCAAAGCGAGATGGATCGTGAATCCGCGGCGCTCGAGGCCACCGTGCGACCGATCTACGAGTACCGGGCCGACGTGATCGATTCGGTGTTGCAACTTGCCGATACGCTGTTCGCACAACTTGCGAATGCGTCCGGCCCCGACCCCGCCATTGCAGCAGCGCAGACCGTCGGAGTGCGGCTCTCGACTGAAGACGCGCAATACCTGCTCGAAGGCGACCGGCTCGGGCGTGTGAGGGTCGCGTTGCGGCGCCTGCTGCAACGCGAGCTTCGTCGTGGGGTCGCGGCGTCGGGTCCGGTAGAGCGGGACCAGCACCGCGAGTTCCTCGTGCGGCGGAACGGGAGCGAGGGCGTCGCCCGACGCGACACAGTGAGGACCGAGCGCAGCATCATCGAAGGACGATTCTCCTCACATCCCGATCCGAACTCCGCCACGGGAGACGCGGTGTTCACCAAGCTCATTGCGGGTCTGTTCCGGCCGACGCTCGTCCCGAATCAAGCGGAATACGAACAGTTGCGACTCGATCTCCGGGGCAGCGTGAACCCGATCAAGGACAGCGTGCAGGTGAACGAGCGCATCATCGACGCGAATGAAGTGGTGACGGATGAGGTGCATGACCGTCTCATGGCGCTGCGACAAGAGGTGTTCGACCGGGGTCT
>Ga0224512_10004191_pt1 | contig 12309 bp, 10 predicted proteins | sample SF_May12_sed_USG_4_FD_169103 | JGI IMG/M metagenome (GOLD analysis project Ga0224512, IMG submission 169103) | Sediment microbial communities from San Francisco Bay, California, United States - SF_May12_sed_USGS_13 | ecosystem: Environmental > Aquatic > Marine > Sediment | place: USA... | reverse complement strand
TACGCTTGTACCTGGTTTCGCTGTTGTCCTGGGCCTGGGCTATGGGCGCGAGGATCATTGCCAGCATCAGCAACCCGGCGAAAACGAATGCCTGGTTGGGCGAGAATCGATCGCTACCGGTGGGCATGCCGGCACTCGTCGTTGTTGAAGGCCTGTCGATTTCAAGCGTCTGCAGTCGGGGATTCATAAGGTGATCCTTCTGGTTTGGCATTATAGTGTTGAACAAGTTACGCGCCCCCCGCGGCAGCGGATCACCGCCGGGTTAGGAAAGTTTCGATTCGACGCAATACCCGCGCGAGACAGCGTGGTTAAAAGTGTACATCACTTCGCTAGCCGGTGGTCACTCATTCAGGTGCCGCAAAAAGTCTGCTGCACGACCTGGTCGGGCCGCGGCGGTGTCGCCAGCACCGCGTCGGCGGGTTCAAACGCGAACGGGTTCGACAGGCGTTCGTTGAGCCGGTGGAACAACGCGAAGTCACCGGCGTAGGCTTGCGCGATGGCGTCCTCGACCAGGTGGTTGCGCGGGATGAACGCCGGGTTTACCGAAATCATGCAGCTGTGCCGCTGCGCGTCGCCGAGCGATTCCTGCGCGCAGCGAGCGCGCCAGCGCTGCAGCCACGGGGCGAAGGATTCGGGAAAGTCGAACAGCTTCTCCACCTCGCTCGCGCCGACGGTTAACTCGCCGAGGCGCCGGAACGCCAGCGTGAAATCGCAGCGGTTGCTCTCCAGCAGGTCGAGGAAGTCCTGCACCAGCGTTGCGTCGTCCTCGCCGGCTGTCGTCAAACCGAGCTTGGCGCGCAGCGCGTCGAAATAGGCCTCGAGGAAGAGATCGGGAAACTCGCCGAGCGCGTCCTGCGCCATAGCGGTGGCGCTGTCCTCGTCGTCCGCAAGCAGCGGCACCAGGGTTTGCGCGAGGCAGGCCAGATTCCAGTGGGCAATCGCCGGCTGGTTGCGGTAAGCGTAACGGCCGCCGTGATCGATGGAACTGTAAACCGCGGCGGAATCGTAGGCGTCCATGAAGGCGCAGGGGCCGAAGTCGATGGTTTCCCCCGATAACAGCATGTTATCGGTATTCATGACGCCGTGGATGAAACCCGCCGCCTGCCAGCGGGCGACCAGCGCCGCCTGGCGGTGCACGACCTGACGCAGCAGCGCCAGGGCGGGATTTTCTGCGTTGGACTCGCTTGTATAATGCCGCGCGATGACGTGCTCGACCAGCAGTTTCAGGCCTTCGATATCGCCCACCGACGCGAAGTACTGCAGCGTGCCGATGCGGATATGGCTCTTCGCGACACGCACCAGCACGCCGCCCGCAAGTTTCTGTTCCCGGTAAACGGCTTCGCCCGAGGTCACCGCGGCGAGGCTGCGGCTGGTCGGGATGCCGAGCGCGGCCATTGCTTCGCTGACGAGGTATTCGCGCAGCACGGGTCCGAGCGGCGCGCGGCCGTCGCCAGAACGTGAAAACGGCGTCAGGCCGGAGCCCTTGAGCTGAATATCGTAGCGCTCGCCGTCCTTGCCGATCACTTCGCCGAGCAGAATGGCGCGCCCGTCGCCGAGGCGGGGATTCCAGCCGCCGAACTGGTGCCCGGCATAGACGGTCGCGATCGGATCGGCGCCTTCCGGCACCTGGTTGCCGGCAATCACGTTGACGCCCTCGGCGGACTCGAGCCACGCGGCGTCGATGCCGAGCAGATCGGCCAGAGAATGATTGACCCTGATCAACTCTGGGTTGCTGACCGGAACGGGAGATTGCCGCACGTAGAATCGCTCGGGCAACTGCACGAATGAATTGTCGAATTGCATAGGCATGATTTTTCTTGGCGATTTAGTCTGGACGTTTGACCGTATATGGGGACAATTTACCCGAATAGCCAGCCGGGGGGTAAGCGGTATTGTCGGCGCGCTGCAACGCGATCCCCGGCTAAAGGCGGCACGCGACGGCGACTCGACGGTTTATAACCCGTATAATACGCAGGTTTATCGGTGCCGGAATAGCTCAGTTGGTAGAGCAACGCATTCGTAATGCGTGGGTCGGAGGTTCGATTCCTCTTTCCGGCACCACTTTCTGCCCGTTGATTGCGGTTCGAATTAGCGGGCGACACCGGGGCACTTTCGGCGCCAGCCTCAACATCTAAAAATACCGATCCAGGCCGACGCGTACGACAATCAAGGCTTTTTTTTCGGTTTTTTTAACGGGCTTAAATTAGAATAGCGGGTCTCTTCGCGCCGCGACAATAACAAACCTTATAGTTTCATGTTTGAACTGATCACCAACGCCAGCGTTTTTGCGCCCGATCCCCTCGGCCTCAGGCACGTGCTCGTCTGCGCCGGTCGAATCGCCTATGTCGGCGAGCGGCTGCCGCAACTCGACGACGCGCTCGATGTCAAGGTCACCGATGTCGACGGTGCCCGGCTGGTGCCCGGCTTCATCGATGCACATACGCACCTGACCGGCGGCGGCGGGGAGGCCGGGCAGTCGACGCGGGTGCCGCCGCTGCGCTTAAGCCAGATTACGCGCGCCGGCGTCACCAGCGTGGTCGGCCTGCTCGGTACCGACGACCTGACGCGCACCCCGCAAAACCTGCTGTCGCAGGTGATGGGGTTACGCGACGAGGGCCTGTCCGCATGGTGCTATACCGGCGGTTACCACGTACCGGTGATCACGCTGACCGGTTCGGTACGCAGCGATATCGTCAACCTCGAACCGGTGATCGGCGTCGGCGAGGTGGCGATCAGCGATCACCGCTCTAGCCAGCCTACGCTGGATGAAATATTGCGGCTTGCGAGCGAAGCGCATGTCGCCGGGTTGATGACCGGCAAGGCCGGTATCGTGCACTTCCATCTCGGCGACGGCGCGCGCGGCCTGTCGATGATTCGCGACTGCCTCGACGGCAGCGAAATACCGCCACGCGTGTTCAACCCGACCCACGTCAACCGTAACAAGCCCCTGTTCGAGGAGGCCTGCGAATTGAGTGGACGCGGCTGCAACGTCGACCTGACCGCGTTTCCGGCAGATGCGGGCGACGCGGGCTGGTCCGCAGAGGAGGCGGTAGCGCGTTTTCTCGACCGGGGTTTCGACCGCAGCCGGTTAACCATCAGCAGCGACGGCGGTGGCTGCCTGCCCAGTTTCGACGCGCAGGGGGAGTTACTGAAAATGGGGTTTGCCAGCTGTGCTGCGATGGCGGACACTTTCAAGGCCCTGCTCGACGGCGGCCTGCCGGTCGAGACCGTTTTGCCGCTCATGACCAGCAATGTCGCAAGCCTGCTGAAACTGCGGCACAAGGGGCGTATCGCGCAGGGCTGTGATGCCGATTTGCTGATCGTCGATCGCGAAAATCGGATCGACAGCGTCATGGCCCGGGGACGCTGGCACGTCGAGCACGGCGCGCAGCTGCTGGTCGGCATGTTCGAAGAATGAAAATAACGAGGCAGTAATGAGTCCATCTCCCCATCACGAGGATCGGGCGCGAGGTTACGTGGTGCCGATCGGCGGCGCCGAGGAACGCACCGGGTCGATGCGCGTGCTGCGCCGTTTCGTCAAGCTCTGCGGTGGCCGCCGCGCGAACATCGTGATCATTCCGACCGCATCCCAGCTCGCCGACACCGGCGATCGTTATATCGAGGTCTTCAAAAAGATCGGCGTCGCCAACGCAATATCCCTGCCGATTGGCGAGCGCGCCGATGCCGAGCGCGACGAATACATCGAACATCTCGATGGCGCTTCCGGCATTTTCATGACCGGCGGCAACCAGCTGCGCCTGTCGACGATACTCGGCGGTACGCTGGTCGCGCAAAAGGTCAGGCGCCTGAACGCCGCGGGTGTTCATGTCGCCGGCACCTCGGCCGGAGCGGCGATCATGCCCGAACACATGATCGCCGGCGGGTCGATGGGGCTGTCGGCTCGAGCCGATGGCGTCAACCTGGCGCCCGGGCTCGGCCTGACCAACGCGCTGATCATCGATCAGCATTTCAGCCAGCGCGACCGGCTCGGCCGGCTGTTAACCGCGGTTTCCTATAACCCGTTCCTGCTGGGCGTCGGCATCGATGAAGACACGGCGATCTTTATATCGCCCGATCGCGTGTTCGAGGTCGAAGGCAGCGGCAACGTCACCATCATCGACCCGGAGCACCTGAGCTACTCGTCGATGGACCGTGCCAAGAAAAACGAATCCTTAAGCCTGCTCGACCTGAAACTGCACATATTGTCGAAGGGATGCCGCTTCGATATCCACGAGCGCAAGCCTTATCCACCGAAATAGCCGAGGTAGCCCATGAAAATCGTTGCATCCAATGTCTACGTCGGACCCAGTATCTATGCCAACTTTCCGGTGATCCGCATGGTCCTCGATATTGGCGTGCTGGTCGACTGGCCGTCGGTCAAGTGCGGCAGGGAATTCATCGACGGACTGCAGCGCGCGCTGCCGAACCTCACCGAGCACGGTTGTTCCTACCGCGAACCCGGAGGATTTATCCGTCGCCTGGTCGAGGACGAGGGCACCTGGATGGGGCACATCATGGAGCACGTTGCGCTCGAGATTCAGAATGTCGCCGGTTCCCAGGTCTCCTTCGGCAAGACCCGCACCACGGGCGAACCCGGCATGTATAACATGATCTACGCCTACAAGCAGCGCGATGCCGGCATCGAGGCAGGGCAGCTGGCACTGAAGCTGTTGATGCACCTGCTGCCGCAACAGCTGCAGCAGCAGGTCGACCACCCCATCGATCCCGGATTCGATTTTGCCGCCGAGCTCGAAGGCTTCGTGCACCGCGCCCAGCGCCGCGAGTTCGGTCCGAGCACACAGTCGCTGGTCGACGCCGCGGTGGCGCGCAATATTCCGTGGTTGCGGCTCAACGATTACAGCCTGGTGCAGTTCGGCCACGGCAAGTACCAGAAACGCATCCAGGCTACCGTCACCAGCGACACCGGCACCATCGCGACTTCGCTCGCGAGCGACAAGGAGGGCACGCACAGCGTGCTCAGGGACATGGGCCTGCCGGTGCCGCAGCAGGCCATGTTCAGCAACGCAGACGAGGCTGTCAGCGCCTGCAAACGCATGGGCTACCCAGTGGTCATCAAGCCGCTGGATGCCAACCACGGCCGCGGCATCAGCATCAACCTGACGACCGACGAGGAGGTGCGTGAAGCTTTTCACGTCGCCCGGGAACAGAGCAGGTCGCGCTTCGTCATCGCCGAGAGTTTCGTCAGCGGATTCGACCACCGCATGCTGGTGGTCAACAACGAACTGATCGCGGTCGCCAAGCGCGTGCCCGGACACGTGGTCGGCGACGGCAAGTCGACCATCGCGCAGCTGATCGAGATCGTCAATTCCGATCCCCGGCGCGGCATCGGCCACGAAAAAGTGCTGACCCGGATCGAGCTTGATGGCCAGGCCCGGCGCCTGCTCGAAGACGCGGGTTACGACGAGAACACCGTGCTCAAAAAAGACCAGACCTTTTTCCTGCGCTCGACCGCCAACCTGTCGACCGGCGGCACGGCCATCGATCTGACCGACGTGGTGCATCCCGATAACCGCGAAATGGCGGTACGCGCGATACGCGCGATCGGCCTCGATATCGGCGGCGTCGATTTCATAACCGAAGACATCACCTCGTCGTACAAGGATACCGGCGGCGCCATCGTCGAAGTCAACGCGGGCCCGGGATTTCGCATGCACGTCGCGCCGAGCGAAGGCGAACCGCGCGACGTCGCCGGCAAGGTGCTCGACATGCTTTACCCGCCGGGCACGCCTAGCCGCATTCCGCTGGCGGCGATCACTGGAACCAACGGTAAAACCACGACCACGCGCATGCTCGCCCATATCATGAAGACCAGTGGGCACGTGGTCGGTATGACCTCGACCGGCGGCATCCTGATCGACGGGCGCGTTACCGTCAGGGGCGACATGACCGGGCCGCAGTCGGCCCAGATCGTGTTGCGCGACCCGACCATCGACTTCGCGGTGCTCGAAACCGCGCGCGGCGGTATCCTGCGCGCCGGGCTCGGTTACAGCGAATGCGATGTTGCCGCGTGCATCAATATCTCCGCCGATCACATGGGTCTCGGCGGCATAGAGACCCTCGAACAGCTCGCCCAGGTCAAGGAAACCGTGGTGCGCGTCGCCAACGATACCGCTGTGCTCAACGCCGACGACAAGCTGTGCCTGAAGATGGCGGAACATACCCGCGCCAAGCACCTGTGTTACGTGACGATGGATCCGACCCACGGGCTGGTGCGCGAGCATATCCGCGCCAACGGCCGGGCCGTGGTGCTGGAGCAGGGGATCAACGGCGACATGATCACGATCTACGACAACGGTGCGCATATCCCGCTGTTGTGGACGCACCTGATTCCGGCAACCATCGAGGGCAAGGCCATGCATAACGTGCAAAACGCGATGTTCGCCGCGGCGATGGCCTACAGCTTCGGCAAGGACCTCGACGTGATCCGCAACGGCCTGCGCACCTTCGATACGTCCTTTTTCCAGAGTCCGGGGCGCACCAATGTTTACAACGAGCATCCCTTTAAAGTCATTCTCGATTATGCGCATAACCCGGCCAGTTTCCGCGCGATGGCCGAGCTCGCCGAGCGGCTCGACCCGGCGGGCAGACGCATCATCGCATTTTCGGTCCCCGGGGATCGACGCGACGAGGATATCCGCGAATCGGTCAAGGCCTGCCTGCCGCAGTTCACCGATTTCGTGCTGAAGGCCGATAACAACCGGCGCGGTCGCGGTGCCGACGAGGTGCCGCAGCTGGTGCGCAAATACCTGCTGGAGCTCGGCGTCGACGATAGCCACATTACCGTGATCGCGGACGAGGAAGCGGCGATCGACCATGCGCTGCATGCGGCCGAGGACGGCGACCTGCTGGTGGTTACCGCGGACGATCTGACGCGTAGCTGGAAACAGATTATCAACCTCAACAGCGATCACAAGAAAACCAAGAAAACCATTCCCGGCACCAAGGTTTTCGTGCCGGCAAAGGCGAAGCGTTTCGAACTCGGCGAGGACGAGGAACTGATCATCGACGAGCGCGGGGTACGCCTCGCCAGTCACGAGCCCGAGGACGCCGACTAGGCGTCGATCCGAGGGGGCCTGCGCATGGAAATACCGCATCCCGAATCGAGGCGGCTGGTCCTCGACGGTTGCCGGCGGCTGACCGGTCCGTCGCTGGTCTGGAACGAAACCGGCGCGATCCTCGACGTGCTGGTCGACGATCTCGATATGGATCGGGTGCTTCACTGCTGGCAGCGGCACGTGGATGGGGTCGTTGCCGCGGTGCAATGGCCCCAGCCGAGGCTAACCCATCGCCGCTTCGAAAACGGTTTCAACCTGCTGCTTGCCGCGCCGCTCGACCAGCTGTACAGCGCGGTCAGGCTGCTCGAAACCGCCTGGTATTTCTGCGCCTGCGAGCTGCTCGGCGTCGCTGCCGGGCCAGCGGACGGATTCATCGGCGCCATCACCGACGAGATACGTTCGGAAAAGAATGCGTCGCTGGTCGCGCTGCAGGCGGCAGCCGCGTATCACGGCGTGGATTTCCTGTTCGATGATGAAACTGTTTTCGTCGGCCATGGAACCGGCTGTCGGGTCTTCAGAGTTGACCAGATTCCCCCTGCCGAGCAGATCGACTGGGTGTCGGTGCACGATATCCCGGTCGCGTTGATCACCGGTACCAATGGTAAATCCACCAGCGTGCGGCTGCTCGACGCAATCGCGCGTGCCGCGCAACAGGTGTCCGGCATAACCTCGACCGATTTCGTGCGGGTCGGCGACGAAATCCTCGACGAGGGGGATTACTCCGGGCCCGGCGGCGCGCGCCTGCTGTTGCGCGACCCGCGCCTCGAGGCCGCCTTTCTCGAGGTTGCGCGCGGCGGCATTCTGCGCCGCGGGCTGGCGCTCGGACGCGCCCGCGCGGCGCTCGTCACCAATGTCGCCAGCGACCATCTCGGCCAGTACGGGGTCAACACGCTGGCGGCGCTTGCGGCAACCAAGTTCGTCGTGCGCGAGGCTCTCACCGAGACCGGCGTGCTGGTCGTCAATGCCGACGATGCCTGCAGCGTCGAATACCTGGCCGACCAACCGCGAAGCAACCTGTGCTGGTTCGGCCTCGACAGGCCAAACCCGATCATTCGGCAACAGATCGAGGATCGCGGCCGTTGCTGTTTTACCGAGGCCGGCGGGATCATCAACTTCGATGGCAACAGCTTTTCGAAGATTTGCGATGTTGCCGCGATTCCGATGACCCTGAACGGCGCCGCACGACACAACATCAGCAACGCGCTGGGCGCGGTCGGGGTTGCCAGCGCGATGGGTTACAGTGACGAGCAGATCCGGGCCGGGTTATGCCATTTTTATAGCGATGCGCGCGACAACCCGGGGCGCATGAATATTTTCGAGCTTGATAATGCGGTCAGTGTCGTGGTCGATTTCGCCCATAACGCCCACGGCGTCGCGGCGGTGGTCGATACCGTCAAGCAGCTGCCGGCCAGGCAAAAATGGGTCCTGTTCGGGGCGGCCGGGGATCGTTCCGACGACGAGATCGCGGCGATCGCGAGCGGCGTGTGCGCAATCGATCCCGATTACGTGGTTATCACCGAGCTTGAAAAATACCTGCGCGGCCGCGCGCCGGGCGAGGTCGGTGAAATCATGAAGTGCGCCTGCCTGCAGCAGGGCGTCGCGCAAAACCGGATCCACATCGCCGAGTCCCCGCTCGCCGGCGTCGGCTACGCGCTCGAGCGGATGCAGGCCGACGATCTGGGATTATTTCTGGTATTGGCTGAACGAAACCAGGTGATCGACTATCTCGATTCGCGCCGCGCAAAGAAGCCGGATTGAACGGATGCGTAAATTATTCAACAAGATACCACTGTCGTTACTGATCCTGCTCTGTCTTACCCTCGGGCTGGCGCCGTTTTCGCCGGAGCCTCATCTCGTCGAAAAGCTCAGGCTACTGTTTGCGGGCGAGCTCGTCAGGCCCATCGATATGTTCGACCTGTTGCTGCACGGGGCGCCATGGATGCTGCTCGCGTTGAAAATGATTTTTAAAATGGCGGATAATCAGAAAGACTAAACTCGAGGCTGCCGCCGGTTAACGGCGCCCCCGCAGCGGAATGGTCTGCGCGCCAAACCATCGTCTTTTGCGACGATATCTGCAGCGACCGATGTTATCCTGATTATAGACGAGCCAGGTCTATCCAAGCGGAATCATATCGATTAGGGTTTGGCGAACAGTCTGAATAACTAACAATCAATAAAAGGCATGGCAGGCATGGAGCGTCGGGGCGAATTTTTTTCCAGAGAACTGGTTACGACACCGGGTCGCTGGTATCGAATGCCGCGCTGGGATTTTTCGACGGCATAGATTCGGTGTTGTGGTGCTATGCGTTTGCGACCATTATTTTCAGCAGCGCGCTCGCCGTCTTCCTGCCGCTTGGCCTCGCGATCATGCTCGGCGGATGGGCAATCCTCAGCATTAGCGTTGCGCTGACCAGCCGGGCGCCCGTGCACATGATCGCGCTCGACGAGCAGGCGGTGGTCATCATCGGCTCGATCAGCGTCGTCATGGTAGCCGAATTCGGTGCCGCGGTATCGTCGCTGCGCGGCCTGGCGACGATACTGGCGATCATGAGCCTGGTTTCGCTGCTCGTGGCGCTGTGTTTCTTCCTCGCCAGCCGTCCCGGTATTTCGCGCCTGCTCGAGCTGCTGCCTTACCCAGTCATCTGCGGATTCATGGCCGGTATCGGCTGGCTGCTGCTGGACGCGGGCGTAACGCTGGCGCTCGACGTTCCGATTTCCGCGGAACTGCTGCGACAGTTGAACCTGGACAACAACCTGTTCAAGCTGATGACCTGTGTCGGCGGTGGCGTCTTTATGTTCGTGTTTACCGCCAGGTTAGAAAAACCCTGGTCGCTGCCGGCGGCTTCTATCTTTATTATCCTGGTTTTTTTAACGGTCGCGTTTGCTGCGGGGCATAGCCTGGAAGAACTGCGATCGCAGGGCTGGATATTCGATATCGGGTTTCCGGATGGCGCCGTATCCGGCCTGCTGGGACAATTGAACCTGTCGCACATCGATACCGAATTCATCGTCTCTATCACCCCGCAACTGGTAACAATCGTTATCCTGACCATGCTCGTGGCGTCGATGAACCTGTCGGCGATGACGGCTGTCAACCTGAAATCACGCATGAAGACCGGCGCCGAGATGCAGGCGCTTTATTCTACGACTGGATGTATGCCAACGTGCGCAGTTTCCGCGCCCCGGATTACGCGGTCGTGTGCATCATTCTGGTAACCGTAATAGCCTTCGGTTTCATGCAGGGGATAGTGGCCGGAATTCTGCTGACGGTGCTGGTGTTCGTGCTGCGCTATAGCGCGATCCCGCCGATACAGGAGCGGTATTCGCCGGTCGATCACCGCAGCTCCGTCGAGCGCTCGGTGGCCGCCGACAAGGTACTGGAACAGCACGGCGGTGAGGCCCTGGGTTACGTACTACAAGGCTGCCTGTTTTTCGGCACCGCCAACACCATCAGGGATACGATACGAGACAGTATAGAGAGCGGCAGCTACGGCGCCATCCTGCTTGATCTGCGCCGCGTCACGGGCATCGACGTATCGGCGCTGAATGCCTTCGCGCAGGTCAAGCAGATTTGCGACGTGCATGGGATCCGGCTGCTCTATGCCTGCAACGACGAGGAAACCGGGGACAAACTGGTCGCGCCAGGGGCGGTTAGCATCGTCGACGACCAGCCGCAGTTTTTTCTGCAGGCGGATTTTGCCATCGAACAAATGGAAGCTGTCTTGCTCGATAAATACGCGAATCACAGCAGGGCCGCGTCGGTGCGGAGTCAACTGATGGACATCCTGGAAAACGAGAAGAGGTGCAGGCGTTGCTCGATGTCATGATTCGCGTCGAGTGCGAGGCCGGGGAATACCTAGTTTCACCAGGGCGATCCCGATACCGGGTTTTACGTGCTGGAATCGGGTTTCATGTCGGCGACAATAAGCACCGGCAAGTGGCCCAGCCAGCGCCTGAAGAAATTCAGCGCCGGCTCGGTTATCGGGGAATTGTCCAGCTTTACCCTCGAAGGCACGCGCACGGCGTCGGTGGTGGCGGATGTGCCCGCGGTGCTCTACTACCTTAATCCGGAAAGCCTCGATAGCATGGAAATCGTGCACGAACTCGTGGCTCGCACGATGGGTTTACGCATGGACTACATGAACCGACGCCTGATGTGGGAGCTCGTCTAGCCATGCCTGTCCCGGGATTGCGGTAACCGTTCCCGTTTTGATCGATCGAATCTGCGCGCAGTATTAATTTAACTATTCAACCCGATCGCCGATAAGCTGGATTGATGCCACCTGATATCGTGCCGGTGCAGGGATTGCGGCCGACCAGTATTGATTAGCATCGAGTTGAAGCAACCTGAATTAACGAGCCATGCAAGATATAGAAAAAGAATTGAAGGAAATCACCGGGCTGATTTCGCTGCCGGAAATATACCTCAAGGTTCGCCGGCTGATAGAGGACGAGACTTCGAGCATTGACGACTTCGCCAATGTCATCATTATCGACCCGAACCTTTCGACCCGCGTGCTGAAACTGGTCAATAGCGCTGTTTTCGGACTGCCGGAGCCGGTCGACAGCATCACCCGGGCGATCAACATGATCGGCATCGACCAGTTGCATAACATGGTGCTGGGCGCATCGGCGATGTCCAGCCTGGATCTGCCCAATGAAATCCTGCCATTGAGGCCGTTCTGGCATAACAGTCTTTATACCGGCGTACTGACCCAGCAATTCGCGCTTATGCTGCAGCTGGAGCGCAGCGATCGCCTGTTCATCGCCGGCCTGTTGCATGAAATCGGGCATCTCGTACTGTGCGCCAGGTTTCCCGATCATGCGCGCGAGACGATCATGGTATCGATACAGTCGGGCCGCCCGTTGCACGAGATCCAGCAGCAATTGCTGGGTTACCACTACGGCGATATCGGTGCGATGCTGATCGCCAACTGGAACCTGCCTGTGGAATTGCAGGCGCTGATACGCTATCAACCGGCGCCGGCAACGGCTCCGCAACCAAAACCCGCGACCGCGTTGCTGCACCTCGCTCATGCCTACGCGGGCCAGGATGTCGCCAACAATCTCATCGATGTCGAAAACCTGGTCGACGCCGAGGTGCGCGCGATGATCGATCTTTCGCAACAACAAATCGACGAATGCCTGGGCGTGGCCAGGACGGTAGGCCGCGAAATCGGCAACAGTATCCTGGTGTAACGGCACGGTGCATTACGCGCCCGGCAGGGCGCTA
>Ga0224512_10004189_pt1 | contig 12311 bp, 13 predicted proteins | sample SF_May12_sed_USG_4_FD_169103 | JGI IMG/M metagenome (GOLD analysis project Ga0224512, IMG submission 169103) | Sediment microbial communities from San Francisco Bay, California, United States - SF_May12_sed_USGS_13 | ecosystem: Environmental > Aquatic > Marine > Sediment | place: USA... | reverse complement strand
CAGCCCGACGCCCGGTAGGCACCCCACGCAGCGCGGGTCGCGCAGAGTAAGAAAAAGAGGCCTCGTTTCAGGGGCCTTCTTCATATCTGGTGGTGATGGGTGCCATCGAATCGGGCTTGTATGTATTTGATTCTTAGGAGTTTACCTGTCTGGCACAGAAACAGTTGCCCCCAATTCTGCCCCCTGTGATCACGGCTGAAACAGTACGATATAGGATGTTTCCGTACCCCTTCACCTCGTCTCGGTTTCTGTCGGACCGCTACTGGACGGCTTGCACCATCTAAGGCAGTTTCCGACGCGACTTGCGCAGATTTCCTTGAGGCCCTCTCTTAACTTCCACGAAGTGCAGTACATCGAACTCGCGCATAGTCTTCATGTTCAGTTCACCACTATGACTCAAACGACTCCGGCCATTTCCTGGATGTGTGATACACGCTCAGAACCTGGATCTCGCTTTTCTTGATGCGATACGGCAGGACATACGGCTTACCATGAATGACGAGTTCGTGTGTTCCCCGCACGCGTCCCTTCCGCCCCATTCGCGGGTGATCTCTTAGCTGCTCAACAGCAACACGAATATGCTGCACGACCTCAAACGCCGCGCGTGGGTTGTCTCTCGCGATGTACTCCTGAATTGTCAACAGAGCATTCGCAGCCGGCCTCGTCCACCGAATGCGCACGATCAGGCGTCTTTGTACTTATTGAATATCGCGTCCATCTCGGCATCTGAGGCAAATCGGCCGGCATCAGCGGCTCTAATGCCCTCTTTGATGCGCTCATCCTGCCACGCAAGCAGTTCCAGATACTGGTCGATCGCCTGGTTGACCAGGTAATTGCGCGACCGGTCCTGTTGCTCGGCCAGCTTGTCGAGCTTTTTGACCTTCTTGCGGTCTGTCCGGACACTGAACGCTTCTGTCGTCATGCTGATTCGCCTTTTCGGTTTGCTGCGGTTCACTATGATTACAATGTAATCATATCACGAATCTTCGGGGGCCGAGAGATGTGACCTGCACCGCTCCAGTTGACTTGGGGGCAACTGCCAATCGAAATTTCCGAGTTGCCCCCAAAGTTGCGCCCAGATGGTCCTCATACAACGAAAGAAGCCTTGCCAACCCATTGATTAACAAGGCTTTTTGTGTTTTGGTGGTGATGGGTGGAATTGAACCACCGACCTGCGGGTTATGAGTCCGCCGCTCTGACCATCTGAGCTACATCACCGGAATGCTGGCGAGTCCAATGCCCGCATGGGTCGCAAATTGTCCGGTTGCGACGGGCGAGTGTCAAGGCTACCCGCTATTGCACGCGAGGCAGCGTCGAATTGGACTAAAAGACATCGAGGTCGTGACTGAGTACCGCCTGGCCTGAATATTTTTCCCGCACCTCTTCGAGCATCGTTAGTTCGGAAGCGCCCCAGAACAGAACGTGGTAGAGCACCAGCAGCCCTGGCTTTGCCCTTGCAGCAAGCTCACCGAGCTCATGTGCCGACGTAGGGTTACTGCTGTGATACTTCTGCCAGAATTCGTCGCGCCTGGCGAAGCCCTCCACCGAATAGACTTCATGGATCAGTATATCGGCGCCCTTCGCCTACTTCTCGATTGCAGCGTCGGGTGCCGCATCGCCGGATACGACGATGACACGATCGGGCGTTGTAAATCGATAGCCGAAAGCATTTTCCCAGGTGCCGTGCCGGACGCGAAATGCCTCGACCGTGACATTGTCGTCCGAATAGATGCGGCCAGCGCCGACGACGTGCGTGTCAACTCGCCAACCCTGATCATTGGCCGGCTCCAGGCCATCGACACGATAGCGGATGTCGGCTTCGTAGGCCTCGAGAATATGCGCGGCCATACTCTGAATTCCGTCGGGCCCGTATATCTTGTAGCGGCTTGTCACAGCCCAACACCCAGGGAGTAAGGATCGGGTCGGCGAGTCCCGCCACATGATCCGAATGCAGAAGGGTCCGGAATGCGATCTCGAGCTTGGCGGTTTCCAGGCCGCCGAGCGCGCCTCCATACGACGGTGACATCGCACGCCGGACGACGCCCGGCCCGAAATCGACGAGGTACGGCGTATTGTTAACGACGATTGCCACGGCCGGGCCGGACCGATCAGGCTCCCGGTTCGGCGTCCCCGTACCGAGCATGACGATCTTGGTGATATCCGAGTCCGCCAGTTCGGCATTGGCCGGGGCCGCGATAATCACAGCATACAGGAGCGCAAACGGGAATCGGTGTCTCATCGCTGCCGTATAATGCGCTCTCGTCATGCTGCGGAGCAGCCATGTTCCAGAATCCCGAAATTGCCCTTGATAGCTTGCCCGGCATGCAGGACCTCGATTGGCACAAGCTTCATCCGAACTATGCAAGCAGCATGCGCCTGCAATTGCTGGTCGTATTCTTGGGCATCGGCGTCGCGCTTGCGGCTCTGAGTTTCGTTCCGGATATAAGCCCGCGCGAGGCCGGCGGCTTCTGGGCGCTGTTCCTGACCGGCGCCGCTGTGCTGCTGATCTGGCCGACTTTTTCGATCCCGCGGCGCGGTTACGTGCTGCGGGACCGGGACATCGTGTTTCGCAGCGGTGTCATCTGGCGCTCGATAACAGCAGTTCCTTTCAATCGCATTCAGCACGTGGAGACGAGCAGCACGCCGTTCGACCGGCGCTACGGGCTCGCGACGCTGCAGCTGTTTACTGCCGGCGGTTCGAGCGGCGATCTGAAGATCGACGGTCTCGGCAACGATACGGCCGAGCAGTTGCGCGCATTCATCCTCGACAAGGCCGGGGCAACTGTTGAAAGCGCCTGAAACGGGCGCGTGGCGGCGCACCTCGCCATTCGCCATCCTGTTCTTCATGGCCCGCATTCTGCGGCTGATCGCCAGGAACGCCTGGCAATCGCTCGCGCCGTTGTTTGCGCTGCTCGTTGCTTACCAGGGCGACCTGGTCAGCAAACTGAAACTCGGCGGCGTGATCTTTGCCGTCGCGACTACGACCTTAGCGTTATTGAGCTACTGGTTTTTCCGTTACCGGGTCGGTGACAGGTCGATACTGATTCGCCAGGGTGTGATCAAGAAAAAACAGCTCGACATCCAGTTCGATCGTATTCAGGGCATCAATACGCAGCAGAATCCCGTCTATCGACTGCTGGGCCTCGTCACCGTCAGTTTTGATACGGCCGGTTCGGCCGGCAGCGAGGGCAATCTGCCGGCCGTATCGCATGCTTTTGCGGGCTCGTTACGCGCACGTATCGGCAATCGGCGTGCTGCCACAAGCGACGATACTGCCGTCGACTACGCTGCACCCGATGCGCTGCTGAGGCTCGACTGGCGGGATATGGTGCGCATCGGGCTCGCCGATCGCCGGGCACTGATTCTGTTTGCAGTTCTCGGGCCACTATTCGAGCGTCTCGGTGATAATGCCGATGAAGTCATCACCAACTATGTCGAGCGCGCCGCTGACGGTGCGTTCCAGTTCGGCGTCGCCAGCGGTGTGTTGATCGTTGCCGCCGCACTGTCCAGCCTGATCTTGTTGCTCGCCGTGATTTCGATCGCTGCCGCACTGCTGCGCTATCACCGCTTCGAGCTGTGGCTGGACGGCAGTACGCTGCGCTCGCGCGGCGGGCTTTTGACGCGGCACGAGCATGCGATGGACCTCAGCAAAATACAGACGTTGCGCCTGGAGCAGGGCATCGTGCAGCGCCTGCAAAAGCGCTTTCGCATGACCGCACGGCAGGCAATGGCCAGCGGCAAAAATCGCCGCCAGAAGATTTTCACGATTCCTGTTGTCACCGCAGAACGCGCCGACCACCTGCGGCTGCTATTCCTGCAACCCGAAGCCGGCAGGCTTTCTCAGGATCCGGCAGCTGGCACCTTCATGCCGGTGTCGCCCTGTATCATGCGCTCGAGGGTTCTCTACCTTGGCTTGCTGCCGGCGCTCCTGTGCATAATCGGTCTGTGGATGTCGCTCGGGCCCAGCAGTCTGCTATTCCTGCTCTGGCCGGTCGCGGTAGCGGCAGGCGCCTATCGCAGCTGGAAGCGTGCCGGCTATGCTTATGATGATGATGAGATCGTGCGGCGTTCGGGTTGGCTCGGTCACCGTACCGTCAGCCTGCTGTTCCGCAAAGTGCAGCGCGTGACCATCAGCCAGTCGCCGTATCAGCGGCGTAAGCGCCTTGCGAGCCTGCGCATGTACATGGCATCCGGCAGCGTGCGCATACCTTACATCAAGCACGCGACGGCAGAACGGCTGCGCGACTATATCTTGTACAAAGTCGAGTCGAGTCACCGGCCGTGGTATTGATTGTTTCGAATCATGCGTAATCTCACCGCTTTACTGCTGCTGTTGGCGCTCGGCGCCTGCTCCGAAAACCTGGCGGGCAGCCGCCCCTACATCCTGACCACCGCAACGACCGGCGGCACCTACTACCCCGTTGGCGTTGCGCTGGCAACGATTACCAAGGCACAACTTTACGATACCGAGGGCATCAGCCTGTCAGCGATCAGTTCCGCCGGCTCGATGGAAAACATCAAACTGATGCGCGACAACCAGGCGCAGTTCGCGCTGCTGCAGGGCATCTTCGCCGCCTGGGCCTGGCGCGGTGAGGGGCCCATCAGCCGCCCGCAGCCCTGGCTCAGGAGTATCGGCGCGATGTGGCAGAACGCCGATCATTTCGTGCTGCTGACCGAACTCACGAGTGACGGCACGATCATGGATCTCGATACCCTCGACGGCCATCGCTTCGTGCTCGGTGCGAGAAACTCCGGCGCCGAGAGGAGCGGCGCGTACATCCTCGACAGCCTGGGCATCGACTACGAGAGCAAGTTCAACCTGGCCTACATGGGCTACGGCGCAACCGCCAACGCCATTCAGGACGGCACGATCGTGGGCATGAATATCCCGGGAGGAGTCCCCGTCACGGGCATTACGCGCGCATTCGCGATGGCGGGTGAGGACCTCACCTTGCTTGGCTTCACCGATGCGCAGCTGGCGCGGGTCAACGCCAGGTATCCGCTTTGGAGCCGGTACGTCATGCCCGCCGGCACGTATCCGAACCAGCCGGACGATGTTCAGTCGATTGCGCATCCGAATGTGCTTGCGGTGCGTGCCGACATACCCGACGACGCCGTCTACAAGATCACGTGCGCGATATTCGACAACCTCGCTGCGCTGCATGAAATCCACCGGGCGACACGCGAAGTGACGTTGGACAACGCACTGACCGGGCTCGGGGCGCCGCTGCATCCCGGCGCGGCGCGCTATTACCGGGAACAGGGTATCGACATACCGGCCGGGCTGATGCCGCCATGAGGCAGGCGGCGCTCAAGTGGGCGGCGGTCGCTTTCGCCCTGTTCCATGTCTACAACAACTGGTTCACGGCCGTGTCGGAACTGTGGTTCGCGGCCATACATTTTGCCGGTTTCGGCGCGCTTTGCGCGCTGACGTTTCATCGCCCGCAGGAGATCGACCGGCGCCGGGCGCTGCGGCGCACGGCGGATGCACTGCTCGCCCTGCTGTCGCTCGCCGTTGCCGCCTACCTGATTTTATTTGAAGACGCGCTGTATGCTCGCGAGACCGAATTCCTTATCGGCGATTACCTGTTTGCCGCGGCAGCCATACTGCTCGCGATCGAATTCGCACGCCGTACGAGCGGCTGGTTCATGCCGGCGCTTATCCTCGTCAGCCTCGCCTACATACTGTTTCTCGGCAGCTACGTCCCCGGCGTATTCGCTTTCCCGGGCCTCAGCCTCGAAACCGTCCTGTACCGCAGCTACTGGAGCGGCGACGGCATGTTCGGCATGGTCGCCAACATCTCCTCGACCTTTGTCTTTATGTTCATTCTGTTCGGTGCTTTTCTGCTCAAATCGGGCGCGGGCGACTTCATCGTCGAGGTCTCGAGGAGTGTCGCCGGCCGCTACCAGGGTGGCGCAGGCCACGTGGCCGTTGTCGGTTCCGGCCTGATGGGCTCGGTTTCCGGGTCGGCCGTGGCAACGACCGTTTCCACCGGCGTTATTACGATTCCGATGATGATCCGCTCCGGCTTTTCGCCGCGCTTCGCCGCGGGTGTGGAGGCCGCAGCCTCCACCGGGGGGCAGCTCATGCCGCCGGTCATGGGCGCCGGTGCGTTCGTCATGGCGAGCTATACACAGATCCCGTATTTGCAGATCATCGCGGTGTCGCTGCTGCCCGCATTACTTTACTTTCTGACGGTCGCCTTCTTCGTCCGCATAGAGGCGAGGCGCCTCGACGTTGCGGTCGGGATGGACGCAGGCGAGCCCGCGACGCGCGAGATCCTGCAGGGCGGCTGGCACTTCATCATTCCGCTCGGAATACTGGTGGCGTCACTGGTGGCGGGTTTTACGCCGGTTCGCTCGGCAACCTTTGCCATCGGCGCGGTGATCGTCGTGTCATGGTTTACGACCCGGCCCATGAACCTGCAACGGTGCGTGGATGCCATACTCGACGCGCTACGTATCATGGTGCCAACGGCGATCCTGCTCGTAGCCGTCGGGCTCGTCGTCAACGTGGTCACGACGACGGGCCTGGGCAACGCGTTTTCGCTGATGATCGTCGACTGGGCCGGCGGCAACCTGCTGCTGACGCTGTTGCTGGTTGCGCTCGCATCGCTGATTCTCGGCATGGGTCTGCCCGTCACCGCCTCCTACATCGTGCTCGCAACGCTGGCGGCACCGGCGTTATACGACCTGATCAGTCAGAACGCGATGCTCGCCGCGCTCCGCGCGCCGGACCTGCCGTCAAACATCCAGGCCATTGTCGATTTGTTCGGTGGTGATCCGCTGCGTGCGCTCACCGACATGCCCGCGGAAATGCGGCAGCTCGTACGCAGCGAGCTTGTCGATCCGGCACTGATAACAGGCATGCTGCTGAGTGCACACCTGATCATTTTCTGGCTGTCGCAGGACAGCAATGTCACACCGCCGGTCTGCCTGGTCGCCTTTACGGCTGCAGCCATTGCGGGCACCGCACCGATGCGAACGGGCCTCACGGCCTGGAAGATCGCCAAAGGCCTCTACCTGGTGCCCGTGCTGTTTGCTTTTACGCCGCTGATTACTGGCAGCTGGGCCGAACGCCTCGCCGTATTCGGTTTCGCCTCTCTCGGCCTGTACGCGCTGGCCGGACTACTGCAGTGGCATCTCGAAACGAAGCTGAACGCGGTGACGGCGACCTTGCTGCTGGCCAGCGCCTGTTGCCTGCTCTGGACGCCTTTCGGACTCGCGCTGCATGTGGCAGGCGCGGCGCTATTGATCGGCGTCGTCGTCTGGCAGCGTAAAACCGCTACACGTTGAAACGAAAGTGCATGACATCGCCTTCCTGGACGATGTACTCCTTGCCCTCGAGCCGCAGGCGGCCGGCCTCCCTCGCCCCGTGTTCGCCGTGTCCGGCGACGAAATCGTCATATGAAATCACTTCGGCCCGAATGAAACCTTTCTGAAAATCGGTATGGATTTCGCCGGCCGCTTCGGGCGCCGTCGCCCCGACTTTTGTCGTCCACGCACGCACTTCCTTGGGTCCGGCCGTAAAATAGGTCTGCAGGCCCAGCAAAGCATAACCACCGCGAATGACACGGTTGAGCCCCGGTTCGTCAAAACCGAGATCGGCGAGAAATTCCTGTTTGTCCTCGTCATCGAGAACCGCGATTTCGGCCTCGATAGCCGCGCATATCGCAACGACCTGGGCGCGTTCCGCCGCAGCGTATGCCGTTACGGCATCAAGATGCGGATTGTCCGCAAAACCTTGCTCATCGACGTTCGCGATGTACATGACGGGCTTGATTGTGAGCAGGTGCAAATCACGGACGACCTTGAGTTCATTTTCATCGAGCTCGAGTGCCCGAACGGGCAGACCCTGGTCGAGCTGCTGCTTGACCTTTTTGATCGTATCGCGGACGTAAATATCGGCCTTGTTCGCCGTTTTCGCATTTTTTTCCGCTTTGAACAGCTGTTTTTCGACGGATTCGAGGTCGGCCAGTGCCAGCTCGGTGTTGATGGTCTCAATGTCGTCAATCGGATTGATCTTTCCCGTAACATGCGTCACGTCATCATTCTCGAAGCAACGCACCACGTGCGCGATCGCGTGCGTTTCGCGAATATTGGCGAGGAACTGATTGCCCAGGCCCTCGCCTTTTGACGCGCCCGCGACGAGCCCCGCGATGTCGACGAACTCCATCGTCGTCGGAATGACCTTCTCCGGCTTCACGATATCCGCCAGCACACCGAGACGCGGGTCCGGCACCGGCACGACGCCGATATTCGGCTCGATCGTGCAGAACGGATAATTCTCCGCGGGTATCTCGGCGGCCGTCAGCGCGTTGAACAGGGTGGACTTGCCGACGTTCGGCAGTCCGACGATGCCACATTTGATTGCCAACTAGCCGTCCTTCGTATGTAACCGTTGCATGGCGGCGTTGAGTCCAGCGTCGAGCAGGATTGGCATGACGTCAATCGCAGCGTCGATGTTCCTCGCAACCGCGGACTCAACGTCGGCCGAGCCGCGCCTGAGAACATAATTCGTGACTTTACTCTTTTCGCCAGGGTGGCCAACCCCGATGCGCAAGCGCATGAAATCAGCGCCGCAATGCTTGATGACATCGCGAATGCCATTGTGACCGCCGTGCCCGCCGCCCATTTTCAGGCGCACCGTCCCCGGCGGCAGGTCAATTTCGTCATGCGCGACCAACAGCTTATCGGTGTGCAGGCGATAGTAATCGAGCACCGCACGCACGGGCCCGCCGCTCAGGTTCATGAAGCTCTGCGGTTTCACCAGCCAGACATCGTCGCCGTGCAGGTCGATGCGGCAATAATCCGCATCGAATTTTTTATCATAACGAAAGCTGCCGCCGTATTTTTCCGCCAGGGCATCGACGAACCAGAAGCCAGCATTGTGCAGCGTCTGCGCGTGCTTATCGCCGGGGTTGCCCAGGCCCGCAATGATGCTCAAATGCGTCATGATGGTGTCATTCTAAACAAGCCGCGTCCCTGCCATACAAAAAGACCGCCTCGCGGCGGCCTTTGCAGACACTTTGCCGCGTCAACTAGTCTTCGCCGGAGTCGCCCTCGCCGGTCGCTTCTGTCGCAGCCTCGCCTTCTGCAGCGGCGCCTTCCTCGCCTTCGACAGCCTCTTCCCCGACTGGCTCCTCGATCGGCGCTGCCTTGATGACATGGATCGAGACGATGGCGTGATCGTGCTCCGGCCCCTGTGCCAGCTCGGGAATTTCGACGCCTTGCGGTAGCTTGATGTCCGACAGATGCAACATTTCATCGAGTTCCAGACCGGAAATATCGATCTCCAGGTATTCGGGCAGGTCTTTCGGCAAACAGACGATCTCGACGTCGCTCATCAGATGCGACACCGAACCGCCGGCCTGTTTTACGCCGGGCGCGACATCTTCGCCGACGAAATGGATCGGCACATTCATGCGGATCTCCTCGTCTGCGACGATGCGCTGGAAATCCATGTGCAGGACCTGGCGTTTTGCCGGATGCCGCTGAATATCCTTGACGATCGCGGCCTGGCTCTTGTTGCCAACCTTGATATTCAGGACGCTCGAATAGAACGACTCGTGTTCGAGTTGCTGCAAAACCTTGTTCTGGTCGAAACTGAGCGCGCGCGGCGGCCGGCCGGCGCCATAGATGATTGCGGGTACTTTGCCCTGATGACGCAGGCGGCGGCTCGCACCTTTCCCCTTGTCTTCACGATAATCCGCAATCAGATCGAATTTTTCAGCCATTACTGAACTCCATTATCTGATTGATTCTTCTCGATTATTCCGAGAATTTCTCCCGCGAAATTTGCGACCAATCTCTGCGGGGCGGCGCATAGTAACTGAAGTACGCGCTCGGCGCTACTGCGCGCGGCGTAATGTCGCGGCTCGGCGCCGCTCCCGCTGCACCCCCGCTAGTCGACGTACAGCGAGGAAACCGACTCCTCATTAGAGATGCGCCGCATCGTCTCGGCAAGCAATTCTGCCGTCGATAGCTGGCGGATCTTCTTGCAGGCCCTGGCCGCCTCCTTCAACGGAATCGTATCGGTTACAACGACTTCATCGAGCTGCGATGCGCTGATGCGCTCCACGGCCGGGCCGGACAGCACCGCGTGCGTGATGTAGGCATTGACGGATTTGGCGCCACGACCCTTGAGCGCACCGGCCGCGTGACACAGCGTGCCGGCGGTATCCACCATGTCGTCCATCATGACGCAGTTCTTGCCTTCGACGGCACCGATGATGTTCATGACCTCCGATTGATTTGCCCGATCGCGCCGTTTGTCGATGATGACAAGATCGGCGTCGTCGAGCCGCTTCGCAAGCGCGCGCGCGCGCACCACACCGCCGACGTCGGGCGAGACCACCACCATGTTCGGATAGCGGTGTTTCCAGACATCGCCTAACAGCACCGGTGACGCGTAGACATTGTCGACAGCGATGTCGAAAAACCCCTGTATCTGGTCCGAATGCAGGTCTACGGTCAGCACGCGGTCGACGCCGGCCGCCGCAATCAGGTCCGCGACCAGTTTGGCCGTGATCGGCACGCGCGACGCGCGCGGCCGACGATCTTGGCGGGCGAAACCGAAATACGGAATGACCGCCGTTATTCTCGAGGCCGACGCACGCTTGGCCGCATCGACCATGACGAGCAGTTCCATGAGATTCTCGGCCCCCGGCGGGCAGGTCGGCTGCACGATGAAGGTCTCACGGCCGCGAATATTCTCGAGAATTTCGACGTTGATTTCACCGTCGCTGAATCGGCCTACATGCGCCCGGGCCAGGGGTACGTGCAGGCAACGCGCGATGTCGTGAGCGAGTGCCGGGTGTGCGTTACCCGAAAAAACCGCCATTGAACCCAGGTCCACGAGGCCCCCTTGTCTGGTGTTGGCTGGGGCGGCAGGATTCGAACCTGCGCATCACGGGATCAAAACCCGTTGCCTTACCGCTTGGCTACGCCCCAATGCCCTGTGTGTGCGGCGCAATTGTGCGGCCGGGTCCGGATGGAGTCAAACCGGCCCGCGCCGAGCGCCGCTGTCGGTCAAAAGAACAGCCATTTGTCGATGACCATACGCACCCGCGTATCGGCATTACTCGCCGTAACGCGGCTCGGCATGAGCTGGCCGCCACCTTCACGGTAGCGTGAAATCGATACGTCCCAGTCGCGTTGGGTGAGCTCCGCCAATTGCCCCGCCGCGTTGAACTCGGTCTTCGCCGCAGCCGTCGGATCGGGAATGCCGAGCGCCCAGTAACGAAGGCTCTTGACGGGTATCGTCCAGCCGTAGCGATATTGAAGTTCGATCTCGACGTCATCGAGTTTGGTGCGGACGCCGTCCTTATCGGTCAGCACCACCGCCGCGCCATCGCCCTCGATGCGCACGGTGCCGATACCGAGCGGGCCGCTGACCGTCGCAAAAAACGTCTCGCCATCCTGCGTCCAGCGCAGTTTGCCGTTAAAGCCATCGTCGCCTGCGCTGACGGCGATACGGGCACTGAATTCCCAGTCTTCGTGACTCGCGAGAACGCGGGTTCGCGCGTCCCAGTTGTCGATATCCGGCAACAATACGCCCTGCCGCGCGACGCAGCCTGTCACGACCGTGAGTGTGATGCAGACGGCGGCCAGCCGCGCGAGTCTACTCAGACTCAGGGAATCGGCGCCGGCGAACATCTTGCAGCAACTGGCTGTCCGGATCTTCCGCTTCCGCCGCTGCCAAAAGCTCCAGCGCTTCTTCGTTACGCTCGAGTGCGGCGAGTACCTCGACCAGATGGGCCGCAACCTCGTGGTCGGCAAACCGGCTGTAAGCAATCTGCAGTTGTTCCAGGGCCGCCTCATGGTCACCCAGTTTGTACAGGACCCAGCCGAGGCTATCGATGATGGCCGGGCTTTCCGGGTCGTAACTCAAGGCACGACGGATCAGCTTCTCGGCCTCCTTATACTCCTTCGTTCGATCGGCGAGTGTATAACCCAGAGCGTTCAAGGTTAGCGGGCTGTCGGGCCAGCGCTTAACGGCCGCTCGATAGGCCCGCAAGGAGTCGTCGAGGCGGTCCATACGCAACAATAACTCTGCCCGCCCAAGCGCGATGCCCTCGTCATCCGGACGGTACATCACTGCCTTGTCATAGTAATCAAGCGCTTCAGGGTAGCGCTCCAGTGAGGCAAGGAGCTGCGCGCGAGCCAGCACCATATCGACCGCAAAGTTCGGATGCTCGTCGGCAAATTCATCGAGGCGCTGCAAGGCCTGCTCGGTGTCATCCTGTTCGAATGCGATCAGGGCGCTGGCGCGGCGCTGCGCAACGACCGCATTCTGTCCGGACCGGACC
>Ga0224512_10004187_pt1 | contig 12312 bp, 9 predicted proteins | sample SF_May12_sed_USG_4_FD_169103 | JGI IMG/M metagenome (GOLD analysis project Ga0224512, IMG submission 169103) | Sediment microbial communities from San Francisco Bay, California, United States - SF_May12_sed_USGS_13 | ecosystem: Environmental > Aquatic > Marine > Sediment | place: USA: California... | reverse complement strand
CTGATGATCCAGGCTTTGATCAATACACAGGTTCTCGATTCTGGGATTCTCCAGATGTATGGGTTAGAAACTCTGATGATGGTGTAACGACGCATCAGAATCCAGAATTTGGACAGGACAACTGGTTTTATGCAAGAGTTCATAACCGTGGAACTGAAACGGCTCGTGCATTTGTAGTCACCTTTAACGTCAAGACTTGGGCAGGAACACAGTTTGTTTATCCGCAAGACTTTGTTCCTTATATTAGCGCAGCTGTAGGATTTGACTTGGCACCTGGTGCGTCTACAATAGTCAAGGCAAAGTGGCCAAGCAACTTGGTCCCTCCTGCCGGAACCCATGGCTGTCTGCTTGTATCAGCATATACTCCAACTGATGTTTCTCCAAGTGGCAAACACGTATGGGAGCACAACAACCTTGCCCAAAAGAATCTGACTGTTGTAGATTTGGCTCCAAATGACACATTTGTTCTTCCCTTCCAATTTGGCAATATCCAAATTTATCAACTAGCTAAATACCGTTTGGAGGTAAGAAGGCCACAACAATGGCGTATGTTACCGGTATCCATAGTTCACAAGGATCCGAAAGTTGTCAAGGCTATCTATAATTCAATCAATGAGATAAAAATTCCTGCTACCAAATCTACAACATTACCAAAAATAAAATCCATGATCCGATTCTTGGATCCTGCAAGAATAGAGATATTTCACAGAGGAGCAACTACACTTGAACCAGTGCGTTTTACTCTGGCAAGAGATTCTACAATGGATGTTGGTGCCGAGCCAGAAGAGTTTGTTGATATTAGTCCTGAATTTACAGATGAGGGAATGGATGCAGATTTTGTAGAAGATAAAACTGGTATGGCCTCAATTGCCTTTAGACCTGGATTATTAACTGGCTTGCCAATAGCATTAAAACCGCGCAGTCAGATCAAAGTTGGATTGAAAATCAAAGTTCCTCCTGAAGCAAAGAAAGGTGACGTGATAAAGATGGATCTGGTTCAACGTAACTCAAAAAGACAAGTAGTGGGCGGAGTGTCTGTCCAAGTCAATGTCAGATGAGAAATTACCATAAGAAAGTAATCTAGATATTGATTTTTATCAATAATACTAAATTTAGTATCGTACAAAATTTATAATTTTCAATACACTGAATTATCTCTGGGTTTAGTGATGTGGAACAATTTCCAAGAGCCAAGATTCATTTCTTCATTTAATATATTTGTTAATTCGAATGAAAGACTTATTCATTTGCATTATCAACCGATCTTCTCATGATTTAACAGAAACTCTTTTGATTCTCTTAAGATAATCTCTTACCTTTCTTGATGATGTCAACTTGGTGTATATTCTGTCTATTTTATTATCATATGGATAATCAGGTTCTCTTCATATACGTACATTGTTATAATTGAGTTAGAGTCTCTTGAATTTTTATTTTAAATCTTAATAATAATATTCTTTTAAACTAACAAAGATTAAAAGAATCAAATACATTTCTTACATGAGGTTTTTGTAAAAATAGTATCTAGACCATGGTTTTCAACAAAGATTCTCACATGTAACCTATACCATTCAACGTGAAAAAAATGCATCTGACTGGGAGGGAGAATGGTCAATCAAAGTAAACAGATCAAAAGATTCTGCCAAAACAACAGAAACATACAATGTTTCATTATTAGTCAAATCTAGTCTAAAATTAAAGATGTTCTGGAATAAAGCAGAATACTTTACCAAAGATTTGATTAAAGTAAATGTAAATGTCATCGACAAACAATTTGTTCTAAAAAAAGGAGTCAAGATGACTACAAACATTATGGCACCAACAAAGGAATTTGGCAGCATACTCTCCAAAGTAACAAAGAAAGTAATTTTCAGAACAAACGAGGATGTGTCAAAAGAACCTCTAGATGCGGCACTAGATACAATAAGTGAAGATGAGTGAAAAAACCTTTACCAAAAAAGTGAGGAGGCAGATGAAACTGTCTTTGAGACAGCTAGTGAAGAGGATGCCCCAACACGACTTGTAGGATCTAAAACTATCAATATCTTCACTACCAACATTGCAAAGATGAGAAAAGTTTTTCGTCCACTAAATGATGATATCTATACATATAGAATCAAAGAAGGTCATACCGCAAGTGGAGCACGTTATACAAGAATACGAACCATATCGAAGTTTATCGGGGCAAAAGCAGATGCAAAGAAATCCAACATGGTGTTACAACCCATAAAACCAAAGCTTGTGTGTTTGACATTTACTCCAAAAGATGTGAATGAAAATCTAATTGGGCCTAGTTACGCCAAAAATATTGCAATAAAAACAGATAGTGGAAAACTGGTTGGAGATATAATTGACAAGGAGAATGGTAGTAACTTGTCTCAAGAAAAGTTCCAGTCTTTACAGACCTAATATCCAAATTGCTCATCAACATATTTTTTGTAAATCTGCTACTAACAATTTGATTGCAATCTAGAATGAATTTACTTCTCAGTATCGAATATGAACAGAGGCGACTCGGTGATCGCTTGGTCGATCTTTTTTCTCGTCATCATCAAAATGATCATCATACTTTTGGTGGTCTATGATTGCAGAATTTTTTTTCAGTACTAGTTCAGAATCAGAGTCAAAGAATGAAGGGCTAAGCAAGATATGGTCTAGTAACAGCTTGTCCGATATGTTTGGATTTAGCCAGTCTGAAAATTCCGAAGTATATCGTTCCCTTTCATCATAATCTGCAAATGCATGTTTCATGAATTTCTCAGGACTCATTAGCGTCCCAATTATGACATCAATCATGTCTTGAAAGAAGAAATGTTTTTCAAAGTATCTGCGTCCAGGACCGTCGTTTAGATCACCCATCAAAATAATTGGAACATCTGACTGCTTTTCAAAACAGTAATCGATGTATTGACGAACTTTCCAGGCCTCCGTTGCTAGTTTTATTCTTGATTTCATTGCCTCTTTTGTAAATTCTTCTGGATGCTCTTTAGCCCATTTTTTACTTCGTTTTAGAAGTAGAGATTTGGTGTGGACAATTATGATTTTGAGCTTCCTTCCATCTATGTTAATTTCTGTGACAAGTGGACGTCTCCAAAATCGATGTCTTTTTTCCTTGACAGAGCCCCAATAATACACAGGCCAATATTCATAAAGAATCTCCTTTACTTTGGAATTATTTTTGAGGTTCTTTACCTGAAAGTTATGTTTCCTTTTGACTAGAAGATACAGATATTGTCTGTCATAGATACTTTTAGGAACAGGTCCATCTGCATTTCTATAAACGTCGTAAAGTGGATTTCTTTCAGAATCTGAAAGATATTTTTGTACAAATGAATTCATCTGGTCCTCTGTTTTGGGCCCCTCCTGAATTCCTAAGATGTCAGGATTTATACTTTTGATATAGTCGGCCTTTCTTTTTGCCCAAGCATCAACATCCGGAATTTTCTCTTTTGAATTTTTTTTTAGGAAATTATTCTGACTGCCACTAAACATGTATGCCATCCATTCTGCATTCCATGTGGCAATTTTTAATGAAGACATAATATTCATAAGGTTGCAAACTGTTAAATCTTTTTTCAATTACATGGAACACTACTGTTTTTGATAGAATCAACAAAGGCATGATATGGATCCTCTATTTCCTGTATGCTTTCTACGGTTAACTCCACGCGTGATGGCATGAAAGTGGAACTATTTTAGTACCATGATGGGTAGCGGACCCGACCGTGTCACACACTAATCACTATCAAACCTTAGACTAATAACGCAAAAAGCTATTGGAGTGCTTTCGTACTCCTGTAATTTTTTTCTGGTTCTAGCATTATGTTATTTAGAAATTTTAATTGAACATATGCTGAAATGATTTTTCACATATTTGAAATAGTTTGAAATTTAAAATGGAATCAAATCATCTTTTTTGAAAATTTATTGGTTAGATCTTGTTCAACGCCCTCGGTGGGCTCTTGCCGCTTTGATTCAGCGTCCTGCCTACTTTTTGTGGATACAATCATCTAAATCACTGTTCCAGAGGCATTCTTAATAATAAATTATTACTCGGTTCAATTACTAATGGGGATGATATTTTGTTGGAACACCATAGACGTAAATAGAAATTACCGATTCCTGCTATTCCTGTCATAAGTCCTAACATTTCACCTACTCGCACATCACAAGGCCACGGTATCCCTTGATTTGCGTATTTTTTAATACCATGCTTTCCAATTTCTATTGCAAGTGATTTGCATTCGTTATCATTAAGATTTTTTCCAAGATGTAACAATATTTCCCCTATTCCAGAAAAACCATGACATAATGAAAAGTTCTGGTACTTATTTTCAATATCTAGTTCTTTTACAATACTTGTTGTAGTATGTATGGCTGCTTGAATGTCTTGTAGATATATTTCATCTTTTAAAATTTGGTATGCGCGTAAACGAGAAAGACTAATTCCTGGTGCACCATGACACCAGGCTACAGCAAATTTTAGATCTCTTTCTTGTTTTGAATTAATATTTTGATCATCCAATCGAAAATCAGGCCAATTTTTATTTTGTTTACTAAACCAATGATTTTCATACTGAAATGCATGTTTTGCCGCTTCACAGAATTCCACCTTACCAGTCACATTACATAGCTCTAGTAAGGCATACCCAATACCTGCAGCGCCATGAGAGAAGCCTGTTAAATTATGTGTGGCTGATTGTATACCGTTAGATTTGTAATCCCATGACCATCCAATTGATTCTTTTATTGAGGTTGATATTAATTCATTACCAAATTCTATTGCTAACTTCAAAGCAATTTTTTTATCAGATATTTCATATATTTTTAGAAGTGCCAGAATTGCACCTGCAATGCCAGAAAGTAGATCTAGAGAATATTTTTTTTGTGTATCTTTATTTAGCCTTTGAATAATTTGTAATGCATCTTCAACAAGTTTTTGATTACAAAGTTCTTTACCTATTACAGCTGCTGCATATGCGATTCCAATTTGGCCACTATAAAAACTAAATTGTGAAATTTGTGGGATGTCATCAATTCTGGACAAGGACTGATTTATTGCACCTTCAGACGTTTTTCTATATTCATCATTTTTCATATTGTCACAAACATACAAGTTTGCTAGAAAGAGAGCTATTCCACTTGTACCATCATAGATGTCAGGAGAAAGAGCCTTACAAGATATAGATCCACTTGTTGTTATATCATCAAGAGTTCTACCCATCCAATTGCATTTGGAATCATACCAAAAAGATTGTTGACATAATTTAGTTCCTATGTTTTGTGCTGTTTCAAGAAATGGATTCTTGTAATTCATTTAATTAAAAACTCCTTTTAGTATAATTTCATAATCATCAGTTGATCCTGAATTAATATAGGGTTCATTGATGTCTACCCCAGAATTTTTGAAATGTGTTGAAACTTTCTTCATTTTTTCATCTTTAGTAGAATTATTGTTCTCACCCAAACTATGAAGGACTTCAGCTAAAAGTCGAGTACGGTGTTGACCAAAACTTTCACCATTATTTGGATCTTCGGCTAAGGAAACACCAGGAGCAAGTCTTTTGGCAAAAAGTGGTGTCTGAGATTTAAGAAAAGGTTTTATCTGCTCGTAATTTTTTTTTAGTGCATTCCTTGTTTTCCCGAGATACCGCTTATTCATATATAAAATACCTGTATCTATTCTTGTATAGTCATTTGGGTTACTCAGAATTTTAAATTGAAAAGGTACCTTCTCGTTGTTTAGTTCAGTGGTCAAACATCTCATGAGAGACACTGCTGCAGAAACATCTACGTTCCAATATATTCTGGTAAGTATAGGACTTTGGTTGATGGTACTATTGCCATTGGCCATATAAAATCCGGGAAGTAAAGACCTGAATTCTTTAACCATTGCTATGCGTCCTTTTGTTCCAACTTGAACATCTCCCCCATCGGAGATAAATTGATGTGGTGTAACCCATAATGTTAATCCATTTTTATGTACTGCGATTTGACCATTTTTTTCAATCTTGTTGATCTCCCATCCAGATTCCCATGTCCCCGTACCTGTATTGGCATTAGAAAGTGACTCTATGAAATCTCTAGAATTCAGAGAATTTTCATAAACCATCTCTTTATTGTAATCCTTTTGTCTGCAATGACAGATCTGATACAATTTATTTCCAAGATAAAGGATAAACAACTTATCTAAACTATTTGAATCATCATCTTTATTGTCATTTATTGTAATGGAATATTTCCTATGTTGAAGAGAATAAGAATTGGGAGATAGGATTGAGAATTTTGTAATTATATCTTCAAGTTCAGCTTGAAAAGAGTCAGACATCATATCACAATTCACTTCTAAAAGGAATGCCTAATAATTGCATTGTAGCAGAATTTGGATGGTTGAAAATATTCATGCTTAACTGTATCATGTATACAACTGTGTTGGATAATTCCGTTGAAGAATATAGTGACTCATAAGCACTTTGTACTAATCTAGATGCACAAAATTTTACAGATCTAATCAAAAGCTGGTTTGATTCTTTGGAAGTTAAACCTGTGAATTTAACATACGCATTCCAAAATGCCCTTATTGCTAATTGTATTTCTTTTATTGGATGAGTTGCAGTTGTTAACATTTGTTCTGCAGAATCACGTCCTGTGATTGGAAGAAAAGATAGCCAAGATACTATAAATTCCTGAAACACACTTCCAACATCCCATGCAGGATCTCCTATTGATGCAGTTTCCCAATCTACTATGTTTATTTTAAAAGATTTAGAATCTTCCTCTGAAGAGATGATTATGTTATCCCATTTTATATCTCCATGGATGAGTGTCATAGGATGCCACTTTGAATAAAGTTCTTCAAGGGAGTCAAAAAAGGTAGGGTATTGTTGAACTAATTTCAAGAGCTTTAGGTTAGCAGAATTTATTTCAGTAAATATCTCAATTCCAGGACGTACTATTGATGCAACTGGAATAAATCCCCCTTGAAGAAAATTCAGTTTGTGTCTGTTGGCAAATCCATTAAAAGCGTTGTGATATGTTGCTATCATTTTACCTAGTTGCGCAGATTCCTCCTTTTCTATGACTCCATGGTTTACATAACTATGAGTACTCCAAGATTGAGAATTTTTTACAAATTCGGTTATCATGATATTTCTTTGTTCATCAAAATCAAGTATTTTGGGAGTAATTTCTTTTAGCGATTCAAAATCGGAATCTGTTTGCATTAATAAATAAAGTAGGGTTTCTTTCTTGATAGTTGTTTTATTGTCAATATTTGAAGGATTAGGTTGTTTGATAAATAGACTAGTGTCGTTTTTTCGAATTATATGCAAATTTCTATTTCTTCTTGAAGCATCAATTATCTTCAAATCTCCACCAACAATCGATTTTGTAACCAATAATCCACGAGCAATAAGATACTCTGCAGCATTGTCTATATTGAGAAGAGAATGATTTTTTTCTTCAGATATTTTAAAACTCATATTGATATATTACAGAAAAAATGTTTAGATAAAAAAATTTATTCATGGTTATAGTTAACCATGATTTTTGTAATTTTAACTATCCTCTATTCATACCAGTGATTTTTTCTAACTGAGTATTTTGGATTTTTACCTGATCTACAAGCTTAGCTATTTGTGTTACCAAATCTACAGGATTAACAAATTCAGGACAACCGCCAACAGCACTTACCACTAAGTCAGGACAACCAAATCTACTAGGACAACCATCGACCCAACTTAGTTTGGTAATCAGATGAGGTATGGTCAACCTTCGTCTATATGTCAGACGTCGATAGTATTCCAATGGTACTTGATTGATAGTACAACCAAGAGCACTAGGACAACCATCGACCCAACTTTTATTTCTGAAGACTTGTTGTGAAAGCGATTCCTTATCCACTGTTTTTATCTGCGCTCTTGCTATGTCTCCTTCAAGAAAACTTGCCTTTGCTTTAATTGACTCGGTTCTTACATGGTTAATTTCTGAATCCTTTTTGATCAACATAGAGGTCCCACCGAATTCGAGTTCGTTTTCAGGTGCTTCTTCGACATCAAGTATATCACTTTTCTTGATGTGAAGACAGTCATTAAAGTCCAGATTAAGATACAGACATACAGTATCAGGTGAATCCGAACTTCCAACATAGCCTTTAAGTCTCATTGCACCACTTGCAGATTTTGCTAATTTTTTGGATAATTCATGCTCTTTCAAAAGTTCTTCTTTTCGACTTGAATCATTCATTATCATTAATTAGGAACTCTACTATATAAAATTCTCTAAAATTTTATCTATCTAAAATATGACAGTAAGAAAATAATATAATTTTGTGAAGAAATTAGAGTCGTGTTTTCAAAGACAGAAGAAAATACAAACAACAGTAATTCTTGTGATCTTGAAATACATCTATGTAATTCTAGAACATTATTACAGAATTAAAAAAATCATTTTGAAACTTGACAATTATAATATTATATTATATAGTTTACAAGAGTATTCCACCGCATGGGTGTAATAGTTACTCAAGGAAGGCCTATTGCGATAGGCGGGGATATTGTAGCGTGGAAATCACGAGGTAATGTGGTTTTTATTGATAAGAAAAAGTTTGGAATAAGCAGAAATGTTTTAGATTTAAAATCACGAACAGTTACAATTGATGGAAAAAAGTTCACTCGCGGAACAGTTATTGAAAACTGGAAACCCCAGAAAGGAAGCGTTATGGTTGATGGAAATAAAGTTACTCTAGTTATGATTGGAACTTGGCCAACACCAGAAAAACCAACTAGACGTAAAAGTAGGGTAAAAAATAAAAGAACAGTAAAGAGTAAAATTAGTCGCTAACCATCTAAATGTAAAATTTACTAAATACATGACTTTGTTATCATAATATCTTAATTATCATATCTGAAATTCATCAACGCTTTTAAAAAAATTGTTGCATAGATTCATACTAAACAAGATTGTTAATCTCCAATTCTCAGATTCAACATATTACGATCGAATTCAGAATTTATAAAATTTGACATAATCTATTCATAATCAATCAAACATTCTTGTTTTCTCCTTTGAACATAAATTACTTTTCAAAATGTTATTCATTTTGAATACAAATTTGTTCAGGAGTTGCAACATGTCCTAAAATACCCTCAAATACAATACTTGTCCCTACATTATAGATAATTGGTTCTGAAAAATAATGCGACATGTTTACAAAAGTATTTTCATCTCTACAATTAAGTACATAAAAAAATTCAAAATCATTATCACGATGAAAATCTATTTTTCTCCTATCAAAGATTATTCGAGGAGAATTATTTTCTAAGACATAAATCTTGATTCGAGAAATACTGTTGTCTGTACAGGGGATCCAATTATCAATTGCTGCCCTTCCTTCATCTCTAATCCATCGTGGTGGTTTTTCCATTTTGCTTTCAAACCAGAACGTAATTATTTTTTCATGTTCATTAAGAATAATTTTTACCTTATTAACTATAGGAGGATGCCAAATGCGAACGTTTTTTTTCAAGCATATCTTGATTTGTTTTTTTTCTGCATCATTTGACTCAAGTACGATTTCTTCTTCAAAGCTATTCATGCTCATCAAGTCATCATCTTTTTTGTCCCACCACACTACTATTGGTTCATTTCTGATTCCTTTTCTAAATGCCAACATTGTTTTCTTGTTGAAAAGTGAAACGGATTCAGAAAATCTTGAAGTTATTAGTTCGCTCACATGTAATTTCTTGTTTATATCTACCCAACAACGTTCTACTAACTCATCTACATTTTGTGTATTATCGATGATTACTTCATAGTATTGACTTCTTGAGTTTATGGGTTCAGAATTATACGCTCCCAAGTGACTATACAAATCAGCTACTTTGAATACGTCTTCTGTCATAAAATGCCAAGGATGATCATAACCAGTTACAGGTTTTCCAGATCTTCCTAATTCATTTTCATCAGGAACCTCAAGATTGGATGCAGGCAGATACTTTTGGTACCATACACCTTTAACAATTCTTTTGCCAATCTTTTTTGTTCCTTTCATGTAGATTGTCATATCTTCTCTTAATGCAATTGTTTGCGGATATACAGAATCAGGGTATGATTCATCAATTCTGATTGTTTGCCTACCAGTGACGACATCATCAGAGGATAAATATTTGATTGTACATGGAGGATAATGTCTCCAACGCCAAGTATGATCCATAGAACCCCAGCTGAAATTAATACTGTAAATCTCTTTTTTTCCTGTTACAATAATGGTCTGTCGCGATACTGCCATTCTGCTGTTTGAATTAATACATCCGTTTCGAAATGGGCACCAAAAGGAATCGCGATTAAATTTGTGCTTTTCTCGAATCCAAGGTAAGAGACTTTTAACAGCACCAACTAATGCCCAATCTCGAAATAACCCCGCAAGGTTGTCTTCTGGATGAACTACACGCCAGCGTTCTGAAAAGTATGTTTGATGATCAATCCAGAGAATGGCATATGCATCTTTTGTATTTCCATCTTTTTTGATTTTATAATCGGATTTTAGCTGACATAAAATGTAAAAATTACAAGTTCCATCCCAGAAGCCAGCCCGATCCTTTGTTGGTCCTGTAAGAAAAATATCAGGTCCATTTTGCATCTCTCCACCGTTGATTATTTCATAATGTGTATGACGATGCATGTTACCTACTCCAATATCAAATACTTTGATGAATTCAATTGATGGTTGGTGTGTCAATAAACGAATTTTTTTTTTAAAATTTCCTAATGGACCAAGATCCTGATAAGTGACATGATCATATTTCCTTACCCATCTAGGGGGTTTCCCACTTCCACAGGGTGGCCTGGTATCTAATAAATGCCATACTCGTGGCTCGGCTCTTGTCATCATTATGTCTGGTGTAATAAGCGCTTTAGCCATCTTTAATCGGATTTCCTGATAGAGTTTTACTGAAGGATGGTTGCCATATTCATCAGAAGTCCACCATCCTAGGTCATCAGGATTGGATGTGTCTTGATTGTATTCCGGATCAAGCTTAAATTCAAATCCAGGAACATTAACATGATCTTTTTTTGTACATTGAACATCAGAATAACTATAGTGTAAATATTCGTGATCTTTTTTTGTACATTGAACATCAGAATAACTATAGTGTAAATATTCATGTTCCATTGTAGTTACATAGAAATTATCCTTTCCAGATTCTTTTGCAAATATGCGACTTCCATCAGCAGCTATCATGTCAAATTTTGGGGCAACATACATGTGAAAATCTCTTTCATTTTTCTGATCTTTTCCCTTACCGCGACGTGTAGTGTATGATATAGCTACAGGAGGTTCCACATGTCCGTTGTAATCTTTAGGATGGAGATACTTTGAAGGTGGTGATACAAGTTTCCACTCTTCTTTATTCCCTGTTTTTTCTTTAAATTCTATATTTCCTTTATCATTGATACGAAATTCAAATCGTATTCCGTTATCATCATATGCAAATTGATTTTCAACAACAGCGTTGTTAAATGAATATGCTTCTAATTTTGGAATTGATGGAACATTTCTTTCTGTAACTGAATCAAATATTTTATGTCTAGTCATCAAGAAATACTCTATGGATTGTCCCACGCCATCTAATGCATCGTGAAAAGCATCCCCTCTCCTGCGCCATCTTTCATTTGAGTTTCGTCCTGCTTCTCTTACTCTATTCCCACTTCCTTCACCAACCACTTCATCCATCATGCTACCTACAGCATCACCAATCTCTTCTACAGTATTACCTACAGCATCACACAGATCCTCTACTCCGTCTGCAATAATGCCGAATAAGTCAGCAATCAGACCCATATAGAAAAACACATCTTCTTGATTAATTAAATTATCAATGAATATACAATGTATTCAATTATTTATTGGAATGAAAATCACAACAAATATCAAAAACATCATATATGAAAACGAGTTTTATTACAAACCTTGTAATTATGTAAAAATTCATTTAAAATTTGAAAATAAATTCAATAAAGAAATTTTCTAATGTTATAACTATAATCACCAATCAATCGTGAGAATTAACATTGTATTTTTCATATTCTTTTAAACTATCAAAACTTAAAAGAAATAACTACGTGTTTTGAATGGATTTCTATAAAAATAGATTTTATTTACTATTCTCCCTACATGTAGAGCCTAAATCCCACTTCCCGCATTATAGTCAGATACTTTACACTTTTTCCTTGATTATTTTTAAAAGAAGATTGTTTATTACCTCTCCAGAAGCTTTGCCTCTTAATTCTTTCATGGCAATTCCCATCAAT
>Ga0224512_10004186_pt1 | contig 12315 bp, 12 predicted proteins | sample SF_May12_sed_USG_4_FD_169103 | JGI IMG/M metagenome (GOLD analysis project Ga0224512, IMG submission 169103) | Sediment microbial communities from San Francisco Bay, California, United States - SF_May12_sed_USGS_13 | ecosystem: Environmental > Aquatic > Marine > Sediment | place: USA... | reverse complement strand
TCAGGTTGAAAAAAAAGAATCTAAAATAAATTTTTAATCAGCCACCTGTGCAGTGGCAGCATATCTTTGAATATTTTGAAAATTACGTTAACAGCCTTTCCGCCATCAATTTTTTTAAAATCGTTGCCTTCATACCATGCATAAATTCCCTCGTATAACAAATAACCCGGGTAAAGTGTATTAGGATCATAACCCTTTGGAGTTTTCTTAAATTTTTTCCCACCGATAGAATAACCCTTCTTTTCCAAAGACCTTATGATTTGATGGAGCTCTTTAGCTGAAGATGGATTTGAAACAACATCCCGATACTTTTTCAACAAGTGGGGAGGGAACATATACATTCCAAGACCTACACCAAAAAGTTTGGGTTCAAGATGAAAATAAAATCCGCTGGCTTCCATTTTTTTCACTTTGCCGTTCCAGAAATATAACCCCGCATTTGTTTTGTAAGGAGTTTTATCTTTGCTGAAACGCACATCTCTGTGTAAACGGAAAATTGATTTATCAATTTTTGGAATAGCCACAATTTCTGGATCAAGATCTTGTAGCTTATCACCCATCTCAACAATAAATTGAACACAGGGTTCCAGAAAATCAGAATTGTATAAATCACGGTTTGTTTCAAACCACTCGCGATTATTGTTCTTTGAAAGTTTGTTAAGAAAAGCTCTGGTTTTTTTAGGGAAATCTTTTAGTGCTGTGTTCATATTGGTGGCTTTCTGTTTTTATTTTAGATAAATCATTTTTTTTGTCTGGAAAAAGATATCAGACTTTAATTGATAAAAATATATTCCTGATGCAAGTTGCCCGATACCAAATGCTGGTGAAAACTCAACCTCATATTTTCCGGCAGGTCGGTATTCATCAAGAAGAGTGGCCAATTCATTTCCAAGAATATCAAATATCTTTAGAGTTTGCCAACCACCAACTGGAGTCTGCCAGCTAATTTTTGTACTTGGATTAAATGGATTAGGATAATTCTGACCTAAGATAAATTCATCCTGCAAAAGAATTTCTTCTTTTACTCCTACCAGAGCTGGATCAAGCTTTAAAATCACTCCATTTTCTCCGACTGCGTAACCAGTTCTCGCATCAAGAAACTGAAGATCATAAACAACAGTGCTATCGGGAGTATCAAATTCACTCCACGTTTCGCCTCTGTTTGTTGTTAGCAAAAATTTATATCCTGAAGCAGACCAGCCTTCGTTATAAGTTCGGTAGTCAATTGCAAATGAAAGACCGAAAAATGGGAGGTCTTCATTACTCCATGTTTCACCGGAATTTGATGTTGTAATTTTTGCAATTGGGTATAAACCCTCAGGATCACCGGACAAAGTGATAGCATTTAAGGAATCGAAAATAAAAACGTCAAAGATTTCATCAGCACTAACACCCTGAGCACTCCAGTTTAAACCTGATTCAGTTGTGCGCCAAACAACTCCGGCAACATCAATACGTCCTCCGCAGGCATAACCAAACTGACGGTTGAGAAAATTAAATTTAAAAACCGGAAAACCCGAAATCATGTTTGAATCGATTACAGCACTTGTCCAAGTATTACCCCCGTCAGAAGTGTAGCCAATGTATGATCCGCCAACAAATCCGTTTAATGAATCAAAGAAAAAAATCGTTCTGATATATTTGGAAGAGTCAGGAAAATTTTCTGCAGACCAGTCATCGCCGCCGTTTGTTGTTTTCAAGATCACCGAATTGAAGGGAAATTCATCTTTAAGGGTTAATGCCCAGCCAATGTTCTTATCAACAAAAAAGATATCCATTATAAAAGTTTGAACACTGCTATTCTGAACGTCCCAGCCAATCCCGCCATCAGTCGTACGAATTATGGTTCCGGCTTCACCCGCTGCCCATCCAGTAAGACTGTCAACGAAGGTTAATTTTCTTAAAGTTACATTTACGGGAGATTGCAGGATCTTCCAAGGCTGTGTTTGTGCATAGGATGATAACGTTGCATTCAAGAGGATTAAGAAAAATAAAATACCGCAGAAAGTTTTTATCATATTGAAGAAAATATTCAAGCTTTAATTTATTATAACAAAACTTAGGCAGAATATCTGAAATATGATATATTATTCTAAATGCAGCAAAAACAGCAAATGATTAGTTCAGCACGACATTTATTGTATTGTCAGCATTTCCCTGAATGTAAGCTTTGTAAAAAATTTCGCACATTCGCTGCACTCTTTTGCTTTCATCAAACTTGATTGCCTGCTTGATGGCATAGATGCCGCGCGAGTCTCCAATTTTGTAGAGTGACAGTGCCGCAAGAATTCTAAGCTCTTCTGAAGGACAATCGCGAAGCATTTTCAACAAAGTGATAACACTCCTTTGGCAACAAAGTTCGCCGATTATATAAGTACAGCCAGCTTGTGACCCAAGATTATCAGAATTCAGTCCATTCAGTAATGTCTTAAAACATGCCTCCATTTCAGAAGAGTTCTGGTCTGCTGTTTCCTGTGGAAGAATCTGGAATGAGAATATCAGGATTAAGGAAACCGCGAAAAGTATAATTGAGCTTTTCATGGTATACTCCTTCTATTGAGTTTTATTTCAAAGGAAAGACATACTTAAAGATGTGTGATGTAAATCAAATTATTACAGAAGGCGGAGAATGACTTTGAGGACTCCTTTTTTAGGGTTGGATTATTGAAGAGAGGAATTCGTTAAATAATTAAATAGAAAAAGCTGGTCGATTATTCACAAACCAGCTTTACTATAATAAACACTCCCGGATAAATTTCAAGTTAAGAACTCTATTTAAAGATATTAATACTACCGTATAAAATCATTCAGGTCAAGTTTATCAGAGACTGAAAGTGATCCATCGCTCGATTTAAATGTGAAAGACAGATTATCGGTTTTTTCTTTAAGGTATCTTTTCATTTTTCTGAATAGCCCGCCGGGAAATATTTTATATGTATCAAACAATGCTGTCTTTATTCCATTGAGCGTTGGGAGTCTTTTTACAAATGATATCCATTCGCTATCTGATTTTGAAAACATTGAACCATTTCTCCAGCCGCTGAGCAATAAGTAATCAGCGCCTTCGAGATTCTTAGGTTCAAAATTATTTATAGGAATAAGCTCAGCCGCAAGACCACGGTTAAGAAGAAATTCAGCAATTTCTTCACCAAACTTTCTGGTCGTGTTGTTTTTATTCTGAACTACTATCAACGCCTTTTTCATATTAAAAACTCCTTTATAATTGCTGAAAGAAATCTAAACAGGAAAGCCACCGAATTCTATCAATATGTTATATACGGATTATTTCAATGATGTGACCCTGATTTAAGAGGTTAGTTGTAAATCGTCGAATGATATTTATTCAGGAAGGGTTCTTAACTAATTATATCCTATTTATTATTCACTTACTGAACAATGTAATAGACATTAAACATTAATGTGTCTCACAGCTTCGCACTTAATTTCTTTAATCATTCTCTAAGACCGTTCATCAGTCAATAGGCAGATGGCATTCCGATTGTCTTCTTCGTATTTGTAAATCATAATTAATAACATTATACAAAAGGAGATAATAATGAAAACATTATTAATAGCTCTGTTAATAGGGGGTGTGATGCTTTCTTCCAGTTTTGGGCAGGAGCGTACTGATGAGAAAAAATGGACGGTTGATCCGGGAACCGGCGACACACTATTTACAACATCAGTCATCGTCTCACAATCAGAAGACATAACACCACGCAGCAGTATGATAGTAATCAACCCGCTAAAGTTTTTATTGTTCTACAATATTTCTTACTTTCAAAAACTTAACGACGGAACTGCAATTGGAGTTGGTCTTCAAATGCCAACAATATCTGGTGTAAACGGATTTGGTGTAAATGCAGAAGCAAGGTTCTACCCAAAAGGAAATAATTTACGGGGATTTTATTTTGCTCCAAATTTTTCATACAACAGTCTTACAAACGATGAAGATAACGAAAATGTCTCAATCACTTCAGCAGGAGGATTGGTTGGCTGGCAATGGTTTCCCGGGGAACAGTTTGCCATGGGACTTGGTATTGGTGTTGATTATTACTTTTTCTCAGGTGATGTCGATGACTTCGAAGATTTAAATGGATTTGCACCTGCGTTAAGGTTTGATATCGGATTTGCCTGGTAGTGAGCGCAAGAAAAACAGAAAATGCATAATGGGCTGTATTTACATAAATTATCAATTGATAAAATTGCTAAAAAAATACAGCCTAATTCCCGATTTTAGATAAGCGTTATTCAGAATAAAAATAATTGTCTTACGAACTAGGATTAACTTCACCCCAATCGTTTAATAATGAAAAACATAATTCCTTACTAAAGAGCGTTGCAATTACTAGCAGACCTTACTTTTTCTTCTTCGAGCTTTTTGCTTTCTTGTTAAATTCCAATGAAAGGTTAATCCAGTATTCAAGTTTCTTTATTGATTTTGTTCCCTCGGGTCCGACGAAAACAAACCCCTTCATTTGTCTTCCGGTAAAATCCCCAACTCAGTTTTCAGGTGTTTAACTGACACAGAGAATTTTTTTAATTTGAACACAACGCTATTAAACAGCTCCCGGTAATGCTATTAATTTTAAAGCAGATTTAGTAACGACAATCCAGGTGTCGGAGAAAAGAAAAAAATGGCGTAATAAAAATAGCAGAAAAATTTTTTTTGATAGTAATCCCACAATTTCATTGAATACATATCTTAGCATTTTATCCGCTTGATGGCAGGGTTGTTGCTCATCAGTAAGCAATTCCACTCTTCATTGTTATAATAATTATAGCTTTCGGGTCAAACAGCGTTATGGAGTTAAAAAGCTATTTATACTTACGAGGCTACGCTGTAAGAAAAATAATAGAAGAGTTTTGAAATTAAATGAAATATAAACGTCGCATAATCATTATTAGAAACCGACTTTTTTATTAAACAACTATTATCAATCAATCCAATGGAGGTTAGTTATGGTATACATGTTTAAAGGAAAACTCTGCGGCTACATTTGCAGAGAGTGTACAGAGCCACTTTCCAATCTGAAAATAAGGCTTTACAGAACCCGCAAAGAGCAGAACGTTACCGCTCTAGCAGTTGCCAATCCCAAAGACACACTAAACATCATTCCCGATGGTGAAATAAAAGAAAAAGAATCCAGCTTGATTGCTGAAGCGGTTATAGATGAACTTGGGAACTTTCAATTTGAACTTGGGAAGAAGCAAAAGTATAACGGCGAAGCATTTGAAATTGATATTTATTGTGAGTCAGTTCCCCATCTCAAAGCACCATTAGAAAATTCTAGGCCGGTTCAGTTTACTATTACAGTACTGCAACCGCAGTGGAAAAAAGTAGAAGAGAATTATATCGGGGTCTGGGAGTATTGTATCCCGTGGAGATTCTGGTGTGCCTTACGCGCAAGGTTCGGAGCGTGGGTAATTTGCGGAAGAGTGACTGTTTGCAAGCAACAGGTCCCGGTTGCAGGATTAAAGGTTCGTGCCTTTGATGTTGACTGGTTGCAGGATGATGATCTCGGCTCTGCAATTACAGATTCAAGTGGAAAATTCAGGATTGATTACACTTTCAGTGATTTTAACAAAACTCCGTTTTCCCCGTTTATCAATTTCGAATTAGTCGGTGGTCCGGATATTTATTTCAGAATTGAAGATGCAGGTGGAACCGTTTTGCTTGACGAGCCGCGCTCAAGAGGAAGGCAAACGGATAGAGAAAACGCTGGTCCATGTTTCTGTGTTGATCTCTGTGTAGATGTTCAAGTTCAGCCCCCATTTAAAAATCCATGGTTTACTCATGTCGGTGACTTTCATATTATTACTGATATTAATTCCATTTCAGGACAAACAAATGCTGCTGTATTCGGACATGGCGGACCTAATTATGCATTTTTCGGCGGAATGAAATTAAAAGGGTTTTGTCCGAAAACTTCTCCTTCAGGTCCTGCGCTGCCTATGCGGTACAGGTTCCAGTACGCACTGTTATCAAGCCCTTCAATGCTTACTCCAATTACCGGTGATAAAGTTCTTCCGGTTTTAGTTGGAAGCAGGTTGATACAATGGAAATTATTTGACGATAATTTAGTCTGGACCTTCCAGTCAATTTATGTTCAGGGTTCAGGTGCAACACCCGATCCTACTCCTACACCCGGTGGTCCCGGCCCCTGGGGTTCTGTACCAGCACATGTAATTGTTCCCGATGCAGACGGATGGATTAATGTTGATCAAAACGGACTTGACGATGGATTCTACGGACCGCTTATAAGATTTAATTCTGGTAAAGCAATCCCTGGTGGACTTGCACCAGGAAATGGTGCGGGTAATGCAGTTAGTGATCCTAAGAACGGAACGCCGATCAGAATATTATTTGAAGCAGGTCCCGTCGGTGGTGCAGTAACTTACAGTAATGAATTAACAAATGTTCTGGTAAACAACTGGATTGAGGTAAGGCTTGTTGATCTCCAGCAGTTTACAAGCGGAGGTTCCTGTTCAGATCTCGGTACAGACTTAAACATTCTTTACACTGCTGATCATCAACAACTTGCTTCGTGGGATATAGACATAACAAGTTCAGCTACTATTCCACCAATTGCACCGCCGCTCCCATCGGGCTCAACCCCACGCGGTAGTTTTGGTAACAGGTATATTGATATAAGCTCATGGCAAAGCTGTTCATACCTTGTTACATTAACTTCAAGAAGAGCACTCACCAATGGTGAGAATGATGACGATGCAGATACATCGCATGTTACTTTTTGTAAAGCATAATAAATAATTTATGGGCTGAAAATTACTTCAGCCTCTTTTTAAATAACCTAACGGAGGCAAACATGAGAAAACTTTATTTTGCCGGAGGATTATTACTCCTGGCTATTTTTCTTGCTGGCTGCTGTAAGCCAGAGATAGCGGGAACCGTTCCCAACACTTTGCGCCCGCAGCAGACAAACAACTGGTGCTGGGCTGCTACAACTCAAATGCTTGCGCAGCATGTCGGTATCTCTGTAACGCAGTGTGATCTTGCAAATCACCGTTTTGGAAGAACCGATTGCTGCAACAATCAGAATGCGGGTTCCGATTGTCCTAAAACAGATGCTTGTAATATGCCCGGGTGGCTGGAGCTGGATTTTGCGGGAGTAACATTCGAAGAAAGTTCTTCAGCGCGCACCTGGTCACAAATCCGTTCACAAATCTACTGTGCCAAGAAACCAATGGGCTATGCTTACGGAACACCCGGTGTAGTCGGACATGTTGTTGTAATAAAAGGATATATTACGGTTGCTGGAACAAATTACATTATTCTGAACGATCCATGGTCGCCTTGTGTAGGCTCTGAAAGACTTATTACTTACGATGAATATGCTGACCCTGCAGGAACATCTACACACTGGGACACCTGGTATAACATTGCCAAGAAATAAAAAAGGATAGAATTATGAAATCATTTTTGAAATCAGCATTTCTTCTGCTTTCCATAATTTTTATATTTTACTCCTGCCAAAACCAGGAGGGAGAGGGAGAAGAAGAAATGAACGAACAAAAAATCTATAAAACGCCTGAAGAAGCTGCAGTAAATGCAAAAAGCGATCTAATTCAGGTTCTGGAGACAAAGAAAGAAATTGACCTCGGTATTGATGTTGCCGAATTACGAAAAGCGGAACTGATCAGACCAGCAAAATATCAAGAAGTTGATTTTGAAAAATTACTCACAACTGAAACGATCCAAAGACTTTCAGATATTTCATTTTCACCTAAGAGTATGATCGCACCTTATGTTCTGGAGAACAATGTAGTAGGTGTTGCAGAAGTGAAAGAAGTAAACGATGGCTGGAAGGTAGCCGGTCTTGGTAATAAACCAATAACAGATGATCTTAACACAACCAGGGCTACTCTTAACAGTAATTCGGAAGTTACTATTTACGAAGTGCCAAACCTGCAGCTTTTTATTTATGGTGTAAAGAAAGAAGCTTCTGAAACATACTATCTTAACTTCGGTGAATTTACACTTAAAGACAGTACTGCTCTCAAGACTTTTTATCCGGCGATACGTGAAAGCGCTATGCGGTTTCAGAAAAAGTTTGGAGAACAGCTGAAGAAAGAAAAACTGGTTAAATAATCTTTTGCTCAGTAACAAAGCATGACTGTTTGCTGCGACAAACACATTCCTCCCTAAACAGATAAATTCCCACCGCTATCCTCTTTGTAGGATGGCGGGGGGCTTATTGTATAAAATTTTTGCCTTATGCGATGTCACTCCAACTTAAATGTCATCCTGGTTAAGTTCATTTGCTGCTCACTTTTGGGTTCCTTATACAAATGTGTATCTCGCCCTACTTCCCTTTATAATGATCCTCTTCGGCAAGGAGGTTTCTGTTTTCCAGATTGCTGGGGCAGCTGTTGTTACTGCGGGATTAATAATTGGTGTGATGGATTACAGTCGCAATAAAGTGGTAGAAATAAAAAAGCGATATTAAGATTGACTAATCCGTAACAGAAATAAAGGTTGTTCACTTTTCAAGGGAGCGGTGAGCTTTAGCCGATGCTACTTTTTCTTCTTAGATCTCTTTGCTTTCTTGTTGAAATCTAAAGCTAGATTAATCCAATACTCGAGATCCCTTTTTGATTTTGTTCCTTCCGGATCGACGAAAACAAATCCCTTCATTGGTCTTCCGGTAAAATCCATTTCTCGGCAGCCTTTTCTTTCAAGTGCTTTTTCATAAACAGCGGGATCGATGCGTGCCATTAAATCATCATTAAGAATGCCGACACACATTTTATTATTAACCATAAAAGTAAGTCCACCCATCATCTTCTTTTCCTTAATGCTCTTTTTAGTGAAAAGAAGTTCTCTCGTTCTATTTGCAAGATGTTCGTCGTATGCCATAAATAATAAAGTAAATTTTGTGATTACTTAATCAAGACCTGTCCGCTGAAAATTTATCGAAGGAGGATCATTTTTTTCGTTTCTATGAAGTTATCTGCACTAAGCTGATAAAAATAAACTCCACTGCTTAATCCTGAAGCATCAAAATTTATTGAATTGTTACCTGCTGGCTTTTCCTCATTAACAAGTGTTGCAATCTCATTTCCCAGAATATCGTATAATTTTATTTTAACATAATATTTGTATGGTACAGAGTAATTAATTCTTGTTGATGGATTAAATGGATTCGGATAATTCTGAGAAAGTGAAAACTGCTCTGGTACCGAAGACGAATTATTTTTGCCAGCGACATTAAGAACAAGAATATTTGCTTCAACCCAGGTTGGATCGCTTGCATCAGGATTTGCTGAAGCGCCTAGCGTTGCAGTGTTTGAAAAAAAGGACAAGTCTTCTGCGGTCTGTCCGACTCCCTCATCCATTCTCCAGTAACCAACAAGTCCGCTATCCTGTGTTGAGTAATATTCTGGCGTTAAAATCGTATTCATTGTGCTTTGAATCTGTGATTGTGTTCGGGCACCATTCCAGATTCTCACCTCATCAATTTTTCCGTTAAATACACGTCCCGGGAAACCGGGAGATTCACCTACTAATAGATTGCTGTTCACGGCATTTCCGATTGTCAATCCGGAAATATTTAATTGAACTTTCAATTCACCATCAATATAAATTTTCATTGAAGTTCCATCATAAGTTGTGGCAACGTGCTGCCAGCTGTTTAGCTGAATTGAATTAGCCGGAGAATTAATTTCATGCCAGCTTCCATTTCCAATGTTAAAATTGATTATCCCATTGCCGCCGCACCGAATCATATACCCCGAACTATTTGAACCCTGATCTTTGACTATTACACTTCCGGCAAAAGGCTGACTCTTGAACTCATTTACATTTATCCATGCTTCAAGAGTAATTTTGTTCCCTGTAATTTGTAACGAGTTACCGTTCCCGCAATTAAGCAGATCATCAGTTCCGTCAAATTGAAGTGCGTAACCACCTGTGTCTGCGATTGAGGTTCCGGTTGTAAAGCCCCACACTTCTCCTACTGTTGTGTAGTATTGATTTTTACAATCGATACGCCAGTAATAAGTTGTGTTTGAACTTAGCAAACCAGTTTGAAAAGTGTTTGATGTTACATTGGCTGCAAATGGTGGGGGATTTGTCGTTCCAAGGTAAACATCATTTGAAGTTGTTCCATTTCCTGGAGTCCATCCGAGCGTAGGATTTCGGACTAATATCGTATCACCATTTTCCGGAGAAGGATTTGTAGCTATTCCGGGAGGAGAGAACCACTCGAAAGAAGTTTCAGCAAATGAAGATTCGCCAAATTCATTTCCAAGAGTCTGCACTAAAATTGAAACTGTGCTGTCTCCCGGTTCGTATTTAACAAAAGGAACGAAATAAGCATTGTTTGCAGTTCCACCGAGATAGGTTAGAGAATTGTCCTGGTTTCTTCTGAAGACGTTGTAATAATATACTTCGCTAGTTGAATGATCCCACCTCAATCTTAATGTAACAAATCCCGGCTCATCAACTTTGTTTTCTACAAAAAGATTTGTGGGTGGGTTTGGAATATCTATTGTTCCATTGTAAATGCTCAGTCTTCCGACTTTCATTTCGTAACCGTTCCCGAAGCCGCCGGTAAAGAAGAGAGCAACCACTGAAATCTTTTGTCCGTTGTAAGCACTAATAGCTAATGTTTTCAAATTCCAATCTGAGGTGGTTGCATTCCCAACATCGAAATAAATAAAAGTGGATGGATCATTTTCAAATGCTAATCCTACTTTCATATTTGTTGGACCAACACTTCCGGTTTTAAATGCTATATCAATTTTTGTGTCGGAAGAGACAAGACAATTTGCCTTGTATAATTTTATGAGATTATCGCTTGTCAAGTCACCGGAAATTTTAAGACTGTTTCCGCCGTAGTATGCATCTGTAAAATCAAATTCTGTAGTTAACTTTGTTCCGCTGCGCTGGACTATCCATCGCCAGGTAGGTAGAACATCCTGCAGCGAAAGATTATTCCATCCGGTTGTTGATAATTCAGGATAAGACAATTGCTCTCCATTAATGTAGAAATCATAGCCCTGTCCTGTACAAAAATTTGTAACGAAAGGAACTTCAGTAACGGTAGTAAAAGCAGGAATATAATTCGCAAATCCTTTCCAGCTGTTGGAAGTTGTTGTATTGCTCGGATCGTTATTCCAGCCCACCCAGAATATGCTTGAACGGTTGTAATAATTTGCAAGATCGGAAGATGAATTGTAACACCAGTCTGGTCTGTAAATTCCTAGCGAAGTAACATGCGGAAGACCATTCGGAAATGGTGCAGACCAATTAACACTGGTATTATATCCGTTTGCTTCAACATCAATTCCTGCAAATAATTCGTACTCGTTTCTGTTTAAACTTTGGGCAAGCGTTCTTGAATTATTTAATCCTGCTGAACTCCACCAGAAGTTTAAAAACATTGTTTCTGAAACAAGAGTATCGCCCCATTGAAAATACCAGTCGTTCTGAGAGTTTAACTGGTTCTGCCATGAAATAGCTCCGCTCTCCGTCATAGAATCATACCACTCAATTTCAAGATTAGAATTTTCCTGGAAGTAAATCATAAAGTCTCTCATATTTACTGCAGTCTGAGAATTTCCGCCGACAGTTTCCTGGTTTAAGAACCAACCATCGAAACCATAATATTCTGCGACTTCAATTAATTTATCGGCAACCGGGAAAGTGTTTCCGCTCTTCTGAAGAAAGTCATTTACCCATTGGAACTGTCCACCGTAAACAATTGGTGGAAAGAATACATTTCCCAGGATCTTAACACCGTTTCTATGTGCAGCATCTACTAAAGTTGGGTTCGGTGCAAGAATTAATCCTTCGCCGGCAGAACCTCCCCAAAAGACAAGCTGATCTACATACTGCCAGAAACTGAATGTATAATAATTAATATTTAATGTACCCTGAGATGGATTGTCGCTCGTTGGTGCAAATGCTGATAACGGATTTACTCTTGCTTCATTTACTCTTGCATTAGGGTTTACAACTGTAATGCTGTCAACATATTTATTTATTAACAGAACTCCCGAACGATTGTAAGGAGCATCGGGATCTGTAGAAGGGGACCAGCTTAAAATTTCCAGCGGGAACCAGTAAGAAGCAAACGGCTGGTCGGATGAATAAAAATTTGTTTGGTTATTTGCAGAAGTAAATGGAGCATTAATCTGTGCTTTAATGGGAGACGAAAATATCCCAGATATTAATGCAGCGGCTATAATTAGAAACTGAATACTTTTAAAAACTGTCATATTATCTCACTCAATAAATTAATTACTTGAGAAAATAATAATATTTAATATAACGTCTATAAGCGCGCT
>Ga0224512_10004185_pt1 | contig 12315 bp, 9 predicted proteins | sample SF_May12_sed_USG_4_FD_169103 | JGI IMG/M metagenome (GOLD analysis project Ga0224512, IMG submission 169103) | Sediment microbial communities from San Francisco Bay, California, United States - SF_May12_sed_USGS_13 | ecosystem: Environmental > Aquatic > Marine > Sediment | place: USA: California... | reverse complement strand
ACGTGACGCGTTGAAAACGTCAGACGTGAACGGGCTCGCTTCTCTCTCGACGAGGAGAAATCGGTCGTCCGTCTGAAGGGCTGCCTGCTCCACGAACTGCAGGTCCGGCTGAGAGTCACTCAGGGCGCCTGTTATGCGAGCTAAGCCATCGTACATCCCGGGCACGTTTTCCGGGAATTGCGTAACCGTGTATACCCCGCCATTCGGCAAGGCAGCAGTTAGCTCGCTGAACTCAGGAGCATCCTGATGCAGCAGCGTCAGACACGGAGAACCGACGGTGTCCGCGCGCAGAACTACTTGTGGTACGGGCTCGCCCGGGTGGAACTCGCCGTAGTGGCCGGCGATGTCAAACAAGCTCGCAAGATCCAGCGGAGTATCAGCAATAACGCTACCGAAGTCATCAACACGTGGGTCCTTGGCGATGAGCTCGAAAGGCCCGTTCGGACTAAGCCCGCAAGTGGCGTTTTGCGCCGAGCTGAACGCCGGAATGGCCGCTTGTGTGACTGGCAGATTCCCGGTTTGGCCAACCTCATTGGGGTACTCGAGCTGCAGATAGCCGGTGATGTTACAGCCGCCCTCACTCGTCTCGCCCGGCGGGACTCCATCTGGCCCCTCGAGACAATCCTGCACGGATCTCATCACAGTGACTTCTTTCTCCTCCGTAACAACGTTGGCCAGGAATGAGAAATCCGTCGCAGTGACCGTAATGATGTAATCGCCAGTGGGGATCAAGCTTGTATTCAAGGTCCACGTGTACTCATTGCCCGAAATGGTCGGCCCAAGAATCAGTAAAGGATCAACCTGTGTGACACCATCCGCGCCGACAATCTCGATGGTCACCGAGTCCAGCCCTGATTCGTCGGTCACCGTGGCGATGATGCTAATGGTGCCCGAGACGGTCGTCCCGTCGGATGACGGCTCTACGCGTATCCCCACCTCAGGCGCGACGGTGTCCGCGATCGCCAGGCAGAGGTCCAGGTGATTGACATCGTCGGCTATGGTCTGCCCGCCGTAATAATTCAATTTCGAATCCGCACGTCCATCTGGCAGCGAAGCCGTGTAATCGTAAATGTAATTATTGGTATCAACGGTGACGCCTACTTTATGCGCGACCCCGCCATACGAAACCCCGCCGTCTATTACGAACCCGAAAGAATTATTCGAGGCCCACGTGACGGTTACGGGCACGATTTCACCTTCGACCGTGAACTCAATCGTCGTTGAGCCGCCGGAGGTTCCGTTTGTCAGCGACGGGAAGGTGTTCTTGAAAAACGTAGTACCAGAAGGGCATTGACTCCGGTTCTTGATAATGCCCGAAACGGGCTCTATTCCATTCCCAGAGTCTTCGGGGAGATTCGCTACGTCGGCCAATGTTACAGCCGACATTAGATTCAGCACGGGTACCCAAACCAGGGCAAAAAATCTCTTTTCCATGTCTATTTTTCTTCTCCCTGCCTAACTCCCATTCTCATATAAACCGTGTTGCAGATCCACTTCAAATTAATTCAGGCAGCCCACTTCGAACAAATGTCTTTCATTCTTTCGCTATTGCCAGGTACTCGGCAGCCCGTTTCGGTTTACCCCACTGAGAATATAGTGAGGCCAGTCGCCGTGTGGCGTTATTAACATAGCGGGCCTGCGCACTGGGGTCCTGGCTCAACACGCTGTGACTCCTGAGGAGCAACGGTTCCGCCTGCACGTACTTGCCCTGGCCCGCCAATGCCGCGCCTTCGGCGCCGATCGCAACCGCCGTACGCCAGTGATCTTCAGGCAAAGCGGCCACGTAAATGTCACGCGCTTCGACAGCCAGACTTAGTGCCTCTTCGTACCCACCACTAGCGATAAGGCAATTAGCAAGTAGCGCCATGCTGTCCGCACTGCTCCGATGCTCGCGACCGAGCAACTCGATATTCATCGCCAGCGATTCGCGCAGCATCGCCTCTGCCGTACCATAGTCTCCACTGTCCATCGTCCACAGCCCAATCGTGTAGAGGCCGTCTGCGATCTCGGGATGCGCATCGCCAAAGGCTTCGCGCTTTATGCTCAACGATTCCCTGGCCAGCACCATCGCCTCATCATGATGACCATTGGCATACTGCAGGTATGCCAGGTTGCTCATCAAGACTCCGACTGTCGGGTGTTTCTCGCCGAGCAGTTTCCTTTGCATGGCGATCGTTTCGTCATACATGGGCGCCGCGGATTCGTAGTCTTCCTGAACATGCAACACATAGGCGACATTGCTCAGGGCCGCTGCTATTTCGGGGTGTTCGTCGCCGTACAAGCGGCGCATCATTGCCAGCGCCTCCCGCCATAGCGATTCGGCTTCTTCGAGTGTTCCAGCATCCGCGACTACGAAGGCGAGATTGTTGATGGCTTCCGCGAGGGCGGGGTGCAAGTCGCCCTGCGTTTCGCGGCGCATCGCCACCGCCTCCCTGAGCAGAGCTATCGACGACTCGAAATCTCCCTGGTCAAACAGATTCAGCCCGAGTTCCTCGAGGCTGTCGGCCACTTCCGGATGCGACTCACCAAACACGGCCCGCCTGATCTCGAGTGATTCGCGAATCAACGGCTCTGCCGCCGCATACTCGCCTTTCTGTGTCATTACGTTGGCCAGCTCGGTTAACGTATCTGCAACCTCCGGTGCTTCGCCGCCGAGCAGATCACGACGAACGGCTAGAGCGTCGCGGAGATTTTCCTCTGCGGCATCGTATTCAGCTTTTAGAGCCTGAACCTGACCGAGATGATTAAGACTCTGGGCGACCGCAAGATGTTCATTACCGAAAATCGATCGCCTTCTTTCGACCGATTTTGCGACCAGGGGGATCGCTGCATCGTACAGCCCGAGGCTTCTGTACACGGTGCCCATGGTGTCCATGAGCGTGGCCTGGATCTCTGGCTGGTCGGTCAGTTCTTCGTCGATACGTTCGGCGCCCTTGTCGAGAATCTCGCGCGCCGTGATCGTGTTGCCGAGCGCTTCGCTCGGGTCGGAAACCTCGAACAGGCCGACCATGAACTGTGTGGTTTGACGCGCTGTTTCCGCTTCGGTTTCCGCGATCTGATGCTGTTCTTCAGCTTCAAGGCGAGCGAGGTAGGCGGTGACGGCCAGCCCTGAGGTTATCGTCATGCCAAGGACAGCCGCAGCAGTCAGGGCAAGCATGCGGTGTTGCTTGCGTTGTTGCTCACGCTGTCGCAGTTCGTCGAAGCCAACGCCGAGCATGCCCGCGATCAATTTGAGCTTGGCGTTGTGTTTGTTGTCTTTACCTTTTCGGGCATCGGCAGCAATGGGCTCGCTGCGCTGATCCGTCAGTTCGCCATCAGCGCCGATCTCGTAGCGCAGTGCTGCAGGAAAGCACTCCTGATCGGCCGTTGCCGGATCGCCGGATGCGCCAGGTTCGCCGTCGACTATCAAGGAAAAGATGCGGTCGGATCGACCTAGTCTTTTGAACGTCAGGATTTCTTCGTTAGTCCAGTGCGATGCCGCAGCCCGCGGCGAACAGATAACGATTTGGCATGCCGACTCGTCGAGCGCCTCGGTCAGGACGTCACCGAGGCTTGTTGCCGTCGACAACTCTTCCCGATCGCGGAAAATTGGCGCTATACGCTCCGGAACCGGACCGAATTGTGTTTCCGCACCAACAATATGCTTCGGCAGCTTGTACGTCTCAAGGGCTTTATGCAGCCATGCCGCCCACTTCTCATCACTGTGGCTGTAGCTGATGAATGCCTTGTACTTATAGTCTCTCGCCACGCACACAAACCCCGACCGATTACAGGCGCCATAGTATAGAAAACTCCTTGCGATCTGCTAACAAAAAAAAGGCCGGGTGAAAACCCGGCCTGTTGTCGCCTGAACCTATCGGGGGGAAGAGAGGGATCAGGCTTCTTTCAAAGCGTCGTCCGCAGACAAGTATTCATAGCCGAGATCATGGGCTACAGCTTCATGATTTATGTGCCCTGCATGAACGTTCAAGCCATTAGCAAGATGCGGATCCCTGGTCAGCGCCTCGCGCCAGCCCAGGTTCGCGAGTGATTTGACGAACGGCAAAGTGGCATTCGTAAGGGCGAACGTGCTCGTTCGCGGCACTGCGCCCGGCATGTTCGTTACACAATAGTGCACAACGTCGTCGACGACATACGTCGGTTCGGCATGAGTTGTTGGACGGCTTGTCTCAAAGCAACCGCCCTGGTCAATAGAGATATCGACCATGACTGCACCCGCGTGCATGTCCTTCACATTTTGCGCCGTGACCAGTTTCGGCGCAGCAGCACCGGCAACCAACACCGCACCCACTACAAGGTCGGCCTCCGGAACCAGTCTGTCGATCTCGTGTTTTGTGGAATAGATCGTGTGCGCCCGGCCGCCCCAGATGTCGTCGAGCTCGCGCAGGCGCGGCAACGAGCGATCCAGAATCGTGACATCCGCACCAAGGCCGATAGCCATGTCTGCCGCGTTCATGCCCGATACGCCACCACCAATGATGACGACCTTGCCCGGCGCTACGCCAGGTACGCCGCCCAGGAGTACGCCACGACCACCGTTTGCTTTCTGCAAATGATAAGCACCGGATTGAATCGACAGGCGACCAGCCACTTCCGACATTGGTGTTAGTAGCGGTAACGAGCCATCGTCGGCCGTTACGGTTTCGTACGCGATCGCTGTCGTGCCCGAATCAACAAGGGCTTTGGTTTGAGCGGGATCAGCCGCGAGATGCAGATATGTAAACAGCACCTGGTCTTCGCGCAGCATTGCGCATTCATGCAGCTGCGGCTCTTTGACCTTGATGATCATATCGGCAGCGGCAAAAACCTCTTCTGCCGTTGCAAGCACTGTGGCACCGGCCGCTTCGTAATCAGCATCAAACATGCCGATGCCCAGGCCTGCGTTGGTTTCCACAACAACCTCGTGGCCATCGTGTACCAGCTCGCGAACGCCCGCAGGCGTCATGCCGACACGAAACTCGAGTGTTTTTATTTCTTTTGGTATTCCGACTTTCATGGCTGGAGCCCCGAATCCTTATTTATCTAACGACACGATACCGGGTCGATCACGCATTTAGCTTGCGAGTTTAGTGACTATTTGGGATAAATATGGCAGTTTCTGCTGCTATTACTGGTTTCTGAGCAATATTTCACCATGCCCTTTGACAGATACGACAGACTTATTCTCGAGGCCCTTCAGCGTGACGGGCGCAAGAGCAACGTGCAGCTGGCCGCCGAGGTGCATTTGTCTGAGTCCGCATGCCTGAGGCGGGTTCGGGCGCTCGAGGACAGCGGCATGATCGACCGCTACACGGCACTGGTCAGCCAACCGAAGGCAGGGCTGTCGGGCAACGTTTTTGTAAACATTGGACTGCACCGGGAAGAGCAAAGTGAACTCGCGGCCTTCGAAGAGGCGGTAAAGAGCATCCCCGAAGTGATGGAGTGTTACCTGATGACCGGTGAGTTTGACTACCTGCTGCGTGTTGTCGTCGCCGACATGGCCGATTTCGAGCGAATACACAAGGAAGCGCTGACACGCTTGCCCGGAGTGGCGCGTGTTAATTCCAGCGTGACGATTCGAACCGTCCAGAAAAAAACCGAATTGCCGTTGCGTTAACATGGGTCCTGTGACCTCTTTACCAGGACAATTCACGCGCATACGCAAACAAACCCTCGGTCTTTGCGACTCTCTTCAGGCTGAGGATACTGTCGTGCAGTCGATGCCCGACGCCAGCCCGGCAAAGTGGCATCTAGCTCATGTCACCTGGTTTTTTGAGCGCTTCATTTTGGAAGAGTTCGTTAAGGGCTACCAGCGCTTCAACGAACAGTACGACTTTCTGTTCAACTCTTATTATTACTCTGTTGGCCAGATGCACGCGCGCCCCAGGCGCGGCATGCTTACGCGCCCAACACTGGCGGATGTTGTCGCCTATCGCTCCCACGTCGACAACGCCGTGCTGGAGCTGCTCAGCAAGCGGGCCGATGAGCCGGAAGTTCAAAGCCGCGTCACTCTTGGGCTGAATCACGAACAGCAGCACCAGGAATTGCTACTCACTGACATCAAGCATGTCTTCTCGTGCAATCCAATGCTCCCCGCAGTAAATGCTGAGCTCGCCATACCGGGATCCGGGGCCCCCGCGTCATATTCTTTTGTGGATGGTCCGAGCGGTATACAACAAGTTGGCGCCACGGGCACGGGCTTCCATTTCGATAACGAGACGCCGCGTCACGACGCCTTGTTGCACGAGCACAGGATCGGTAAGCGGCTCGTAACAAACAACGAGTATCGCGAGTTCATCGATGAAGGTGGCTACGCTGATTCAAACTTATGGTTATCGGACGGCTGGGCCAAGATCGCTGCAGGTGGCTGGAACCGACCTTTGTACTGGAGCGAGGACCTCGAGTCCGAGTTCACGCTCGGCGGCCTGCGCTCAATCGATAAACACGCGCCAGTCGGGCATGTCAGCTATTACGAAGCCGATGCTTTTGCGCGCTGGGCGGGTGCACGATTGCCGACAGAATTTGAATGGGAGCTTGCCGCCGCTGAGCAAGAGATTGACGGCAACTTGCTGGAGTCCGGCTTCTGGCAACCGGCGGCGGCAAGTGACTCGTCGCAGCTTTTTGGTGACGTATGGGAATGGACACTGTCCTCCTACTTGCCCTACCCCGGCTTTGTGCCGCTGGAAGGTTCACTCGGTGAGTACAACGGTAAATTCATGTGCAACCAGATGACCGTCCGGGGTGGCTCCTGCGTAAGCGCGGTCGATCACATCAGGGCGAGCTATCGGAGCTTCTTCTATCCGGATGCGCGCTGGCAATTCCTCGGCTTTCGGCTCGCTAAAGACGGGCTGGGCTAGTTGTGAGCACCCCTACAGAACTGGACACAATCATTGACGGACTCCTGCGGCGCGAAAAAATGATTTCGCCGAAATATTTTTATGACGAGCACGGCTCGCAGCTGTTCGACCAGATTACGCACCTTCCCGAATACTATCCGACAGAAACCGAGCTCGGCATCCTGCAGGACAACATGGACGAGATCGTCGAACTCGTCGGCGAACATGCCAGCCTTATTGAGTTTGGCAGTGGTTCGAGCCGCAAGACACGAGCGCTTCTTGGCAGCCTGAATGACCTGGCAGCATACGTACCGGTGGACATTTCAGAAGATCACTTACTCGAATCCGGCGCGCGGGTTCAGCGTGAGTTTCCGGACCTCGAAGTACTTCCGGTCGTCGCCGACTTTACTCGCACGTTTTCATTGCCAAACCCAAAATTTACGCCGCTCAAGAACGTCGTGTATTTTCCCGGCTCGACAATTGGCAATTTTACTCACGACGCCGCACAGGACTTGCTGAATGTAATGTATCAGGAGGCTGGCGAGAATGGTGCATTGCTGATCGGTGTCGACCTGCGGAAAGACATCGCCATAATCGAACGCGCTTACGACGACAGCGCTGGCATAACAGCGGCGTTTAACCTGAATATGTTGCGGCATCTTAACGAGGAATTTGGTTTCGATTTTGACTTGAGTTGCTACACGCACAACTCACACTACAACGAAGCCGAAGGTCGTATAGAAATGCGCCTGATCAGCTCCTGCGACCAGATTGTCACGGCTGGTGATGCAGAAATACTAATCGGTGAAGGCGAAGCCATCCTTACTGAGTACTCGCATAAGTACACACTGGATGGTTTCCAGGAGATGGCCTCAAGCGCTGGGTTTGCGGTCGAAAGAGTCTGGACCGATGCAGATGCACTATTTAGCGTGCAGTACTTCGTTCGCGCCTAGGTGGGTGGCGTATATTCCTGCGGTGCTGCCGAGCCTCCGGCAAAAAAGAACTTGTCCATCTCCGTCTCGAGGAACTTGCGTGCGTCCGGCTCAATGGGCGACAAGCGGTATTCGTTGATCAACATCGTCTGATGTTCGAGCCAACGTTGCCAGGCCTGCTTGGAAACGTTTTCAAATATGCGCTGCCCCAACTCGCCCGGATACGGTGCGTAGTCGAGTCCTTCGGCTTCTTCGCCGAGCAGAATACAGTTAACCATTCGTGACATTGGAGTTCTTCTTCAGTTCGCTAATCAACTTTTTGACCGGCGCGGCCATGCCGCCCGGTGGCGACTCGCCCAGTTCGTACCAGGTTGAATCATCGCCGTCCGCTACTGTACGCGACACGGCATCCACGCGCACTACAACCGGGTGAATATCGAGGTCGTAGTGACTAAAGCTGTGGCGCAATTTTGACCATGGCTCGACATCTGCCCGGCTGCCATCGGTCAGCCGCTCGCACCAGCCGTCGACCGCGTCGCCTTTCATCTCGGGAAGGCTCCAAAGTCCGCCCCATATGCCGGCAGGCGGGCGCCGCTCCATGTAGACGGCCTGACCGCTAAGCACCATCACCATGGTCGTTTGCCGAAGCGGCCTCGCCTTTTTCGGTTTGCGGCCCGGGTAATTGTCTATTTCAGCATTGCTCCGGGCAACGCAGTCCATCGCGACCGGGCATGAATCACAGGCCGGCCGGCTGCGAGTGCAAATTGTTGCGCCAATATCCATGATCGCTTGCGTATAGGCGTCGACGCGTTGCCGGGGAGTACATTGCTCGGTCGCTTCCCACAGTGTTTTCGAAACCGCTGCTTTGCCGGGCCAGCCAGGGATTGCCCGATGACGGGCCAATACCCGTTTCACATTGCCATCGAGAATGGCATGGCGGTGACCGAAGGCCAGCGAGAGTACCGCGCCTGCGGTCGATCTGCCGATGCCGGGCAGGGCCTCGACTAACTCGATGTTGTCGGGAAAATCGCCGCCGTATTCATCGCGAACAATTTGCGCCGCTTTGTGGAGGTTGCGTGCGCGCGCGTAGTAACCCAACCCGGACCAATGTTCCAGCACCTCGTCCAGATGCGCATTGGCGAGTGCGACCGCATCCGGAAAGCGCTGCATGAAACGCTCGTAGTATGGAATTACCGTCTGTACCTGGGTTTGCTGCAACATGATTTCGGACACCCAGACACCGTAAGCATCGCACTGCTGCCACGGTAGATCCTTGCGCCCGTGTTGGTCATACCAGGCCAGCACTCGGTCGGAGAAGCTATGCATTATTCTACTCAGCGTTTGAGCAGGTCCTTAAGCGCGTCCTTGAGCTTGTCCTTGTCGTCCTGTTCTTCTTCCGCGGGCTGGTCCGCTTCGCCTTCCGGCGGCTGAACCACTGCGCCGTCCGCAGGTTGTTCCGTTGCGCCTTCCGCCGGTTCCTCTTCGGCATCGCCAAGCAGTTTGTCAAGCAGGCGCTCCTTCGCCTTCTTCCTGACCTCCTTCTTAAGCATCTTTTGAACATCCGGTTTGATCGACGGTGATGCGAGCGGCCCCGTGATCTTCAGCGGAATAACCGCCTCGGTGAACTCATCGAGCTCTTCCGCAGTCGCACCCTCAACGAACTCCGGTCGCTCAAATACGCGCGCTGTCATGCTGTAGTCAATCGTAGCCGCAGGGAGATCTATTGCGCCATTGCCGGTGAGTCGCATGAACGGCAGTTCGGCATGCAGATTGTCGTTGCGAAAAACGCCGTCCCTGACAGGCCCTGATGCGGTGACAGAACTAAAAGGCGTTCGCGCCGGAAGCGTGGGCTCCGGTGCCTCTTCCTTCTTCAGTAAGGCGCGCGCACGCCGCAGCTCGTACCACACATCCGTGCCTTCCCACGCACCATCAAGCAACTCAAATGACATCTGCCCCTGCAGGCTGCTCTGAATTGCGCCCAGATCATTGCCGCGCCCGGTTAATTCGAAGCTGCCGTTGATGGTTCCGGTCACGCTTTCTTCCTTAAACATGGCCAATGCCATCGCACCCACGTTGACGTCGCGTACCTTTTCATTAACCGACAGCACCGCTGTCCTGCCCGATGCGTCGACACTCACGTCGCCCGAATATGTGCCGTCGAAGAATTGTGCACTGATGGGGTACATGCGCAATTTTCCGTTTGCGGCCTTGAGCCCAAGCTCGGCATTCTCGAATCGCATACCGCCCAGGACTGCCTCGGCGACTTTGAAGTTGCCGCGCAGGTTAAGCGAACGAACAAGGTCCGCAGGAACTTCGACCGGCGCCACGTCTTCCGACTCAGCTCCCGCCTCATCAGCCGGAGCCATGTATCGATCCAGGTTAATTGAGTCACCGCTCAGGTTGACGCTGATGGTTCCGGCGGCGTCGCTCGCCAATGCGAGATCGCCCGTAAACGTTGTGTCGTCCAGCACGAGATCCAGCTCTTTGAGCGCGATAGCCTCCGGTCGAAACTGAACGGTGGCATTGATAAGAACCTTGTTCATCGCATCAGGGTCTGCAGTTAGTGGTGGCTCAACATTCATCTGCGCCATCAACTCCTTGAGCGAGAATTCTTTGACCTGGATAAGCGCGGTCGGAATTGCATCATCCACATAAGAGAACGGTTCAACATTGGCGCTGATGTCGATACCCAGCACCGAGATCTCGACATCGGAAAACCCGATCGTGCCCGAAGTCGGCCCTGCTGATGCAACCGCCTCCATTTCGAGACCACCGGAGATGTCGGCGGGCTGCATTTCGAAGTCGAAAGCGGTCGATAGCGGCAACGGCTCGCCCTCCGCAACCCGGCCCGAGCTCAGATTCAGGTTGGTCAGCCGGTAACTCTCGCCGGCCTGGTTGTCCGTGTAGCGGACAGATGCATTTCTTATGTTGATGCTCGCAATGTCCAGCGCCGGCGCGCCTGTTTCGTCCTCTTGTGGCGCCGGCCCTTTCGCTTCGCTCACATCGATCAGCTCCTGCCAGTTGCTGCGGCCATTCCGGGCGATCTCGAGGTTGAGATCCAGGCCGTCGAGCAAGGCTGTGCCAATAGACACTTCGCGGCGCAGCAGCACCGGCATGATGCGTACGCTCAGGCGGGCCTGATTGAAGCTGACAAAGGGTTCGTCGCTGAAGCCTTCGGCGTTGCCAAGGTGGGTCTCGCCGATATCGATTGCCAACCAGGGAAACAGGCTGAGCTCGATATCGCCTGCGATGGTGAGTTCACGCCCGGTCGTTTTCTTCACCTGCGCGGCGAAGTCGTCACGAAAATCGTTGGCGTCGAATAAAAGGAAAAAAGAAATCGCAGCAATGAGGAAAATCGCTACGATTGCAGTAATAAAGTAGAGGAAAAATTTGACTAGGCGGCCCATCTCTCGGCTCCGACATCCGGGCCACCTAGGGTATCAAATTAGAGCAACTTTACTTACAGATGTTGATGTCTCCGTTGAGTGTCGATACGACGACCCGGCCATTACCGCCATTTACTTCAAAACTCAGCTCCAGCCCGGGTGCGTAGCGGCTGGTTCGTTCGGCATCAGGTCCGAAACAATTATTGATGTCGCCATTGAACGTCTCGATATCGAACTGCGCCGACACATCGTTCGTAAACTCTATGTCCACATCGCCATTAACGGACTCAACAGCCAGTTTACCGTCCCTGCGCAGCGCTGCCTCGAAGCGGATATCGCCGTTCACTGACTCGGCATTTGCCCGGTCGAAAGACACACCATCGATAATCACGTCGCCGCTGACCGTTCCGGCTTCAACTGCGCCTGCGAGGTCCGACAGCGTGATGTCTCCGGACACCGTACCTGCGGACGTCTCGGCATCTTCGCCCTCGCCGTCGACTTCAATGTCACCACTTACCGATTCGACAGCGATGTCGTGCTCGCCGCTTTCAGTTTCGATATCGCCGCTAACTGTCTGCAACGACTGCTCGCCAGCGACACCTTCGACATCTATGTCGGCGCTAACCGCTGAGACATCGAGCGAGCTCATCTCGGGGATGTGGATTACCAGCTCACTCGCTATCTTGCCATGACTGTTGCGCGGCACTTTGACCTTAACGAGAACCCTGTCGCCGTTGCGCTCGAGAATAAGCTCCTCGACTTTGTCGCCTAGCGTGCCCGTCACCTGGACACTGTTATTCGACCAACCAATGACCTCGACAGACCCGGCGATGTTGACAACGTCAACCTGGCCATCGGCCGCAGCGTCAATTGTCTCGTTCACCTCCCCGGCGATAACCGAACCGGCCAGCGAAACTCCAAACACCAAACTCAATAATTTTTTCATCAGACTACTACCTTGTAATTGCGCGACTTCATGTCCACGCATCAAATATCTTTCCGCGACATGACATGTTGTGCCAGGCCACCCACCCTTTGCATCAGGGAAAGTTCTTCGCGATACGCACTCAATAACAACTCTTGTAACAGGGCGCTCTCCGGTTCGTTTCGAAGCGCTGTGTTGATTTCTCCAATCGCAGCGCGAATTATCGTCAAATTTTTCTCAACGTCGGCGCGGATCTC
>Ga0224512_10004184_pt1 | contig 12315 bp, 17 predicted proteins | sample SF_May12_sed_USG_4_FD_169103 | JGI IMG/M metagenome (GOLD analysis project Ga0224512, IMG submission 169103) | Sediment microbial communities from San Francisco Bay, California, United States - SF_May12_sed_USGS_13 | ecosystem: Environmental > Aquatic > Marine > Sediment | place: USA... | reverse complement strand
CACATCTGGGACCGGACCAGACGCGACTTATTCCTCCACGGCCGTTTCGAGGAAACGATGCCAGTACTGCGCCAGTACCTGAATAACCCGCATGGGATTGAATGGTGGACTGCAGCAAGAGTCAACTATCCTCCGCCTTACGTCAGGGACGTGGAGGCTATTCTGAGGGACAGCGCTTAGACGAACCAGAATGACAGACGCAGTACGGCCAGAACCAGTCGTTGATCACCCGGTCAGTCGAGCGAGGAATGCCCACGATGTGTTAATCAACACTAACCACAGCGCATATATTTGATCGAATCTGTCCCTACGGAGATAGATTCCCAGAAGCGATAACACGATCTGATGAACCACCATCGGCAGATACAATGACGAGAATTCGCCGTCGCGGACATGAATGACTAGGATCTCGAGCACACTGTAGAAGATATAGACGGAGTAGAACTTCGTGCGGACCAGCTTGAATTCAGGTGGCTCTGTCGAACGCAGAGGATTCAGGATCACAGCCATTACATAGAACAAAGATACATAACCGCATAGAAGAAAGAACTTTGTAAACGTCCAGTTTTCGAGCGCTTGCCATCGAAAGGTCGCCCACCAAACTACGATCAAGAGCAATGTCGTTGCAGCCGAAAAAGCGACGTGCGCAATGTCTATTTGGCCGTTTGAGTTTCGTGGCGGCCTCGACATTCCAGACAATAGTTGTGCCAACGCAAGGCCGGCGATAATAGAAATCAGTACGAAGATGAACTCAAACTGAGACATAAACAGCGGCTCTTGTTGCTTTTCTTGAGGGGCCGGAAAGGGTCAGTGAGTGAAGATTATCCCACTGTTGCCATGTCGCGATCGCTATAAAGACACCAGCTCGATACTCAAGCTCAGTCATTGATCCGGCAGATTCCGGAATCTCAAACGATGACCGAATTACCGGGTCATTTGGGTCTATACCGCGAAATCTTAATTCTGCTGAAAGTGCTTTTGAATTTGCGGCTCGCGCATGGAGAGTTGCGACCAATGTGGCCGTACGAGCCTGATAGGTATTGGCCAATGCAATTTTGTGATCCTGCCTTAGCTGAATTCCGACCCTGTCATCTCCTGTCTGAGTGACGCAAGACTTTCGAACGATCCGGCACCCAACTCAGATCGCGCGATGACGTGATCCTGACGCATCTGCAGCCCTACAAATACCAGCGATGCGACTATCGCAACAATTCCGACAAGTTCCGCTATCTCGTTAAATTTCTTGAATTCCACGATGAATACTCCGCATCGGCGCAAAATGTACTAATTGGATGTTTCAGAAACGTTCGCTAAGGGTCAACTTCAGCCGATTCTAACAACTCCAGGCAACAGACTGGAGTCGGCCAATAGCCGCCGCTGATCCTGGAATTCTAGAGCTCGACGATCGGCATGAAGCCGCCGTAGATTAGCCGCTTGCCGTCGAACGGCGCGGGATTCTTATTCGGGTCCATCCGCGCGTCGTTGAATTCGTCCGACATCATTTTACTCATGCCGGCATCGCGCGTTTCCTTGTCAGGCCATTCGATCCAGGAGAACACGACCGTTTCATCAGCCGTCGCCTGAACCGATTTGTGGAAATCGGTCACCTCACCAGTGGGCACATCGTCTCCCCAGCATTCGACAACACGTATCGCCCCGAAATCCATGAATACGCTGTCACCCAGCTTGGCGTGCTCGATATATTCCTGTTTCTTAGCGGTTGGCACGGCAATAACAAATCCATCGATGTAGCTCATAACTTATTCCTGTCGGCCATATAGGCAGATAGCGGCAATGGGTCACCAGCCGATATTTTACCTCAGTTTACTCGAGCGGCTGCTATGCGACGCTTAGCAGTCGCTCGGTCGGCTTCCTGGTGAATGTCTCAGTCCGGCCAGAAGCGGCCGTCGAGCAGTTCAATCGGCTGGCGTACCACCTTCGTCGAATGAACGCTCGCAATCGGGACCGTTCGGGTCACACGCGAACGACAGTGTTTCCCAAATACAACCATCTATGCACTTCATCTGAACGCCATTTTGCGCTCTATCAACTGTAAGGTTTATCTCGAATTGGACGATGGCACGATTTGGGCGTGGATTAGTCTGTTGAGCAGTTGCGCTAATTGCGAATCCTAGAAACGCACCCGTCAGAAGCAAAAGAATATTCTTTGGTTTCATAGTTCCTCTCCAAATCGGGGTGTTGGTTGGTAAGCTTTTGCTGGCTGTTTTCGGTCAGTCGCAGTCGTTCATCATCTTAGCACTCGACTGGCTGCTTCCGGCCAGAAGGGGCCCCTCAGTTACTCGCAGGCCAGCTCGGGTCGTTGTTCGAGGAGCCGCTCGATTTCAGCAGCAATACGACGCTGAGCAATTTCCTCGCCATCTGACCTGATCGCGGCCAGGTACGCTGAGAATAAAGTGGGGTTCGAGAAGACCAACCGCGCAGTCGCCGAGTTGAAGTCCTTGATCGAGTCCAGGCGTTCCTGACGGCGTGCCTGAATCCGCTGCTCCACTTCAGCGGCCTTCTCCAGGTCTCCGAGAGCTTCGAGGGCGAGCTTCTGTAATGAACGGCCAATCGATACGCCCATTTCTGTTTTTCCCTGATTCTCGACCAGCTCACCATAGGCTAGACACGCGTAGGCCCAGTCCACGCTCTGAGCGGACTGCTCCTCGCACATTGTCACGTAGTCACCGTAGCTTGGTAGCTCCGAGGCCGCGAAGCCGATCGCCATACCCGCACGCTCCGCAAACGCGTAATCGCTCCCGGCAGCAAAACCGCGTTCAATCATCTCAATCATTTCGGTCCAGTAGGCGCGAGATTCGGCGGCGGTCGACGCATACCGCATCGCTTCGAGTGCTGCGTCGTGTTCGCCCGCCGCATATCGATTCGCTGCGACACGGACCCACGATTCGCTGTTTTGTCCATCAACGATGATTAGGCGCTGTTCCCAGTCCCGCAGCGGGCAGTGCGCGGCATTGCCAGACTCAGAGCAGATTTGAACAGCGCCCCAAACCAGAAACGGGTCCGAGGGGCTTCGAGAGATTGCTCGATCAAGCAGCTCGACGCGCAATGCCGGGTTATCCTCTAGCAATGCGGCCAGGTGCAAGTGTTCCGCAGACGACGATACTGACAGGCGTTCAGACAGGCTCAGCTCTAGTTCGTTGAATGCATCGATCTGTTCGTCGATTTCTTCTTGCGTCCGCTCCTTGTCGGCCGATTCCAGCATGCCGGTCGAGCAGACTTCAGTGAGTGCGGACCGCAATTCCTCCTCGGGAAACTCGCCTATTGGACCAAGCAACACCTCGGCGGGCTGAACGTCGGCTGTAATCGGTGTAGGAGCCACGATACCGGTGTCGTTCGGGTTCTCCCGAAACCCGAGAAAGGTGGCCAGCACCAACAGCGCGACAAACGCCGCGGCGAGCAGACGGCGAGGCGAAGTCATGCCGAGGATGTTTGGGAGCTAAGCGAATGACATGCCATCTGCTTCGATGTTCCCTGATAGGAGAAACGGCGTGAATATGACAATCCAGTAGTAGCGCATCTACGTCCGGTATGGGTCAGCAGCAGCCTGCCAGCAGTTTATCACTTGGGCGGCTGGAGTCGGCCAACAGCGGACCTTTGATGATTCGATCCACCTGCTTAATCTGCATACCGAGGAACGGCGGAGGTCGACTAGAAGCGGACTTACGTTGATGTTCTAGCGCTATCAAATATCGCGCGAACTTTAGCTTCCAATTCGGGGCCGGCCTTTTCGGGTGTCCCAGCATCAAACGGCGGACGTGGATCATATTCGACAAAGAGTTGAATGGTTTTAGCCGTGCCCTCGTCCGCGAGTTCCGCAGCGAGCGCAAGTCCAAAATCGATACCGGCAGTAACCCCACCACCGGATATCCGATTGCGATCCACGACGATTCGCTTGGCGACAGGCTTAGCGCCAAACGTCGGCAACAAATCACGGAACGCCCAGTGGCAGGCTGCCTTGTAGCCTTTCATGAGCCCAGCCGCGCCCAATATTAGAGAGCCGCCACATACCGACGTTACATAGCGCGCCTGTTCGCCCTGCCGCTTCAGGTAACCAAGGACTTCTTCATCGCCCATCAGCGGCACTTGACCCAGACCGCCCGGGACGCATAAGACATCGAGATCGGGACAGGATTCAAAAGTGTCGGTTGGCAAAATGGAAAAGCCAGCGTCAGATAGCACCGGGTCGAGCGTTTTCCAGATCATGTGAATAACGGCACCAGGCACTCTACTCAAAATCTCGGCGGGCCCAGTCGCGTCGAGTTGCGTGACGTCTGGGTAAATCAGAAAACCTATGTGAATTGGTTCCCTCATGGGCACCCTTCGTTCCGATAACAGTAGGCGAATAGTAACTCGTTATAGCAGCTCCAAGGAAAAAAGCGACTGACGGAAATTCGAGATGGATGCGCGCGATCATTTGATTCACGACCATCCGGAATGGGTCAGTACCAGCCCCTGAGTCTATCACTAGGTGACGGGCTGGAGACGGCCACAAGCGGCCATTGCAGCGATCTGTTATTTAGCAATACCTTTCTCCCGGAGATTGTTGACACCTGCGATCAGGCCAAATACAGATGCGACTAATATGCTGAGAATCGCAATTGGTATTACCTCAATTAGACTAATGGCGGGGATATCAAGCACGAGGCCAAGCAGCGCCTGAAAAACCAAGTAAACAACAATGCCACTTATAGCCCCTGCTACAACAATCGCTCCTAGACTGACTCTCTGCAAAATTTGCAGCACATGAATAATCGGGAGCACCGCCACAAGCAGCCCGACATAGGCGGCGACCGTAGACGACCACATGATCAACGAAATATCTGGATCGTTGTATAGGCTAAGGTTTCCCCTAACGATCAATTGCAAAAAAATTATCGTAATCGGTGCGGACAGGGGTGCGATGACTGCCGCAAGTACAAATCGAAAATGCCTCATGCCGTCTAATTAAATTTTAGTGAACAAAAGTGTCACAAAACGTACCGATATCTGGCTAACCGCGAACGACCGCTTTGGGTCATCAGCGGAAAGTTTACATGAAATCAAACGACTGGCGGCTTCCGGGGGTAAAGGAGTCGGTCGATTCAGCGCTACGCCGCCGGCTCAGAACGGCCAGAACCAGCCGGTCAACACCTATTCTAAGACCTGAACGGCTTCGCTAATCAGGGTGTCTAGCTGGGCGGCTTTAACGGATGGGAACGAGAAGGAGCTACGCGGCGTGCCTAAGAGGAACCCTACCTCAGCACTCGAGGTCGAATAGCGACCCGGACAATAGGCCTGTTTTTCCGTTGTTGCGGGCCTGCACCTGGCGATACCGTGGATGCAGCGATACTGTGCTTTGCATTTGCCATACCAATGACGCGTGACTTCGAGTTCCCGAAGCTCGTTTTGAAGGTTGTTGAGCAGGCTTTCTGTAATGTAGATCTGGTCTGATGAGGTTGAGTTTTCGAGTGATATCTTCACGCCACGGACCCGTTCTCCATCCGGTCCTTCTACCTCAATCGCTAAGACGGTAGCGTTTGAATCGGCACTATTGATCTCGCCAAGTAACTCCGACCAAACAAGTACCGAACCGTCTGCTTCGGCGGCGGTGTGTAGGTGAGTCGGTTCAGGAACAGATATTTCCTCGGCCAACTGGCTCTGGGCCGACACGCTGGATGATACGTAGGTCAGCGAGCCGAGATACACAATCAATAGTGTCTTGGTCGCTCTATTCATGAATGTCCACCTAGTAGTGACGCGTCGTTAGGCTGACTTGTCGGATGACCGGTTTGGGTCAGCAGCAGCCTGCCAGCAGTTTATCACCTGGGCGGCTGGAGTCGGCCAAAAGCAGACGGTCAGAACTGCTACTGAACGGGAGTTCGGCAGCTAATCTCAGCCCCGAAGCCGCAGTAACCGACGCCAAAGAGTGGCGTGCCCGTTTCTCCCGCGGGGCCCAAAGCTATCAAGCCACGGCTTCCAGCGCCTGATCGCCTCTGACTGCTTCTTGCGGCGTTGCTCCGTCCAGCCGTTTGCCATCTGTTTTCTCCAATTGTTCGTTTGGCACATTTTGCTTCTTCCGCGTGCGCGAGGGAGTTGCTTCGTTGTTGACTTGTTGATTGTGGGCAAAGTTTGCCTGGCCTACGTATGCCCGACCTACTGGATTCCTAATTGCCGCAAGCGCCTCCCAAGTGGCTCTGCACTGGCTTTGTGCCCGCAGTCCTAGCCTCAGGTAGGTGTCGAACCCCGACAAGTACTCGGCGTTGATAGCTCGTTGAGCGAGGTTTCCGAAAATGGCATCAAGTGTATTAGCTTGCGTCGTCAGCATCGCCTCTGCTCGATCCAGGTTACCGTTGATTGTTTTGCCGACCTGGTGTCGTAACTCATCGACAAGACTCATCAAATCCAAATCGCCAAGAGACTTTCCATAGCCCTCGATTGTCAGCGCAGATTGAAGTGAAGGGTTAATAGCCATTCGGGCGGCGGCCCGTTCTTCGCTTTCGTCCTCATTTTTTTCAACCCTAATTGGCGATGGCTCTTTCTTTGATTTCATCTCAAACTCCAACGCGGACAAGAACAAGCAACAATGCTTCTCGCGTCAATAATAAACGAATCAAAGTAAATGGCGAACTACAGACAATCACCGTAAAGAAAGGGATAAGTACATACTCACCCTGAAGACTAACAGGCTAAGTTCAATACATATTAGTTATTAAACTTAGTTAAGTAGTAGTTCTGTAAACAAGTGATGGAAGGAATTAACACAGGAGCGTTTACCTTTTGTAAACGAGATGAACTGCCTGCAGTAGCTGACGGGCTGATAAAACAATGCATAGGCGCGAGCTAGGGTTACCCGTCAACGAGCATTTTCTACATCGTCACATTTTTCCCTTGGTAGGTCACCAAACAGCTGAAAAGGAAGGCTCTTGGCATGAACACGTACTGATATCCGAATCCACTACAGGTCAACGTAGGTGCCGTCCATGAACTTTCGCAAATTAGAACCATTATTGCGCAAATCCGCTCAAACTATCTGGGCGAGGAAACCCATTTACGATTTTTTTGCGCCATATTTGGAACGAAAAGGACAGATATCGTGCCGGTACGATTATATAAATTCGATACGATACTTCAGGCTGCCAACCAATAAACGTACAACGGCATATTCAATTCCGCAAATTGAACACAACATGGTCCATAACGCGGACAAGAAATCAATTGCGTATCGCAGACTTCTTCTATTCCCTCTAGCCGTAGATGGTCACTTCCGCGCAAATGTCGCTCGCGATTAGTTGTGCTTTTCGTTCCAGTGTTCCTTCGACCATAGTTGACAACATACATTCCGTCGGGGAGATTCCTCAGTATTAGCAGAGCCCAACTTGACCCCAGAAGAAGTCTGAACATCGTCATATTTCGCAGAATTGCGTTCCGTTCGGAAATTGAAGCGAGCGCAATGCTTCTGGCTTCTGTTTACACAGCGTGACGTTCAATGAATATACTCAGAATGAGGAATGGTCTGATGAATCTAAGTCGCTTTTTTGATTATAAGACGCTCTTATTTGTTCTCGTTGCGTTGACCTTTGGCGTGTCGGAATCGCATGCACAGGCCGGTGGTTCTATGACTATGGCATGTGTGGGAGGCACCACCGGCGTCATAAAATGTTCAGATCTCCCTACTAACTTGCACCATTGGGAATTTTCGGATGATGGCCAAAACCCTCTTAGCCCTTCAGCGTGCGTTCAAGATCCGCATAAGCCTTGGGAGTGCTTTTATGTATGTTTCCCTGATGACGTAGGACAAAACATCCATTTTGTCGCGAGGCGATATATTGGTCCGATTACTCAGACTTATTCTGCCTCCTATAACAAGTCATGCGTCACAATTCCACCACCGCCAAAGAGCAACATATTCAAAGAGTGGCTCGGCTGCGTTCTCGGCAAGCCCAGATGGTCGATAACATGGGGCTCGTCCAACAATACGTTGTTTACGGAGTCATTCGAAGTTGAACGACTCTCCGGAACTTCTTGGCTGGGATATTTTGAAGGTGGTGAATCTTGTAGTCTATTCCACAACAACAATTTAGTTTCAACACAGTTCAAAGTCAGAGCAGTCAATTCTTCAGGTTTCTCCGATTGGGAATACGAAACCTTACCAAGCGTAAACTGTAGTTCTGGTGGTGGTCCTATTGACTGAGCCAATATTGCCAAGTTGCATCGAAGGGAGAAATGGGATGACGAAAGCGACATTACTTTTGATGCTGGGTCTCGCACTTGTTGCAGGTCCTGGCCAAGCCAATGACGATCTGCTGGGCACAACCGTTTATCGTGGCGTAGATGGCAAATTGACGTCCGCGTCGAAAACCAATCTCGAATTACTGTTGGAAGAGGCGAAACTGTCAGGACCGATTGCACTTTGGGTTACGTTCGACGTAGACTTCATAGCCAATCCCGCCCTCCGTACCGCGGAAACAAATGCTCGACTGATTGCCGACGTAGAGAGTGCTTTCAATGAATCTGTCGGTCAATTGTTGACATCAGGTCACGCAGAGGTGCTACCAACACCATCAGGACTTGAATTGGCCCCCGGCCGCATGATCTCTGTAACCAAGAATGGTCTAAATAAGCTTGTTGAGCACCGGAAGGTTAAACATATAAGCTACGTGCTCAATTGAGCGTCTGCATTGGAAGCGTCACCTAAGAACGAAAGAGATGGCGATTCGCAGTTGTGGCCTCGCAGCAGAGTGCCGAATAGACGTTAATCGGATGCTCGAGATTTCTATATCCAATAGCGACTGCTTGCAGTATGAATTACACCGACTGGTCGAACTGCGTTTCACGCTCAAAAGGTTGCCTCATCGAACTTGCTCTGTTCATATGCGCGGCAACCCGGGTTCGCTATTTTGAGGCGACGGATTATCGCTGTAACGCAAACAAAGATTACACTCAGATCGTAGTATGCTGTTCTTTTGCTGGTGAGGCACCTTGGAATGACTCAGTTCACAAAACGCACCGGATGGATAGTTTGTAGCCTGTTAGTCATTGGATTAGTCGCAGTATTGTCGCCTCGAGTCGATCAATCGAACCTGGGAGATACCGTAAGCAATAATAGTTCCCAGATTGATACTCGATTATCCACGCAGTTATCTCGCGTCCCAATACTCGACGCAACACCTGTTCGACCGGTTTCGGGCTTTAGTGAACAACCGGACGACGCAGGCTGGGAGCCTGAGAACAACGTCGGGATCGCATTCCCGGACGGTGAAGTGATCCCATTGACATTTCGACCCCACCCAACAAACCATTGGGAGAAACCGTTATTGTTGGCTGACGGATACGATGAGCTGGCTAACGCGGCGCTTGACGGCGATCCGTTCGCGGCCTCAGAGCTTGCTGAAGCACTTGCGCGATGTTCGCAAGTTCATGCCAAAACACGGCCTGAGTTGAACGCTGTAATTGATCAGCTACAACAAACACATCAGTATCCAACACGGTGGATTGTGCCAGGGACGTGGGAAGACACAACAGTTATGAGCGGAGCCGACCCAACAGACGCGACGATTGCCATGATCAGGGGCAACTTCGAGTTTTGCTTGGGAATAATGGACAAGCAATTAGTGACTTATGTCGATTGGTTCCAACTTGCGTCTGCAAATGGCCATCCGCGTGCTGGATATGAAATTGGCAAGCACGGAGCTAGCTATGGATTGGATCGCGATACGTCAGAACAATTGCTTCTGCAATCGTGGAACAATGGAAACACGCTTGCTGCAGCGGAACTTGGAAACTTTTATGGATCACGCAATAGCAGCGCGCCACCCAATCATGAGCTTGAGTATGCGTACACATATGTATATGCGGAGCTTGCCAAGGCAGATAGCAGCATACCGGCGGGAGTCGGATTCGCGCAGTCTGCTCGGGAGGCGCTAGACGAAACCGCTACCAAACTAAGCCCACACGAAGTACTGCAGGCGCAGGCTCTCGCCAAGAAAATCTTGAAACAAAACAAAAACAATTGCTGTTATGGCATTTTTAATTTTGAAGATAAGTGAGCTTAAGAGGTAGCTTACGGGTCGAATCCGGTTATTCGCAGTATGCAAAGCCTTACAGACTTAATCGGTCCGATTACCTACGCTCTGATAGTCGTCGTATTCGAAATTATTCCTATAAAGATAGCCGCTAGCCTGATCCACGCCGAGCGATCCGATTGGGCTTCTTGCATACTTGTTTCGCTCGTAGCCGGGTCGGCAGCAAGCTTTCTCGCCATTTCCTTCGGAGGATATGGGGACATTGCCGGACTTCTCGTAAAGGCTGTAATCATATCGGCGATACTTGGCGCCGACATAATCGCCGCGGTAGTTATTAGCATAGTGGCAGGCTTTGTCAGTACCGGACTCATGTTTGTTCTATTTTTCCTAATTACTCAATTGGCGTAATCGATTATGAACGGTCGATGCAGATCACGCGAAGATTAAGAAAACGAAGGGCAGCTAACGGCCAGAAGCCGACGTTCGTTCTCCCACAACAAACCCCATACTAGGCGGGCCTTTTCGACAGACCTTGTTCAACGAGGCTCCGATTACTCAGAGTCCAACAACTTCTTCTTTTCAGAATCGAACTCTTCGTCAGTGAATATTCCCTTTTCTCGGAGATCATCAAGCTCTTGAATTAGTGACACATTTAACCCGAACTATCGGCAAGTTTTTAAGTACTCGCACAATCGGTAGAATAAGGCACATGAGTAACTCCACCGACACCCGTGTACCTGTTCTGTTGTGGCCGTTCTACGCGATCTGGCGGCTGCTGACCTTTGTTCTCAACGTCGTCGGCCGCCTTATTTGCTCAATACTGGGCTTGGGAATCATGATCGCGGGCATCGCGATCACGATAAGTGTTGTAGGCGCGCCGATTGGTATACCTCTGGCATCGCTGGGCTTTCTGCTGTTGATACGGGCAGTTTTCTAAGCCGCTGCCTAACTAGTATTTGTATGCGAAACCCAAGGATGACACCCGTATTGCGACGCTATTCTGCGAATGACCGCTACGGGTCAGCAGCCGTCGGCCGCTAGTTTAACAGCCGAGCGGCTCCTTACAGCCAAAAGCGGTCGCCCAGTAAAGTGCCTAATCCGGCTCACTGTGTGTTGCGCTACTCGCGAACTCCAGTTTCTCTGCTTCCTCAAGGCTCTCGCTGACAAGGTCTTTGACCCTTTGCGACCAAGTCGACTCAATGAGCGATTGAAAGTCTCGGAATACTGCAAGAGCCCGGATATGCTCCTTTGTCCTCAGAGCATTATCAAGCAAGAACCAAACCAGCGTTGGGTTCGCGAAATCACCACTGTGACGATTCGTTACTCTGACGTATGCCCAAGCCCAAAAGTCACCGCGATGAGCACCTTGCAATTTATGCAGGACCATACGAGAAAATACAATCCAGGCTGTTTTTAGTTTCGTGAGCATGAAGACTTAACCGAAAACCGCCTAATTGAATGCAATGCCGAAGTCATCGCCGAGGTGCCTGACCAGTTATCGGCAGGCAAAAGTGTCGCACATCGTGCTTATATCTGGCTAACGTCGACTGTCCGCTTTGGGTCATTAGCGGAACTTAATGATACCCCGAAAGCAGCCGTTTGAGCGGCTGGTATTGGGGGTATAGCGGACCTCGCCATTCGCCGAAAGCGGCCATTCCCGAGGGGCAAGTTTCGGGAAACGACCAGTGAGTTCGGGCGACGAGTACTGGCCGCACCCTGCCCTTCGTTGCCCCTCCGGCCAAGCGCACTGACTGACCGGTATTGACGAAAGAAGTCACTGAGCCGAAATCGGCTCTTGCGCTGTTTGGAGAGTTGACCACCGACAACGCGCCTGCACGCCGCATCACTTGTCGAAAACTTGTAGAAAGGGTCCAGAGCCCCCACCGTTGCTGGTTCAGCGTGCCGCGTCACTACAGCGCTTCGCTCGGTAGTGACGCGACTAAATCCTCCCAGTTGTCCGAAATCTTATCGGCCCGGCCTGGGTTGGGTTTTACTCCGTTACCACGGACGGTTGCGTTGAGTATTGACGATGCATCATGGACGGTATCCGATCAGGCCACTCGCCTGGCCTTCGCCGCTTTATCCAGATCGAAAGTAGCCTGAAGGTTCATCCACAATTTCGGCGATGTACCCAAGGCGTCAGCCAGGTCTAATGCCGCCGACGCGGTGATACCTCGCTTCCCCTTGATGAGTTCGTTTAAGCGAGTTTTCGTCCAGCCAATTCTCTCGGCAAGAGCCGCCTGCGTAACACCCTCCGGCTCTAGAAACTCCTCAAGCAATATCTCACCGGGGT
>Ga0224512_10004183_pt1 | contig 12317 bp, 7 predicted proteins | sample SF_May12_sed_USG_4_FD_169103 | JGI IMG/M metagenome (GOLD analysis project Ga0224512, IMG submission 169103) | Sediment microbial communities from San Francisco Bay, California, United States - SF_May12_sed_USGS_13 | ecosystem: Environmental > Aquatic > Marine > Sediment | place: USA: California... | reverse complement strand
GTCGGTCATCCTTCTCTTCCTCGCGACCCACTACGGGGAACACCCGTACGCCCGCAATCCGCTGGGGACGGAGGAGTCGATCGGCAGGATCACCCGGGAGGACCTGGAACGCTACTACCGGAGATGGGCGGATCCGAGAAACATGGTGATCGTGGTTTCCGGGGACATCGGCGCCGAGAAAGCGCTCTCTGCCGTCCGGGAGGCCTTCGGGGATTTTCCCCGCAGGGAGGAATTCGTCCCGATCGGGCCGATGCCGGTGCCGGAGGAAAAGGGAATACGCCGGGGGGAAGAGCCGGGGGAGAAGGAGCAGGCGCACTTCGTCATCGGGTATACCGGTGCACGGGTCACCGATTCCGACCGGTATGCCCTCGACGTGCTCGGGTCGGCCCTCGCCGGACAGGGGGGCAGGCTCTTCACCAACCTCCGGGACAAGAAGTCGCTGGCGTATGCGGTGACCTCGTTCTCCTCGGAGCAGGTCGACCCGGGGTTCTTTGCGATCTACATGGGGACCAGTGCCGAAAAAAGGGACGGGGCGATTACGGATACCCTGAAGGAAATCGAAGAAGTACGGGCGCACGGAGTTACGCCGGAGGAGTTCGACAGGGCGAAAAAGTGGATGATCGGCAAGTACGAGATCGGCCTGCAAAGCAACTCCGCCTATGCCGACAAGATGATGTACAACGAGCTTTACGGAATCGGGTACGAGGAGACGTTCCGGGAGCCGGAGAAGATCGAAGCGGTGACCCTCGAAGAGGTGAATCGGGTGGCCACGAAGGTTTTGCATACCGATCGCTATACCATTGCCATCCTCGGAGGCAGATAACGGAACGAAAGGACTTTCCTCGAGTCAGGCATTGGACGCCAGCCACCACACAACAATTAGCTGCGCTTCCTTATGGTGCATTTCGGCGCGCATTATGTTGCATTTTGAGTTGCACGCTTTTTCCCTTCGTTATTTTGCATCCGCGCATTTTTCTAACATACCAAAAAACATAGATATTTATTGCTGCCTGGTATTTGTTCGGCGTGTGGCATCCTCCTTGCCTCGGTAAGCGAGAATCTTCCGCCGGCTTTGCGACGGGATTTTAAGGAAACGGCGGGGAAGGGAAGAGTGAAGATGGCAAGAAATGAACGCTTTCCGGTTCCAACGTCCCTCCTTGTAGCTGTCATTATCCTCCTCGCCTGGGCAGCCGGTGGTCCTGCCGTTGCGTCCGGGCCCGAAACGGTCGATTTCCCCGGGGCGGTGGCGCGGGCCCTGAAAAACAACGCGGACGTTTCGGCGGCCGGGTACGAGTGGACCTCCGCGCGCAAGGGGGCGGAGGCCGCGCGGGGGAACTACCTGCCGAAGCTTTCCCTCGAGGAGCGGTTCGTACGCACGAACGTGCCGGCGGAGGCATTTGCGCTCAAGCTGAACGAGGAACGGCTCGCACTTTCCGATTTTTCCAACGTGGACAACTTCAACAAGGCTTCGCCGATCAACGACTACATCACCTCCTTCACGATCGAGCAGCCGGTCTTCGCCCCGCATGCGTATCTCGGCTATGAAATGGCCAGACGCGAGGCGAAGGCGGCCGGTCTCGACGTTTCGTGGAAGAAGGAGGAGACGGTCTTCCAGGTCCTTACAGCCTATCTCCGCGTGCTGACGGCGAAGGAGTTCGTAGCGGTGGCACGGCAGGGACTGTCCGACGCCCGGGAACACCATCGTATCGCGGAAGTGAAGGAAAAGGCCGGGACGGGGCTTGCCTCCGACGTGCTGCGGGCCCGGGTGTTTCTCGCCTCCGCGGAAAGCACCAAGGTGACGGCAGAGAGCCGCTTCCTGCTGGCGCAGTCGGGATTGGGGCTTGCGATGGGCGTACGGGGAGGAGGACGGGTGGATGCGTCCGGTCCGATCCCGCCCCTGCCGGAGGCCGGAACGATCGAGGAGAGGATCGCGACGGTCCGCGCCAATCGTTCCGACCTCCGTGCGTTCTCCTTGAGGCTTGCGAACGCGGACACCAACGTGACCCTCCGGAAATCGGAATATCTTCCCACGGTTGGCGTGATGGGCGCATACCAGATCGACGGGCAGGACGGGATCTTCTCCCCCGACAATCACACATGGAAGGTCGGGGTGGGTCTTACGTGGAACCTGTTCGACGGGCTGCGTCGCGAGGCGGAGGTGGGCAGGGCCTCCGCGGAGAAAGCGAAAGCGCGGGAGCATTACCGGGGGGCGGAAGATCTCGCTGCGTTCCAGGTGATCCAGGCGCACCTCTCCGTCGAGGAGGCGGCTCGTCGCGTGGAGATCGCCCGGGCAGCGGTTGCCGCCGCCGAGGAGGGAACGCGGCTGGTCAAGTCGAGGTACGAGAACCAGCTCGCGCGTATGATCGACCTGCTGGACGCGCAGACGGCGCTCAACGGCGTCCGGGCCGACCTGGTCAGGGCGCAGAACGACCTGCAGCATTCCCGGGCGCAGCTTGAGTACGCCTCCGGAGGGCTGCTGTCCTGGGCGCTGCCCGGAACGGATGGGATACCGGGAAAGGAGGGAGGTCAATGAAGGGCACCCGACGGCGTTCGGGAGGGGTTCGCAGGTTGACCGTAGCATTCTCGGCGCGCACCGGATGGTTCTTCCTGCTCGCGGGAATCGCCGCGATGACGGCCGGGTGCGGCGAAAAGGGGAAACACGGTCCGGCATCCGCGGAGAGGCCGCTGGTGACCGGCGTGGAGGTCATCACGGCCGGAGCCGTTTCCCGCGAGAGCTTCGCCGAGGTGGTCGGGGCCGTCCGGGCGAAAACGATCGCCGCCGTGGCCCCCCAGGTGATGGGGAGGGTCACCTCCCTCCCCGTCGCGGAGGGGGACCGGGTGAAGAAGGGAGCGCTCCTGGCGACGATCGACGACACGCAGATCCGGGCCCAGCTTGCAGCCGCCGAGGCGATGGTCGTCGAAGCGGAGGCCGCCCTCGAGGAGGCAAAGCGCTCCGTCGCGCAGGCGGAGGCGTCCAGGACCCTCGCAGAGAAAACATACGAGAGGTACCGGATGCTCAGCGAGGAGAAGGTCGTCACTCCGCAGGAGTTCGACGAGAGGGAGGTCAAACGGACGGTCGCGGTAAAGGACCACGAACGGTCGCTTGACCGGCGGGCCCAGGTCGCGGCGAAGATCGCCCAGGCGAAGGGCCAGGAGGCCGCGGCGCGGGCGATGCTCTCCTACACCCGGGTGACGGCGCCCTTCGCGGGGATCGTCATCGAAAAGAAGATCGACGCCGGTTCCACGGTCGTCCCCGGTGTGCCCATCCTGGTCCTGGAGGATACCGATCGGTACCGCATCGAGGCACCGGTGCCGGAGTCCTACCTCGGCCTCCTGACGGTCGGTTCCCGGGTTCGGATCGTGCTGGACGCGCCTCCGGGGACGGAAATTCCCGGCAAAATCTCCGAAGTGGTGCCGACGGTGGACCCGGCGAGCAGGACCTTCACCGTCAAGGTGGACCTGCCCGGCGGGGAAACGTTGCGTACCGGGATGTTCGGCAGGGTCCTGTTTCCGTCGGGGGAGGAGACCGTTCTGAGCGTGCCCCGGAGAGCGATTTTACGCGTAGGGGGATATGAAGGTCTGTACACCGTATCGGCGGATAACGTGGCGCGTCTTGTGATGGTGAAGACCGGGAAGGTGTCCGGGGAAGACGTGGAGATCCTTGCGGGGATCGGTCCGGGCACGCTTGTGGCGGTCTCCCCCGTGGACAGGCTCTCCGACGGGGCCCGGGTGGAGGTCCGGAAGTGAACGGAAAAAGAAGAGGGATCGCGGGGCGGATCGCCTCCGCCTTCATCGACTCCCGGTTGACTCCGCTCATCGTCCTCGCCTCGATCTTCCTCGGCGTGGGCGCCGTGATTCTCCTCCCCCGGGAGGAAGAACCGCAGATCATCGTCCCCATGATCGATGTGTTCGTGCAGATGCCCGGGGCGTCGGCCAGGGAGGTGGAGGAGCGGGTCACCAAGCCCATGGAGAAGCTCCTCTGGGAGATCCCGGGGGTGGAGTACATCTACTCCACCTCGGCTCCGGGCCAGTCCATGGCGATCGTCCGGTTCAAGGTGGGCGAGGACGAGGAAAAAAGCATCGTCCGCCTGAACCAGAAGATGTTCGCCAATTTCGACCTCATACCTCCCGGGGCGAGCCTGCCTCTGGTCAAGCCCCGTTCCATCGACGACGTCCCCATCCTCGCTCTTACGCTTTCCAGCGACCGGTACGACCACTTCGCCCTGCGCCGGGTGGCGGCGGAACTTAACGACCAGATCAAGACGATTCCCGACGTCTCGGAGGTAAAAATCATCGGCGGCCTTCGCCGCCAGGTCCGGGTGATCCTGGACCCGGCACGGATGGCGGCCGCGGGGCTGGCCCCGGCTGCCCTGGTGCCGATCCTTTCCTCGGCCAACCGCCGGCTCCCGTCCGGGAGCTTCTCCTCCGGGAACCGGGAGTTCCTGGTGGAGACCGGAGCGTTCCTGCACACCGCAGGAGACGTGGGAGGCGTCGTGGTGGGGGCCGCAGGCGCCCGCCCCGTGTACCTCCGGGACGTGGCGCAGATCGTGGACGGGCCGGAAGAAGCCGCGGACTACGTTCTCTTCGGCCTGGGACCCGCTGCGCAGGAAAAGGCTCTTGCCCCCGCACCGGCCGTGACCATCTCGATCGCCAAGCGAAAGGGCACAAACGCCATCCTGATCGCCGAGAAGGTGATCGAGAAGGTGGAGGAGATCAAGGGAAGGACGATCCCGGACGGGGTGCGGCTGACCATCACCCGGAACTACGGCGAGACGGCGGCGGAGAAGTCCAACGAGCTGCTTCTCCACATGCTGATCGCCATCCTCTCGGTGTCGGTCCTCATCTGGTTCACGCTGGGTCTGCGGGAGTCGGGGATCGTAGCCACCGCCATCCCTGTCACGCTGGCGTTCACCCTGGCTGTCTTCTACCTCACCGGCTACACGCTCAACCGGGTGACCCTGTTCGCCCTCATCTTCTCCATCGGCATCCTGGTCGACGACGCGATCGTCGTGGTGGAAAACATCGTGCGGCACTACCGTCTTCCGGAAAATCGCGGCCGGTCCGTCGCCGAGATCGCCGTGGAGGCGGTGGACGAGGTGGGAAACCCCACGATCCTCGCCACCTTCGCGGTGATCGCCGCCATCCTCCCCATGGCGTTCGTCCGGGGTCTCATGGGACCCTACATGCGCCCCATCCCCGTGGGTGCGACGGCGGCCATGCTCTTCTCGCTCCTCGTGGCCTTCATCGTCACCCCCTGGGCGAGCGTCCGGCTCCTTTCCCGGGAGGGCGGGGCCCACCAAGGCGAGGAGGGGTGGACCACGCGCATTTACCGGCGCACCATGGACCGGCTTCTGCACAGACCCCTGTGGCGCTACGGCTTCCTGCTCCTCGTCGTCATGCTTCTCCTGGGATCGATGTCCCTCTTTGCGCTCAAGCTCGTGAAGGTGAAGATGCTTCCCTTCGACAACAAGAGCGAGTTCCAGGTGGTGATCGACATGCCGGAGGGGTCGCCCCTGGAGGAGACCGCCGCGGTCACCCGGGAGATCGGCAACGCCCTTGCCTCGGTCCCGGAGGTGGTGAACTACCAGATGTACGTCGGGACTTCCTCTCCCTACAATTTCAACGGCCTGGTGCGACACTATTTCCTGCGTCGGGGGTCCAACGAGGCGGACATCCAGGTGAACCTGGTAGGGCAAGGGGCCCGAAAGGCACAGAGCCACGACATCGCGAAACGGGTCCGGCCTGCGATTCGCGCCGTGGCGGAAACGTACGGAGCCCGGGTCAAGGTGGCCGAGGTCCCTCCCGGGCCGCCGGTTCTGCAAACGCTGGTGGCGGAAGTCTACGGGCCCGATTACCGGGGGCAGATCGAAGTGGCCCGGCAGATCCGGGGGATTCTCGAGAAGACCGAGGGAATCGTGGACGTGGACTGGTACGTGGAGGACGACCAGACCAGGTACCGGTTCGCCGTCGACCGGGAGAAGGCGGCATTGAATGGCGTGTCCGTGGAACAGGTGGCCGAGACGCTTGCCCTGGCCGTCAAGGGAAAGGAGGTGGGTCTCCTCCATCAGCCCCGGGAGCAGGAAGACGTGGCGATCCTCTTGCGCCTTCCCCCCGCGGAGCGGTCGCGCGTGGAAGCGCTGCGGCAGATCAAGGTTATGGGCACCGGGGGGAACCTCGTCCCCCTGGGGGAGGTTGTCCGCGTGGAGGAGGAGACGGCGGAAAAGAGCATCTTCCACAAGAACCTCATGCCCGTGGTGTACGTGACCGCAGACGTGGCGGGGAAGGTGGAAAGCCCCGTCTACGCGATCCTCAATATCAACAAGGCCCTGGACAGGCTCACGATGCCCGGGGGATACCGGATGGAACGCTACGTGGCCAGCCAGCCCTTCACGGACCAGAAATATTCGATGAAATGGGACGGCGAGTGGCACATCACCTACGAGGTGTTCCGGGATCTGGGACTGGCCTTCGCGGCGGTGCTCGTGCTGATCTACATCCTCGTGGTGGGATGGTTCCAGTCGTTCCGGACGCCCATCACGATCATGGCCGCCATCCCCTTCTCCCTGGTGGGGATCATCCCCGCGCACGGGCTGATGGGTGCGTTTTTCACCGCGACGTCCATGATCGGCTTTATCGCGGGGGCGGGGATCGTGGTGCGCAACTCGATCATCCTCGTCGATTTCGTGGAGTTGCGCCTTGCGCAGGGGATGCCGCTGGACCAGGCGGTCATCGACGCGGGGGCGGTCCGGTTCCGGCCGATGATGCTCACTGCCGCCGCGGTGATCGTCGGCGCGTCCGTGATCCTGTTCGACCCGATCTTCCAGGGGCTGGCGATCTCGCTGATGGCGGGGGAGGTGGCCTCGCTTTTCCTGTCGAGGATGACCGTGCCGGTGCTCTTCTTCCTGAGCGAGAGCCGGATTCACCGGCCGAAGCCTTAATACTCCCCCCCCGGGTCTACTTGCCGGGGGCCGCCGGGGTCAGCTTCTTCAGATTTTCGAGTTGCGTGGTGGCGGTCTTGACGGACTTGTTCGCCTCTTCGTGTGCGGGATCGTAGGCAAGGATATTCCGCCAGGTGGCGATGGCTTCCTCGAGCCGCCCCTCCCGGTAGTCCGCAAGCCCTTTCTCCATGAGATTGTCCGACAGATTGCCGACGCCTTCTTTGAGATCTGCCTTCGAGAAAGAAAGCTTCTTTCCCTTCATCGCGGGATGGGGGAGGAATTTAAGGGCGGCCATCCACCGCTTCCCGGCCTCCCCGGACCGCCCCTGCCGCTGCGACTCGTCTCCGCTTTTCTTGAGCCCTTCCAGGGCGGCGGGAAATTTCTCCTCCACCCCGGGATAGCCAGGAATCTCCTTCCAGACGTCGGCGAAACACTCCAGGGCCCGCTCGAACTTCCCCTCCTTCATCATGGCAACGCCTTCGCGGTAGGTATCGTCGGCGGACGAGGGGACTGCCGGGCGAGAGGCGGCGGCCGGCGGCGGGGCGCCGACCCGGGGAGGCGTGACGACAGGGGGAGGGGGGACGACCTGGGGAGCCGGGGTTTCCGGGGGAGGGGTGACGACGGCGGGAGGCTTCTCGCGGACCGGCGGGATCCTCCACGCGGCGCATCCGCCGACCAGCAGAGCGGCCAGGAGGGCGCTCGTGGAACGGACGGGGACCTTCAAAGGGCCATTCCCCTCCAGCCTGCGGTGTCGGTGTTTACCGCTTCCATCGGGGGCATCTCGTTCACCATCCGGATGAAAACATCGGTCAGTTCCGGAGAGAACTGGGTGCCGCGGAACCGGCGAATCTCCTCGAGTGCTTCCTTGGTCGTCAATGCCTTCCGGTACGGGCGGGATGACGTCATGGCGTCGAACGCGTCGGCGAGCGAGATGATCTGCGCGTGGATCGGTATCTCCGAGTTCATTCTCCCCTCCGGGTATCCTTTGCCGTTATACCACTCGTGATGATATCGCACCACAGGGATATACCGGTGGAGGGAAGGCGCCATCCGGAGGATGTCCGCCCCGTTGTCCGGGTGCCTCCGCATCAGCCCGATCTCCTCGGAGGAGAGCCTCTGTTCCTTGAGGAGGATGTCGTCCGGTGTCCGGATCTTCCCGACATCGTGGAAGAGGCACGCCTTCTCCAGATGTTCGATCTCCTCCGTGGAAAACCCGAGCTTCCTGCCGAGTTCACACGAAAGAAACGCCACCCGGGTGGAGTGCCCCAGCGTGTACGGGTCGCGCGCATCAATCGAGGCGGCGAGAACCCGAACCGTTGCGATGTACGATTCCTCGAGGTCCCTCGCGTACCGGCTCAGCCGATTCTTCTGGGAGAGGATGGTCTCCGCCATCCGGTTGAAATTCCGGGTCAGCACTCCCAGTTCGTCACCGGAGCGGTAGGGAATCGGGTGGAATTCCGCTCCGCTGGCGAGTTCATTGACTCCCGAGGAGAGCTTCTTCACGGGGGTGGTGATGAAGGAGGCGATGGCGAGGGTGCCTAATAGGGCGACCACCAGGAATACCGCTGCCGCGATGGTGATCGACTTCCGGATGTTTTTCTGCGCCGCCAGGATGCTGTCCCGGGAGATGGCAAGCGATACGGTTCCGACGCGCTTTCCCGCGAAGAAGATCGGTGTGGAGAATTCGATCAGCTCCCGGCCCTCCCGCATAATCTCGTGGGCCTGGGTTTCCAGGAACGTCCCCAGCCCCTTTTCCTGGGTCGGGGCGGAATATGCCTTCCCCCGCTCTTCGATCAGGTTGTGGGCCAGGATGATGTCCTCGGTATCCCGGATGAAGACGTACTCGATGTCGTTGGAGCTTTTCTTCGTTTCCGCCGTGAGGCTGTCCATGGCCAGCCGGTCGCCGAGGGGGATCGAATATCCCGACGAAAGTGCGACCACGCGGGAGATCGCCACCCCTCGCTGCAGGAGATCGCTCTGGATGGCGTCGTCCGCGATTTTCGTTACCGCCGCCGCGATCAGAATGACCAGCAGAAACACCAGCGGCAGCAGAAACGCGATCAGCTTCAGGCGGATTCCCAGGGAGAAACGCAGCTCTTTCCCGCCGGGGGAATGGAAAGGGTTCGTGTTTTTCATAACTTCCTATTATATAAGAGTTTCGCCCTGGTCATATATCATTCCCTCAAGCCATCTTCCCCGGCCGATGTCTCCCCTGAGGTTTTCCTCACGCTCCGGTCGCGGAGAATGTACATTATCCCTTGCCGGGGTCGTCCGGGGCAAGGGCGTCGCCGGGGGTCCTGCCCGGACCGTTCAAGCAAGGACGGCCAGGATCTCGTTCGACACGAAGAAAAGGTTGTCCGGCAGCCGAAGCCGGTCCCCCTCCCGGAGAAGTTTCCCGTCGTTCACCAGTGAGTCCACGGCATCCCGAACCGCGTCCGGCGGGGCGCCGATTCTCGTTTCGATTTCCGCCGGGTCCACCCCGTCGGTCATGCGCAATCCGAGGATAAGCGCTTCCTTCCAGGCATCCTCCGGCCCGCAATCGTTCCCGTCCCCCCAGGGGAGGCGGCCCTTCCGGATCCGGCGGCCGTACTCCGAAAAAGAGGACGGGTTGGCCGTCCGCATCCCGAAACGGGGACACTCCCGCGGGAAGAGGAGACCGTGAGCCGAGGGGCCGAGCCCCGCGTACCCCTCCCGTTGCCAGTATTTTCTGTTGTGCCGGGACTCGAACCCGGGGCGGGCGAAGTTGGAGATCTCGTACTGGCGGTAACCGGCGCTCACCAGTGCCCTGCGCGCCGTCCCGTAACTCTCCGCCACCTCCTCGTCGGTGGGCATCCGGAGCTCCCCTCGCGCAAGCGCCGCCTGCAGGGGGGTGCCGGGCTCCGGGGCGAGGGCGTACGCCGAGACGTGGTCCGGAAGGAAGGTGACCGTTTGTTCGAGGTCCTCCTCCCAGTCGGCCCCGGATTGCCCCGGGATTCCGAATATGAGGTCGATCCCGAGGGAGTCGAACCCCGCCGCCCGGGCGTCCCGGTATGTCCTGCGAATGTCTTCCACGTCATGGATCCGGCCCAGGGTAAGGAGGGTGGCGGGGGAAAAGGACTGCACCCCGACGTTCAGGCGGTTGAATCCCCCGGTCCGCAGTGTCCGCAGCCCATGCGCGCGGACGGTTCCCGGGTTCGCCTCGACCGTGACTTCCGCGCCGGGCATGACCGGGAAGCGTTTCCGGATCGCGGCGAGGAGCCCGCACAGGTTCCCCGGGGCGATCACGGTCGGCGTGCCGCCTCCGAAGTAGACGGTGTCGGCCGCTGCCGCGGCGTCTTCCGGAAACCGTTCCCGGAACAGATCCATCTCCCTCACGAGCAGATCGAGGAACTCGCCGGTGGCGCGGGAGGAGGTCGTAAGCGAGTAGAAGTCGCAGTAGGAGCATTTCCGCACGCAGAACGGAACGTGGACGTAGATTCCTCGCACGGGTCCATTTTCCCCCAGGAGGGAGCGTTCGACTAAAAATCTTTGCCCTTCATGAATATTTCTCCGGTTGCTACCATCCAATACTCAGGCCAAAGGAGATCGAGACCCTGCCTACCCGAAGGAGAGCGAAATGAAAAACCGATCAAGGAAGTGGAGATTCTGGGAAAAGGCGGTTTTCGCGGCGTCGCTTCTTGTCATATTCGGGGCAGTGGTCTTTTCGGTTTCGCCGGAACGGTTGGCGTGGCAGGGGCCGCTGGTCATGGGTACGCTCGCCATGCCGACTCCCAATATGGCGAAGGTCGTCCTTCACGAACGGCAGGCCCAGGCCGATTCGCTGTTTTCCTTCCTGGGATTCATGTCCGTGGCGGGCATCCTCGGGCTCAGTTCGAAATGGTTTTTCACGAAGCCTTCCCCGAAGAAAGTCAGGGAGAAATTGGTGTACCCCCTGGTCTTCCCCTGAATCGCCTCGGACAATGGCGTTCTTTACGAAATCCCGGGCGGGTTCATCACGCCCGTATTCCGTCCTCCCCCGACCGAAACCGTTGGCACGGCTCGGATTTTCCGCCCTGCTGCGGTTTGCCTTCCGCCCATGCCCCTTGACAGGGGATACGGCTTTGGGATATTTCTATTCTGTAACTGAATAGCCATTCATTTTCTCTTCGTCCCGAACCGCATTTCTTTCCGGGAGGTGGGACCCATGTTTCCGAAAATTCGCCGCGTTGCCGTACTGGGGGCAGGCGTCATGGGATCGGGGATCGCGGCCCATCTGGCCAATGCCGGCATCCCCAGCCTGATGCTGGATATCGTGCCCCCGAGCCTGACCGACGAGGACAGGAAAAAGGGGCTGACGGATACGTCCCCCGCCTTTCGCAACCGGTTCGCCGCCAAGGGGCTCGAGGGGATCCGGAAAAGCCGCCCCGCGCTCCTCTACTCGCAGAAGGACCTCGGCCTTGTCTCGATCGGCAACTTCGACGACGATCTCGCCAAGGCAGCGGATTGCGACTGGATCGTCGAGGTGGTAACGGAAAATCTCGACATCAAGAAAGCGCTCTACGACCGGATCGAGGCGGTCTGGAAGCCCGGTACGATTGTCACGTCCAACACCTCCGGAATCGCCATCTCCCAGATGATGGAGGGGCGCTCGAAGGAATTTCGTCGGCATTTTCTCGTGACCCATTTCTTCAACCCTGTCCGATACATGAAGCTTCTCGAGCTTGTTTCGGGCAAGGACACCGATCCGGAGATCCTGCGGGGCATCGCCGAATTCGGGGAGCGCCGGCTGGGAAAGGGAATCGTCTACGGAAAGGATACCCCCAACTTCATCGGCAACCGCATCGGCGTCTTCGCGATGATGTACGCGATGCACGCGATGATGGAGGATGGCCTGTCGATCGAGGAGGTGGACAGGATTCTGGGGCCGGCGATGGGGCGTCCGAAGTCCGCGGCGTTCGGCACGGCCGACCTGGTCGGAATCGACACGCTCCTCCACGTATCCGACAACGTGTATCGCAACCTCCCCGCCGACCCGCAGCGGGAAACGTTTCTCCCGCCGCCGTTCGTGAGCGAGATGGTCAATCGCGGATGGCTCGGCCGGAAAGCCGGGGGGGGCTTCTTCAAAATGGAGGGGAAGGGCGATGCGAAGAAAAAGCTCGTCCTCGACTACCGGCCGCTCGACTACCGGCCGACCACGAAGGTGAGCTTCCCCTCGCTCGACGCCGCGAAGGGGGAGGAGGACGCGGGAGAAAGGATCCGGAAGGTGATCGGGGGCGACGACAAGGCCTCCGCGTACGCCTGGAAGGTCCTCTCCGAGTCCCTCCTCTACTCGGCCCGGCGGATCCCCGAGATTGCCGACGACGTCGTAAATATCGACAATGCGATCCGGTGGGGGTTCAACTGGACGCTCGGCCCCTTCGA